>Ga0302320_10007905_pt1 | contig 23301 bp, 17 predicted proteins | sample Bog_T0_3_FD_202130 | JGI IMG/M metagenome (GOLD analysis project Ga0302320, IMG submission 202130) | Peat permafrost microbial communities from Stordalen Mire near Abisko, Sweden - Bog_T0_3 | ecosystem: Environmental > Terrestrial > Soil > Wetlands > Peat | place: Sweden: Abisko, Stordalen Mire... | reverse complement strand
TCACCGCCAAAATGCGCGGCCCCCGGAAGGACTAGGGTTTGGGTTCTGGGGGCTGGGGATTAGGGATTAGTGATTCGTGGCTGGCGCAGACTCAATGCTTGTGGGAGTCTGCGTTCTTCCCAAGTGGCCGCATCAAGCGGCAGACATTAAAAGGCATGTTTGCGGCAGCTGCGAAATCAGAGCGTTCAATGTCGTGTTTCCTCTTGCTCTGGCAGGGGCTGAAAACTACCGGAGGCACGAACCGCCTCGACCTTAAAGACTTCAATCAACATTGGGTACATGTCCATGTGGCCGTAGTGACCATTTGCCTTGAACCGCCCAATGAAAACCACATCCGTATTGACACGCCACTTCATAATGGAAAGTCTATGACGGACGCGTCTTTTGGTGCGAGACTCCATCGTTTCTCGAAGCTAACCCATGTCGTAGGAAAAGGCGTCTGGCAAGATGGCGCGGTGAGAACCGATTTTTCAAAATCGGTTTCGTAGAGTGCTCGTACGCGAATCATCTTATTGTTGAACTGCTCGGGAGACTTTTGGACTGCACAAAATGTGGCAATCTGAGCTGTGGAAACCGAATCGCTTGCATTCCCGGAAGGTCCGGGACCTTGGGCTTGGGAGGTGCAAGTGGCGGTCAAAACTACGAAACCAACCCGCATCAGAATTCTGAATGAGGACAACATGATACCTTCGTCAGGCCTCATAGGTCCTAATATTCGGACTCGCGGATGCCCCAAGGGGCGGGGCGGTGAGACGGTCACTTCCCCAGCGACTTAAACGCTGACCGCAGCTTGTCCGCGAGGATGCCGGAGCCCTCCCCGGTGGGAGCGGTATTTTGTTCCGTCCATTCGCGCACTTCCTCGGCCTCGCGCGCTTCCTGCACGGCCTTCGCGCTCAGGCGGATGCGCCGGCCAGTCGGATCGACTTCCAGCACGATCACTTCAACTTCCGCGCCAACCGGCAAGGCTCGATGGATATCGCCTTCCTTCGCCACGCCGGTTTCGCTCATGGGGATCACGCCGGTGCGCCCGGGGGCCAGGAAGACGAACACGCCGAAGTTCTCGTGCCGCTCCACCTTTCCCTTCAGGCGCGCGCCCGGAACGATGCCAGGCCTGACTGCCGCAGCACCCTCAGTCCGTGCCCAGGCTTCATCGACCAGCGCCACGCCGATCCGTTTCTTCTCAAGGTCGATGGTTAGAATCTCGAACGTGCCCGTTGTCCCCGCAGCCACCTTGCCTGCCCAGCCTCCGGAGCGTCCGGTGGGCTCAAATGTTGACGCATGGGCCAGCCCCTCGACGCCCGGCTCAAGCTCCACGAACGCGCCGAACTGCGCCACGCGCGTGACGCGGCCTGGCAGCCGTTGGCCAACCTTGTAAACCTCGGCTACTTTCGACCATGGGTCGGCGGAGAGCTGCTTCAAACCGAGCGCTATCTTCTTGTCCCCATCCACGCGCAGGACCTTCACCGTGATCTCGTCGCCCGGTTTGAGCATCTCCGCCGGGTTCGACACGCGGGACCATGCCATTTCCGACACGTGAAGCAGACCCTGGATGCCGGCGCCGAGATCAATGAACGCGCCGAAATCGCGGACGGAGGCGACATGGCCGCTCAGGACTGCGCCCGTGACAATCTTGTCGCGCAGCTTGGCGGCGTTTGCCCGCTGCTCTTCCTCAAGCAGCGCGCGACGGGAGACGACAATGTTCTCGCCGCCTTCCTTGTACTCGATGATGCGGAATTGGTAGACATGCCCTTCGTGCGTTGTCGCTTCCGCGCCGCGAAGGTCCATCTGGGAAACTGGGCAGAACGCGCGACGCTTGCCCAAGCGCACCTCGTAGCCGCCCTTGATCTGCTTTTCCACCTTGCCTTCCACCGGCAGGCCGCCTTGATAGGCAGCTTCGAACTGCTGATCGTTGGCGGAGGATCTTCCCAGCCTTCGGGAAAGCGTCAGCCCGCCTGTTGTGGATACCACCATCGCCTGAACAAGATCGCCCAGCTTGACCTCAAGCTCGCCGTCGGCGTTCTTCAGTTCGGCGATCGCCATGACAGCCTCGCCCTTGCGGCCAACATCCACCAGCGCCACCTCCGGCCCGATGGAGACGATCTTCCCCTCAACAAATTCCCCCTGGTCGAGGCGCTTGGCCTGGACTGAGGCCTCAAACATTGTGGCAAAGTCTTCCGACTGATCACTCACGGCATACTCCTCTTTATAATTGCGCTTCGCGCGCCGTCACTCATTCCCTCGCGCGTGTAAGAACGGACAACCAGCGATTGTACCAGCAGGACCGAATCATAAGAAGAGCGAACTCAACCGCCCACCATCAGCAACCAAGCCGGTTCCGGCGCGACATTCGGTATAGCCAGGCCGATGGGGGGCTGACGGTGTTGCCAGGATCTCTCGGGGACTAGTGTAGGAAATTAACTCTCCCCTCGCCCCCCTGGGGGAGCGGGGCCAGGGGGGTGAGGGGGTCTGTGCTTTATACCGTTGTCAAATATCACGCGGGACGCCACACTAGCCCCCCCATTGCCCGTCCGGGGAACGAACCGGCGGCCGCCAAAATGGCAATTCCGACCGGTCGGAATTTTTCAAAATTTATCGGGCAGAATGTTCCCCTTATTGTCCAAAGGCTACATAAAAGACTAGACAATGGAGCTAATTGTGCGAGCCTATTAACTGGAGGGGTTCGCCCCGGGTGGAATCGCGCAGAGGCGCCGCGGGCTTTCCGCCTCCCCAGCTGGAGAGACACGACGAGCCGGCCAGGGGGAAAGGCTACAAGCCGGGAGTTGAAAATCAGGAGTGGAGAGCCAGTTGCGAAACACCAGCCACAAACCACCCGGCGCCAGCCACTAACCACTAGCCACTAACCACTGCATTTGGAGGTCTGTGATGTCACTAACACCGAAACGGAAACTGACGGAGAAGAAGTTGGCTGCGAATCGAGCCAATGGCCGCAAATCGCACGGCGCGGTGACGCCGGAGGGCAAGGCGCGCGCCGCCCAGGGCAATTTGCGCCACGGCTTTTATTCCAGGGCAGAGTTGGACGTTCTACCCGCCCTGGGGGAAGACCCGGAGGAGTACCGGAGCATGATGAAACGGCTTGAAACCGACCTGGCCGGGGCCATGGAACAGGAGGTGGTGGGCTGCATCGGGCGGGCGTTCTGGCGGATGAGGCGCGCCGAGCGCATGCAGAATGGCCTGGCGGCGAAGTGCGTCCGCAGCGGGGTGCAACAGGAAGAGATTGCAGCCTATACCAGGTTTGGGCCCATCTACAAACTCTATGAGAACGTGTGCGCCCTCTACCGGCGTGTCAACAACCCCGATCCGCCGCCTTCCCGCAAGGAAATCAAGGCGTTGATCGACGCCTTCGGACCGGAGCCTCCCGCTGCCGTCAAGCCCGTCCTTCCCCTCTATCTGGCCTACTGGGAAGCGGCATGGAAAGTCCCCCCAACCGCCACCGCAGGGGGAGAGCCCAGTCCCGCCGCCGTGGCCGCCCAACGGGCGAAGGACGCGGCATGGGAGAAGCTCGAAACCGTGCTTGACCCCTTGTCTCTGCACTATTGCCGTGCCAATGACCTGGGAATGGAAAGCCTCAACCGCGCGAGTTCGCCCGAGAATCTTGCCGCCCTGATGGTTCCAAAGGGCGAAAGCGCCGTCCTCATGCAAAGAATGGAAGATTCCAATCTGCGGCGGTTGTGGAGGCTCACCAACATCCTGCTGAAGGTCCGCAAGGGAGGGTTGGAGCTGGAAGACCTCGGCGAGGGATCCTCCCAATGAGTTGTTGAAAACAAAGGGCCGGGAAAAAAAGGATGTTAAAAATGAAGGTTCCTCCCAATAAGTTATTGAAAACAAAGGGACGAAAAGGCCGGCAGAGCTGAACCCAATGAGTATATGAAAACAAAAGAGTTAGAAGAAAATCGGGAAATGGGATACGGGATACGGGAAACGGGACATAGGGTACGGGAACGGTTTTCGTTCTAAACCGGGGGCTATTGCACAAGGTCCATGGTATTCCGTACCAGGCGTAGCGAGGGATTGGAGATCCGTCGGGGTTTCCTTTATGCTCTTCGTGAGCCAAACTCCGCGCCCACCATGGGAATCTCTTTCCCAGGCAGGCGAATGCCGTCCGCGATTTGGGAAAGGAAGAAAGATGCCGAAGGCCGCCGATCGAAAAATCCTGGTCAATCTCGCCCTGGTTTGCACGCTGGTCATGCTCGCCTCGTGGACGGATGCGGCGCCGCCCCAGACCGTTGCCGTCGCTGCGAATCCCCAGGCCCACGCCGCTGAACTGCTCGCCGCGCGCGAACGGGCGGAGACGCCGCTGCTCCGCGACCTGCGCCAGCTTTGCGACACAATAGGCGGACGGCCCACCGGTTCCAAGGCCTGCGACCGCGCCGTGGATTGGGGCTTGGCCCGCTTCAAAGAGGCTGGCGTGGATTCGGCCTGGACGGAGGCTTACACCCTTCCCGGATCGTGGATGGGTGGCGCTGACCATGCGGAGTGCATCGCTCCGGCGCAATTTCCCATCCGCGTGGTTGCCGGCCCGTTTACCGCCCCCACGCCCGGCGGGCAAGCGCTGGAGGCTCCCCTGGTGAATGCCGGCGATGGCAGCCCGGGGGCTTTCGCGAGTCTTGGGGAGAAGGCGCGGGGAGCCATCGCCCTGGTGCTCTCGCCGGAGATGAAGACGGAGGCTGACCTGTTTGCCGAATACGGCCGCGATGGCGCCATGTTCGCCGCCGCCCAGCGTGCCGGGGTGGCCGCGCTATTGATTCAGTCGACCCGCCCCGGAGTGCTGCTCTATCGCCACCCGATGGGACTTGGCGGTGACAGCCTTCCCATTCCCGCCGCGATGGTGGCGCGCGTTCACGCGGCGCGATTGGCTCGACTGGCGGAACAGGGTGGGGTTCAAGTGCGCCTCAGCCTGCCCAGCCGTGTTGGGGGTCCGCTTCAGGCGAGGAATGTGGTGGCGGAAATCAAGGGCCGCGAAAAGCCGGAGGAGATCGTTCTGATCGGCGCCCACCTGGACTCCTGGGACCTCGGCACCGGGGCGGAGGATAACGGCGTCAACGCCGCAACTGTCATCGACATCGCGCGCAGCTTCAAGGCGTTGGGAATCGTGCCGCGCCGCACCGTGCGCTTTGTGCTCTTTACAGGCGAAGAGCAGGGACTGTTTGGGTCCGAGGCGTATGTGAAGCAGCATGCGGCGGAGATGGGGCGCCACGTCTTTATGATCACGTTTGACACGGGTTCCGGCCACACCTCCGGATTCTACCTGGACGGCCGCGCCGAACTTCGCCAGCCCATTGACCCCGCGCTCGCCGCTGTTCCCGGGCTGGCCGCGTCCGACGATTTAATGGAAGCGAACGACGGCACGGACAATTTCGATTTCCTGCTCTCCGGCGTTCCCAATCTGATTGCCAGGCAGGAATGGGCCCCTTATCTGCCCAATTATCATGCTGAATCCGATGTTTACGAAGCTGTAAACCCGGTGGAAGCCAGGAATAATGCCGCCATCGCCGCGGTGCTGGTGTGGGGGCTGGCGGAGAGCACGGAACTTCCAGCAGCCCACCAATCGCGCGCCGAGGTGGAGAAGCTTCTGCGCGAGACGAAGATGGATGAGCAGATGAAGGGGCTGGGGCAGTGGGATGAGTGGGAGTCGGGCAAACGCGGGGCGAGCCAATAGAATGGTGAACAATCGTGGTGCGAGCCAACAGATTAATGATCTTTTCCACGAGCCCCTCAAGTCGGCTGGGGCGCCCCGGCGAAAAAATTGGGTGTGCGCGGGAACGGACGCGCCGGGGCTGGCGGGAAGGCCTTATTTCGCGGGATTGCAGCGAAAACAGTGGGGTAGGGTGCGGAGAACCGCAAAAGGGTTGTAATGTCCGATAACACAATCTACAGTAGGGATTGCAACGCCATACCATATATTGTGGCAATTTTAGAAAAACCACAATATATGGTATACCTCGCCAAACTATTTGCATTCGGGCTATTGACCCTGCCCCCCACCCTCTTTAATATCACCAGTAACGGGAGCGCGTGTGCAGGCTCCCAACGAAGGAAACTTCGTAGATCGTGCCAATCCCGATGGGAAGTAGAAGTTGTCGGATCTGTTCTCGTGGTGATCGTCAGGTTTGGTCAGTGCCCGGAAATTATCCGGCCTGGTGGAGCGATCGCTCCCACCACGGGCACCGAGTTTAGAAGTTTCGGACACGGCCGTGTGCGGGATGAGAGTAAAGCTGAGGGGCTCCTCTCCCCCGCTCACGACGTCCGGAAAGTAAAACAAGCAGCACTTGCGGGGTCTCCGACAGGAGACCCCATTTTTTTGTCCCCTGGCGCTTTATCGCATACCGGCAGATCATTTCCGATCAATGTTTCCGCAGGATTAAGGTGCGCTGTTGGCGCTGCGCCACCGCCGAAGGAGGGGCTGGACGCCCCGTCGTCACGCCGGACCTTATGCCTGTGGCGCGCGGTCTGTGCTATGGCCAACCCAATCAAAAGCACCGGGACGGGCGTTGGCCATGACCCAACACCGTGCCATTTTGGCCCTTACCCTTTCACGGGCAGGATGCCGGCGGCCCCTCCGCGGCAGGGCGCGAACTTCGCTTGACGCGGGATGTTGCCCGGCATAGACTCTCTAGTCCTTAAGGAGGAGCACATGACAACTTCAGCTGAGACCGAACGGATTCATAAAGCACTCGACACCTTTGCAATTGAACTCCCGTCCTGGGGGTTCTCAAACACCGGCACGCGTTTTGGAAAATTCATCCAGGACTCTGCCGCCACGACCACGGAAGAGAAATTGGCCGATGCGGGGCAGGTGCATCATTTCACCGGTTGTTGCCCCAGTGTGGCCACCCACGTCCTTTGGGATTTCCCCGAGGGCCTCAAGAGCACGCCGTCCGTGATTGCTTCGGCAACCAAGGCGGATGTTCGCCTGGGCGCCATCAACCCCAATGTTTTCCAGGACCAGATTTACAAGAACGGGTCGCTGGGCAACCCCGACGCGAAAATTCGCCAGGCGGCGCTTGACCACATTCTGGAGAGCGTTGAGATTGGCAAACAGACCGGCAGCCGCGATGTCTCGCTCTGGTTCGGTGATGGCTCCAGCTATCCGGGCAGCCAATCGATTCGCCATCGCAAGCAATGGTTCACCGAAGGCTTGAAGGAGACGCACGCGCACCTCTCTCCTCAACAACGGATGCTGGTGGAATACAAGCCCTTTGAGCCGTATTTCTACCACACGGATTTGGGCGATTGGGGAATGGCGCTGATCCAGGCACGGCACGCCGGTCCGCAGGCCAAGGTGCTGGTGGATACGGGCCACCACTATCAGGCGCAGAACATCGAACAGATCGTGGCGTGGCTGCTGAGCGAAGAGATGCTGGGTGGTTTCCACTTCAACGACCGCCGCTATGCCGACGACGATCTGACATTTGGCTCCATTGATCCCTACCAGGTGTTTCGCATCTTCAATGAGGTCATCAGCTACGAAACTGAGACCGGCAAGCGCGCCGACATTGCCTACATGATTGACCAGAGCCACAACTTGAAGGACAAGACCGAGGAGATGATCCAGACCGCCACCACGGCGCAGGAACTCTACTCCAAGGCGGTGCTGGTGGATCATGAGAAGCTGACGCATCATCAACTGAAGGGTGAGTTGCTGGATGCCGAAGAGTGCCTGAAGGCGGCCTTTTCCAGCGATGTGCGCCCGGCAATTCGCGAGTGGCGCAAGAGCAAGGGCTTGGCGGAGGAACCGCTGCAAGCCTTCCGCGCGTCTGGATACACAGCGCAAGCTGAGAAGGTACGCGGCGCGAAGAACAAAGGCGCCGTGGCCAGCTACGCGTGATGACGGGCGGCAACGCAGGGCCGGCGGTCAATGCGGCCTCGTCGAAGCCGTAAACGAATGGTGCAAGAACCCAGGAGGGAGAGGCTTTCCGCAAGCCTCTCCGTCTTGTATCAACTTCCCTCCAGTGATGAATAAGCTGCGAACTTGACGAGGGTTGAGTGGAGGCCTTCCCGTAATGAGCAATGCATACAACGTGGTGGCGGTGGATTTTGGCGCCGAAAGTGGCAGGCTCGTTCTGTGCCGGTGGAATGGCACGGAGGGAACGCTGGAGGAGGTCCATCGTTTTCCCAACGCTCCCGATCAGGTGGAAAACCATCTGGTGTGGGACATCGAACGCCTGTGGGGGGAGATCCTTCGCGGTCTCTTGAAAGCGGCAGCGAGGACGGGCGGCCGCATTGACAGCGTGGGCGTGGATGGCTGGGGTGTGGATTACGTGCTGCTTGATGCCGCGGGCAAGCGCATCGGCCCGGCCTTTGCTTACCGGGATGCCCGCAATGTACCGGCCATGGAGAAGGTCTATTCCAAGATCAGCAAGGATCGAATCTACGAAATCACCGGCATTCAATTCATGCCGTTCAATACCATCTATCAGCTGACGGCGCACGTGGAGGAATTCCCTGGACAATGGGCGCGGGCAAGCTGCTGGCTGACGCTGCCGGAGTATTTCCAGTACCGCTTGACGGGCGTTGCCGCGCAGGAATACACGGAGGCCAGCACGACACAGTTGCTGGACGTGCGGGCACGGACCTGGTCCGCTGAACTGGCCGAGGCGCTGGGTTTCGACCTGAAGAAGTTTCCGCCCATCGTGCAGTCGGGAACGGTGTTGGGAAAACTGCTGCCGGAAGTTCAGGATGAAGTGGGGTTGAAAGATACGCAGGTGATTGCGCCCGCGTGCCACGATACGGGTTCAGCGGTGGCGGGGATTCCTTTTCCCCACGATGGGCTGGTCTTCATCAGCTCCGGAACATGGTCGCTGGTGGGGACGGTGCTTCCCGAACCCGTTGTGCGCGGCGACCAGGGGATGAACTTCACCAATGAAGGCGGCGTGGCGGGCAGCATCCGTTTTCTCCAGAATGTCATTGGGCTGTGGCTTCTTCAGGAATGCCTGCGGGAATGGAACGCCCAGGGTTTGAACCTTACCGCAGCCGGTCTGGCGGCGCAGTGCATGGAGACCTCTCCCGAGGGGCCCTACTTCCATGCGGATGAGACCACTTTCCTTGCCCCCGGCAACATGGTGGAGCGCATCAACGATGGTCTGCGTGCTGCGGGCTTTCCGGAAGAGCGGCGGCCGGCGGAATTGGCAGCGATCATTTTCCGCAGCCTCGCGCGCCGTTATGCCGCGGTGGTGAGTGAACTGGGAAGGCTTTCCGGCAAGCAGATCAAGCGGATTTGCATTGTGGGCGGCGGAGTGAAGAATGAGGCGCTGAACCGGTTGACCGAATTGCTGACGGGAATTGAAGTTGTGCGCGGACCGAGTGAATCCACAGCGGCAGGGAACATCGCCGTGCAAATTGCTGCCCTGGAAAAGACTGTGTCACTCGACCGCATTCAGGCGATCAGCGCGAAGTTGAAGTTTGCGGCTCCGCAGTAAGTCTTCTGGAGGGACAGCGCGCCATCCCCTGCGCACAGCCTGATTCGGGTAAAGACGAAAGGGCGCCGAAGCCCTGGCTTTCCAATCCTGCGGCATGAGCCCCTGCACATCCCGCGAATGGTCTTTCCTTAGGCCCGTGCTTCTCGTAGGAAGGCTGGGGACTCTCTTCCTGCTTCCTCACCTTTGCGCGTGAAGAACCGTGCACCCCCAACCGGGTCGATATTCCTAATGCCAGCATCATAGCTAAAGGCGACAGCTAAGCAGCCGATGTTAGGTCAAGGCGTGTCTGCCGGAAGGGTTCAGCCGGAAACTCGCTCTTGTTGTCCCTGGGGTTTGGCTCGATCGGAATTTCCACATGGCTGATTGAGGGATTGACTTTGGAGGCGCTCTCCAAAACCTCATAGGGAAAGGGGACCTTCATGCGCGTTTGCCAGCTCACGCGGATAGAGCTTTTCATTGGGATGGTGGCATGGGCCATTCTCCTGTTTTCGATGGTGACCTCGTGCGCTTTTGCGGAGTCGCCTGAGGAATGGCAGAATCTTCCCGCCGCCATCTCCCCCATCCCCATTGCCCCTCTCTTCAAAGAAGGGCCGATTGATTGGAAATCCTTCGCCCCTTTTGTTCTCCATGAGCAGAGAAGTAGCTGGTTATTCCCAGCCGGGCTCGCTCGGGGAAGTGCTTGCGCGGCTGACGCGGCGGCCCCTTCCGTGGATTCGGGGAGTGACCGAACCGAGTCCACCACTTCGCCATCTTCCATCGAGAAAGAGAGGCCGATTGACTGGAGAACGATCGGTCCCGATATCCTTCATGATCAGCGGGCCATCTGGACGTTTCCGACGAGGCTTGCTCACGGTGAGGATTGGAAGCCAACACTTGAATTCCTGTTTGTACTGGGTACACTGATCTCACTGGACTCCCGCGACACCCCGTACTTTCGTCAGACCACTGCCTTTTCGGGGTTCAATCACGCGCTAACCGCCACGAATGCCACCGTCGGCACGTTGCTTGTGCCTGCCGCGCTTTATGCCGTGGGGCGGCTCCACAAGGATTCATTCGCGACCCACACAGCGCTGCTGGCAGGTGAATCCGCGGTGGATAGTGAGGTTGTGGTTGAGGCTCTAAAGATTGCCATTGGCCGCAGGCGGCCCTATGCGGTTCCGGGGGGAGGGAACTACTCGGACACATGGTTTGAAACCTACCATCCCTTCCCCAATACCAGCGGAAGCTTTCCATCCGGACACACCATCCTGGCGTTTTCAGTGGCCACGGTTATTGCCCATCGATATCGGGATCACCGTTGGGTACCCTGGGTGGCATACGGTGCTGCCAGCCTTGTGGGTTTCTCGCGCCTTACGCAGCAGGCACACTTCCCCTCCGACGTTTTTGCAGGTGCTGCTCTTGGTTATTTCATCAGCCGGGATGTTGTAATGCCGGGGCGCGAACCTGGTTTTTGAATCGCTGGAGTCAAGTGGGGGGGCGGAGTAAGTAGCCAGAATTCTGCACAGGGGAAGCAGCCAGTGACTGGTTGGGAGCTTCACTCGAGGAAGCTCCCAACACATGCCAACTTGCTTCTGTTTCCTGACTCCTGGTTTGAATCCTAGTAATGCGGCATTTGCGGCATCTGCATCTTCTGGGGCTCGCCGTGAATGTGCGAGGTTTCGTTGGACAGGACTTTCTTTAAGACCATGGTTGTATCCGGGCCCACCATTTTCACAAAGGCGTACGGAGTAACGTCCGTGGAGATCCATACGTCGGTGGTTCCATGCGGCCCCTGGTCGCGATAGTGCTGGCAGGTAAATGTTCCGGCGGGGACGGTAACGCTTTCCGTGCCCACCAGTTGGCCGTGGTTGCCGTTGGCTCCAACGCCGCTGGGCCTGGAGGACTGGGTTTGGTGGGGTTGCATCATGGACATCATCATGCCGTCCATCTCCATGGGTGGCTTGCCGGGTTGCTGGATGATCATGCGCTTAACGCCGGATTCGGTGGCATTGACAACGGTCAAAGACTTCATCACCATCTCGCCGCCCAGTTCGTCGCTGGTCATCCGCGTTTCCATCCAAAACCCTGTGCTCCCATCCACATCTTCCTTTCCCAGGGCGACTACGGAAAGGTCCATATCCTTGCCTTTTGAGGTCATCTGGTATTCCGAGCCCGAGCCTACCGTCGGATTCGACAGTCCGGGCAAGGTCGGCATGCTGCCAAACATACCCCCCATGCCGCCGTGGGGGCGTTGCGCCCATAATCCAGCAGTTAACGACAGCGCCACCAGGAGCATCATCGCGGCCTTTTTCTTGTTACACATAAACGCATCCCTCCGTTTTTTTGCTGGCCGGGGAATACACATGCTTCCGCCTTTGGGCCAGAGATTTCCAGCAAATATGCGATCGAACTGCAACTTTTATTGCCACCCATCAATATTCGAGAAAACAGATTCTGGAGCGTAGTATAGCAGAAAACTTGCGGATGGGTGGGAAGTACAAACGGGCTGGATGTGGCCCTGATAAATCGGAGTTTATTGGCTAAGCGCCGTAAACCATGAAGCGCTCTTTTTTGAACTTCTCCCAGTCGGCAGGCTGATATTGGTCCTTGGGGATGAACTCCTTGTGGAGGAAGGCGATGCCCAGTTTGGCCTCGTCAATTTCGGCGTCCTTTTGCGGGAGGAAATCAAAGACACTGCGATTTGCCCCGTAATAGGCGCACAACCAAACCCCCTCGGGGTTTTCCACGGCATAGAGGGCGCATACGAGTGGCAGCGGGCGTGTGGCGTCCACGGACACCTTTGCCAGCGTGTCGATAATCTTGCCCGTGACCCGGGGAGTTGTTGCAGCGGGGCTTGCGGTTGTCGATGCCATTTTGGACCTCACGAGTAATTCGCGAAATATAGAATTGGGGAGGATTGGCTCCTCCGCAGGGAAACATACATCGTGGTTTGGAACGGCGTCAATATGCGTCACATTGCACTTGAGGTTTTCAGTTCGATTAGCAGCAACTGACCATCGGTTGTCCACGTCCCCCCGGTGGCTGTCTTTCCTTCGGTAAGGGGATTTGGGCGTGACACCAGTCGTTCAGCGCTGACCAATCCACCCGCCATCAGATCGGCTCCGACTTTGGCGCGCTCAACATCCAAATCGGGATCGATCTCGTGTGAGACCACCCCAAAGTGTACATCCAGGCCAATGTCGTGCGTTGAAGCGCCAATCCAGATTTCACGGCCGTCCGGGGCTGGGACCAGGGTTCGCCACAGGCGTAGGTGGTGGCGTTTCAAGAAGGTGTTCAGTGTCTTTTCGAAGGCCAAATCTTCAACCCGTCCGTAAAGGTAGAGCTGGGAAACAGGGGCATTTTCATACCCGTTGTCGCTCGCCATGGCGCGGACGGTCCCCACCGCCGATTTCGTCCCCAGTTTCTTTGCTTCGCCCCAGCCGGCCTGTTTGAAGGCGGCAAGAATCTGATCTGAGGTCCCAACAACGAGCAGATTGAGCGGATCCCCGGGCTTCTTCGATTTGCTTTGGACGCGCTGCGGTGCGCCAGAAAGCAGGTTTTGGACGGCTGCCGCCAAAGCCGGGGAGATCTGGGCCGCCGCGGTGGGCGGGGAGGGGGCATCAACGGTGAGAGGTTGATCCAAAATCAGAGTGAGGTCAGTCCCGGCGGGATAGTCAATGGCGGTGTCGACCTTACCCAGGGTTTTGCCTGAAACCTTGTTCATTTCGCCGCCAGCAGAGCCCAACTTGTCAAAAATGCCATCCACGCGTCCGGCCGCCACATTCTTCTCCAGAATGCCTTGAATGGTTCCATCTTGCAGCACCGTTTCCCTGGCGTTTTCAACATCCGTCACATGGGCCGTTAAGGGGATACTGGCGGGATGACGTGGGATGGCCACTGCGGTGAATCGGATCATCAAGCGGGCATGGTCTGAAGTGTCGGTCGGGGGGATGATCTTTACAATTTTCCCCGACACTTCTGAGCCTATTGGAATTAGAACCCACTGCCCGTTCGTGAGGTCCCTCACAACTCGAGCTGTAACCGATTGATTGAGATGCGAAGTCTTGGTGCTTACTGGGGTATCGATCCGAATGTAGAGCTTTCTTCCGGTGGCCAGAGTGTTGGGCGAATCCGCTTGGGCGCTGCTTCGGCCCGGAACCCCAAGGATGATGGCCAAGCTGATGAAAAACAAGAAGATCTTCGCCAAAGAGGGCAGAAAATAGATCCGGCCACGCGCCGGGAAATGGGCGCCTTGGGCAAATGCGATCTGACTGCTCATGGCTTGTTCTCTCACGGTCCACCTCAAGTTGTTATGTTTGGACACATGACGAAGCAGAGCGCCATGACTTTCCAGGCCCTGCCCCATCGGACAGAGCGATTAAAGCATTCGGATGAGTCCTAAAGCAAGTCGTAACTTGGGCAATTGCCATCACCTTCATGGTTTGGATAGGGAAGAACGAGGGAAAATCCGGAATATCTGGCCGTAATTGGGCGGGAATTGAGCCCTGCCACGTCATCTTTGTTTTGAGTTGCATCATTTCATCCCGATTTTAGCGGTTCACTGCCCTGAGCAGCTTGCCAGGATTAATGACGTGGCAAATGTGCCATTAACAGTGGTTTTTTTGATGCCGCTCAAGCGCGTTAGAGGCGTTGACTTGCGTCAACTCTTGAGTTACCCTACCCTTGCTGATAAGACTTTGTTTCTGAAGCTGGTTAGGCCGACATGTGGTAGCTGTCTGAAAACAACAATTGGGGAATAGGCTTCCGGACCCAGGTGGTTCCACCCGGGAGTTTGAAAGCGAGGCTATATGGCCGAGGCGCTGACGAAGGCCGGGCGATATCAGATTGTCGGTGAATTGGGCCGCGGATCGATGGGCGTCGTGTATCAGGGATTTGACCCCGTCATTGGGCGCACTGTTGCTATCAAAACCATGCTTCCCGAAGGGCTCTCTCCTCAGGAGTTTGAGGAGTATAAGACGCGCTTCCAGCGGGAAGCCATGGCAGCCGGAATCCTTGCTCACCCCAATATCATCACCGTCTACGATTTTGGCGAAGACAATGGTGTTCTTTACCTTGCCATGGAGTTTCTTGAGGGCAAGTCGCTCGAAAAAATCGTACAGGAACAGACTGTCCTGCCTATTGAAACGATTTTGCCTATTTATGACCAGGTTTGCAGCGCCCTCGATCATGCCCACCAGAACCGGGTTGTGCACCGCGATATCAAGCCTGCGAATATCATGATTCTGCAAAACGGCCTGGTGAAAGTCACTGACTTCGGCATTGCCAAGATGATGTCCATGGGCATGACGCAAGCAGGGCAAATCCTGGGGACGCCGAATTACATGTCGCCGGAGCAAGTCAAAGGGCGCCAGATCGATGGCCGGTCTGATATTTTCTCCCTGGGTGTGATCCTTTACGAGTTGGTGACGGGCGAGAAGCCATTTGGCGGCCAGAACATCACCACGGTCATCTATAAGATCATCAACGAGAATCCCATTCCGCCCCGCGAATTGGATGCGTCAATTCATGCAGGCTTGAGCCTGGTTATTTCCAAGGCGCTGGCCAAGAACGTGGATGAGCGCTACCAGACGTGCCGCGAATTATCGGAAGACCTGAGAAATTATAAGAATCTGGGCGGTGCCGTGGCCGGGCCGGGCACAGTGATGTTGAAATCAGCCCCGGGAACAGTTGAGGGGATTGAGCTGGCACCTGTGCCAGTGCCAACGCCGGCGCCATCGGCAACGCCGAACCCAGCCGCTCACAGCGCTGTCGATGAGACTCCGATTGGAAGCTCTCTGAATATCCACGTGATTCCCCCGCACGCGCCTCACAAGCAATCCATTCCGCAAATTGCGTGGGTTCTTGGTGCACTGCTATTGGTGGCGATCACCATGGGCATCAGTTACATTGTGGTCTTGCGGCCGCGCAATCGATCGGCCGCACCAGCAGTGGCCCCTGCGGTGGCCAACGTAACCCCCACGCCGAATACCCAGGCAGTTGTCACGCCCACCGACCAAACAGTTATAACCACCCCCGCAACGACTACACCGGTGACAACCACGCCCGCCACCACCGTGCCCGCCACAACCATTACTCCTACTCCCGATAACTCAACTCATGAGCACACCGGGCGCGCGGCGGCGGCAAAAGTGGGACAGTTGATGGTGAGTGCGAATGTGAGCGGCGCGAGGATTTCCATCGACGGGCGGTCCGACCCAACCTGGTTGACCCCTCACACCATTCCTGATCTTCCTGCTGGTGTCCACAACGTCGAAATTGCCATGAACGGGTTCGACAATTATGTTCAGAGTGTGACGATCGAGGGTGGGCAGACAGAAAACGTGGTGGGTAACCTCTCAGCCCCCACTGGGGAGCTTGACATTACAACGGTGCCACGGGGAGTTGAGGTGGTCATTGACGGGAAGTCTTACGGGCCAAGCCCTGTCAGCGCAGTTCTGCCGCTGGGCAAACACACTTACGTGTTGAATGCTCCCGGCCAGACTCCGGATGTGAGGACGTATACGCTTACCAGCGGCGTCCACATGCTGACGGTACCCCTGGCAGGATCCACGGGGATTTTGGAAGTCCGGACCATCCCCCCCGGCGCCACGGTTCTTGCGGATGGTGCGCCCGTAGGTGGGCAAACTCCCACGAACTTTCGATTGTCTGTTGGGTCACATACGCTTGCCATAACCCTGTCCGGGTGCCGTCCGGTTCAACGGCAAGTAGCGGTTTCAGAAGGCGAAAATCCCAAAGTTCAAGCTACGCTCACCTGCCAATAACGGGAGCGTCCCTTGCCCAGCAACCAGAAACGCAGCGGAGGTTCGATGATGACGCGACGGATCATTCTTGCCATCTTCTTGCTGCTGTGCCTAACGCCCAGCGCATTTCCGAAATTCAAAGAGGACGAGCAGAAGTATCTTGACGATCAGTTTAAGGCTGTTCTTGACCAGATGCAGGCCCTGGGCAATCAGGTGGCTTCATTGAACGCGCAGTTGGCCGAACTAAAGCAGAACCAGTCTCAGCTTCAGGCCGCAATCATTCGCCAGCAGCACCAGCTTCAGGACCTGGATGAGATGCTTTCGTCTCTGAGGATTGGCAATGAGGAGAATTTCTCCAAGATGAAGGCGGCAATTGCCGATCTGCGCGCCCAATCCGACAACGCAGCTGGCAAGCTGGCAGCCCAGCCGGGGACGTCACCCGGGACTTCCGTGGACGTGACGCGAACGACTTCCCCCACCACATCGCCGCAGGTGTTGCGGGGCTACATTACGGCCGTCGAAGGCACCAACGTCATGATTGACATGGGCTCGGCGCAGGGCATCCAGCCAGGGTCCCATCTTGCGGTTTACAAGGCCACGGACCCCAATACGCAGGTGGGAGTCATCGAGATCACTCAGGTGATTGACACCGGTAACGCTCGCGCCCGCATCGTCACGATGAATTCCGGGATGAAGCCGGAATTTTCCGATGTGGTGCGCGTGGAGTAAACGAGACTCTCTTCATGGCCCGATTCGTCATCACTGATCCCTCGGCTCGGACGCAGATTTTTGAAATTACCAGTCCCACAATCAGTGTGGGGCGGGCCGACACCAATGACCTGGTGTTACGTCACCCCAGTGTATCCCGTCACCATGTTAGGATTACTGTGCTCCCTGGCGACATCACGTTGCTGAATGACCTGGGCAGCATGAATGGAACCTTTGTAAACAATCAACAAATTCAGGAGCACGGGTTAAAAGACCAGGACCGCGTCGCCATTGGCATGTATGAGCTGAAGTATGAGACGACGCGAGCGGGCGCCCTGCACGTTCAGGCCGGCAGCAAGACGGTTACCGACGTGAGCGATCTGGTTGATGCGGAAAATATTGGTACGGCGCTGCGGCTTACCCCTCCCACTGCGCCCATGGCGGCGGTCCCCATTGAGGAGCGCGTAAAGGTCCTGGAGAAGGAAAACAACCTCCTGAAGTTGCTTCTGGCGGTCGGCAAGACCCTCTCTTCCGTCCTCATGCCTGACGAAATCATGCACCGGGTGATGGAACTGGTGTTTCAGATGGACAACGTCGAACGGGGCTTCGTTATGCTCCGTGACGATAAGAAGGGTTTCAAGCCCGCCGTCCTGCTCTACAAGGACGAAGGAAGAAGAGCTGATGCCCGTGGCGTCGCGCTGTCCACGATGGTCACGGAAAAGCTGATGAATGATCGTGTGCCGCTGCTGATTTACGACGTTGGCACCGACGAGCGCTTTTCCACCAGCCAAAGCCTGCGCATGTCCGGCATCCGCTCCGCCATGTGCGCTCCTTTGATTTACAAAGACCGTGTATTCGGGATTTTTTACGTTGATTGCCTGAGCAAGCCCTACGCGTTCTCGCAGGAGGAACTTGCGATTTTCTCCGTAATTGCCGCCGAAGCGGCCATCAGTTTTGACAATGCGCGTTCGCATGAAGAGCTTGCCCGCCGCGTGGTGGAACGTCAGGCTCTCGAACGCTTTCTTAGCTCCAATATTGTGGAGAAAATTCTTGCCAACCCGGATGAAATTCACCTCGGGGGAGAAAATCAAACCGTCACCATCCTCTTTTCCGACATTCGCGGTTTTACCAGGATGTCGGAAAACATGGAACCCCACGCCGTGGTTGAACTGCTGAATGAGTACTTTTCCGAAATGACGGACCTGATTTTTGAAAGTGGCGGGACGCTTGACAAATATCTTGGCGACGGGATTATGGCGGTTTACGGCGCTCCAATTCCCAAACCCGATGACGCCCTGCGCGCCACCAAGACCGCCATTGAAATGCAGCGCGCGCTGGCTGACCTTAACCGTGACTGGGAAAGCCGTGGTCAGCAGGCGCTCCGGATGGGCGTGGGAGTCAACACGGGGCCGGTAACGGCCGGAAATATTGGCTCCGCCAAGCGTATGGACTATACGGTGATCGGTGACGCGGTCAACCTTGCATCACGGCTGTGTTCGAATGCTGCTGGAGGGCAGATCCTTGTTTCCGAGTCCACCTTCCTGCAGTTGGGCGGCACCATTCCGGCGCAAAAACTGGACCCGATCCGCGTGAAAGGCAAGGAAACCCCAGTTGAACTTCACGAGGTTTTCTGGCAAAAGCCTGCTTCCTAGGAAGGAAGTCCGGCACGCCCGGTATGCCAATCTGCCCCGGATTGGTCCAGGAGTCATCATCCAATGTTCTTGCCGTTGCCTTATCGTCTGTATCGTGAGTCTCTAGCGCTCGTCCTTCTGGCGATGAGCGCTGTTTCTGTTCCGGCCTTCGCTCAAAACGCCAAACCTTCGGATCAATTGCCGGAAGAGATTCGTGGCGTCAAGATTTACAAACTTCCCACCAAGGGAGGCCAGCCGGAACCCAACTTCGGAATTTACAAAAAGATCACATTCCGGGACATTAATTTTGAACGACTGCGGCTTGAACTGGCCCTTAGCATTCGCGCCGTTGATCACCCCGCAATGGTTGAGCACATCTACTTTCAGAATGTCAGCGTGAACGGCATCCCCGTCCATATCGAGACTTTTAACCAGGAATTTAAGCTCTCAAACAAAGAGCCGGTGGATGTTCCCGCACCGCTCGAGTGCGCCATCGTTTTTGCCGATCTCGATACCTTGCAGCCCGTCCGCGACATGGTGGATAAGGACACGATCCTGGTCACCGGCCAGAGTTTTATCGAGGTCAAGTTGGGCTCGCTCGAAAAGTTTGCGGCTCGGGCCAAACAGGTTGTAATCCCTGTGCCCTTGAACGAAAAAGTCGCGCTCAATTTGTTTCAGGGCAAACCCTTCCTGCACATGACCGCAGCCACGATTCTGGACAACCTCGTCAACCCCACCTCTGCCGCGGCCATCAGCATGGCAAAAGAGCATCTGGCCAAGTTGCACCTTGACGAAGCCTTGGGTGGAAAGGCCAAATCCGCGCTTTACCTTCTGTTGACGCAATATCAGGTGCGCGACCCGCAATCCAAAGCGGCGGAGCAATTTTCGCAGTCCGGCACGGGCTTTCTTGTGAGTGCCGATGGAAAACTTTTGACTTCCAAACGCGTGGTTGCGCCCTGGAAATTCGATCCGGAAGTTGACTACCTGATCGAAAATCAGCACATGGTATTGGACAAGGGAAGCGTTAAGATTTATGCGTGGCCGGCGGGCGCACAAGTGACGGGCGCAGACGGTCAGCCGAACTTCCCCTCCGCCCTCAGCACCGATCAGAAAACGCTTAAAATCCTTCGAATGCCCCCGGATGAACTGCTTCAGCAGGACTACCTGGACCCCGACTCCCAGCAGCATGTAACGCTTCATCTGCATGCCGAAGGCCTTGCGGACCTGGCCCTGTTGCAGATTTCGGGAGCAACTTTTCAACCCCTGAATTTCCCGGAACCGTCGGCCAATTCCACCCCGGATTCCACTTTGACCCTGTGCAGCTATCCCTTCGGCATCAGCCAATCCCTCGTCACCCCGCGCCTTCTCAACGTTCAGGTGTCATTGCAAGGGAGCCTGGTGAAAATGGAGCATAATCTTGACCCAGGTGAGTCTGGCGCACCCTTGCTGAATGCGGATGGGAACGTGGTGGCGCTGGCAACCTCGGCGAATCAGGATATCCCCATTCAGGTGGCACAAAAGCTAATCCAATGAGGCCTAACTCCCGCCATTCCTGCGCCCCTCTTTCCGTCTTGATGTTGGTTGTCTGTTTCGTGTCCGTCCGGCCTGCTTTTCCCCAATCGCAAGGAAGCGTTGTGGGGGATTTGAAGGACAGACTATCCAAGACAGGGGTTTTCTTCCGGGCCGACGCGCCGCGTTCACTGCGCAACTCCAGTGACGACTACCTGCCAGTCTTTGTTGAAGTCATCAATGGTGTGGAGCAGGAGGCGCATACCACTGGATCAAGCGTCTCCAATCACATCAAGCGGGATCCACTCAACCTTCTGGGTGTTAACGTTTATGTCAAACCCACTGGAGCCCGGCACCAGTTCACTGCCGAACCTTTACTGTTGGACGACAGCAAAGATTTTACGTTTGACGCCCGTTCAGGCGGCCAACCCCTGGCGATTCCAGACCGGTTCAAGAAAACTCTGGAAATTCCCCGCAAGTCGATTCAGTCCTTTCTTTCCTCCCACTTTTTAGGGGGAGCATTTGCCTCCGTGGACCTCTGGGTTTCAATTCGAGCTGCGGATTGGCCGGACCAGGGCTTCTATCTACGCGTGCAGATGAACGCGCCGCCCCTACCGCAGATTCCCAACTGGTATCGTGGGGACATTCACTACCACAGTGGATACACGGACAACCCCGCCGAACGGGGATATCCGCTTGACGTGACCAAGCAGGGGGCAATCCAAGCGGGGCTGGAGTGGATGCTCCTGACGGATCATTCCACTGATCTTTCTCCCGCCGGCTATCAAGCCGAACTGGACGATGTTAGGAAATTCCGGGATGGACGGTTGATGCTGATTCGGGGCGAAGAGGTCACTGTGGCAAGCGGCCAGGAAGCGATGTTGACCACCGTCCATATGGTCGTGGCGCCATCTCCGGATGATCCGGACAAAGGATTTCCCGACCCCCAGAACGCTGACAGCTCCGTAATTATAACCGGCGATGGATCTCCTTCGTCTTCAGCTTTGCCAATCAAAGAAGCCCTGGCCAGGATTTCAGCCGCCGGTGGATTTGCCTATGCTGCCCACCCGTTTGATCCCATCAGCCCGGTCATGCGCGGAGGAAGGTGGGACCTTGCAGCGGATTTCCTGGCGCCGGACGGAAAACAACTTCAGCCAGGACTGGTTGGATTGGAACCCTGGAATCGGGCTACCCTTTCCACAGGAAATGACATGCGGGACCCGTTTTGTGTTCGCCCCCATCAGGACCCGCAGGACTGCTTTCAGCCTGACGCTGCCGCCAATCAATACGCACGCCTCGAAACAAGCATCAAGCAAGCCTGGCAACCGCTGCTTCAGAAGGGACTGAGCCCGCGAAGCGATGGAGTCGATTCCCCGCTATTTAAGACGTTTATTGCCGCCGGTTCGGATGCCCATGGTGATCTGGATTTTGAAGCCACCATGGATGTTACGGACTTTCTTGGCAGCGCCTCACGCAGCTTGAATGGCTATGCGGAGGATAACGCCATGGGGCGAATTTCCACGCTGGTTTATGCCCCAGGCGGCATGGGGCCAAAGGGTGAGAACGTCTTGCGTGCTCTGCGCGATGGGCGCACGGTGGGAAGCAACGGACCTATTCTCATTGCCGGTTTCGACCGCAACGCCAACGGTTCTCTTGATGATTCCGGTGACGTCGGCATTGGACAGGAGATTTCCTGCCCACTGAAATCATTGCCCCCATTGCAGTTGGAGTGGGCGAGCAGTGAAGAATTCGGCCCACTGCAATCCATCCGTTTAATTGTGGGGACCCTTGCAGGCGAGTTGCCTCCGGTGGAAGTACCTGTGCCTCCAGCCAAATCTCTCGCCAGCAATGGCTTGGTTTCCGTTGACCTTGGCCCCGTCCTGGCGCCAGGGTCGCAGGATTGGAAATATATTCGGCTGGTTGCCACCACACGAAACAGCGCCAATAATGAGTTTCGCTGTTATACTAATCCAATTTGGATTAGAGCCTCGGGGGAGTAAGATCACTAAAATCGAGAAGAGAATAGACTATGACTGCTGACTCGAATGAACAAGGAACAGTACGTTACATAAGATGCGCATCCTGCGGGGGAATGAACCCGGCGTCCGCGGCCACATGCGTCCGCTGCGGAAAGCCGCAGCACGCTGGGACACCGGCTTCACCCCCGTCCGCCCCCGTATTGCGAGTGCCGGGCGCGCCGGTGGTTCCTCAGGTCATGTGCCCGAAGTGCCATAAATCATTCCCATCGGGAAGCAAATTTTGCGGGTATTGTGGAACACCGTTGCCAATGCCCGCTCCCCCGGTCGCAGCACCACCGCCGCTGCCGCAGCCCCTGGCTCCTCCCCGGCCCGCGCCGCCGCCCGTGCCACTGCCTCGGCCGATGGCTCCGCCACCGCCGCCTGCTCCACCGGTGCCACGTCCCCCAAGTCCTGTTCCACCGCCCCCGCTGGCGCCGCCTCCCGCGCCGCCACGGCCAGCCGTGCCCGCGCCGCCTGTTCCCCGGCCTGTTGCACCACCGCCACCACCGCCGCGCCCTGTGGCTCCACCTCCACCCCCGGCTCCATTGGCGCCGCCTCCCGCCCCGCCACGGCCAGCCGCACCTGCGCCTCCCAGGATGAACATCCCTGAATCGGCAATGGAAGGCACAGTCGTGTTTTCCGGTTTGCGCGCGGCCCCACGCGTGGAAGCCAAGGTTTCGGAAAAGAAGCCTGATGGATCGTGGGGAAAAACGGTGTCCATTTCCAAGGAGACACTGATTGGCCGCGAAGGTTGCGATTTGAGCTATCCCCTGGACACCCTGCTCTCTCCCCGGCATGCTTCCGTTGCCATCCGTGAAGGCAAATTGGTGCTGAAGGATTTGAACAGCCAGAACGGATCATTCATCCGCCAAAGGCAGGACACGGAACTTGTTCCCGGCGATGTTTTCCTGCTGGGGCGCGAACTCTTCCGCTTCGTAACCCAGAGTCTTGATGAGTCGGCGAACAAGGAGGCTCCGGAAGGCACGATGGTCTGGAGCGTTCCCAAGCTGCAAAAAGGACCGCTGACTGCAAAGCTTGAGCACATCAAATTGAATGGCGAAGTCGTGGCAGAATTCAAGCTCGACAAGCCCGAAACCACGCTGGGCCGGACCACGGGTGATCTGGTTTTCAAGGATGACCCCTATATGTCTGGAACCCACGCCCGCATTGTGGCCCAACCGGGTCGCTTCCTATTGCAGGACTTGCGCAGCCGGAACGGTGTTTATCGGCGCGTTCGCGCGGAAATCGCCCTGCTGGA
>Ga0302320_10007902_pt1 | contig 23306 bp, 26 predicted proteins | sample Bog_T0_3_FD_202130 | JGI IMG/M metagenome (GOLD analysis project Ga0302320, IMG submission 202130) | Peat permafrost microbial communities from Stordalen Mire near Abisko, Sweden - Bog_T0_3 | ecosystem: Environmental > Terrestrial > Soil > Wetlands > Peat | place: Sweden: Abisko, Stordalen Mire... | reverse complement strand
CGCGCTGCACATCCGCGATGGTGACCCGCTTGACAGCGGCGAGATAACGCTCGGAAAAATTCAGATCGTTGGCCGCCAGCCAGTTGCCGCCAAGATTCTGCGCCTGCCCCTCCATGGTCTTTCGCGCGGACAGCGTGGCGGAGATGAATTGCTTCATGGCTTTCTGCAATTCGTTGGAGGAGACGGACAGCGTTTTGACTTTTTCGATTTCGGCCAGAATCGCGTCGCGCGCGGCCGCGAATTTATCCCCGTCCACCATCGCGCTCACGCCGAACAGTCCCGGCAAACCGGGGCTGTACGTCCACGCGTCCACATGATGCACCACGCCCTGTTGCTCGCGCACCTGCTGGAACAGGCGCGAACTGCGCCCGCTGCCCAGCAACACGGAGAGGACGTCCAGCACCGGGATGTCGGCATGCCGCACCTCGGGAATGTGCCACGCGAAGTGGAGATGGCCGAGCTCCACCGGCGATTCCTCGATGATCTCGCGCAAGGCCGTCTGTTTGGGTTCCAGGGGCAAGACCATGGGCGGCATGGCGCGCGCTTTGCTGCTGGCGTAGGCGGCTTTAATCTGCGCGACCACCTCTTGGTTTTTCACATCCCCGGCCACGACGTAGAAGACATTGTTGGGCGCGTATTTTTCCGTGTAATAACTGCGGATATCGTCCGGCTTCACTTCGTTGAAGATGTCCGGGTAGCCGATGATGGTGAAGCGATACGGGCTTTTCGTGTAGGCGGTTTCAAACAGGCGTCGACTGGCGCGGCGGCCTGGATCGTCGTGGCACATGTCCATTTCGCGGCGGATGACATCCATTTCCTTGGCGAGTTCGTCGGGCGGCAGCGTGGCGTGCTGCATGATGTCGCAAAGGATGTCAATGGCCTTCACTGCGCCGGTGTTGGGCACGTCAATGTGATAGACCGTGCGATCGAAACTGGTGTAGGCGTTCATGTAGCCGCCGGCTTCCTGCACTTCCTGATCAATGCGGCTGCCAGGGCGCGTGGTGGTGCCTTTGAACAGCATGTGTTCCAGCACGTGCGACAGGCCCGCGCCGAGCCATTTTCCCTCGTGAATGCTGCCCGCCGCGCACCACGCCTGCACGGACACGACCGGCGCGCAGTGGTCTTCGCGCACGATGAGGGTCAGGCCGTTGTCGAGGGTCGTCAAAGTGACGCCGGGGGGGATCGAAGGGATTAATTCCAAATTCTTGTTGCTCATAATTCTCCAGCTGCACGAAAAATGATTTCTTTGACTGCTTTACTGACATGAAAAGTGGCTGTATTTTCGAGTTCAGTCGTTAATTCGGGATGTGTCACCAGCAGTTCGCGTTGCACGGCTTCAGGAATGAAAATATCGACATAAATTCGCGACAACAATTCGCCCCGGCCAATTTGAAGGAAGGACGTTACGGCCGATGTGTCACTAACGACAATCATTCGCCCAGTTTTTCCCGCACCCATTGCACGTCATGCAACGCGTCCTCCACTGAATAATTCCGATAAACGCCGCGCCGTCCCAATTCTTTCATAAACAGAACCACCGGCATTCCGGCCATTTTTGCGGCACGTCCAAGTAAAGCATGCCTTCCCGAATAAAGGCCGACGGCAAAATCCGCCCGCGCCTGCTCGTTGGTCAGAGGCTGCGAACCGATCTTCACGTCGGGCAGTTCGATTGTCATGAACCTACTTTAACACCTGGTTTTCAAGTGGCAACTCTTCCGTGGCGGCCCCCTGCGGCGGATTTTGATTGAGCCGATTGAGGGAAATTCTACAATTACCGGCGGTTTGGTTAACGCGCGCTAAAAATTATTTCGACCATGACGAAACGACTCCTGCCCCTCTCGCTGCTGACACTGGTTTTCTTGTTGCCCGGCTGCGCTGGGAGCAAGCACCATGCCCCGGGGCAACCTCAGCCCAAAGCTGCGCCCGCCCTGTCCAAGAACGTCATCACGCCGGACGAGTCGCTGGCGGCCAAGGTCCTCTCCGTAAATTTGGTGGGACGGTTTGTGGTCTTGAATTTCCCTACCGGTCGGATGCCGAGGCTGGAACAGCATTTGTTCCTGTACCGGAACGGCTTGAAAACCGCGGAGGTGAAAATCGTGGGACCGATTCAGGATACCAACATCGTGGCGGATATCCTTTCCGGTGAAGCGCAAGCGGGCGACACGGTCAGCGACCAGTAGCCAGGAGCCCGAGCTGGCTATTCCGCCGATTTGGGTAGTTTATCCACGAAGGGCTGCACCGATTTAGGCAACCCGTCACGCTTATAAGGACTGTGCAGATTGAAATAAATGCCGCACAATGGGCGCTCTTCATCGCTCTGGCTCAAAATGATGGTGACTTCCCGGTCCAGCGCGATGCCGTGGCGCATGCCGGCCGCACGGCCATCAAACGCCCGGATGGCCTTTTGCAGCAGGGACGCCAGCGAGGCGGCGAATTCCTCCGGCGTTTTGTGAAGGCAGACGACGTACCGGTCGTAATTTCTTACGGCCTGATCAATCTCGGATTGAAAGGTGTCCACAGTCATATGTCAGCTTATTTCATATCGGCGGGTTTGGGAAAACAATTAGCAAAATTCGGCTCAGGTACAATTCAATAACGGGTAGTGGCCTCATCCACGCATCCTGAAATCCACCCGTGCCAGGTTCTGTTGCCGTTGCACAGCCGACCAACCGATAAATCGGTCCCGCTCCTGGCACTTCCACACCGCCGCTCCAAACACCAAACAAGCCAGCGGCCGCGCTTGGCCGTCCCGCACAACGTATTGCAGCTTCTCCCCGCGCCGCCAAAACCCAAATAGTGGAACTGGCCCAGCACCGCTTTGACCCAGGCACGCTGGCCGGTGCGTTCACCACCCAGATGATCCTGTCCGCCAACACGGCGTCAAATACCGCAGTTATGCGACTGTTCCCGCTTTTCCTTGAAATGGGGGTAAGCGGAACGGCCGAACCAGCCGGCAAAGGGCAAGAGCAACAGCCCGAGGATGAGCGCCGCCAGCCAGATCCGAAATCGCCGTTGGTCCGCTTCAATACTTTCAATCTCGGCATACATTGCGCCCAGAAGGAGGCAGACCCGACGCGAGGTTTCAAGCTAAACGCCGGGAGGCAAATTGCGAGGCAGCCGGCAGAGTTGCGGCTCATTGCCGATTTGCCTGGGGATGTTCCAACACCGCCACCAATTGCGGCAGGAGCCGATGGGCAGAGAAGGCTGCCATGGCGGCGGTGGGCCGTTCGCCGGACCGCGCGCACATTTTCTTCCAGCGCAATAATTCCTGCGCCAGGCGTTCCGCCTCCCCGTGCCGGACACTGATGAAGGTGGCTGGTCCGCCCGCAACCGTTCTGGCTTCGGTGACATGGCTGCATTCCGGACCGATGTAAACCACCGGTGCGCCCACCGCAAAGATATTGTAAATTTTACAGGGATGAACCAGCCCCAGCATGGCGTCGCCCATGACCACTACCTGGATATCTGCCGCCGAGAGCGAAGCGGAAAGCTGGTTCAGCGGCTGGTACGCCAGGCACAAAACCTGGGCGTTGCCGGCGGCCCACTTTTTGACGCGGACGAATTCACTGCCGCCCCCGGTGAAAACGAAGCACAGGTCCGGCTCGGCGCGCAGCCGGTCCGCCGCCTGCATCAGCGTGTCCAGCGGATGCACGGGACTGTGGTTGCCGGAATACATCACCACGAATTTACCCTGCAGCCCATGCCGCACCCGGAATGCTGCCCGCCCGGCGGGGTCAAAGCGCACGTCGCCATCGTGAGACCAAGGCGGAATCACGACAATTTTTTCGGCGGCCAGGTGTTTGGCCACGATCCGCTCGCGCATGAATCGATCCAGCGCCACAATGGTTTCCGCCCGCCGCAGGCTGAAGCGGGAGAGCCGCTCCAAAAACCTGGCCGCCAGCGAATCCGCGCGCAGCCAGCCGGCGGCGATGGCCTCGTCCGGATTGAAATCCATCACCCAATAGATGAACTTGGTCCGCCATAATTTCGCCCGCCACGCGCCCAGGAAGGAAATCAGCGGTGGCGTGGTCAGGGCCACCACGACGTCGTGGCGCGGGAGGAGCAGCAAGCGCGCGCCGCAGCAGAATAGAAAGCTGGCGAAGTCCGCCGCACGCCGCCACCTGGCACCCTTGCCAAAGCGGGTGGAAAAGACCCGGATGATGTTCACTCCCCGCCACCGTTCGTGTGCCGGATAAAGAATCTCCGGCTGTTCATACGCCCGCCGGCTGCTGACGACCGTGACCTCGTGGCCGCGGTCCCGCAGCGCCGCCGCGAGCTCGGCCAAGTGTTGGGCAGTGGAAACAACGTCAGGATAGAAGACCTGGTTGAGCAGAAGAATTCGCATGCGTGGCGCGCCAGAGAAGCCAGAAGTCCGGCGCCTTGGCAAACAAAAACGATGCCAAGGCGAAATTAAAACAGCGAAGTTAGCGCTGCCGATGGGCTGCATTTTCGATGCATCTCAAGAACATCAAGAGAGCCCGCCCTCACCCCTGCCTTCTCCCCCGGGGAGGAGTTGGCGGCGCCCTGAATCCCGCGCTTTACTTGAGGGCGCGCGTGGTTCATTTTTTCCGCAATGGCTTTTAACCGCAGGAATCTGGATTGGTGGTGCCAGCGAGGGATTTTGGCGCTCGTGCTGGCGGCCCTGGTGTTTGCGCCGCTGGCGTTTGGCGCGGTCTATACTTGGACCTTCCTCGTGATTCAAGCACTGGCGATGGGGGTGGCGCTGGTCTGGCTGGTGCGGTTGTGGGGCGGCTATAAGCCAAAACTGCTCTGGCCGCCCCTGGCTTGGGCGGTGTTAGCGTTCGTGCTGTATGCCTTGGGGCGCTATTTTACAGCGGACATCGAGTATGTGGCGCGTCTGGAACTCATCCGGGTCTTGCTGTATGCTTTCCTGTTTCTGGCGGTCCTCAGCAATTTATACAGCCAGGATGCCGCAGAAACCATCACCTACTCGCTGACGGCCGTGGCGGTGGTGGCTTCCTCCTACGCGGTGGCCCAGTTTTTCCGGCACTCGAATCATGTTTGGGATTTGACCTCGCCGTATCCGGGCCGGGCATCCGGGACCTACATCAATCCGGACCATTTCGCAGGTTTCTTGGAGTTGGTGCTGCCGCTGCCGCTGGCGTTTTTATTGGCCGGCAGAGTGGAGATGGTTACGCGGGTGGTGCTGGCTTACGCGACCCTGACCATTCTGGGGGGCCTGACGGTGACGTTTTCGCGCGGCGGGTGGGTGGCGGCGGCGGCAGGAATATTGCTGCTGCTAGGCTCCCTGCTCTGCCATCGGAATCATCGTCTTCGCGCCGCGCTGGTGCTCGTGCTGCTGGTGGCGGGCGGCGGAGTGTTCACCGCACGGGTATTGTCACATACCGTCACTTATATGCGGCGCGTGGCCAAGCCAGACGACCAGGGCCCGTCGGTGGTGGACACGGAGTCACGAATGCAAATGTGGACTGCGGCCACGCACATGTGGCGCGACCATCCATGGTGGGGTGTGGGACCTGGCCACTTTGATTCCCGCTTTCGCGAATATCGCCCAGAAGGATTCCAGCAACGGCCCGAGCATGCCCACGATGACTACCTCGAATTGTTTGCGGACTGGGGTGTGGCGGGCGGTCTCATCGTTTTCAGTGGCGTCGGGATATTCATTCTGGGCCTTAAGCAAAGCTGGCCGCATGTGCGGCGCGAGGAAAATGACTTTGGTTCCGGAATGAGCACCCGCTATGCGTTTTTCTTGGGCGGCGTAAGCGGATTATTCGCCTTGGCGGTGCATTCGTTGGTGGATTTCAACCTGCACGTCACCGCCAATGCCTTGGTGGGGGTGATCGTGCTGGGGTTGGTGGCCAGCAATCTGCGGTTTGCCACCAAGCGTTATTGGGTGCGGGCGCGGCCAGCTCTGCAATGGGTGTTAAGCGGCGGGTTGGCGCTGCTGCTGGTTTTTTTTGGCACCCAGATTTGGCGGCTAGGCGGCGAAATGATCTGGACCGACCGGGCCGAAGTGCTGCCGGTTTATTCCACCGAACAGGCTGCGGCCTTGCAAACCGCACTGGCCTGCGAGCCGAAAAACCTTTTGACCGCCTACAACATCGGCGAATGTTTTTACCATCCGAGCTTGGATGGCGGCGACAATTATGCGGAATTGGCGCAAACAGCGCTCAAATACTATGCGCAATGCATCCGATTGGACCCGCATGACGCCTACAGCCGCCTGCGTTCGGGCATGTGTTTGGACTGGCTGGGGCGGCATGCCGAAGCCGAAAAGTACTACTCCGAGGCTGAAAACCGCGATCCCAATGGCAATTTTGTGGTGGCCAATATCGGGTGGCATTTTTTGCAAATTGGCGATTATGCCGCTGCACGCCAATGGTTTATGCGCGCCGCCAAGCTCTCCAACTGGCATAATGACACCGCCAAGAACAGTCTGCTCGAGATATGCGAGCCCAAGTTGATGGATCGCGCTTCCGGACGGCTGCCTATTTCGCTTTATTTTAATGGAAAAGACAATTGACAACTTGCTTGCGAACAGGGTATTGTTATTGCAACCTAAAGTTTAGGAACAACTTTTATGAAAAAACTTCAAACTCTGCTCGCCATCGCCATGGGCGGTGTGCTTTTAAACGCTGGGCTTTCCGCTTCCGCCCAGCCGGCCAAACCAGGTTACGCCACCGTGGTTCGCGTCAAGGGCGATGCCAGTTATTCGCTGGACAACGGCACCCACAAATTTCCCCTCGTCGCCGGGAAGTTTTTGGAGGCTGGCTCCACCATCTACACCAGCGATGACGCTGTGGTGGATGTGATATTGGGCAAAGCCTTGCAAATGCCCCAAGCTTCTTGGACGCCGAAGCGCGTTTCTCTGGCGGCGGATTCACCGGTTCGCGGGCTGGTCACCTACACGCCTTCCGCCGAACAAAACATGGTGCGGATCATGCCCCAGAGCGCCTTGGGAATTGACAAGTTGACCACCACTTCCTCTGGTGCCGATACCGTCAGCGACACCGAACTGAATTTGCAAAAGGGCGGCATTTTTGCCAGCGTGAAGAAGCTTTCGCCGGCGGCGCAATACATCATCAAAACCCCCTCTGGCATCGCTGGGGTGCGCGGCACCCAAGTCTCCATCACGCTCAATGACGATGGCACCATCAAAAGCATTCAAGTTTACAAAACCTTGAATGACGACGGGCTGTTGTTCTCGCCGAGCGGGGCCACCCAGCCCTTTGTGATCAAAGATGGCGAGATGTGGCAGCCGGGCGACGCGAATCCGGTGCCGATCACTCCAGAGACGCGGCGTTTCTTGCAGGAGATTTTCGCTGCGTTCCGAACCCCTTATTTCCAATTGGTCGGCTTTGATTACGATCGCACGCAAGTTCAGGAATCTTCGGATTTTGGTTCCTCCTATTGATCCGCTCTGTGGCAGCGGATGCGACGGATCCATAGTTTGAGTTAAAACCAGAGCAGCCTTGAGTTGCTCTGGTTTTTGTCTTAACTCCAAGCGGTGAAATTCAAACGCCTCAAACTCGGGCCGGTGGCCTTGGCTCTGGCCGTGCTCATGTTGGTTTGCGCCCTCCGTTTGTTCAACCCGGATATCCTGGACCAGTTGGAGTGCAAGACCTACGATTTGCGCGTTCTGTCTGCCCAGAAATACCCCGCGCCCGTAGCGACGAATCTGGCTTTCGTGGCGATGACGGATTCCAGCATTCGCGCGATTGGCAATGGTCTGCTGGGCCAGAAGTACGGACTTTACTGGCCGAGGCATGTGTATGGTAGGGTCGTCGAAGAACTGGCCGCCCAAGGTGCCGAATCCATCGCTTTTGATGTGTTATTTGGGGAGCTTCGCCCCGACCATGCGCTGGTACAAATGGCAGACGGGAGCACGGTTGAATCGGATGCTTTTTTTGCCGCGCAACTGTGGCGTGCCGGCAATGTCATCACCGCTTGGACCCCCAAGACCACACCGCCGGATCTGTTCACGACCAACTCTATCGCCCTCGGCGACATCTCCACCGTACTGGATTCCGACGGAGTATTGCGCCGGGTGAGCTGTTTCAGCAAGAAATGGCATCCCGCATTCAAGAACGCCTCTCAACAGTTTGGCATTGACCTGACCCATGCCCGCATCGAGTCGGACAGAATCTTGCTGCCTCTGCCTGAGGGCACGAACATCACCGTGAAGCTGGACCGCAACGGAAACTTCGACCTCGCCGATTTTGTGGGGGATGCCATTCCTTCCGGCTGGAAACGCTTTGACCAGCCCTTCACTCGCGTCTGGGATCTGGGCATCGTCATGGCCGCACAGGAATTGAAGCTGGACTTGGATCACCCGATCGTGGACTTGCCGGGTGGAAAGATTACTTTGCACGGGACGAACGGCTTGGTGCGTATCCTGCCGGTGGACGCCAAGGGCCGCTTCTACATCAACTGGCGGATGACCGCCGACGACTCGCGACTGATGCAGTCACCGATTGAAGATGTGCTGCAACAGGACAAGTTGCGGCTGGTGCACGAGACCAACGGCTTGCGTGATGACTTCCGCGGCCGGCTCGTGGTCATCGGTTCCAAGGCGCAGGGGAACGATCTAAGCGACCATGGCGCGACGCCGCTGGAAAACGACACGCTGCTGGTCAGCAAGCATTGGAATGTGGCCAACTCCATCCTCACCGGGCGATTCATCCACCGCGCGTCGCTGCCGGTGGAATTGGCGCTGATGATCCTGCTGGGCACGGTAACGGCGCTCCTCACTTGGCAGTTGCGCGCGATCTTGGGTTTAGTTGTCATTTTGCTGCTGCTGGCCGGATATGCTGGGTTCGCGGTGGTCGTATTCGTCAAATGCGACTGGTGGCTGCCGCTGGTTTATCCCCTTGGCGGTGCTGTAGCCATGCAATACCTCATGCAGGTTACCTATCGCGTCGTGTTTGAAGAACGCGAAAAACGCCGCGTCCGCTCGGTTTTTTCCAAGGTGGTTTCGCCAGATGTGGTGAATGAGCTGTTGGGGGCCGACCTGTTGGCCCTCAATGGCGCCCGCCGTGAAGTGACCGTGTTTTTTGCCGACATTCGCGGCTTCACCAAGTTGACCGACCAGGCTCAGGAGCAGGTTGCCGAATTCATCCGGCAAGGCGGCGTGGACCCGATCACGGCCGAAAAACACTTTGAGGCCTCGGCGCGCGAAATGTTGGAGACCGTGAACCAGTATCTGGCTGCCGTGGCCGATGTCATCAAAGCTCACGGCGGCACCCTCGACAAATACATCGGGGATTGTGTGATGGCCTTTTGGAACGCACCCACGCCCAACGAAAAGCATGCGCTCGCCGGCGTCGAAGCCGCCATTGATGCGCAACGCGCCATCCAGGCCTTGAATGAGCGACGACTGGCGCAAAATCCGGCGCGCGAAATCGAGAATCGCGACCGGCTGGCGGCCGGCCTGCCGCTCCGGCCCATGCATGTGGCTCTGCAATTAGGCACCGGCATCAATTCCGGCCTGGTGACCGTTGGGTTGATGGGGTCAGACCAGCACATTTTGAACTACACCGTCTTTGGCCGCGAAGTCAACTTGGCCAGCCGCCTGGAGGGTGAATCCGGCAGCGGCCGCATTATCATCAGCGATACCACCTACAATCAACTGCTTCGGCATGGCCCGGCACTCGCCGCCATCTGCGTGGAACTGTTTCCCGTCAAGCCCAAGGGCTTTCTGAATCCCGTGCGCATTTATGAAGTGCCGTGGCAGCAAGCCAAGAACGGCGCTTGAAAAGTTCGACCACCATGCGGCAGGACCAAATCATCACGCTGCGGCCGGCCACCCCAGACGATCTGACGGCGATCAACGACATTTACAATCATTACGTGCTCCATTCCACGTGTACTTATCAGGAAACGCCGGAACCGATCGAGGGCCGGCGGCGGTGGTTCAGTGAGCACCACAGCCAGCATCCGGTGATCGTCGCTGAGGCCGGCGGGCAGGTGGTCGGCTGGGGCTCGCTGTCAGCCTACCACGCGCGCTCCGCTTTCCGGCACACGGTGGAGAATTCCGTTTATGTCCATCCCGTGGAGCATGGGCGCGGCATCGGTACGCGGCTGCTGCAAGATTTGATCACCCGCGCCCGCTCCCTGGGCCATCATGCCATCGTCGCCGCGATTGAGGCGGACCAACCCGCCAGCCTCACGTTGCACGCCAGATTTCATTTTGAGCCGGTCGGACGGTTGTGCCAGGTTGGCTTCAAATTCGGCCGCTGGCTTGATCTCATCCATATGGAGTTGCTTCTGGATTCGTCCCACCCCGCTGGCTGAGCCCCGGTTCGCCTCCCGTTTCCGCTCCCGTTTCCGCTTTCTCGTAGGCTGGAATCAGGCTAGTATTCCAGAAATGCGCATTGCGATTTATCCCGGCAGCTTCGACCCGTTGACCAATGGCCATCTGGATGTGGTGCAGCGCGCCGCCAAGCTGTTTGACCGGGTGATTGTGGCCGTGGCCAAGAATGAGTCCAAATACCCGCTCTTCACGCTGGACGAGCGCCAGGCGCTGGTGAAAAAGGCGGTGGCACATCTGCCCCACGTCACGACCGACGCTTTTGACGGACTCCTGGTGGAATATGTCGCGTCGAAGAAGGCCAGTGCCATCGTCCGCGGTCTGCGCGCCATTTCAGATTTCGAGTTTGAATTTCAACTGGCCCTGATGAATCGCAAACTGGATGAAAACATCGAGACGATTTTCATGATGCCCAAGGACACCTACACGTTCTTGAGCTCGCGGATCGTGAAGGAAATTGCCCGGCTGGGCGGCGATGTCAGCGCGTTTGTGCCGGCGCATGTGCAGGCGGCCTTGCGCAGGAAGCTCAAGCTGCCAGGGGGCGAACTGCGCCCGCGCCGAAGCCAGGGCTCCTGATCGCACCACCTGTGCCGTTCGCCCTGGGGGCCAGCCCGCCAGCGAGGATTGGGGGTTGAACGTCGGCGCCGGGCCGGGTGTCTGTACAACGGAAAGCAACATTTACCTTATGCTCAAAGTCAACCTGCGCCATCTGGAGGAGCAGGGCATTCACCTGCAAGGAGAATTGCCCGCAGCCGAACTGGACCTAGGCGTGCATGACGAACTGGTGCGGGCGGAAAAGCCGTTGCGCTACGCGTTGTCGGTGGAACTGCTGCACGACGCGGTGCTGGTGACTGGCGCGCTGGCGCTGCCGCTGGATTGCGAGTGCGCCAGGTGTTTGAAGCCGTTCACCACCGACTTGAAATTGACCGGCTGGGCGGCGCATTTGCCGTTGGCGGGGGAGGACAAGGTACCGGTGGACAATGATTGTGTGGACTTGACTCCGTTCATCCGGGAAGATATTCTGCTCGACTTTCCGCAACGTCCGTTGTGCAAACCGGATTGTGCGGGATTAAAGAGCAAAACCGCCCGCAAGGTCAAGGCCGTTGAAGAACCGGCCCAAGCCGTGTGGGACAAACTGGATAAACTGAAACTAAAATAGAATTTATGGGCGTTCCAAAACGTAAACCGTCAACGAGCCGGCAGCACCAGCGCCGCGCTTACAACAGCGTGCTGAAATTGCCGCAATTGAATCAATGTCCCCAGTGCGATGCGCCGTATGTGCCCCATCGCGTCTGTCCCGCGTGCGGCTTTTACAAGGGACGCCAGGTGCTGACCGTCACTGCCGGCGCGTGACAGGTTGGCCATGCGAATCGCAGTGGATGTCATGGGTGGCGACCACGGTTGCGGTGTGATCATCGCGGGCGTGAAGCGCGCTTTGGACGAAAGCAAAGATCTCTCCGTCATCTACCTCGTTGGCAACAAGGACGAAATCCATGCCGCCTTGCCGCCGCGCGGGTTTCGCGACCATCGGGTCCGCGTCATCCATGCCACGGAGGTGGTGGAGATGTCGGACAAGCCGGTGGTGGCGCTGCGCAAGAAGCGGGATTCCTCGATTGCCCGCGCGGCCGAACTAGTCAGCGAAGGCAAGGCCGACGCGCTGATTTCGCTCGGGAACACGGGCGGCATTTTTGCCGCCGCCACCTTCAAGGTGGGGCGGATTCCCGGCGTGGATCGCGGCTGCATCGCCACGGTAATGCCGCGCCAAGGCAACGAATTTGTGCTGCTGGATGCCGGCGCCAACGTGGAGTGCAAGCCGGCTCATCTCGCGCAGTTCGCGGTGATGGGCCGGGTCTATTCGCGGGAAGTGCTCAAGCACAGAAACCCGCGCGTGGGGGTGCTGAGCATTGGCACCGAAGATACCAAAGGCAACGAGTTGACGCTGGAGGCCTTCCGGCTCTGCAAGAAGCTGGACTTGAATTTCATCGGCAATGTGGAGGGCCACGATTTGTTCAAAGATCATGTGGATGTGGTGGTGTGCGACGGCTTCGTCGGCAACGTGGTATTGAAGTCCGTGGAGAGCCTGGCGGTGGCGATGTTTTCCATGTTGAAGCGCGAGCTGATGCACAGCCCCCAGCGCAAGTTGGGCGCCTATCTGGCCAAAGGGGCATTTCAAGCCATCCGCCGCCGCATGGACCCCGAAGTGTATGGGGGCGCGCCCTTGTTGGGCTTTAACGGCGTGGTGTTCAAGGCCCATGGCTCGGCGCGCGAGCGCGCCGTGACCAGTGCCATCCGCATGACGATCAACGCCCTGAAAAATCAGATCAACCAGATCATCGCGCGCGACATCGCGGCGGCCAACAAGATTCTCGAACTCGAAACCGGCGGCTCCGCCAACGCATGAAAAATCCGCGCGCCAAACATAACTTTGTCGGCCGCACCTGTTCTATCACCGGCGTCGGTTCCTATGTGCCGGAAAGAATCCTGACCAACGCCGACCTCGAAAAGATGGTCGAGACGTCGGATGAATGGATCATGACCCGGACCGGCATCAAAGAACGCCGGATAGCCGCCCCCAACGAATTCACCTCCGATCTGGCCGCCAAAGCGGCGGCCCGCGCCATGGAAATGGCCGGGGTGACCGCCGAGCAAATTGACCTGATCATTGTCGCCAGCATCACGCCCGACATGCCATTTCCGAACACGGCCTGCCTGGTGCAGCAAAAGATCGGCGCACGCCGCATACCGGCCTTCGACATTGAGGCGGCTTGCTCCGGTTTTCTGTACGCGCTGGAAGTGGGCCAAAGCTTCATCACCGGGCGCACCTTTGAAACCGTGCTGGTCATCGGCGCGGAAAAGCTCTCGTCCATCACGAACTGGAAGGACCGCAATACGTGCGTTCTGTTTGGGGACGGCGCCGGCGCGGCAATTTTACAGAACCGGACCTTTTCCCACGGCCTGCTCACCACCGCCCTCGGCGCGGATGGAGCCAAGGCCGAGTTGCTCTCCATGCCTGCGGGCGGCAGCCGCTGCCCGGCCACGCCGCAGACGGTGCAGGACGGCCTGCATTTTCTGCGCATGGACGGCAAGGAGACCTTCAAGAACGCAGTGCAGGCCATGTGCAGCGCCGCCAACGAAGTGTTGAGCCGCTGCGACATCGACATCACCAAGATCAAATGTGTCATCCCGCATCAGGCCAACCGCCGCATCATTGACGCCGTCGGGGATCGGTTGGGCGCCACCCCGGAGCAGTTATTCATCAACCTGCACAAGTATGGCAACACTTCGGCCGCCTCGGTCGCCATTGCCTTGGATGAAGCCGTACGATCCGGCCGGGTCGTCCGCGGCGACCTGATTTTGATCGTGGCCTTCGGCGCGGGGCTGACCTGGGGGGCGGCCATTATTGAATGGTAGGATAATTTATTTAATTTCGGTGTCTAATTTGACGGAATCAATCGGCGTGCTATCGTTTAATACTGTTTTATGAGTGCTAAGAAATTGACGGGTGCAAGTTCGTTCCAGCCTTCGGTGAGCGTCAGCGGACGCGACGCGAAGCTGGAATTGTCCGCCGACATGGTTTCCGTTCATAAGAATGGGCTGGAGTTTCGCAGTCCCAAGCCATTCAACGAATGGAGCGAAATGACGGTCGCCTTGCTGTCGCCCAGGGAAGGCAGCCGGATTTCCTGCCACGGGGTGATTGTGGGCTGCGTCGGCAACAAACATACCGGCTACAATGTGTCGCTGGTCTTTACCGGCGTCAATTCCGAAACCGAAAAGCAGCTTGGCGCCATGGCCCGCTCCGAGTTTGGCGTCGGCTGAGCGTCCGGTTTGCGGGGCTACATCTGCTCGATGGTTTCAATCCCCAGCGCCGCGAGTCCTTGCTGCAAGACCCGCGCGGTCAAATCACAGAGGGCCAATCGCGAATGGCGCGTGGCGGCGTCGCTGGTTTTCAGCACCGGGCAGTTTTCATAGAACCCGGTGAACTTGCCCGCGAGTTCATGCAGATAATTGCAGAGGTAATTGGGGCGCAATTCTTCGGCGACGGCTTCCAGCGTGAGGCCGAAATTCAACAGATGCTTTGCCAGCGCCAGTTCCTCGCGGGCGGCCAGATTAAAATCGGCCTGGCCTGATTGGAAATCGCCAGCCTCCGCCTTGCGGAAAATGCTCCGAATTCGCGCGTAGGCGTATAGCAGATAGGGCGCGGTGTTGCCCTGCAAGGCCAGCATCTTATCCCAGCTAAACACGTAATCGCTCTGGCGGTTGGGCAGCAGGTCGGCGTATTTGACGGCACCGAGGCCGACGACGCGAGCGATTTCCGGCCACAAATTTTCTGGCACACGCTCGTTCTCATCCCTCTCTAACTGCTTTGATTTTACGATTTCATAAGCACGTTTTTCGGCTTCATCCAACAAATCCCCGAGTTTCACGGTGCCACCGCTGCGGGTCTTGAACGGCTTGCCATCTTCGCCAAGGATTTTCCCGAAGCCAACATGGACGAGTCTGATTTTCCGCGCTGCGTCCGGCTGCCACCGGGCAAACGTGGCGAATAATTTCTTGAAATGTCCCGCCTGCCGGTCGTCCACCACATAGACGATTTCAGCCGGGGACCAGGTTTTGAGCCGGTAAGCAATCGTCGCCAGGTCGGTGGTCATGTAATTGAAGCCGCCGTCGCTTTTCCGGATGAGCGCAGGGTCGGGCACCCACTCGCCGTCGCGGTTGACCAGGAACATGTCTTCTTTGGGCGGCAGCGAGCCGTCGCTGAAAATGCCGACCGCGCCTTCGCTCTCGCGCGCGATTCCGCGCCGCAGCAAATCATTGACCACGTCGCCCAGCCAGGGATTGTAAAAACTTTCGCCGAGTGTGAAATCGAACTTCACGCCGAGCCGCCCGTAAATTGCCGCAAATTGTTTTTCCGACAGGGCGATCATCTCCTTCCAGATCGCGGTGCTGGCGGCGTCACCGGCCTGGAGCCGCACCAGTTCCGCCTTGGCCGCTTCGAGGCGCGCCGGGTTGGCTTCGCATTCGGCATTGATGACCTGGTATAGCCGTTCCAGTTCGGCGATGGCGTCGCGTGCGAGCGCGGCGCGGTCCAATTGCTCCTTCCAGCCGAGCAGCAGTTTGCCGAACTGCGTGCCCCAGTCGCCGATGTGATTGTCGCTTTTGACGTCGTGGCCGAGCAGGCGCAGCGTGCGCTGGAGCGCATCGCCAATGCCGGTGGAGCGGATGTGGCCGACATGCATTGGCTTGGCGACATTGGGCGAACTGAAGTCCAGCACCACGGTGCGCGGCTGGGCGGCGGGCGCAAAGAACAAAGGCCCGCCGCGCGCGGCTGCGGCCAGGGCCCCGGCGAGCACCGAAGGCTTGAGCCGGAAATTCAGGAAACCGGCGCCGGCGATTTCCACCGGCTCGCAAAACCCGGCCACGTCCAACTTGGCCAGCACATCATTGGCCAGTTGGCGCGGATTCAGTTTCCGCAGCTTGGCGAGGGACATCAGGGCATTGCTCTGGTAATCGCCGAATTTCGGATCCGGGCAGGGGCGGACGAGCACGACGGCGACATCGGCGTCGGGCAGGATGGCGCGGACGGCGGCTTGCAACGCGGATTCAATTTGTTGGTGAGGCAGCACGGCGCAGATTTAACCACGGATCAGGCCGCATGAACACGGATATTTCTCAAGTCACCGTTTTATTTGCCGCAGCCAGGTTTGCAAGTGGGTCAAGATGAACGGCAACCAACCGAGGGCGGCGATGAGGACCCAAAATCTTGTTTTACTTTTTGCCGTGTTCGCGGATGACGGCGAGCATGGCGTCGGCGTCGGGGGATTTCTCCAAGGCTTCGCGGAAATCGGCTTTGTGGAGCAGTTTAGCGATGTTGGCGAGGGTGTGGAGGTGCTTTTGGAACTGGCCTTGGGGGACGAGAAAGAGCATGACGAGCTTGACCGGCTGGTTGTCGAGCGCGTCGAAGTTGACGCCTTTGCTGGAGCGGCCCAGGGCGCCCACCACTTCGTAAATCAAATCCGTCGAAGCGTGCGGGATGCCGATGCCGAAGCCGATGCCCGTGGACATGGAGGTTTCGCGCTTCTTGACCGCGGCGGTCACCGCGTCGCGGTCGCCCGGTTGAATCTTGCCGGTGGCCACCAGGTTGCCAATGAGTTCGTCAATGGCCTCCCAGCGGTTGGACGCTTTGAGGTCAGGGACAATTTGATCGCGTCCCAAGATGTCGGCTAAATCCATAACTTGAGTGAGGATGAATCCAAAGGCGGTACCATTTCAAGACTGAATTGCTAATAATTTTTATGGGGCGCAAAAAAGCCGAAGGCCGAATTCAAAATCACCACTAGATCACGCGCTGGAGCCAATGGAACATCATGCCCGTGCTTTCGAACCACCAGCCGAGGGCATTGAGCAGGCCGACCTTGGCGGTGAGCAAGGGCAGGCCGAAGAGCAGCACGCAGACGTTGCCCAAAAAGATGACGACGGCGGAAAAGAGCCAGCCTTGGCTGGTGATGTCGGATTGCTGGGTCTGCAAGACGTGGCTGGTGAGGCTGATGTGAAACGCATACGCGGCACCAACCGCCAGATGGAAATAAACCAGGTAATCGTGCCAGTTTCCGAGCCAGTAGCCGAGCGCAAATACGGCGATGACCAGGACGGCGTACAGCGGGAAGAAATAGGGCGCAAGGGTGATCAGAAAATTGGTTTTGGAAATGACCACATGGCCGCCGGTCGAAGTGATTTTCATTTTTTTGACCTGCCCGCCAAACAGCCACGCCCAGAGGGCGTGGGTGAGTTCGTGGCCGAGGACGTAGAGCCACATCGGCTTGGGCAGCAGCAGGAAAACCACCATCCAACAGGCGGCACCGGCCAGCAGCGGCACCCAGGTGGTGTCCGCGCTGCCACAACGCTGGAGCACCATCCACAACGCCTTGGCGGCGCCGGCACAGACTGGGAGCAAGACGATGGCGATCATTAATTTGACCCACTTAGGCACGCCGGAAGAATTTAGAATTCAGGGCGCAGAAGCCAGCAAGAAAGTGATTGGCCGGCAGCGCAGACAAAACTTGAAACTGGGCGTGGAACCCTGAAAACTAAGGGCCCATGACACAAAACGAAGTTCTCCAAGTTTTCCGTGACTCGGGCGCATTGCTCGAAGGCCATTTCATTCTGCGCAGCGGGCTGCACAGCCGGCAGTTTTTCCAATGCGCGCTGGCGCTCCAGCAAATGCCGGTGGTTGAAAAGCTTGGCGCGGCGCTGGCGGCCAAGGCCGGGTCGCTGGGCGCGGTCACGGTGGTCGCCCCGGCGATGGGCGGGCTGGTGATCGGACAGGAGGTCGCGCGGCAGCTCGGGCTGCGGTTCATTTTTGTGGAAAAAGAGGATGGCAAACTGGTGCTGCGGCGCGGTTTCAAGATCACGCCGGGAGAGAAGATCCTGGTGGTCGAGGACGTCGTAACCAAGGGCGGACGGGTGCAGGAGACGATGGATATTGTGCGCGCGCACGGCGGCGAGGTGGCCGGCGTGGCGATGGTGGTGGACCGCTCCAATGGCCAGACGCGGCTCGGCGTGCCGCAATTCAGCCTCATCGCGCTGCAAGTGGAAACTTTCGACCCAAACCAGCTTCCGCCTGACTTGGCAAAGCTGCCGGCGGTCAAGCCGGGGAGCAAATAGGGTTTATCCCTCTCGGATCGCGGATGGTCCCCAGCCGCAGCGTGTGGCCAGACCAACGTGGCTCGAACATTTCCAGGGTGCGCAGGTCTATCGCAGCGCTGCGAGTGGGGACCACTCGCGTTCCGCTGCAAACAGACTCAGAGCTGTGTTTATTTGGCCGGCAGCGGGCGGATTTTGATATTGCGGAAGGAGACCGAGCCGTGGTCGCCCTGGAGGCCAATGTAGCCGCTGGCGGCCTTGGCGAAATAGGGCATTCGGCTGAATTTGCTCTTGGCCACGCGGGCCTTGAAATCGTCGCTGCCGAGGACATATTCAAAATATTTTACGCCGTTGATTTCATGCACGCATTTTTCCGGGCTGAGGAGCAGCCGGACGTGATTCCATTCGCCCACGGGCTTGGTGGCGTCGAGGGTCTTGCCCGTGGCGGGATCCACCGGCGGCTGGTATAAGGCGTACAGCCAACCGCAGCGAACGGGGTCGGCAGCCTTGACGTTGTCCTCCAGTTGGAATTCCGGGCCGGTGGCCCAGATTTGGGGGCCGGCATCGGTGACGTGATACATGATGCCGCTGTTGCCGGCTACGGAGATGTTGTAATCCAGTTGCAGTTCAAACCAACCGAACTGGTCCGTGGTCACAATGTCGCCGGCGTTATGCGGGTCCACGCAGACGAGGCAGCCGTCTTTGATCTGCCAGCCGGGGCGCACGCCGTCTTGTTTGAAATTATGCCAGCCGGCAAAACTCTGGCCGTCAAAGAGCAGCCGCCAACCGGCGGCTTTCTCCGCGCGGGTCAGGGTGTTGAGTTCCGACACTGACGGCTGCGACGAAGCGCAGCCGGCCAGTATCAGGAGGGCGAGGATGGGGACGAGCTTTGTTTTGAGTTTCATAGAATGCTCTATGATGGACGAAAGGACCGTCGGAGTTCAACTCGAAATCCGAACTCCGAATCCTTGAATCAGGCAGGCATCTCTTTTGCTTTCGCCGACTCCAGATATTCAATCAGACTCTTCATGCTTTGCAGGTAATTCGCAAGCGCCTTTCGGCCGGCGACGGTAATCCTGTAGGTTGTCTTTGGCCGTAAAGCGACGAACGCTTTCTTGCTGGTGATGTAGGCGCATTCCTCAAGTTTGCCCAAGTGCAAATTCAGGCTGCCATCGACCGTGTCGAGCCGCTTCTTCAAGGTCGTGAAATCGAGCGGACCGTCAACCTGCAATGCCGTCATGATGCCCAGCCGGATGGGGCCATGGACAGCGGTGTCGAGGCCGTTGAAATCAATGGGATGCATTTTGGCGCTCGATTTGCCGGATTTGCCAGATTTGGATAATGGCACAGGACAAACCAATGCTGATGAACATAAGTCCGAAGGAGGTCCCGTCGATTTTGCCTTTGCCGGAGAGCAGGGTTTCAAACAGGCCATAGGCCAACATCGGAATCGCCATCCCCAGAAGCAGCCAAAGTTTGGAGATCACCGCCAGCACGATATAGGTGGAGCCCGCGAGAATAAACAACCCGGACCAGAATGCTCCGAGGTCAATTCGGAAATGCCTCGCCCAGAGAAAATAAAGCAAGAACTCGAGGGTCAACGCCAAGCTGACCCATTTGCCATGAGCGTCTATACCCCAGTATCGTCTATATTCCCGAATCAGGCTCTGAGGGCGACCATCGTTGGCCGTCATTTTTCGGATGCTGACAATCAGCATGCCCAGCATGGCGGCGGCCACCAGCAGTCCGGTCCACTGAGCCGGAACCAAACCAAAATACCTGGCCGGGTTGCCCGACGGCAGGAACGAGGAAGCGATCAGGATGGCTCCCGGAAGACCCCACCACAGGTTTAACCAATTGTCACGCTTCATCCAGCGGATCCAATCCCGCCCGATGCCAGGAGCCAGGCCCATGGCCTTTTGCAACGTCTCCACGTCATTCTTGACACGATCAAGTTCTTGTTTCATAAATGGGTTTATGCTTTATTTGTTTAAATACTTAAGAAATTTAAGCTAAAGGCGGCGTTTTGTCAAATGCTTGCTTGCGGATTCGGCTCAGGCGTGGCCGAAATGGCGCAAGATTTGATACACGAGCAGGGCGGCGATGTACGCGAGGCCGGTCATGTAGGCGATTTGAAACAGCGGCCATTTCCAACTGTTCGTCTCGCGCCGCACGACTGCGGTGGTGGAAAGGCATTGCGCCGCGAGGATGTAAAACACCAGGAGGCTGGCGCAGGTGGCGGTGTTGAAAATGGGCGTGCCATCCGAGCGCCGGGCCTGCTGCAAGGTGCTGTAAAGTGATGTCTGATTGCGCTCCGCGGCCTCCTTGCCCACGCCATAAACAATGGCCAGCGTGGAGACAATGACTTCCCGCGCGGCAAACGAACTGATGATGCCGATGCCAATCTGCCAGTCGTAACCCAGCGGCGCGATGACCGGCTCGATGGCATGGCCGATGTTGCCGGCGAAGGAATGTTGCAGGGAATGCTGCGCCGTGAGTCGGCCGGCCTGGTCGCGCAATTCCGCCGCCTGGCTGGCCTGGCCGGACTGTTCCAATTGGGCGGCTTGCGTGGACAATGCCACGGCGGCCGCCGGCGGGCTGGATTTGGGATAATAGGAAAGAGCCCACAATACCAGCGAGATGGCCAGGATGACGGTGCCCGCTTGCTTGACAAAGATTTTGGCGCGGTCGAACGTGTGTAGCAGGGCCGTGCGCAACGCCGGCAGGCGGTAGGGCGGCAATTCGATCATCAGCGGCTTGCTTTCGCCGGGCAGGATGGTCCGGCGGAAAACCAGGGCCGCGCCCAAGGCGGTGGCCACGCCCACGGCATACGCCGCTGTGAACACCAAGGCCGCCTTAAGCGGCGAGTGCGGAAACAGCAGGGCCGTGACCATGGCATACACGGGAATGCGCGCGGAGCAGGCCATCAGCGGCGTGACCAGGATCGTGATGAGCCGGTCGCGCGGATTCTCGATGACGCGCGTGGACATGATGGCCGGGATCGCGCAGGCGTGCGCGGACAGCAGCGGCACGAACGCTTTGCCAGGCAGGCCCAGTTTCCGCATGATCCTATCCATGACAAAGGCCGCGCGCGACAAATAGCCGGTGTCTTCCAGCAGCGACAACGCAAAGAACAAGATGCAGATTTGCGGCAAGAACACCAGAATGCCACCCACCCCGCCCACCACGCCATCGGACACGAGGCTTTGCACATCCCCCGCCGGGATCAGCGACTTGGTCCAACCCTGAATGCTGGCAAAGAGGTGGTCAATCAGTTCCATTGGGATTTGCGCGGCCCAGAAGATCAGGGCGAAGAGGGCCAGCATGACCACATGGAAGATTACCACGCCAATAATGGGATGGGTGAAATAATCGTCCAACTTGTCGGTCCAGACCGAGCGCTGGACGATCACCGGGTCCATGACCCGAGTGGAGATTTGTTCCGTCCATTCGTAGCGCGCTTGGAACGTGCAGCCGGTGCAGCCGGCGCAGTGCGGGTCCACATGGTTGACGGCTTCGGGCATGGCGCCGTTGACCAGCCGGTTCAACTCCTGTTTCAGTTCGGGCAGACCTTCGCCATTGCGGGCCGAGACCGGGACCACCACGCAGCCCAGTTCCGCGCGGAGTTTCGCCACGTCAATGCGGATGCCGTCGCGCCTCGCCATGTCCATCATATTCAGCGCCACCACGACAGGACATTTCAGTTCCAACACCTGGCTGGCCAGGAAGAGATTTCGTTCGAGATTGGTCGCGTCCACCACGACCAGGGCGGCGTCGGGCGCCTGGTGATCGAGTCGGCCTTGCAGCGCGTCGGCGGCGAGCTTTTCATCCGGCGAACTGCTGTCGAGGCTGTAAAGTCCCGGCAGATCCACCACGACAATTTGTTTGCGCTCCAGATGCAGCCGGCCCACCTTGCGCTCGACGGTGGTGCCGGGGAAATTCGCCGTTTTGGCGCGCAGGCCGGTGAGGGCGTTGAATAACGTGGTCTTGCCCGCGTTGGGGTTGCCGACCAGCGCGAGCGTGAAGGCGTGATGCGGAAGCGGTTCAGTGGCTGTGTCGTGGCACTCGCTCATGCCCCGTTGTGATCGCGCATGGCGCAATGGCCGGGGGTGCAGACTTCCACCTGGACGCGGGCCGCCAGGTCGGCGGAGATGCCCAGGCGCGAGCCGAAGATCTTGAGAATCAGTGGGTTGCCCGCTCGCACGAGTTCCACGCGGCGCCCCACGCACACGCCCAGTGTCTTGAGCCGCAGCGTGTCCTCATCGTCGGTGGCCACGCTGCGCACCACGGCGCAGGTGCGCGGCGGCAGTTCGTCCAAGCGCACCAAGGCAGGAGACTGTTCAATAATTGTCACGACCATGCCAAAATAAGCTTTCCAGTCCACATGTCAAACTCGGCGCGCCAACGAGGCTGGTATCCATGCGCTCGGAATTCAACACAACGGCGCCAAGGCACAGGGAGGCAAAGCGAAAGCAGGCGAGACATGTTCACTCCCACAATTTAGCTTCTCGCCGCCGGCGGCGCTGCCGGTGAATTGCGATTTGTTGTCGGTGGTTTGTCCTTCTCCGTGTCGGACAGGCCGTTGCAATCCCCCATGCTTGGTGCTAACCGTGCGAGTCCTCGCAAAGGCAAGGTGTCTTGGACTGCGCCGGCAGAGCGCAGCGGCGACGGTGCTTTCGAGCGCACCAGGCGGGCGCTGGTCGCTAAAGTCTCTCGCCCGCACGAAAGCGGTGTCGCGCTGCGCTTGCCACCGCAGTCCATGACGCTGGTACCAACGGCGAGAGCCCTCGCTTTTTCTTACTTCGGGTTGAAAACCGCGGTCGCATGGGGCAGACTGGTGGTGTGAAACGCGTTTTTCTCCTGTCGCTGGTGCTCGCCGCTGCGGCCATGGCTGGCTGCGAGAATTCCACACCGCCCGCCCCGCCGGTGGCAATTCCGACCAGTGACGAGCCCACCCAGGCCCAGCCGAAGCTGCGGACGATGAAGTTTTATCTGGGTGCGGAAACGATTGACGCCGAACTGGCGCTCACCGCCAAACAGGAACAGACCGGCATGATGTTCCGCACGAACATCTTGGAAACCGACGCCATGTTGTTTCCGTTGCCCTATCCCATGCGCGCCAGCTTTTGGATGAAAAACTGTCCGGAATCCATTTCCGCCGCCTACATCACGCCCGATGGCGTCATCCAGGAGATCCATCACTTGGAACACGATGACACCAATGCTGTGCTGGCGGCGCGGGAGGACATCCAGTTTGTCCTGGAAACGAAAGAGGGTTGGTTTGCGCGCCATCACATTGGCGTGGGCACGGTGATGCAATCGGAAAAAGGCCCGCTGGCGGACGTTTTCTTGCGCCGCCGCCAATAAATCCGAA
>Ga0302320_10007901_pt1 | contig 23308 bp, 30 predicted proteins | sample Bog_T0_3_FD_202130 | JGI IMG/M metagenome (GOLD analysis project Ga0302320, IMG submission 202130) | Peat permafrost microbial communities from Stordalen Mire near Abisko, Sweden - Bog_T0_3 | ecosystem: Environmental > Terrestrial > Soil > Wetlands > Peat | place: Sweden: Abisko, Stordalen Mire... | reverse complement strand
TGTAATGCTTGCCGTAGCACTCGCGCCAATAGGCATCAAAGACCGGGTCAATCATGAACCGCCGTTCGCCGTAGCCGTCTTTGGCCAGGGGGCGCTGCAAGGCGTTCAGGAACGCAATGCGCTTCTGCCGGTTGGCCGCCCGCACCAATCGTTCGTTGTAGTCATGGCGCAACAGCTCATCCACCTTGATGGCGGTCGCCTGATCCAATCTGGAGAAATCAACTTCCACGTTTTGTCTTTTTAATGTTGGGTGGTGGCGGCTGAATGAGGCCGCCACCACCGTGCTCCTAACCACCAACCCCTACCCGGCCTATGCTCCGGGCAAGTCGTTTATGTACCGGTCACCGTGGACTGAGCGGAGATGTCCGCGAGTGCCAGGAAGATCTCCAACACGCCCGCCGTTGCGGTGTTGACGTTGCCGCCCGTGGTCGCAATCACTGCAACCAACTGGGCGTTGCTGTTCGCCACGTCGGTGGTGGAGAACGTGTAGGTCGTGGCGCTGGCCACGTTGTCCTTCGTGTTCGTCCCTGCCGCCGTGAACAAGTCCGTGGCCGCGCTGGCCATGTACCGGTTCGTGCTGGCCTTGTCGCCCAGGGTGACCGTGGCCGCGCTGATCGCACCGCCCGTAAAGGGGGTGACCAGCCGGATTTGCGTCTTTTCCACCGTGAAGCCAGCGGGAAGCTGGGTCAGGGTGGTGTCCTGCATGGCCACACCGGTCTGCTGGTTGTAGCCGTACACCGAGCCATCCGGGAAGATGGTCAGCGTTTGGGTGCCTGCGGCCGCCGTCAGGTCCGCGTAGGTGATGATGGCTTTGTGCGTAAACCCGGTTAACGCTGCCGTCTCAAAAGGAAGAGGTACAATTTTCATGTGTGTCTTTCGTTTTTGTTTGTTTATTGGGGTCCAGCGCTGGTTACGCGTCGCTCGGGGCCACCTTGCATTCGCCGATGGGATTCCAGCAGAGGAACATCAGGATGGCGTCAATCGCCGCCTTATAGCTCCCGCCCTTGAATTCCGGCTTGTACACCGTGGGTTTCTGGTTCCACAACCACGCCCAGCGTTCGGTATTCAGGAAATACCCGCGCCAGTCGCCCACCGTTGCGCTCGTACCGCCGTTCGCCTGGAAGCCCGGTTGCGCGTTCCAGCGGGTCAGGTGCAACTCGATCTTGCCCCAGTCGCTGTCATACACGTCCACCGTGTTGCCCAACACCGTGGCATCCTCGCCCCGCGTGATGATGCGGGCCGTGGCCTGCGTGTTGAGGGAGGTCGGAATGTAAAACTGGAACATCCCGAACTGTTTTTTGAGGGCGGTGCCCACAAAGCCCGCCTTCATGCCTTTGGTGCCCGTGGCCTTCCACGCGGCTTGCAGCATGTTTTTAACGGCGTCTTCCGTGAGGTTCCCCTTCACGTCCGAATACACCTGGGTGGCATTGGGGCGGATGGTTGCATCCACCACCGTGCCCGCGTCGGTCTGTGCCGCCGCCTGAATCCACACGCCCAGGGAGCGGAACTTGTGGCCAACCTTGCCGTCATCCACATATTCGCCCTGGTCGCCTGCGGCGGAGCACTCCATCTCACGCGCCATTTCCGTCATCTTCTTCGGGATTTCATGCGCGAGTTCGTCTTGGATGCCAGCGGTGTCCGTGACATCTTCCGCGAGCTTGGACACGGCGGCCGTTTTCACAAACCACTGGCAGCGCGCCGTCAATTCGCGCCGGTTTTGCCCGGCACTGGTGAAGGCGTCCCAGTCCTTGCCGTCCGGCCACGCATTCGGCACCGGGGCCGTGTAGGTGTCCGCCTGGTAATGCTTCACGATGTTCACGGGCTTCGGCCCTTTGGGCAGAGTCCGGAGCAAGGGGGTTTCATGCTCGTCAGACAGGGTGATGTAAGTCGCCCAGTCCGTTTTCTTCCCCACCACATTGCGTTCAAGCAACATATTTTTTCCTTATTGGGTCCAGCGTCACGCTGGTTGCTTGAAACTCACTTTTTTATGGCCGGTGGCGCTTGCCACTCAGGCTTCCATCAGGGCAGCACGGGCCAGACTTACGGCATTCTCCCGCGACGGCGCTTTGGAAAAGCGTTCGCTGGCAGCGTCACTGCTTTTCGGCTTCACGGTGGCGGCGTGTGTGGCACCCGTTCCGGCGGGTGCTTTCGGCGGGGGATTCTTGGCAGCGGCCGGCTTGGCCGTGCCGGTCTTGGTCGCGGCGAGTTGCGCCTCATAAGCCTTGTAGCCGAGCAGGTAAATGCCCAGCACCAGCTTGTGATTCGGCAACCGCTTCGGCAGGTCCGGCATCAGCTTCAACATTTCGTTGACGACTTGATGCTCCGGGGCAGCCGTGTCCTTGAGCCAGGGGAAATCCCGTTCCGCTTGCGCGTTGAACGTCGTTTCCTGTGCCCGGAATTGCTGCACCGTGGCGCGCTGCTGCGGCAGTTCATCCCGCAGATAGGCATTCACCTCACGCACACGCCGTTTCAAGGTCGTGCCGTCCAGCCCATTGCTTTGCATGAACCGCTCAATGCGCTCCTGCTCCTGCGGCGTCGCCGTCTGGTCCAGATACGCCTCCGCCTCATCCAGAAACGTCTTGGCCGCTTTCTCAGTCCTTGCCAATTCGGTTTCATTCGGGATGCCATGGGGGTTCGGTTGGGCCGGGCGGCTCGGATCATTGCGGAGCTTTTCCGCTTCTGCTTGCGCCGCCTTCAAGGCTGCTTCCGCCGTCTCTGCCCGCTTGGCTGCCGCCTCCTTTTCCCCCGTCAACCGGCCAATGCGCTTGTTCACCACCCGTTGCACGCTGTCCGGGAGCGGGCCGCCTTTGGCCTCCCACTCCTCCAGAGCCGTCTGCATCTCGGGGGGCAACTCGTCGCCCTCGCCCTCGCCGTCCAGCTTGGGTTCTTCCGCCGTCTTTTTGTCCGCCGTTGTGTCCGCCTGTTCCGCTGCTGCTTCGTCCGCTTTTGCGGGATTGGAATTGTCGTCGGCTTTCTTGTCCGGTGGAGTTTCTTGACCGGGTTTGTCCGCCGTGTCCTCGTTGGCAAATTCCGAATTTAAAAGGCTCGAAATGCCGTCGGACGTTAAATTGCTCGCCTTCGGTGTGGTTGGTTCTCCGGGCTGCCCCACAGCGCCCGACTCCGTGATTTTGGCTGCTTCGCTCATGCTCTTCGCAAGTTGTCAGTCGTTCAGTGGCACGACCGTGGGCCGGTGCCACTAAACCGCAATTGCCTGCATGAGAGAAGGGACCGCCCTTGGGTTCCGGCCAGTTCGGACGGTTTCCGGCCACTTTGACACGGTGCGTTCTGCTCACGCATCACTCATGACGCATCACGGCTCGCGCTTTTCCTTGTCCATCCGCGCCTGCGCCTGCCGTTGCAGCTCGCGCAATGCCTGGGCGAAATCGTAGGCCGAAGCCGACCGCCCGGCGTTGTATTGCCGTTGTTCGTTGGTGAGATTGGCCGTCAAGGCGGATTCATGCTCGTTGCGCGCATGCTCGTCCGCGTAGCTTAAGATGGCCGTGAAGATGGGATGCTCCGCCGCCCCGGCCAGTGCCAGCACGCGGGTCAACTCCTCGCGTTGGCGCTCCTCGTTGGTCTGGAATAGTTTGAAGATGTTAAACATAAATCAAGGGGTGGGTTGGGATGCTGCTGCCGGGGATGCCTGCGCCATCGGCTTCACGCCGATGCGGCCCACCTGCTTGTTTTGCTGCTGGTCCACGCTCATTTGCAGGTTCTTGGCGTACAGCTCCAGCAACTGTTTGAAGCGGGCATCCTTCTTGGCCAGCCCCTGCACGTTCGGGTTGTTCTGCATGAGTTGTTGCAGGAATTGCAGTTTCATCGGGGCCGTGGGATCGTTCTCCACATAGTTGGCCTCAAAACCCAGCATCATGTTGCCCAGGTTCTTCTGCACGTCCTCAAACACCTTCTGACTCGCGCTGCGCTTGTCCTGGATGAGCTGCTGCGCCAGCAACGGGTCCATTGCCCGCGCCTCGTAGGCCGTAAGCGCCCCCCGGTCAATGCTCCCCGTCACGTCCGCCGGCACGATCTTGTTGTTAAACGTGTCCAGCTTCGTCATCAGGTAATCCGGGTTCAAATCCTTCACGTCGAACTCCAGCCGCACATTCAAATCGTCAATCACCAGGAAGGGATCAAGGTTCGCCAGTGCGGGATTCCCGGTGACTTTGGTGATTTCGTCCGGGTTGTATTGCAGTTCCAGTGCAAACACCATCGTCAACACCGCGCCCCAAAACGTGTAGTAGTCGTCCGCCGCCTTTTCCTGCTTCACCGCGATTTTCGCCGGGTGAACCTCCTGGTTGAACTGCCCGAAGTAATCATCCCGCATCAGGGTGATCATCTGCACCAGTTCCACCGAGAGTTGCGGACTGGGCGCATTCAGATTGATCGCCGTGATGTCCTGATTCTTACCCAGCGGCACCTGCGCCCCCGGTCCAATCTTGTAATCCACCCCGCCCAGCTTGGGCACCGCGATGGCGGGCAGCGTGTCCCACTGTGCCCGGTTGTAGAGCATGTCGCGCTGCTGCTTCACCTCGTTCTGCCAGGTGCTGGCGATTTCCGGCACGCTGCGCACGTCCGTCAACGCCCGCCCGATGTTCTCCCGCTTGAACTCCACAAACGGGTATTGCCCGTGCGCGTAATCAATAAGCTGGTGGCTCGCGCAGAAATCCTTGGCGTGCGTTTCCGGGTTGTGGGTCACATGCGGGCTGAAAATGGTTTCATACACGCCCGTCACTCCGTCCTCGTCCACCTTTTTGACGTAGCCATAGACCACCTCGATGAGCGGGTTGTTCTCCTCCGTCACCTTGAGATAGGTCGTGCTCCCCACGGTTTTGGTGGAAGGCCCGGTCAGGCTGGTGGCTCCCAATGCCCCCGCCCACGAGGAAATGTTGCCCTGCGTTTTCAAGGTGGCGTCAATCCAGTCCTCATTCCAGCCGTCCGCCCGTTTCGAGTCCAATTCCGCCGAAGTCATCCAGCGCCGCCAGAAGATGGCCCGCGCCTGTTGCAGCTTCATCGTGCCCCGCGCCGCCAGGATTTCCTGATACGGTTTGCCCACCCACACCAATGGCTCATTGCGCATCACATACGGGATGGGCACCACCGTTTCCCCGCTCTCCCGTAATTCGCGCACATACCGCCTGGCCAGCGACGGTTTCAGGCTCATCAGCTTGTCGTCATTCAACTCCTGATCGTAAAAGCCCTTCCCCTGCAACGCCTGCACCACATACAGCCGGTAAATGCTCTGGATCGCGGCGGCGGATGCCTCGTCCTGCGTCGGGTCCATGATGCCGTCGGCCAGCCCCTTGAAGTCCGGTGCCTGCTGCTCAAGCTGTTGGATTTGCTGGAGGGTGAATTTAACCCGGCGCTTGCCCAACTCCCGTTCCCAGCCAACATAGGCGATGGCAAAGCCGTATTCCCGCGAGTATTGCGCCGCCAACTCCGCCTCCAGCCGCCATTCCACCCGGAATTTGTTGTGTACCAGCCAATGCAGGTAATCCGAAATGCCCGCCGTCACCGGCACGTTCTGCCAGTTGACGGTCGTGGCCCGCAGATCCGCCTTGCGGAAGGCCGCCGTCAACACCGCCGTGTCGTCATTGACCACCGTGTCCACCAGCGGCACGCGGGTGTCACTGCTGCCGTTCCAGGGCAGCGCCGGTTGTCCTTCCGGCATGTTTTCGTCCCATTTCTTGCCGTCCGGGCTTTGCCCCGCCCACAGCATGCGCCGCGTTTCCTCGTTGAAGGCCACGTCGTAAAAGCCATTGGGCAGCACGCCCGCCTGCTTGAATTCGGTCAACAGCAGGTCAACGTGCGCGTCCAGCGACGTTACCAGAATCTCAGAATCATCTCGTACGCTCATTGCCCCCGAGCGTTTCAGTCCTGCGGGGGCGTGGGGAAGGGGGCACCCGTGGTTTCCGGCCAGTTCGACGGGTTTCCGGCTAGTATGAATACCTATCGTGCCCTTTTCGTTTCATTCCATCATGGAACCTTCATGCGTACTTGACCGCAAGAGCGCAGCATGGCAGGTTTGCCTTCCCGCTTTAAGTGCAGGGATGTCATTTTAAAAGAATTTTAAATAAACAGACAGATTATGATTAAGCCACCACCTATCAATTTGAAGACCATAACGACCGTTCCACCAGCGGAAATTATTGCTATTGAGCATTTTATGCAGGGGGCGATTTACGCATGGGCAAAAAACTTCCCGGCAAAGCCGTTTGCCGTGCGCGATTTGGTTGGGGGCGAAAATGGTGACTGGACTGGAACGCCCCTGTTTGCCCTTTATGAAGCCTATATAAAACACGGCGAATGTGACGAGGTTGCCCAATCACATGCTGCCCAAGATTTGGGGTGGATTGTGAAGAATCTTTTGAACAACGACAAACGGACCTACGTTAACACTAAACCAGATGATGTGAACCATTACGAATGGGTTGGCAGCGAGCCATAACATGCTGCCATGATGTGCGTGTCTAAACAGCAATGTTTGGGGTTTAAGTTTCACACGCAATGCTCCATGCCAATCAGCGCCGCGATTTGAGATTTCAGGTATTTCGCCTCCCCGGTGCCTGGCGGCTGCACCGGCTTGAGGACACTGTGATCCACCAGCTTGGCCAGGGTTTCCCGGTCCAATCCCGTCCACCGCCGCACCGCCTTGCGGCGCATGAATTGCGGCTCCCGACTGAACTGCTCCTCATCCGCCGCCACAACCTCCGGCCAGTCCAGCAACTGCGCCAATTGCCGCTTCTGGTAATGCGCCTGCCCACACCCCGGCGGCTTGATGCGCCGCAAAACATGGCAGTCCACATATTTCATCAGGGTGCAGCGGGCGTACCCCAGCCCGATGGCGTCTTTCTCGCGCAACAACCCCGGCGCACGTTGGAATTCTTTTCGGTTCATAGTTTTTGTTGGCTTTAACAAGACATCTCGTAATCGAACGCCTCCTGCGGCGTCATTTCACCGTAATACTCCTCCGCACAAGTTTCAGCCCAGCCCCGCATGTTATCCCGCTCCTTTTGATTCTCGCACGCGGGATGGCAAATCGCATACAGCGCGTCAATCCATTGCTCCTTGGTCAATTTTTGTGTGTTCATAAATGGGTCTGGTCAAAATCCGCGTCCCGCCCGGCCGCATCGCCGCCCGGTCTCCACAAATTCCAGCTTTGCCAGCGCCATGTAGCGCAACAGGTCCGCAAAATCCTTGCACGCCCCCTTGGGACCGCCCCGTCCGGTGTAATTCTCCAGCGCCCAAATCACTTGCTGACAATCCTCGCAAACATAAAGCTTCGGCTCATTCATCAGCGTCACCAGCGGTTGCTCCTGATTCCAGTCCAGCAACTCATTCACCACCCCCAGCCCCTCATCCTCCTGCACCCCGCTGGCGGGGATAAGACCCATCATCGGTGCCAGCAGCCTGCCGTCCGGCCCATATTGCGGCTCGGCAAATTCGTCAATGATGCAGGTGCCCCCCTTTTCCGCAAGATGCTCACTCGCCCCCGCGCGCGGATCAATGTACCGCTCGACAATCTCCTCGCTCACCGACTCCAATGGACGATTGTCCCGCTGGGCCTGCTCCAACAGCTTCGCGTGATACGGGTCCGCGTTGTCTGAATGCCGCACCGGCACCCGCTCCCGTTCCAGAAACAGGTTCTTGTACTTCACGATGCCAAAGCCCATGCCGTTCTGTGCCGGTCCCGGATCACCGTCCCAGCCCGACCGCGCCGACTCGTTTACCTCGCGCTCAGTCGGCACCGCCCATTCCCCGTAGGTCTGCGCGTCCGGCCAGTCCCGATAAATGTAGTGCGTCCCGTCCCGCGCCACCCGCACCCAAATCGTCGCCCAATTCCGCGAACCCGCCGGGTCCGTGAAGAAGTAGTTGGTCCCGTTGGCGGGCAATTGCCGCCGCTTCACAATGTTCCATGGCCCAAACTTCGGGAAGGCCCGCGCCACACTGTCCCGCGCAAAGCCATAAGCCACCCGCTCCACATATTCGCTCGCCTTGCCCTCGCACAACTCCCTCACCTCATCGTAGTACGTCCGCCCAGGGGCCGGGCCGAAGCGGTTGAACCGCGTGAAAAAGTAAATGGCAAACGCCTTGATGCCCGGAAACTTGCACTCCCGGATATATGGCATGTGCCCCTTGGGCAAATCCGGCAGGTTCTGCCGGGGCAACAACTCCGCTTCCAGACTCTTCAACGTCACCGCGTTGCCAACCAACTCCTTGATTGCCGGGGTGATGCCCTTGACCGGCGTGAACGACCAGAGCAGTTTCGCCCGGCGGAACTTCAACCGGCGGGAAAACATTTTCAGCCACGCCAGCGGCATGGACTCGTCCGCCACCGCCCCCACGTTCGGCGGAATGAACGCCCCCGCCGCCGCCAGCTTCTCATTCACCTCCATGTACTCCGCCACGGGGGCACCGAACTCCCACCCCTCGTAATCGCCCGGTTCCTGGTTGTACGTCAGAAAATGGATTTCGCTCCCGTTGGGCAGGATCAACTTGCGGTCGGTGAAACCGCCCGCCTGCGTGTAGTTGATTTTACACACCGTGTCCCGCTCGCGGTTGAGGTGTCCAAACTCCGGTTGCAGGTAATGCCACACCAGCGCCTGCACCGTCTTGATGCTCGCCGTTTCCGACTCGCTCAAAATCGCCACCGTCGAGCGGGGATACAGCACGGCGGTCTGGCAGGCCCGCCGGACGGCATACACCGTTTTCGATGCACGGTTTCCCCCGAAGATGGCCAGCACGTCCGCCGCCACCGGGGCGTAGCCGTTCGCCCCCTTCCATTGCCCCTTCAACAACGCATCCGAATCCGCCCATGGCTCAAACTCCCAGCCCTGCCACAACGGGTCCGCCTCCGCCGCGTTGATCGCCGCCTGCCGCGTGTTCAACCGTTTGGTCAGCGTCTCCTGCCACGTCGTTGGATGCTCCATGATCAGCCCGAGCAGCCAGAGCCGCTCGGGCATGACCAGGACGGGATGCGGCTTCACCCCCAGGCGAGCCATCATCTGCTGGAACTGTTCTTCGCCGAATTTCATCCGGCGAGTGCCGTATGCAGCTTTTCAACCATGGCCTCAATGCGCTGCACGCGCTCACTGGTGTCTATGGTGCGCTTCGCGAGGTCGGTCAGGTAATCGCCATGGCGGTCGAGGCGGGCGCAAAGCTCGGGCAGGGCATCCGGTTGAAAAGCCGGCTGGGCCTTTTCACGTCGCTCGTGTCGCTTGATGCCCAAGCCGCGCAGGCGGCAACTCCCGACGTTTTTGGCGGTGATGTCGAAACCGAGAGCGCCACGCGCCAGCACGGCAACCTCTTCGTCGGTTTTTCTGTCGAGGGTCTTGTCTTGATACCCCTTTTTCAACCACTCCGTTAGCTGGAATTGGTGGTTGGCCGTCAGTCTGTTTGCCATATTTATGTTTGTTGTTGGTTGTAGTCATGTACTTCTTCAATCCCCTCCAGCCATTCGATGGCGGTCCGCCGGTCGGCATTTCGCTGCCACGCCAGCAGGTCCACACACGCCCGCCATTCGCATTCTGCGACTGGTATCCCCAACTCATGGTATGTGTCTGCCCTGCGCATCACCCACGCGTGGACTGGACGCGGTTGACGCAACCCGTAATTCAAAATGGCCTGCCGCATCGGCTCCGCCGGGGCGGCCATGTTCCGCCCCAGCAAGGGCGGGTCTTCTCGCGGCACCTCCGCGTAGCGGTCCACACCCGCATCCGCCCGGCGCTTCATTTCCGTTAGCACCGCGTCGCGGCTGGCCTTTAACTCCGCCATCAGCTCCGGCGGAATCGTCGCCCCGCGCACCCGCGATTTGCCGTCCTCCAACACCAGCACCGCCCCCGCCTGGTGAATCGCATCAATGATTTGGCTCGCGGTCATTGGCCCTCCCTCCAGCTATGAAGCATTTCCTCAACCGCAAACGCGGTCACCCGCTGCCGCTTGTGATGGCCGTTGCCAAGGATGCGGCCCGCATCTTCCATCCGTTCCAACAGGGCCGTGGCGGCATACACTGCGTTGGACAATTCGGCTGCAAGGTCTTCCCGCGACAGGGTCTCGATTTCTTTTTGGGTGAGTTCCACAGGTTAAAATTCCTCGTCTATTTCTGTTATCTTCGTGTCCACATACGCCTTCGGCTCGCGCCGCTTGTCGCCGTCCTTCCACGGGCTGACCTCCAGAAATTGCAGGCTGTCATAGTGAAACCACAGGTGCCGCGCCGGACAGTCGCCGTCCCCGCCGCGCTGCGCGTCCACAATGAAATAAGCGTCGTGCAGCATGACCAACTCCAGGAATTCCTTCACCGTCTCCTCGGGCAGGCTCCTCAACGTGGCCATCATGTCATCCCAGTATTTGCGCAACGCCTCCGGCTGCTTGCGCCCCGGACTGCCCCCCAACAGGCGCTTCCACTCGGGCACCGCCGTTGTGGGATGCTCCGAAATCCAGCGGTCCGTGCAGGCTTGAAAGATTTCCTCCAGCTTGTCCTGCTTCGCCCGGTTCCGCCAAACCACGATCACATTGAACGCCAGATTGGTGATGTAGCTGCTGCCCATCACGTCGTACCGGCGCGGGATGGCGGCCTCGCCCTTGCGGTCGCCCGGCTTTTTACTGTGCGCCACCAGGTGAACGTGGACGTTGTTGCGCTGCACAAACTCAATCAGCCGGTCCATGAACGCCCGTTGCGAGTTCCAGATTTCCTGCCCCTCGCCGTCCAGTCCGCTGAACCGCATCAAACTGTCCAGGACGAATTGCCGCACCCCAAACCGCTGGTAGGCGTACTGCATCACCTGCAAGACCTCCTCAATGTCCGCGTTGCCCACCGCGTCATAGACCCACACCTTTTGCCCCAGTGGTGCCAGACACCGTTCCCGGAACTGTGCCCGCTCCTCCTTGCCACATACGTCCCGCCGCCCCAGCGCCATGCGGATGAGCTTTTGGTAGGTGACCGGGGCCTGCACCTCCAGCGAGCACACCAGCGCCCGCTCGCCCTGCCAGCACAGGTCAATGACGCAGTGGTTCAAGACCTCTGATTTCCCATGCTTGTTGTAGCCCGTCCACACCGTCACCTCGCCGTAGCGGAAGCGGAATTTCAGGCTGCTGCCAAACCAGTTCCCCCAGGGCAGCAGCAGCCCCAATTGCGCCGTGCCCGACGGATGGAATTTTTCCCAAATCGCATTCTCAAATGTGTAAATGTCCTTCAACTTGTCCGGCTTGATGACCTCCGCCCCGCTGACACAGCCCATCACCACCGAGACATCCACGCCCGCTTGCAGGCATTCGTTGATGTCCTTGTAACGCACTTCCGCCAAGCAGGGTTCCCCGCCAGCGGGCACCGGCTTGTTTTTGACCGGCAGCCGGATGATGTCCGTCCGGGCAATGCCCAGCCGCGTGGTGATCTCCACCACCTTGGCCCGTCCCGCCCCGTCCTCGTCGAAACTGATGTGGATCTTTCTGAATGGCTGCAACCACTCCCAGCAAATGTCAATCCAGCCCAGATACTTCGCGCCCCCCGGCACGCTCACCGCTGCGTAGCCGTAGAAGGCCCACGAGAGCGCATCAATCTCCCCCTCGCAAATCACCAGCTCGCCCTTGGCCGCCGCCGCCTCCTTCACCCGCGCGCTTTCCATGCCGAACAGGATGTTTTTTCCGCCCTTGGGATCACGCCGCTCCACCTTCTTTCCCTGCGGCCGCTCCACGTCCACCACCTTGCAGAATTCAAACATCGGTTTCTCGCGGTTGGCCGGCCAGGTTGGCGGACGCCACTTGTACGCGAACGAATATGCCGACCCGTCCACGAGCTGCCCCACGCTGTAATCCGTCAACAGCGACACCGGCAACCCACGCTGCTGCGTCAGGTACGCGAACGGCTTGCCCGCCGGGTCCAGCGCGCAGAAATCTTCCGCCCGGAACGGTCCCCGCTCCCGTTCCGCCGCCGCTTTTTTTACTTCCGGGGGTTGGTACAGCCGCTCGCCCGCATCCGGCAACAACCGGCCCATCGCATTGGCCACCACCCGCAACGCCTGCGGGAAGCTCAGGCTCTGCCGCCGCATCACCCACTCGAAGATGTCGCCCTGCGCCTCGCAGCCGAAGCAATGGAACGCCCAAGCCCCGTCCTTGTGAAACACCGTGAAGCTCGGTGTGCCATCCTCATGGAACGGACACCGCGCCTTGAACTCGTTCGGGCCGCCCGTCAGGGGCACCCCGTCCCGCCGAATCCACTCCGCCAGGTCAACGCTGGCCTTCAACTCGTTTTTAATATCATCGTTCATAAGCTCAGTCCTTCACCGCATGGCATCCAAAGTCAGGGGGGTTACTTTCAGGCGTGGCGGTTCATCCGCCTCCCGCTCCCGTGTGGGCGCGGAATTTTTTTTGCCGTAAATTTGCCGCCGCTTCCAACACTCATCCGTCAGTGCGCAGCGCCAGTCGGAAACCGGCCGCCCCCCGATGGTCCACAACCCGTCCACCGCGACGGCATTTAAACCGTTCCATGCGGCAGCTACCTCTTCGTCGCTGTACCCGCTCTGATTCTTCCGGCACCATTCAATCGCCTGTTGCTTGGAAACAGCATTTTTGGCGGGGGTCGGCCCTTCCATGGTTCCTTGGTTCCTATTCCAAGGTTCCATAGTTCCATAGTTCCGTTGCCCTTCCGCCTCCACTTTCGCGTTGCCTTCCGCTTTCCCTGCGTGCCCTTCTGTTGTGACTTTTGGTGGTGGTTCCGCGTGCCCTTCTGCGTTCCCTTCGGCGTTTCCCTCCACTTCTACTTCTGTGTTGCGCGGGTCTTCCTCCCCTGTGTTGAAAACTTCGTAGTCAAGGATGGTGATGATGGTCGCCAGATTGCTTGTCTTGTAGATGATCTTGCGGCGGTCCCGTAGCTCCTCCAGAAAGGCCCGCACTTTTTTTGAGGACCAATGCCAGCGTTCAGCCAGTCCGCAGGCGCTACGGGCAAGCTGGCCGCGTTTTACGGGCACTGGTACACCTTTCCAGCGCGCCTCCCTGTCCTCATCATTGGCCAGCATCCACAAGTCTTGCCACGCGTGCCCCCGGCAGAACGGCTCCGCCGCCCACAGGTCATCATCCGCCATGTTGCGCGGCAATGTGACCGTCCCATGGTTGTTGAGCTTTTTCACCATTTGCCCCTCCAGCGCGGCAGCGCGCCCACCAGATCAAACACGGTGTCCGTGACCCGGTGAACGTGCAGCACCATGTTGAGCTGGAAGTTTTGGTTGTCCTTCACGTTCACCGTGACGAGGTTGTTGGGATTGCGCGGGTCCGTCGCTGGCTTGTACGCGATCAAAATGCGCTGATTTTTTCGCGGGGCCGCCCACACCAGCAGTCGCTCAAGCTTGGGCGCTTTTTTGGGCCCCGCAGGTGGCGGCGCGTTTTTTGGCAGAATTTTTGGATCATTCATAAGCACGGGTCTTTTGTGGTTTAAAATTTTCTAACCCTTCGGATCGGGTCCACCAACCGCCCCGGCGGTCGGCATCCCCCCCGCCCCCGGTCGGGGGCCATCGGCCGGGGCCGCCGTGCGTCCGTCCATCCGTCCATCCGCCGCCGGATGAACGGGGGCGGGAGGTGGGTCAATCGGGGGATGAGTTGCATCCAAGGTTACATCCATAGCGCCGCAACCCTCGTTTTGCAGGGGTTTCTGCGCATTCGGCAGGGATGCGGACTCACTTGCGCTCGAAATGTCCACAAATGAAGCATTGATCTCCTCCACCGAAAACTGGGGTGGCCGGGCATGAAGCGTGGCATTGATGCTCGTCGGTCGGCCGACCACCAATTGCCTTTTGTCAAACGTCACCGCGTTCCCAACCGGAATTGTGGTCACCGGCACCATCCGGGCTTCCGCTGCATCGCGGTACGCCTCTGCGTTGGCCTCCATCGCATCCTCCATGGCCGCCACCAACCGTTGTTCAAAGGGGGCCAGTTTTCCCTGGCTGGCCAAAAGCCGCCTGGCCGCCCGCACCGTCTTGGGGGAAATCTCCATTTTCACCGCGATCCGCTTCACGCCCCAGCCCGCCATGAGATAGCTGACCAACTCCGCCGCCCTGGCATCGTTCTCGACCAGGCGCACACCCTTGTGCTCATACCGGCGCAGCTCCAACGCCTGCAACAACTCCGCCTGCATCGGCGTGCCGTCGTCATCGAACAGGCTTTGCTGGTCCGGGTCATACCGTTCCAGCAACTTCTCGCGTTGTGTCTCCCTGGGCATGGTAAAAAAGTGGCGCGCCGTTTTTTGCTAACACAATTAGGCGGTGGCCGCCTGCATTGCTGATTTACGGCGCAATTCCCCCACGGAACGTGCGGCAATGCCCGGCTCACGAAAAACCCGGCGCGCCGCCGCCCAAGCATTGATCCCGCTGGCGGGGAGGCGATAATCGGGGCGTTCCGGTGTGGACAGGTTGATTACGCCTTCGCCGAAATCACCAGCCTTGATGCGGCGCAACACCGTGTCGGACGACACCGACAGCAGGAGGCAGGTTTCCGCCACAGAATAGTATTTCTCGACGGCGCTCATAAGTCGGTGGGTTCACCTTGACCCTGGGGCGTGGGCGTCGGCGCAGGCTGGGGCGGCGCAGGCCGCACCAGCACGATGCGGAAGATCATTCCCGGCTCCACTTCCTTCCCATGCAGGCAAATGGCGGCGGACACGAAGTTGGTGATGGTCATGCCGGATTTCCGGGCCATCTGCTTGATGGACTGCTCCAGCTCCGGCCGGAAGCGGATCAGCATGCCGGTGCGTTTCCTTGGCCTGCGCCCAGGGAACGTGATTTCGATCATTTGGTCGGTCGTCGTCATGGAAATTACTGTGGCTCCACGGGCCACACGTTTCAACAATATTTATTTGACTGGATATCCACATTGCGGTATCACACAACAAACATCGGTGCATGAGCCCCGATTAAAGTTGAGTGGATAGCCACAAAATGGAACTTATGAGAACGAGAAAACGCGCAAAACACATACGCCTCTCCGAGGATGGCTGGTTTCTCCTGGAAGCTGCCAAGCAGAGCACGGGCCTCACCGACACCAAGGTGACCGAAATCTGCTATGCCATGGGCTGCCTCACGCTGCGCCGGGAAGTCCGTCGCGCCCACCTGATGCTGGTCAAGAACCTCGTGCAAGCCGCCATGAGTGCCGAAGACCTCCGCAAGTTTCTGAATGACGCCGGGCTTCCCGAAGAACCCACCACACCCCCAACCGCTCCCAAAGCAAAAGCACTCGTAAAAGCAAAGTGATAATAGGATTCCATGCAGGTGGGGTGTAGGCACGCCCTGCATTAACACACCAGTATCCCAATTTAGGACGCGCGGATCATGTCCGCGTGCGCGTTACCTTTTTCTCAAATATGAAATACTTCATTCTCGATGAGCATGGCACCCCGGAACATGAGCCAGACCTGGCCAGGTGGGCGGTGTGGTACGAAGAAGCCGACACCATTGTGGGCGTGTTTAAAACCAACGACTCTGTGGTGGTTACCAAATTTCTGGGCACGACCGAGGACAACGACGACCCGCCGCACCTCTGGAAAACCTCCATCATCGGCGGCAAGCTGGATTCCGTGGCCGATAAATGCACCGGCGGTCGTGAACAGGCCGAAGCCATGCACGCCAAAATGTGTCAACGCGTTCAAAATCTCAAACAACCCATATTATGAAAACGAAAATACGCTGGACCAATAGCGAGTGGAATCAAGTCCTTCAAGCCGCCATCGCCCGGCCGGACTTGAACCAAAATCGAGTTGCCCGCTGGCAGAATGCCCAGCTTGCCCTGCCACTAAAACGCCGCCGGTCAATCGCCGGGGGCAACGCCGTGGCACTGGATCACCGCCTGGAAGCATATTTAAAGGCCACCCCAACCGCCCCAACCACATCGGCCACGCCGGAAAAGGCACCCGCGCCCGCGCCCGCCCACGAAAACAGCGTGCCGGATCTGCTCCTGTTCCGCCTCCCCAGCGGCCATTACATCGGCCTCGACCCGCGCATCAGCATCAGCGAAATGGCGATGTTGGGTTTTCCCATCACCCTCAAACCCCATCAAGCCACGAAATGACCTATGGCAAAACGCCGCCAATTTGACGAGGCTTACCGGGCCAGCGCGCTTGCCCTGGCCGAAGAGGTCACGGTGCCAATCGCCGCCGCGCAATTGAGCCTGAACCCCAGCGTCCTCTACCGCTGGCGCAACGACGCCCAGGAAGCCGAGGAACAGGCCGAGGCCGCCGCCAAGGCCAACTTCCCAACCCCCAAACCGCTCACACCGTCACCCGCACCCGTCCGCAAACGAACCACCGCTTGGAGTGATGAGGATTACTGTGCCGTGGCCTCCGAGTGGGTGTCACTCCGCCTGGCCGATCCGTTGGAAAGCGCCACCGTGCTGGCCGAGCGCGCTCAACGCAAAGTCTTTGATGGTCGCGGCGAACTGCAACGCGACATCCCCAGCGTCAAGAATGTTGCGCCCCTCGTCCGCAGCATTTGCACCCAATGGAAGGAATTACTGGACCGCCCGGCGGCACCGCCACCCGCTCCTGGCGAACCACCCATGCCCGAAATAATCACCCTTGAAGTCCCCCGCAAGTGGACCGCCGAGGAAATGCTCGCGCATCTCGACGAACCCAGCCTGGAGGCATTGATGACCGCCAAACGCCTTGCCCGCGAAGCCCAGCACAACGAGTTGCTATATGCGCTGGCAACGCACGCCGGGGCCAAGGTGTCACCCCTTAAACCGTTCCAACCCCGGTTTGAAGCCTTTCACGAACCCACCACCAAAACCCGGCGCATTGCCCTGGTGGGCGTTCCCGTCCCCGAGCAAGCGCCGCTGCTGGCGGCAGTGAAAGAGGCGGGCCTGGACGCCGCCCTGCGTTTCCCGGACGGCAAGGACCGCGATACCCTGTCCCATTGTGACTACGCCATAATCTGCCGTGCGCCCGCCGCCAACAATCACACGGCGTTGAATGCCGCAGACGGTGACCGCGCCATCGGCGAGCTGGGGCGTTCCCGTGTGGTGCTATTGGACACACACATTCAGGACACAATTGTCCAGCAACTGCGCAACCTCCTTTCCCGACGATAAACAATTTGCCTCTTGGTGTAATGGCAGCACAACGGCTTGTGAAGCCGCGAAGACTCCGTTCAATTCGGGGGGAGGCAGCCAATTTGTGAAGCAGAAGAAATGCCAGCCACTATTCCAGGTGCAGCAATTCGACGCCAAACCCAATCCGCTCTTCCCGGACTGGCTGACCGCGTGCGTCGTCTTCCTGCGCTACTCCAAAGCCGTGAAGTGTGCCTATTGCGGGCACCTGAACCGCCACCACTGGTCTTTGCGCCGGTTCTTCCGCATCGCCGAAGGCTTTGAAAGGAAAGTGGCCGGCCAGGTCGTCCCCGGCCAATCCATGGTGATGACCAAAAGCCGGGAGGAATTCCCCCCGCTGACACCAGTTTGCCGCAAACACATAATGCACCCCCAGCCATGAGCTTTGAACCCAACCGCTTCGACCCGCCCAAAAAGTACAAAACCATGGACGATCTCTACGCCCAAGCCTTGAACTACGCCGACTGGTGCCTGCGCGAGTCCACACCAGGCATGACCTACCCGGCCTTGTTCATACTCAGCGCCGACGGTCCCCCGGCATATATGGTCTGGTCACACGAGTTCGGCGACGAAGCCACCAAGGAGGAATTCACCAAGACTTGCCGCATCTTCTGCGCCGCGCACGCCGCCACCCACGCCTTGATAGTGGTGGAAGGCTGGGCGCTCTTCCAGACCAGCCACACCTTGACGGTCATGCCCCGCGAATCACCCGACCGCGTCGAATGCGTCAACTTCATCACCGAGACACGCAACCAGCCCTGCGGCCTGCGCGTGCGCCCCATCATTCGCACAGCCAACCAGAAATACTTCGGCCTGGGCGACGAGATAGGCTCCCCTGGCAGGATGGCCGACTCCCGCTTCTATCCCCTCCTTATGTCCGAACAACCGGAAATACCCTTGCGCCTCGCCGCAAAGGTCGTGCTCGAATCCATGGGCTTCCACCCCGTCGGCTTTGCCCCCAAAAGCTCATGACCTGCGACCACTGCGACGAGGAAATCCTGCCAGGCGAACGCGCCGACATCGTGAAAGGCCACTTCCACCAAGAATGCCTGGTGCGCATGTTTGCCGGTTCAGTCGGCCACCAGAACAAACGCTGCTCATGCTACGGCGGCACCGAAGAAGACCCGCCCGGCATGACCAAACGCCAGGCTGCGCAAGCCGCCGCCGCCCTGCACCGTAAAACCTTGTTCAGAGACAAACACTCTTTCAGCATCACCGACCCGGACATTCAGCCGTTCAGCATCACCTGCCCCGTCTGCCATCGCACCAGCCATAATGCGAACGACGTGATTTACGGCTACTGCGGCGCTTGCCACGATTATACCAGCCCCGGAGCTGGTGTCTGGCCGGACTACTACGTCATCTACGACCACCCCCAAGATTACGCCGATGCCTTCGTCGTCGTCCGCTGGCGCGGGCACCGCCGCATCGGCCCTATTGGCACCGCCCCCACGCTGGACGCCGCACGCAAGCTCCTTCCCACCGGGATGGCTTGCTTGGACCGCTTTTACGGCGACGACCCCGCCATCGTCGAATGCTGGCTATGAACCTCGTCACCATCATAGAAGCCATGGAACTACTGCAAGCCTGCAACAAGGTGAAACATCAAGAAGCCATGAAGTCGAACAACCCCATTGAAATGGCACACTGGAACGGGCGCATCACCCAACTGGACGAAATCATGGACTCCATCCGCCCCGCCATCCGCAAAACCACATTCCCCCGACCAGACAACCAACAAAACTAAACCAATGATCACCAACGAATCCACCACCCAGCGCCGCCTTGCGGCACAGCAACCGTTCCATCGCCAGCCCGAGACAATACTAGCGGAAGAAGTCATTATTGTTGAGCGCAAGAAATTCACCGTGCGCCGCTGCATGAACGAACGCGGACCCCTTATCCGCATTTCGGAAGAACCCGCCACCCCCAACCCCTCCGGCCCACCTCCCCGCCGCCTATCCATTGTCATTCCCCTGGGCGGCGTCGGCGAGTTTGCTCAAGCCCTCGCCCGCGTATGCGCCCAGTAACCAAAACCCACCTTGACGCACGCCTGTTGACCGGGTGCGACGATCCCAATTGCCGATCCCACCACGAGCATGCGCCGTTGAATCACCTTTTCCTTGTGCCCAAATGCCACCCGCATTCTGGCGTGGTGGCCATCTACCATCGGGGCGGCGTGCTGGCCATCCATTGCATCACCTGCCGCCAGTCCGTCGTCAGCCTTGCCATCGCCCCATGAGCGACACCGCACTGCCAATTTCCCCCTGTCCTACCTGCCACTACCAAATGGACCGTGCAGCCACAACCGGCCTACTGGGTGGAAAAACAATATCCTGTGTGGTACCTCGACCAGGTGACCTCAGCATTTGCATGAAATGTGGAGAACTGCTGGCATTTACCCAAGATATGACCGTGCGGTTGGCCGAACTGCACGACTTGCTACCCCTCACTCCACTGCAACACCTGCAAGTGCGGGGCATCCAAACCTTGGTCCGCCAACACCGACCCGGCGAGTGAAGCAGTCTGTCCAGCCCGCGTGCCGCCCTGGACAAGGTTTTAAAGGCTCTGGAGACTCTTTGAATCGGACTTTTTTCGGCGAAAAACGACGAGTGGCCATACACCATAAAAGCCGAAGCCAACAATAGCCATGGCATAATACTCAACCTTTGTAGGTTGCGAGGCGTGAATCATTAACCATACTGTCAGGCAAAAAATAGCCGCGAAGGACCAAAGGCCCGACCAAAACAAAACTATCCGCGTACGCCCCTGCATTTGTTTCCACGCTTCAAACTGCTGCTTTATGCTTGATTTTTCTTGCATAATTAACCATTACGCCTTTTTGGGAAAAATGCAACAAAAAACCCACCGCCGAAGCGATGGGTTTTTGAGTGAATCAGTGTTCAGTGAACCCAACCAGTGGAAACCGCGTTGGTGTTGCAGGTCAGCTCAAAGAACCGACCGCTTGAATCGAATACACCTGGTGTGTAGTTCGTGCTGCCGCCACCGCTGCCTGGAGGATAAATACCGTCATTCGGTTTTACCAAGGGCAGTGCGCTCAATGCTGGCAGGTTTGGCAATACACCATAAACAACAATGTTCGTTGGTTGCTTGTAGCTGTTGAGGTAGCACTGCGCCCAATTGGTGGCCAAGGGCACATTGTTGGTGTAGGTGATGTAGCAAACAAGCGGTGTTGTCGGGTTCTCATTCACCCAACCAACGATGGTACACATTTCATTCCAGCCAGTTGCAAGGTTCGTGGTGGTCAACAGAGAGAAGTTGTAGATGGCCACATACGGATAGGACGGGTCAAGATTAGGATCATAGTATGTGTTCGTCTCAGTCCAAACGCCAATTGATGGAGGTGTTGTGATTCCAGGTGGTGCATCCTGAATTTCACTTCCAAAGCTCAACGGCTGGCCGTTAACGGTGATGAATGCAGGCAATGTTGAATTGGGTAGCCCTGCACTGTTGGAAACCAGAATGCCACCAGAGTAGTAAAAAACGGTGGATGGCAGCGAAACATTTGTGTTAACAACAACACTGGCAAAAACTCCCTTGGAGGCGACATTGGCTCCATTCCCACCTGGCGACACAGGCGGAGCGTTTCCAGAACCACCACAAAGATGCGCTGCTTTGCATAAAGCCCACAGTGCCATAAGGATGATTCCAGCGGCTAGAAGAATGAAAAATATATACCAAAAAATACAGCTAATCACCCACTCTGGCTTCGCATTGGCATTTGGCGAAGCAATTGTAGTAGTTGGCGTGGTGGGTGATACTGATTGTTGGATTTGCTGAATAGATGAACCTGAACCATCCGTGGTCGTTCCCGCTCTAGCCGATGGAGTGCTGAAGGTGAAAAAGAAGCAAAGCCATGCGGTCACTATGCTCCATAGAAACAGTCGCGGGACTGTCTGTTTGCGTCCTGCCCATGTGAATTTAGCCCAGTTTGATTTGTTTTGTATTCCCATACCGTTTTACCTTTTTGTTTTTGTTGTTTTGTTGGTTTGACCTAAAAATGAAAACTGTCGTCATCGCAGTGCCACAAAATGAGTGCAGCCTTTCCCCAGCTGGTGCCTAGATATACCTGTACGGTTGAAACCTCTCCAGCCACAAAGCCACCTGCTCCCACGATGGCAACCAAAGTTGTGATTGCCACCAACCGCCAAAGCGAGTGCATGGACAGACTGGGTTTGCATTTCTGATTCATCTTCAATTGGGAGGTTGCTATCGAGCCGCCAGAAGGACAAGAGGGCGTGTGTACTCACGCCCTCCTCTGGCACTGGTATGCCGTGTAAGGAACGCTTTCGGCACGCCCAGTTGTGGGCGTGCTTCAAACGCTGTCCTTACTTTGAAATTACCAGTTTCGAGGAGACAGCAGCCGAAGCCGCAAATTGTTTTGTTTTCTAGTTTTTTACATTCATCAAAATTATGCACCTGACATTTCGATTTTCGCTATTCGAATGCATTTGCCAAGCATAATCGTACACTTTTTGCAGACATGCCCCCCCCACTGTTGACAAACCCAACCGCTTGGGTTAGTCTTTGTCCCACGGGAGCAAATCCGTTCCCTGCAAACAAAATCGTATGAAGACTAAGACAAAGAAGGACCCCGCTGCCGTGTCTCTTGGCCGTCGTGGCGGCCAATCCAAGAGCGCCAAGAAGGTGGCCGCCGCCAAAGACAACGGCGCGCTCGGTGGCCGCCCCCGCAAATCAACCGCAACCCCCACCAAACCATGAAGTCGAAATTCCGCCTCTTCAAGCGCCCCGGCCGCGACGCCTACTATTTCGAGTTCACCTTTCGCGGGTCCCGCTACCTGCGCTGCACCGAATGCACCGACGCCGCCGAAGCCCAAAAGATTGCCAAGGCCAAATACGCAGCCATCACAAAAGCCGTCATTACTGGCGAAACCGCTGCTCTTGATCCCACCAAGCTCCGGCAAGCCGTGGCCGGTACCATCGCCGACCTCATCGCCGCCTACAAGGATTCCCCCAGTGACGCCAACACCAAGACGCGCAAACGGAACGCGAACGAACTGAAACGCTTCGTCCCCGAGACTGGCAGCATCAGCCAGCTAACCGCCACCGTCGTCCGCACCTTCTTCGCTGACGCGAACAAAGACGCCATGGCCCAAGCCGACCAGATTGCCGCCGCCTCCACGCGCCGCACCGCCAATTCCATCTGGCGCAAAACCAAGAGCATGTTCACCCCCAAGTGTGTCGAGCATTACAAAGCCCGCAACCTGTACCACCCCGTCCTGGACGAATTCGTCAAAGCCGGTGACTCGGCCAAATTCACCGGGCGCACCGTCCCCAAGATCGCCTACAACCCCCCGTCGGACGACATCGTCCAGAAGACACTCACCGCGTGGGAAGCCCTGGCCGACGTGGATCGCAATCTTTACCTCGCCATCGGACACGAACTGGCCTTTGGACTTCGCGCTGGCGAAATCTGCCAAGTCACCTGGGGCTGGCACCAAAACCGCAACGGCTTCAACGTACTGGAGAGCCGCGCCGCCGTCAAAAGCGGCACCGGTTGGCTGCAAGTCAAAGCCCTCGACCCCTTCTTCACCCAGATGAACACGCAGATAAACCTGCGCGGCTGGCGGGGCGAGCCATACGAATTCATCATCACCGGCAACCAACCCTACCGCACCCAGGGACTGTTTCGCGCTGTGACTGCGTGGCTGCGCAAGCTGGGATGGGAAACACAGAAGACCAACCACGCCTTGCGCGCCTATTCCGGCGGCCAAGTCGCCATGAAGTACGGCATTTACGACGCCCAGCAATTCCTGCGGCACAGCAGTGTGAAAGTCACCGAGCAGAGCTATGCCTACTTCATCAACAAATTCAAGGCGAACCCCGACGAAATGCCCGTCAAATGGGCGGTTCTCCCCAAAGTGGCATTCCCGGCTATGGATGCAACTTTGGATGTAACTACCCCTGCTGGCCGGGGCGGTCTTGGGCTGCCAAAGGCGGAAGGCGTGCCCGCCATCACCCGCAATTAAGAACGCAATAACGCCAATAACTACAAGCGAAAGCCCCCGTTTCTGCAAGGAAACGGGGGCTTTGAAGTGGTGGGGCGATCAGTGTGAGCAAGGGACAAGCTGTCCCAACCCGTGTCCATCTGTGGTTGAACTGAATTGCTCCGCAAAACCCAAGCCATGAAAACCAGCACCCTCAAAATCCGCACCCCCGAGGGCATTGCCTTTTCGCAGGTGCTCGC
>Ga0302320_10007900_pt1 | contig 23310 bp, 18 predicted proteins | sample Bog_T0_3_FD_202130 | JGI IMG/M metagenome (GOLD analysis project Ga0302320, IMG submission 202130) | Peat permafrost microbial communities from Stordalen Mire near Abisko, Sweden - Bog_T0_3 | ecosystem: Environmental > Terrestrial > Soil > Wetlands > Peat | place: Sweden: Abisko, Stordalen Mire... | reverse complement strand
CGATGCCCTGCCTCCCGATATTCTTTAGAAAAATTAATAACAGATTTTTCTAATCCCCCTACCAATGGTTTATAGGTGTTTGTCATCAATAAAATATTCATTTTTTCTCCCCCTTTAATTCTATCAGGGCTTTTCTTGCTGCTATACAAATAGCTTCATACGGATCTTTTGCCCCCATAGCTAAGCCTTCTTTTTGCAGATCTTCAGGCAAGATAGGCTTGCCGAATCTCACTGTGATAGGATATCTCTTAGGATATTTAGCCGTGCTGGCCCAAGCCTCATGCGCTCCTTCAATAATGACAGGGACCAGCATAGCCCCTGTCACCTTGGCCAAAACACCGAAACCTTTTTTAAACTCTCCAATTTTACCATCCGTACTTCGTAACCCTTCAGGAAAAAAACACAGGCCCTTACCATTTTTCAACACATAATAACAACTGCGAAGCGCCTCTAAAAAATGCGTTGAAAAATCAAAAGGGATGAATCTTCCCATCTTGACGAGATTCCTTAATACCCGATTTTTTATGAACGGCCTGAAAAAATACGGCCCAAAAACGAAGTAAAAGATCTGGAATACCGGCCTGCGCGGTAAACAAGCTCCAATAGCCGGGCCGTCAAGAAAGCTCGTATGATTGCCATATATAATATACGCACCTTTTTTGGGTACATTCTGGGCTCCTTCTTCCTTGATACTGAAAAACACCTTGAATATTAAACAGTCAATAGCCGTTAAGATAAAACGAAACAACCACGCAAAATAACCTGTCGACAATTCAAGCATATGCATGGTTTCTTCTTTAGGCAATACGTTTAAATGTTCTTCCCAATAATTTTCCCCTTGGGCATTCTCCTGGTCTTGCTTCGGAAGTTCCTGGGCCCCTCTTAGAGCTTGCGTTATTCCAAGAATAAGGTCTCTGACACTAAACGCTTTTGAGACAGACTCAACCTTTATATCCGCGCTAAAAGCTGACTTAAGTCCTGAAGTAAGCTCGATCCTGCCCAATGAATCAATGCCAAGATCAAGCTCTAAAGAATCCTCAAGATTGATCGGCCTTTTGATGCTGCTTTGTTCCTTGAGGCATTGCAATATCCTTTGGCCGATCACAGAACCTGTTAACAATAGATCGTCGGCTGAGATCTTCCCTGAGACCGGGAGTGCTCCTTCTTTTCCTACGATAATCCGTGGCTCGTATATTTTCTTGATCTGATTCCTGTTTAATTTACCTAAATTGTCGACCGGTAAATCCTCAAGCGTTACCGTAAAGCCTTTTAACCTTTTATAAAGTGGCAAAGACTGTGCGGCATTATCAAATCTTTCTTTAAGGACAAAACGCAGGTTCACTTCCCCAAATTCTCTGAAATTATCTAAATTAGGCTGAATGATCGCCCAAAGGACCTTAGATTTCCTGTCCCCCTGCATTCCTGAAACGATAAAGACACACATCTCTTTGACAGGAGCGATCTTTGTATAAAATTCCTCTAACTCTTGGGGATAAATTTTCTGGCCAGAGTCCAATATAATAAAATCTTCAAACGGTGACGTAAGAACTTCTGCCATTAATATCCTCTGCTTTCAATTCAAAAGAATTCGTTGCCGGAGCAACCCTGACCTTTGTAAACCCTGGTAAAAGAATATCGATGGCAGGTTCTTTGTTAAACCATTGCCCATGCCATTCGATAAGAATATTTTGATCTTGTGATTTTATAGAGATTTGAATGTCCCCAAAGCTTGTCGGCGCTGGGCCAAAGGTCATCGTTTGTTTCTTATCAAGCCAGATTTGAGGAATACCAGAGCATAAAATTAATCTTCCGTCTTCTTCCCTGACAAAACAATTCCTTACCATTAACACCCATTCTGCCGCGGCCCATACATGCTGTCCGTCTCCCATGCATCCACCGCCTGTAAGCGGGTGTATTGATTCCGGCCATTGACCTGTCGGTGAAGCTAATTTGGCCACCGCTGTCATTAAATCGAAATACCTGTGATTACCCGCGCGCAAAAGCACCTGGGCTAAATGCAAGGTAAGATAGGGATTGATCCCTGAGTGGGTCATGTCATGAAAGAACCCGCCATCGACCAAACAATTCTTCATTAAAAAATCAGCCGTATTTAAAACTCTTGGGTTATTAGGCTCAAGAACTCTTAGCGGATAGCTAGCAACCAAGGAGCCGATCGCTCCGGTATCCAAACGTCGATAAGGGGAAGCTGGTATTGCAGGTTTAATTAAACGACCGTCAACCTTCTTCAAACTTTGATCAATACTCTCCAGCAATGCATTTGATTCCGTTTCAAAATGATCAGCTTCATCATTCTTATTAAAAGCAGCGCTAAAAAATGCCGCTGCTTTTAATCCCGCCACAGCCCAAAAATCATCCCAATAATAAAAATCATTAGGCCCCAGATGCTCGGCACTAAATCCCGAAGGCAGCAACCCCGCATGAGAAAAAGGCAGATCATTGGACAAACGTTTTTTACAGATCCATTGACCACCCTTTTCGATGGATCCTTTCCATTCTTGGGGTGGGGGATTTCCCGTCATTTCACAATACTGACGCATGATCCATAACGCTTCACCGTTTGAATCCCATTCGCCCTCCTGAGATAGAAAATAACCTTGGGCTGTTTGACGGGCGCGGAAACAATCCAAGGCTATTTTCACACGTCGCTTCAAACCGACGCATAACAAAGCATTTAATATGAACGCGGCATCACGAAACCAAAATCGCCTATAAATAAATGGTCCGGGATAAACTTCCTTGGGAGAATGCAAGATCATGGTATGGATAGCTGCTTGATAAAGGAACTGGAAATGTTCATCGGGTATTTCTAATTCACAGACCCCTTGCAAACTTTCCTTCCATGTCTCTTGTGCTATTGATTCATCGATAGCTTCCTTTTCAATCTTATTTTTCGTTAAAGGCAGCGAAACTGTAACTTCTAATGGCTCTAAGATGTTCAGTGGATATAAAACAGCCGCGGTGGCCATGCCTACCTTGCAGGATACTTCTGCTTCATCCTCCAGTGATAACAAACGGCTATAAACATCGCCGCGGTGATAATCAGAAAATAAGTATGTATTGGGAGACTTATCAAAAAGAACAAGTTTGTCCCCATTAACTTCCCAACCTACTACTTTTTTAAGACGAGCAACGCTATTTATAAAGCTAATACCTTCAGGATTATACGGCCTGAGAGAAATAACCAAATTTGCCTTATCGCCTGAGAATGCAATAATTTTAAGTTGGCAAACAGGTGCTTGGGCAGACCCGATGACTTGCGCTTTTAATTTCAATTTTAATTGGCCAAGTTTTAATTCTGTGATCACACAAAGGTCAGCATCCATGAACATCCTTTGCGATACATTATGACATCGGGAAGGAATTAAGGGCTCCCCATCTTGCGGAATGATCCAAACGTCAATAGACCAGCTATCGTAATACGGCGTCAAAAGGCCTCGAGGATCTACAAGAGGAAATTCGTTGCCGCCGGGAACACCTAAAGCTGTCCAGTTTCGATGGGTAAGATTAATTTGAGTTAACGAAAAAGATCGTGGGATAAACGCATCGTTTTGAGGATCATACTGGCATTCCACCCAATACGGCCATACCCAATCAAGATTATGCTGGATGGCCAAACTATTGATCAAACCACGCGCATGCAATACAACCCCTGAACGCAACAATTCTGTCGGAGCTGCCACCTCAGATGGCTGCGCGAAATTCTGTAATTGAGATAAAAGCTTGATCGGGTCTATAAAACCTTGACTCAGAGCGGCATTTCTAACTAATGACCTCCAAGGAAGCCATTTCCACCACTTAAAACCACCGTCTTTTTTCAAAGAAGGTTTAAAAACCCACCATTTAAAAGAAATAAATGTAAATAAACCCGTTAATGACGTAGCGATTATTAAAGCGGTCAAAATAGAGCAATGCCATTGGCTTAGCATATGATGATTGATATAAACATTAATCCCTAAAGCTAATGTATTAATTAAGGCATACCGGATGATCTCGGCAAAGGAAGGTTCATTTTTCTTAAATATCCAATATTTACACAGCAAATACCCGACAATGCCAGCACAGGTAAATGAAATGGCCTTGGATACGCTATAGGAGAAAAAATGAAATAAAATAAAATAGATACAAAAATCAGTAGCGGTAACAGTACTTCCCGCGATACAAAACCTGATAAATTCATTCCTTTGCTTCGTATCAATTCTCAAGACTCTCCTGATATTTTAATTACTTTCTTCGCTCTTTCTAGATCTTCCTCATTGATGATCAAATTGATGGATTCACCAATGATCATTCCCGGGCGGAAACCTCCGGTATCATCATCTGAGATCATGTTAAGTATCCCTTTTTCATCAAGCAATCCTTTGGCCAGGTCTGCTTCATACCTATTGATAAAAGCCTTTAAAACGATCTCTTTTCCCATAAAAACCTCATTCGATACATAACTGATTAATTTGACCTAATATCATGACTATATATTAAAGCGCGAGGGAAACGAATCAATTGTACCAAGGTATAATGATTAAAATGGCTGAAGGATCATCCTCTAAAAATATCGAAAGGTTCGATCTTAAGGACCTTACGTATGCCGATATAGCTTGATATGCCAGCGATTATCACCACCATGCAGAATGCCAGCACCAAATTGCCGAATGTGATGATCGCCGCGTAATTAGGATTTGTCCGGGCAATGCTGATCATTAGTGTTACCAGTCCGATCCCCAAACCATAGCCGATCAGCGCGGTTACAGTCGCCATGAACAGGATCATGTAAATGAGCTCTCTGCCCTTGGCACCAATGGCCTTGAGCGCGCCAAATTTCTCCAAATTTTCCAGGATAAAAGTATAAAAAGTCTGGCCCGAGATCGATAACCCTATGATAAAGCTGATCACCACCATCAAAAGAATGTTGGTGCCAACACCTGTCTTGTAGGTATAGTAGTCACCGATGGATTTGTTAAATTCCTCCTTGGTCAAGGCTATAAACCCCAGCTTGGCAACTTGCGCCTTGATGTTTTTAATAGCAGTTTCATTTTTAGGTTGTACCAATATATAAGAAATAGTGAAACGTGTCGTTGGAAGGTATTCAATAGCTCGATTATAAGTTGTATAGAGTGTTGGCACGCCGTTAAGCCCATTCGAAGCAACCCTGGCAATCCCTACGATAGTTGCCCGGTGATCATTAAGTTCAAAAGAAGTACCGATCTTGGGGTTCTCCAACTTATTAAATTCAGCGTCATGAACTACGATGAAGGTGTTGTCAGCATAGATATCATGGATATTCCCCTGCTCGAGTTGGGGACGGCCAAACAGGCTCTCATCGTCCAGACCAACGATATTGACAGATTGGTAAGTGCCGTCCTTGAGCTTAACAAGTGTCCCACCGACAAAAAGAGGCACGGCATAACTGACCCCATCCATACTGCGCACCGCATCCAGCACATAATTAGGCATAGGGATGGCACTGGTCGGAGTGTTGACGCCCGGATCCATGATCCATATTGATGCGCCAATATTGGTTACTGTTGATGAAGAACGGTTGAGGATGCCAGCGAACATCGCCGTCATTTGCATCATTAAAAATACAGAAAAAGTAATTCCAATTAACAAGGCGAAAAATTTAGACTTGTCATTGACCAACAGTTTGAATCCGATGCGTAGAATACCACTGTACTTCATGAATTCCACCAGCCCCCTCCCAGCGCCACAAACAAGGCAACGGTATCCTGATAGCGCTGGGCTACTGCCTGCAGATACACGATCGTCGTATCATGAAATTGAACATCAGCAGCCAACACAGACAGATAATCAACTAAGCCTGCACGGTAATTAGCCTGCAACAACTTAAGCTCTTCTTGGGCCGCACGCTTTGCTTCAACCTGGGCCTGTAAAGCTTCCGCATCGTGTTCCAGGGCCTTTAAGGAATCCGCGACTTGCTCAAAAGCGCTAAGTACGGCCTGTCGATAATTGGCCCGTGACTGTTGATAGGCATCAATGGCCGCTTTGCGACCGAACCATAAAGTTGTCCCTTGAAATATAGGGATCGTGGCTGACGGGCCAATGCTCCAAAATTTACCGCTGGCCGCTGTAAGATTGCCAAAGCTGGACCCCGAAGTTCCGAAGGTACCGTTCAAACTAAAACTGGGGAACATGAGCGCTGTGGCAACCCCAATTTTAGCGCTGGCAACATGCATTTGGGCCTCCGCCGCTAAAATATCAGGACGCTGATTCACTAGATAGGACGGTAAGCTTACCGGTAGATCAAGCGGCAACGAAAGTTCAGTTAGATCAATATCAGGGTAATCCGCCTTGGATGGCAGTTCTCCTTGAAGTGTTGCGAGTAAGTGCTCAGCTTGGGCTAAATTTTGTTCAAGGGGCGCAAGTTCGGCTTGGTTGGAGGCAATCAAACCCTCAATGCTCAACACGTTCGCGTATGGACTTGTTCCAGCACCAACCTGCACTTGGGACAAACGAAGTTGCTGCTTTTCTAACTTGATAAGCTCCTTGGTCGTACAAATCTCCGCAGCGTAGGCCGCACGCGCAATACTGGTGTTAACCACATTGGCGGACAAGATGAGATAGGCTGCCACGGTCTCGTAACTCTGATAGTCTGCCTGTGCCCGCAAACTTTCCACTGAACGGCGAGCACCGCCAAATACGTCCAACGCATAGCTGACGGAACCACTTAAAGTAATTAGATTAAAAATCTTTGATCCGGCCTGTGATCCTTGCTGCGCAGTTGAGCTGCGCTGTCGGCTGGTACCTGCTTGCGCCTGAATTTGTGGAAAAAACACGCCATAACCCGCGCGCATATTGTCCTGCCCCTGACGCAAGCTGGCCTCGGAAGCCTGAAGCGTCGGATTATTGGCGATGGCTTTATTAACTACAGCATCCAGTTCTTCAGACCCAAAAAGTTTCCACCAGTCAGCGATGAGCGTATTACTAGATATGAAATGTTGCGTTTGACCATCAGCCGCGAGCTTAGCTTCAGATTGCAAATCGCGAGTGTAGCGATCTGTATCAGGAGGCGCCGGACGAACGAAATTAGGCCCCACTTCGCAACCGACAAACATCGTTAAGATCACGGCAAGACATGCTCCTCGCCGTACTAATATCCAGAATTTATTCATCTATTTCCTTCTAAAATCTTTAATTAGTTGTTGTGCTATTGTCATCATTAGCGGTGCTATTACTACCTATATAGACATCCACCATCTGACCCGGATAAACAGGGGCATCCCCTTTTTCGAACCGAAATATCACCGGCAACACCCGCAGATCTACTTGCTCTTGTTTTTCATTAGACAGTTCGATCTTAGGTGAAATATAAGGTTGTACCCTAACAAACGTTAATGGCACCTTAATACTGGTACCTGTGATCGACATCTCTGCTTTGATATGATACGCCGACGGCAAACGTGAAACTAATATCTCATCGACATAACAGCGTACAGCCATATATTCTTGTGAGGCTCCCATCACCACCAACGGTTCAAACAATTCCGTGTACGTATCATAAGGACCCGATGATGACACATAGCTGCCAACGGCCGCATTAAGGGCCAATACAACTCCATCGATAGGCGCTTTGAGCGTATATTTTAACAGCAATGCGTTAGCTGACTTTACTGCAGCTGCCGCCTGATCAACGGTATCTTTCGCTGTATCCAAGACGTCTTGACTTATTGATTTTGGATCAATATTGTAAGAAGAGAGATCTTTGTCGTACTGATCGCGATCTACTTTTAAGGTGGCTTGCGCCAATTCCACGTTTGCTTTCTGCACAGAATCATCAATGGTCAACAAAACCGTACCAGCTAATACCTGTTGCCCCTCTTTAACCAGCACCTTGACGATCGGCCCCGAAACTTCAGGAAAAATATTTATATTCTCACCACTTGGTTGATAGCTTTCAACAATTCCATTGGCATAGATACCCGATGTGTACGGGTTGCTTACCGGAGTAAACACAGGAGGTTGGGCCTTTCTCTGAATGCCAAAGATGTAGGCGCCGATAAGTCCGGCCAGAATACCTATTATTGACAGGGCAAAAATAACCGTATTTCTGATATCCGGCTTTGCCGCTGATGCTTTAGTTTCTGTTTTAGGCTCATCTGCTGTGATAGCAGGCTTAGGTTGGTCTGCTTTAACTTCAGTTTTAGGCTTGTCAGTGTTGGCTTCGAGTAAAGGCTCGACTGCTTTGACTTCAGCTTTAGGCTCTTGTGCGTCCATTAGGCTCCCTTGGTCGTCGCGGTCAAGACCCCATCTTCCATATGAAGGATCCTGTCCGCATACTCATTGATACGCGCATCATGGGTGACGATCATAATGCAGCGGGTTTTATTAAGAATTTTCTCTTTAACAAAGGCAATGATCATCTTGCCTGTATCACCATCCAGAGAAGCTGTTGGTTCGTCAAGGATCAGGATCTCAGGTTTGCTGATGATCGCACGCGCGATCGCTACACGTTGCTGCTCACCGCCTGAAAGCTTCACCGGTAAAATCTCGCTCTTGTTCTTAAGGCCAACGATCTCCAGATATTTTTTTGCTTCGGCAACTGAATCCCCCCAATTCTGCTGTTTAAGGATCAAAGGGATCGCTACGTTCTCTGCCGTAGTCAGACGTGGGAACAAATGATAATCTTGAAAAACAAAACCAATGGTATTCAAACGAAAATCAGCTAACTGATCATTATTTAAAGTCCAAATATCAGCCCCTTTGACTGTCACCTTACCCGCATTAGGCCGCAAAATACCGGAGATCATACTGAGCAACGTTGTCTTACCGCTGCCTGAAGGGCCAATGATAAAGAGCATCTCCCCAAAATGGGCCGTAAATCCCACCTTATTCACAGCCGTCATTTTGGTTTCGCCTTCGCCAAAATATTTTGTCAGATCAGTTGCAACGATCGCTTCATTTTCCATTAATTAGGCTCTATTGAATATTCCTTATCGTCCGCTCTGCTTCCAGCCAATTATCCAAACGAGACCCGCCTTTGGCTTGATGAAGCTGATAAGCCCGAAGCTGTATATGATCATTTTCAATAGCTATTCTGGCTTGATCGTCACTCACCTGCGCTGAGTTTTTTGCCTGATTCTGTTTTGACATTCTTAACCTCTCTTTTTTCTAACAACTACATAAATATTTCTCTCTACCCTTCTCAACGAAATGCGCATGCCCTTCACGAACCAACCAACCAATGCTCATATAAGCCAATTCTTTCTCGTTTTCTAAATGTGCTTCGATCTCACTCATGCTGACCGGCCTTTTTTTATCATCGATCAAAGACAAGATTTCTCCCGATGCAATTCCGATTTGTGTAATCATAGATTTTTTCTCCATTCTAAAATTTATTAGGGGTATGGATTTCTTATGTAAGTTATTTTAGGGAGTGGATAAAGAATGACAATTATACTGAGGTATAAGGGCTTCTACTCATTGACAAACTATGCGGTGGTTCCAAACAAAGTGCCCACCAGCGCCGTCAGTCCCATGGCAAGAGCACCCCAAAAAGTAACACGAATGGCTGCTCTCCATATAGGAGCGCCTCCTGCAAGCGCAGCCAATGATCCTAACCCGGCAAGAAAAACAAGCGTAGATCCAAAGACAATAGGAACTAATCTGGATTGAGGCGCTCCAAACATCATGAGAAGCGGCATTGCCCCACCTACTGAAAAAGTAACTGCGGAAGCCAACGCTGCTTGCACCGGGCGAGGAACGAAATTAACAGAAATGCCCAGCTCGTCCCTTGCATGTGCCGCTAAAGCATCCTTGGCCATTAATTGCTTGGCAACCTCTTTTGCAAGAACGGGGTCTAGTCCCCGTCCTACATAAATGGATGCCAATTCTTTGTGTTCGCCTTCATTATCTTCTTTAAGTTCTCGGCGTTCGCATGCCAAATCCGCTTGTTCAGTGTCGGCTTGTGAACTTACCGATACATACTCCCCGGCCGCCATGGACATGGCCCCGGCAACCAAACCAGCGACACCGGCAATTAACACTGACTGATGCGTTCCATGCGCCGCTGCCACTCCTACCACAAGACTTGCTGTCGATAGTATCCCGTCGTTGGCCCCCAAAACAGAAGCACGCAACCAACCGATCCGGTTAATACGATGTAACTCTTTATGCCCAGTTCTAGCCATATATTGGTGTAAATCCAATCTACTTCTAAATGATAGTTGTTCTTGAGAGATGCTCATGCTTTGATTCAACTGTCCTAAGGCAGAATGTTCTTAATTTCTTCCCAAGCCTCCTCTAATCGCGGATGTTTAACGGCTGTTTTAACTTTTAAAATATTTAACAGGGCCAAAAAATCTTTAACGTTCTTAACCACTCCGTGATTTAACCATATCCCTTTGCAAGATAAACATTCATGGATCTTAACATCCTTTAATTCAAGAACTTGTAACTCATTGTGACAATCCGGACATTTCATAAACATCTCCCTTTTCATAAAACTATCTACTTCATTTGTTATCTTATTCTATAAAGATGACAAAAAATAACAATTATACTGAAGTATAATAAATCATCGACGATCAATTATTTTATTTATGAAATTTTGAGACGATCAAACGCAGGGACCTTGGCAAGGTCCAAGACAAAGGCAAAGACCACGGCTGACACCAATATCCCTCCCACCACCAATATTGGCAAAGGAGCCATGGCGATCCCGCAAATCGCCAGCGTCGATGCGATCAGCAGATCCACTCCTGACGAGCCCATAAGTAACAAACTGGGAGCTGAGGACCACAGGTGCTGGCGTTCACGATTTAGATAGGTGGTTGCCTGATTACCAAACACAAGGGTCACAAAAGACAAAGTTTGCAACGTTTTAATTTCAAACCCCAGATGGTACTTACCTATGGCCAGGACAATGGTGCAAAAAAATAGTTCGGCAATCCCCATAAAGATGCCTGCCATCGTCAATGAGCCTATTTTCCATGCATTAGGTTTTGCGGACGGCCGTACGTTATCCGTTGTCAAGGACATCCCCAGAAGGTCTCCGGTAAGCATGATAATGACCATTAACATGGGAGTCAGGATCGCGTGCCCGGTCATGACGAGACCCACCGCAAGAAAGAAAACTTTCATAATTTTTCCGGTGATCGAATTTAGCGTATAGGTCAAAATACGCTGGAAGATCACCCGGCCTTCTTTCACTGAAGCGACTATTCCACCTAGCCCGGGTTGAGTCAGTACAATCCCGGCTGCTGACTTGGCAACATCAGTTGCCGTCGATACCGCGATCCCCATTTGGGCCTGACGTAGCGCTGGCGCATCGTTGGCGCCATCACCGCACATGCCAATAATGTGGCCATTTTTCTGAAACGCCTTAACGAGATTGTACTTTCCTTCCGGAAGAATGCCTGCATAGACAGCAAAATCCTCAGGGTGTACACCATCGGGAATCGGCCCAGCCGGAGAAATTTTTCCATCAAGGCCTATTGCGTGGGCCACGATCCCTGCTGTTACAGGGGCATCGCCTGTAAGCATGACGGTTCGAATACCCAACGCTCGTAACTGGACAATCAACTCAGGCGAATCTGATCGAGGAGGATCACTGAGAGCGATCAAACCCGCAAGCTTCATTGCCGTCGGCTGCCCCACGCCGACTGCCAGTACACGCAAGCCCTGCGCCTCCAGTTGATCGGCTTTTGCTGACGCAGCAGGTTCTGCTTGTGTGAGGGTCATGACTACGGCAAAGGCCCCTTTCACGATACGTAAAGCAGAGCCCTTAAAATCCACAGACATAGCTTCAGACATTTTGGTTGCAGAATCAAACGGTATAAATTTATTTAATTTAGGAAGATCAGATACAACGGTGTGCAAAGCGGCTAAACGAATGGCTGCGTCAACGGTATCCTGCCCGCCATTTGAACTAGCAAGGGCGGCTAATCCCAAAACGTGTGCTTCGTCAAAGCCGGGCATAGGGTGTACGACGGTGACCTTCAACTCATTGCATGTCAGCGTTCCTGTTTTATCCACGCATAGGACGTCAATGCTTGCCGCTTCATCTACAGCGGAGAGTCTTGTCGGAAGAACTCCCAAATGCGCCAAAGCCTGCGCGCCAAGTGCCGCCGCAAGGGTAAAGGTAGCCGGCAGTGCAACCGGGATCGACCCGAGAATCGCGGTCAGAACCAAAGGAATGATCTCCCCCAACGACAGCTTGAGCGTGTAAGCATATCCGACTAACATTAAAATAATGACACCATTGAATATGGCGAGATTACGTACCACATGCAAAACAGCCTTCTGTTGGGAACTTTCGACATGCGCGGTGCGAATCAGCTGAGCTGTACGTCCAAACTTTGTATGCATTGCGGTCGCTGTAACCTCTGCAACAGCCTCGCCGCGCCGTACCAGCGCTCCAGCATATGTTTGGAAATTTGCCCCTGCTTCGATAGGTATGGATTCGCCGGTGAGCAGTGACTGATCAAGCAGGACCTCTCCTTGTATAAGCCGCACATCGGCAGGAACCACGGCACCGACTGATAACTTCACAATATCTCCAGGGACAACTCCACCAGCAGGTATGGTCACCCAAACATTATCACGTCGTACCGATGCGTTCAGGGCTAACCGCGACTTGAGCGCGGCTAAAGTCGCCTGAGCACGCCCTTCTTGAAAGAATCCCAGAATAGCATTGAATGCTAAAAGAACTAAGATGATCCCGGCTTCGATGTACTTTCCTAAGGAAAGCTCGAGCACTATCGCGGCTTCGAGCATCCATGGAACCGGAGCCCAAAATTTACTCAGCGCTCTGCGCCATGGATGCACAGTGGTTTCAGGCACTGCGTTTAAACCAAATTTCTTCAGCCTGCGACGAACTTCATCGCTCGTGAGGCCTATCGGAATGGCGATCATTTTTGTGCGGTAATATCCGGTAATAAACCTAACGGCTTCATACGCATGAAATCATCTTCTTCGTCATATTGAGCTAGCCAACGATGAACAGATTGGGAAAATTCTTTATCAGTGTCTTTTAATTGATACCTCTTGCGGTCTTCGTGATTTGTCATTTAACCCTCCTTGGTAATCTTGTTTCCAGTAATGTTATTCTAGGGAAGGCACAAAAAGAATCAATTATACCAAGGTATATTCCTAATAAACTACGATTGTCCGGCGTGGGGACTAAATGCATTCGAGGATAGTACGCCTACACCCAAAGGGTATACTATAGGGAGAGGTATTTGTACCACCACCTGGTGGTCTTGAGTATCATTGATAAGAGTGATCATGTTACCCTTTTGTTTAACACCGTCTAGCGTGACATATGTATCCTTCTTTTCAACGGATATGCATACCACACTAATATGATAAACAGTTTCTCTATAACGGTACTGTATTTTGAATGCTTTCCACTCAACAGGAATGCAGGGTTCTATGGTTAACTTGTTAAAATTAAGTTTTAACCCTAATAAGGATTCTAAGATCAAACGGTACATCCAGCCGGCTGATCCCGTATACCATGTCCATCCGCCACGGCCAACATGGGGTGAAACGGCATAAACGTCTGCCGCGACCACATAGGGTTCTACCTTATAAGTATTAGTATCGGCCAAATTTTTCGAATGATTGATAGGGTTGATCATCCCTAATAGTTCCCAAGCATGATGGTGGTCCCCTAATTGAGCGAATGCCATGGCTGCCCAGATGGCCGCATGGGTATACTGCCCCCCATTTTCCCTAACGCCAGGGACATAGCCCTTGATATAGCCGGGGTTCATACTTGATTTATCGAATGGCGGATCGAGCAGTTGAACGATCTGGCTTTTACGATGAACAAGCCGAAGATTAAGAGACTCCATCGCTATACGGGCACTATCAGGATCGCCTGCCCCTGAAAGAACAGACCAGCTTTGGGAGATGGAATCGATCTGACATTCCGGATTGCTTGCAGAACCAAGAGGTGTTCCGTCATCAAAATAAGCACGTCTGTACCACTGGCCATCCCAACCATTTTTTTCAATATTCTGGCTCAATTTTTCAGCCTGAGATCTGCAAAGCTCAACAAAAGATAGATCGCCACGAAGCTCCGCAATCTTTGTAAATTCTGTGAGTACTCCATACAGAAAGAACCCCAACCAAACACTTTCACCTTTCCCAAGCTCTCCCACCAGATTCATCCCATCGTTCCAATCACAGGAACCCATTAAAGGCAAACCATGTGCCCCAAATTCAAGACCCTTAAAAATAGCCCGCTGACAATGCTCATACAAAGAGCCCTTCTCTAATGACTGATTGGGCAGATCGTAATACGAGTCTTCATCCGCATTCACCAATCGTCCTCGAAGGAAAGAAACCGGCTCATCCAGTATTCCTGTATCCCCTATGCTAAGGACATAACGGCAACTGGCCAATACTAACCAGAGATAATCATCTGAACAATGGGTGCGTACGCCCCGTCCTGAAGGCGGATGCCACCAATGCTGAACGTCTCCTTCAGGAAATTGACGGGATGCGCATAAAAGTATATGTTCACGCATAAGGCCAGGTTCATTATGCATCAATGCCATCACATCCTGTAACTGATCACGAAAGCCGAAAGCGCCTCCTGATTGATAAAAGCCGCTACGCCCCCAAAGACGACAGGCCATGGTTTGATAAAGCAACCATCCGTTGGCCAGTACATTGAGCGATCCATCGGGTGTTTCCACCTGCACCGCACCAAGAGTATGTGTCCAGTACTTAGTCACGGCGGCAAGGGCATCATGTGCTCCTGTAGATCCCCCGAAACGCTTGAGCAGATTACGGGCATCTTCGATATTTTTACCGACGCCAAGTGTAAAAACGATCTCTTTCGTCTCTCCTTGAGCCAGATCAAAGGGAACTTGTATCGCGGCACATGGGTCTAACGCCGCTCCCACATGACCGGACAAATGGGACCGTGACATTGCGGCCGGATTTTGAATGGAACCATTGCGCCCAATAAACTCGGTGCGATCCCCACTTACTGTTCTTTTTACATCATTGACTGAAAAGAAGGCGATATTTTCAAAAAACTCTGTATTGTATGGATTGTTCGCATAAATGGTACCCCCCAAATGATCGGCTTCGGTACTTACGTGCATCGCTGTTTTAGAACGCAAATCTCCCAGGACCCATTCCACATAAGCGGTGGCAGAAAGTCGACGGGCACGACCAGATATGTTATGTATCTTAATCACCGAGAACTTGATCGAGGCATCCACGGCTACATAAACCCATAATTCCGATCTAATACCACCCTCATTATGCTCAAATACGCTATAGCCAAATCCATGCCGGCTGATGTAAGACTGCTTTGAACGAGCAGGCATAGGCGTGGGGGACCAAAAATGGCCTGTCTCTTCATCGCGCAAATAAAAAGCTTCTCCTGCCAAATCGTTGATCGGGTCATTGCTCCAGGGCGTCAAACGAAACTCATGGGCATTCTCACTCCAGGTATAACTAAGACCATTCTCTGACACAATGGTGCCAAAATGAGCATTGGCTAACACATTCACCCACGGGGCAGGGGTCACTTGTCCCTCAGAAAGCCTGATGACATATTCGCGTCCATCAGGAAAAAATCCACCTAATCCATTAAAAAAGACTAAATCATTCTTCAAGGAACCAACAGCCGTCTCACGTTCCAAACGGTAGGCTTTACTCGGTGTCAAGCGCGCAACCGGCACGTCGATAGGAATGCGACGATTGATCTGGCTCGCGAGTGTTCCGCGACGGTCTGAAATAATGGCCCGGGCGACGGATTGAAGCAAAATGCGTTCCTCATTGGATATTTGTTCGGCCGGCCTAACAAAGATCTCCCCGGAATTCCGTGCTATCTTCCCCTGAGCATTCGCACTGATCAATCCTAAGATCTGTTCTTGAAGTAATTGCTGATAACCGGAAAGGGCTTCATTCCAGATCACTAGATCGACGGCCAATCCTTTTAATCGCCAATACGCATGGGCCTGTACCATCTGGCGGACCAATTCGATATTAGCAGGATCCCCGATTTGAAGTATCACGATCGGCAGATCACCGGATATGGCATATCCCCATAAGCCGCTTTGCCCACGACGATTCTGCAAAAGAACATTACTCTCCGCGCGCAGTAAGGAATGAGCATAAATGATGGAATTGGCCAGATGCCCATACATTTGGGCATCGTCTTCCGTGGCATTGATCTGCCGCAAGACCACCTGACTGTGTGTCCATGAAAGCTCAAAGGTGCGATCCGTGATCCGCTGGTCCTGATATTTCTCGATAAGAGCTAATACTTTATCGCGCGTCTCACTAATGCCGGATACTATATCAATAATGACTGTTTGCAGCGGCTCAAGGACGATCTGACTGCGTATGGCCACTACCGGGTCCAATACCGGGCCTTGACTTCCTGAAAGCGGTTTTAAATCACTCATCGCCTCAGGGTCAATTATACTTTTACCGCGGCCTATGAACTGCAGACGGTCTGTTTCATAAGAAATATTTTGGATCTCCGCGCCATGCACAGCCATCAAATGGAACATCCATGGCACCTGTTCATCGACAGAACGGGGACGCCTGGAACAAACAATGGCCTGGCTCGGTTTAATGATCTGGGTTTGGACAAAAAGATTGCTGAACATAGGATGCAACGCATCTGCAGCTAACGGCGCAATGACCACCTCCGCGTAACTGGTCACATCCAGCACCCTTGTTACCCGAGAACGGTTGGTGATGCGTACCCGTCGCAACTCAATATCATCTTCCGGAGAAACAACGATCTCCATATGCGTTTCCAGATCATGATCACGACGATGGAACTCTGCCCGTCCTTCGGAGAACACCACCTCGTAATTATCCGGCCGTTGAAGTGTTGGCTGATAAGCGGTTGACCAAAACTTACCGCTTTCCAGATCGCGGATATAACAAAACATCCCCCAGTTATCGCATGTGATATCCTCGCGCCAACGGGTAACATCAATGCCCTTCCAACGGCTGTAACCCCCTCCTGCGTTTGTAACCATCACATGATACCTGCCGTTCGATAACAATTGCACTTCAGGGGTCTTCGTATTTGGGCTTTTCAACACGCGGATCGGTGTTTCTACATTGCCGGGAAGAGTGCGAATGTTGGATAGCTCATTGACGTGGACATGAAATGGAATGATATTAGGGACCCTCTCTTGAAGCAATAATAAAGTTGCCTGAAATTGAGGGTCTGACTTGAAACGTTTTTGCATCGGACGATCTAATAAAAGATACGCCAGTGAGAGCAGGCTCATGCCTTGGTGGTGTGCCATAAAGGAACGGATCACCGTACTTGATCTTCCACGCGCTTGACGCGATGGCGTATGGTCAACAGCTTCATATAGACCATATTTGCCCATTACCCCTTCTTTTTCAAGCCGCTGCAAATTAAGGCAAGCTGACTCAGGGGCCACCATCAAGGCCAGCATAGAAGCATACGGCGCGATCACCAGGTCTTCCGATAACCCGCGCTTAAACCCTAATCCGGGCACACCAAAAGCACGGTATTGATAATTAAGACTTGTGTCGATTGTATTGTATCCTGATTCTGAAATACCCCATGCCACCCCATGCTGTTTCCCATATTCAATTTGTCTTTCGACCGCTGCCTGGCAGGTTTTCTCTAACAAAGTATTTTCATAAGTGGGCATAACAACAAGTGGCATTAAGTATTCAAACATCGACCCACTCCACGATAAAAGTACCGGCTTTCCACCGGTGGTCGTAAGCAAGCGGCCTAGAGCAAACCAGCTTTCCTGAGATAATTCTCCCTGGGCGATCGCCTGAAAATAACATAATCGCGCTTCCGATGCTAAAAGATCATAATAACTGGAGTCTAATTTAGCATTCTCCAAATGATACCCTACAGACAACAAATGACTCGTTGGCTCATAGAGAAAATCATACTCCATCCCGGCAAAATCGCTGCATTGCAGGACAAGGCGTTGGATGTCCACCATCCGTTGGTGGGCACGAATACCGATCTCTCCGCCAAACTTACTTAATTTCCGTAAGGTAGGGATCAACATGTCTTGCGGAGTATCTTTAGGGCCAAATAATTTTAGATCATTAAGGGCACTTTGACATTGCGCCACCACGGCATGGGCCCACTCTGTTGCCGCGATCTCTGCCGTAAGAGAAAGTTTATCTATGAGTTCCTCGGTATTTTGAATAAGGCCTTCAAGACATCGACGTGCCTCTTGAATGGTGCTTGGCCTGCAATCACAAGCGCCTCGAAGTTCCTTTTGTAATTGATCGATCGAAAGTAAATTGACATCTTCTATCGAATCCGTCAATACCTCAAGCGTGTCTCTTAATCCCTCAAACAAACGCGCCCCCAAAATGTCTTCATCACTTAGGGTCAAGAGGCCCTGTCGTAATGTCAACAGATGACCTGCCAGGTTACCGCTATCCACGGTTGATATGTAGATGGGAGTCAGCGGCTGCAAAGACTGCGTATCATACCAATTATAAAAATGCCCCCGGTATCTCTTTAACCCTTCCATCGTGCTAAAGGTCTTTTGTGTACGTGTGATCAAGCCTTCGACCGTAATATAGCCAAAATCATATGCTGACAGATTTGCCAGTAGTGCCAAACCTATATTGGTCGGAGATGTGCGATGGGCTATTTTGACAGCCCGATTTTCCTGGTAATTATCAGGTGGCAGCCAATTATCTTCGGGCCCGACAAATGCATCAAAGAAATTCCAGGTTTTGCGTGATAGATTCCTAAGAAAAATGACCTGATTGAGATCAAGTTTAGCCCGGTGACTCATCAGAGGACGGCTGATCCACCAGGCTATCGCCGGCGAAGCCATCCATAATATTAGAATGGGTCCAGCGGCCCTAAAAGCTAATGGACCTGTGAGCGACAAATAAATAAGAATGACCATCGCTATCACCGGGGCGATCGACATTGAACGAAGGGAATTCATCAGATCCCCGCGAAGGGCCTCTTTCCCCGTCGACAAACTCCATTCCAAAAGCCTCCGATGGGTGATGAGCATCCTCACCAGGGTACGCACGATCGCATCCAGACTGAAAAAAGCCTCGTACGGGAGGCTCACGAGCGTAAAGATCCTTTGGGAAAGACGCCAACCTGTGGAATGCATCACCGTCTCTAAATGCTGTTCTAACAAAACATCTTTCGATTTATGAAAAAGATCAAAAATAGAGATGATCAAAGCTGGTAAAAAGATGATCCCTAAGGCGACCCCTGTCCAAAAACAGGGTGATGACAAAACTGTCCAACCCATCAATAAAAGAATTATGATGGCCCCAGGAACAAGACTACGTCTTAAATTATCAAAAAGCTTCCATTGTGATAATACGGATAGGGTATTTTTTCCCCTCTTACCATCGGATGCCGGGACCTTGGACCATAACCATCCAAGCAATTGCCAATCCCCGCGGATCCAACGGTGACGACGTTTAACATCCGCGCTGTATCTAAAGGGGTGATCTTCATACAACTCCACATCACTTAACAAACCGGATCGGGCATAACAGCCTTCCCAAAGATCATGGCTCAAGATCTGCCCTTCTGGAAAGCGACCTTTAAGTGCCCGTTCAAAAATGTCCAGATCATAGATCCCTTTACCGATAAACGAGCCCTCGCCAAACACATCCTGGTAAACATCGGAAACTGTGCGCGTGTAAGGATCTATCCCGGATTCTCCCCCATACAAACGCGCGTAATAAGAACGATTCCCGCCCGGCAGGCTCATGCTCACCCGCGGCTGAAGAATACCGTACCCTTCAGCAACACATTGTTTGCCTTCATCATAACGGGCTCGATTCAATGGATGTGCCATGGTCTCTACCAGTTGGCGGGCACAATTTCGAGGAAGCTGAGTATCAGTATCCAGGGTAATGATATACTTTACATCTTTCAGGATCGCTATATCCCCGATGATCAGAGAGAAATTATCTCTGGGGCCGCCACGCAGGAGCCAATTTAGGTCTGCTAATTTCCCCCGCTTTCGCTCGTAACCCATCCAAATCTTTTCCTGGATATTCCAGCGCCGCGGACGGTGGAAAAGAAAGAAAATATCCGTTCTTCCGTTCTTATATTTTAAATTTAGTCCTTCGATCTTTTCTTGGGCCAACTTTAGTAATGCTGCGTCCTGCGGTAATATTTCTTGGTCTGCATCCGGAAAATCGGTCAATAAACCAAAATGCAAATGTTCCTCCTGATTGGCCAAAAACCTAACTTCTAATGCTTCGACAAGACTCTCTATATTCCCAGAACTATTGATCATCGTAGGAACAACCGTAAGGGTGCGAAATTCAGATGGCACCCCTTTAGAAAAATCCATGCGGGGCAATAAATGCGGACTTACGATAGACATGGCCAAGCCATTGACCAGCTCTAAAGCCAATTGACTGATGGACAGACTTAAAAAAATACTAAAAACAATGATCTCCCAATAAGGGACAATCCTGCTGTTTATATGGGCCAACAAAAGACAAGTTAGAAAAATAGTGACTGCAGCAATGCTTCCCAAATAAAACAATAATGAATAGCGTTTCGCAATTCTTTTTAAACCTTCCTCTGCTGAAAAATGTACTCCTGCCGCTTCTTCAAGTACTCCAAGGCCCTTGTCAATTAAATAGAAACCAACATGGGCCTTTCGACCCTCAAAGCCATTTATCCCGGCAGCATCAAGGGCTAATTGGATCGCTCTTTGTGCCACCTCAGCTTCTGAAATTGAACTCCTTTTGGCTATGTTCTCAATAACATGGCGGTAGCGGTCCCGAGTGGCAAAATCCATCTTGCCATAAAATCTACCTGGATCGTCACGCAGGGTATTTTCAACAACGCTCATCGACTCTACGAATTCACGCCAATCCTTAGCCCCTAACAGACGAAGGCTTCCTATGCTATTACTGATAGAAACCTGATTCTCGGCCTGGTCCTGATTGCCCAAATGGACCAATTGTTCAATGGTCAATGTTTCTTCAGAAAGCCACTGTTTGATCCATGTAAGCGGCAATGTCAATGATGGGCTCTGACTTTGAAGGCGGCGTGTCAGTTCAGCGACAAAGGCGTTGGACATAGGTGGTTTTGACCGTGCCATGTCCGCAACCACTATAATTAAATTCTTGGAATCAGTCTGGGCAATGGCGAACATCTGATCTGCCCAAAAATCAGCCAAATCTTGATCGGTCCTGACAGAAGCGATACTAGTGGCAACACGCCGAAGATTCTCGATCAAGGCAAGACGCAGCATGATCGGGATCGCCCATAATTCACCCAAGTCTAAAGCGGTGACTTTCTGATAAGCCACCATAAACCCGTTAAGAGTTTCCGGATCTACCCTCCCATCGCCATGCGCGATCATTTCCAAGGCAATATCGTAGACACGGGGAAGACCAGCCGATGGACCGTTAATTAAGAAAGGTAGTTGGAGATGATAACTCTTGGGTAAATGCCTCTTGGCTGTCCGCACTTGTTCTTCGATCAAATAAAAATTATCAAGCAACCATTCACCGGCTGGTGTGATCAAACGTTTTGCCTTGACCGACGCAGCCAATAAGGCATGGGTCTCAAACAGAACTTTCTCATTTTCTGTCAGTCTCGTCAAAAGCGATTGGGAACAACGTTCCTTAGTTAATTGATGCTGGCCTGCCAGTATTTCACCATGCTGTTTCATCTGTTCACTGCTTAATAAATCGGAACGTAACGGAGGCTCCACAGGCAGGTTCTTTTTAACTATATTCTTTATAATGCTCTTCAAAATAGATCCTATTGCTAATAATAAAAAAGACAGACATAATCAATATAATCACGTCTGTCTTTTTTGTCAGTGCCACCCGATTCTCTAAAACTTTATAGTAAGCTGCTTATCATATTGTTCATTCTTATTAACTTGTCCGTCTTTTTGATCCAGCCCATTTTTTACATCATGTTCTTCTTGTACCTTCTTTTTATTCTCTACTTTTATATTTGCCTTATTATCAGCTAATTTTTTATTTCTGAAATCCTTATTGGTCTTATCGTTGTACATACTTTGGCCATGATCGAATGCTGCCTTTTCTTTCTCCTGCTTATCATCAGCAAAACTTAAAGCAGAAATAAAAAGCAATCCGCCACAGATCGTGATCATTATTATATTTTTCATCTTTTGACCTTCCTTAGTTAAGCGTGAGCGGCCCCTACGTTCCTTACAATGAACCGCGTCAAGCCTACTAATACGACCGCCCCGACCAGCGCCATCAAAAACTCGCCAGATGAACTGACAATAGATAGGCCAAGCACCCGGGCCATGCATCCGCCCAGCACAGCTCCCACAATGCCGACCGCGACATCTCCCAAGACCCCAAAGCCCCGGCCAGTGGTAATAAGGCCTGCCAAGTAACCGATAATACCGCCGATAAAAAGAAACAAGACTAAATGCCTTAACGTATGATGTTCCATAATGTTCCCCCTTTATTGATCAATTATGTAATGTAACTACCATATAACCACCCGATGGTGATTGTCTAAAATAACTTTCATTGCCATAGAAGTAAGTACTCCCGGCAATATTGACCGTGGTATAACCTGGCGGTAAAGTTTCGACACGATAGCCATCGGTCATCACAGGACCAGAAGCTCCCAAACCATACCAGCCATTCCTGTTCCATTTTCCATTATGATAATAGTGCCTATTGCCATGTCCGGTTCTTTGCCCACGGTCTTGCCCTTGCGCAACGGAGCCCCTGCTAACATCCCTTCCACCGTTGTGTCCATCATCATGCCTTTGAGCATATGCCCCCGGATAAAACAATGACAGACCTAACAAAAGCATTAAAGCTATTTTGAGTTTTAAGATCTTATTTAACATATCTTCCCCTTTTTTTTAAAAACGACTTCTATTGAACAGTACCCCTGATGGAAGCTGCCGCATCACGGCCTGTTGATTTAAGATCTTGACCGGCGTCATGAACGGTTGCTTTTAGATCCCCTCTGCTGTGTCTAAAAAATGGCCTGCCATCCGCAAATGCCCAAACAAGAAAAATAAGCAACAATAAGGTAAAAATACCGACGGGCGCATTCCCCCACGATTGACTTTCTGACGTGCTCATTAACTGCCTCCTTATAATAATGCAATGCGATCATTGTTCGTGACGGGTAATACTTTGGCGAATTGCACCAGCATATCGTTTAGGGACCTTAATTTAGAGATCTTGATATTGTCCTGGTCCAACTTAACTACACATCCAGTTTGATCTTTAATGATCCTTTCAAGGCTTGCCATACTCGTATGCTTTGGATCGAATTTTACTTGTCTATAATCCTTGATATTCATAGAAGTCATCACCCGATGT
>Ga0302320_10007896_pt1 | contig 23312 bp, 32 predicted proteins | sample Bog_T0_3_FD_202130 | JGI IMG/M metagenome (GOLD analysis project Ga0302320, IMG submission 202130) | Peat permafrost microbial communities from Stordalen Mire near Abisko, Sweden - Bog_T0_3 | ecosystem: Environmental > Terrestrial > Soil > Wetlands > Peat | place: Sweden: Abisko, Stordalen Mire... | reverse complement strand
CTCTTTCGGGCTTTCCACGCACAGAAAAACCGCCAGCAATTCCTTGCTGTTCGCGCACAACCCCGTCGGCGGCCCGAGGTTTCCGCCCCAGCCGCCCCGGTCATTATCTGTCAAGTACGGCGGGTTCCCGCTCAGTCCGATCTTCATCACATAATTCGCCTTGGGCGGCGCGGCAAACCAGACGCCGCGGACACGATATGGACCAGGCGCGGCCGGGAGGCCCAAGTCCGTCGTCCCATCCCACTCAATCCTATCCTCCCCGGACGCCACCGGCTGGGCGTAGGACAGCGATCGTATCATTTCATTTTTCGCGTCATAGACCCCGACGCTGGCAAAACCCGCGCCCGGAAACGTCAGTTTGACCGGAAGGCTGATTCCGTCCGAAGCCGACGCACGCCAACCCATTGCCAGCCAGATAAACAGAGCCTCCCAAGCCAGCCGCTGGCAGAGACAGTGGCGGGAAAATTCAGGACCAAGGAAGGAACGAGCACTGCACAACCGTTGCATGGGGGATTAAACACCGGACGATGGCCAAAGTCAATCCCCCTGAACCGACGCCTTGATGTTCGGAGTGGACAGCTATCTGAATGTTGTTGTCGCGCAAACGGCGTTGTTGAATAATCAACAGACGGCAGCGAATCTGCGCGTGCAGCAAATGACTTCCAGTGTTCAACTCATTTTGGCATTGGGCGGCGGGGATGCTTCGCAACTTCCCGCGCCCGGCAAGCCGACCCTTAAGAGTGCCCCATGACCGCGAGACGCGCACGAGGGCTGGCGGAGCACGGCCAACTGTGAATCTCGAATCCCCATTGGTACCCGCACGGAACGCCTGGTGGCGCGTGCTGGCCGTGTTGGCCCTCGTCGCCCTGGTGGTATTCGTGCGCCTGCGACTGCGGCAGATTCCCCTCGAACGGGACGAAGGCGAATATGCCTACGCGGGACAGCTTATGCTGGAAGGCATTCCGCCCTACCAACTGGCGTGGAACATGAAGTTGCCGGGAACGTATGCCGGATACGCACTTATCATGGCGCTTTTCGGGCAAAGCGCCGCGGGAATCCATCTCGGTTTTCTCTTCGCCAATCTGGGCGCGCTGGTCTTGCTGTTTTTCATCGCCCGTCGCCTGACCGGTTCAGCGGGCGCGATCGTTTCGTGCGCCTGCTACGCGTTGTTGTCGTTGAGCCCGGGAGTGCTTGGGCTGGCGGGACACGCCACCCACCTGGTGACGCTGGCGGCATTGGGCGGGTTGCTGCTGCTGTTGCGGGCGAGAGAAACCGGTTCCGGCGCGGGCATATTCTGGAGCGGCCTCTGTTTCGGCCTCGCCTTTTTGTGCAAACAGCCCGGTCTTTATTTCGGGATGTTCGGGTTTTGCCTGGTGTTGCGCGACCAGGCGCGGTCGCGTCCCCTCGCCTGGAAGCCGTTGTTGCGCCAACTCAGTCTGTTTTCGGCGGGAATGGTCCTGCCCCTCGCGTTGACCTGTTTGATCCTCTGGCGACTGGGAACCTTTGAACGGTTTTGGTTCTGGACCTTCACCTACGCCAAGGTTCACGCGGGAATCTTGAGCGGCGAAATGGCGTGGGGCCAATTCCTCTCGTTTCTCGAAAGCTCTGGATGGGTGAAATGGTCGCTGCCCTGCGCCGGCGCGGGGTTGATTTGCGCGCTTCGGGACAAGAACGGGGCGGATCGAGGATTCATTTTGACAACGTTGCTTGGATTTTCCCTGCTGGCTTTTGCCGCGGCCTTTTATTTCAGCCGGCACTATTTCATCGTCCTGCTTCCCGCGGTCAGCCTTCTTACCGCCATCGCGGTGACGACGGCGACGCAGGCGTTGGCCGGAGCGCGGCTGGCGGCGGTTCGACTGGCGCCGGCTGCGCTGTTCCTCGTGGCTTGCGCTGGCTTTATTTATCATGACAGAGCGGTCTGGTTTCAATTGGGACCAGACGCGGCGTGCCGGGCCATTTATGGTCGAAACCCCTTCGTTGAATCAGTGGAAATCGGGAGGTATCTGGAGGCGCACACCACGCCGGCGGCGCGCATCGCCATCATTGGCTCCGAACCGCAGATCTATTTCTACGCCCATCGCCATTCCGCCAGCGGATTCATTTATATGTATGACCTGGTCCAATTGCACCGTTACGCCAGCCAATTCCAGCGGGACATGATTGGCGAGATTGAAACGGCCAACCCGGAGTACCTGGTGATGGTTGGGGTAAGCAGTTCCTGGCTGAACTGGCCGGGTGCGGATAACACGCTGCGAGATTGGTACCCGGCCTACGCCCGGCGCTTCTATCAAGCGGCCGGCACCGTCTATATTTATCCAACGCACAGCGATTACGTCTGGGGCGATGTGTCAGGGAAAGAGAGGAACGACACCAGTTTTACGGTGGAACTCTACAAGAGAAGAAGCAATTTGTGAGGGCAGTCACGGGTCAACTTCCCACCCGCTCAGGGCATATACAGGCCCCACTGGCGCAGGAGGAAGTATTCGTTGAAGGGCTGATTGTCGCTAATTTCCAAATTCAGGTCCGCATTGAGCGCGTGGCTGGCGGGAACTTCTTGCGAGACCACCTTTTGCAGGTAAGCGGGCAGCGTCGGGTAACGGTTCGTGTTCCTATATTCCGCCAGGTCCAGCGCGGCTGCGGCAGGCAGGCGGGCCGCCAGTTGGTCCACACTCACCATTTCGATCGGACACTCCGAAGCCAGAAAATGAGTGCCCCAATCGTCCACGCCGTCAAAACAACGCACGTACGGAAACGATTCGTAGAGCGAGCGAACGATCGCCTGCGCCGTCGCACGAGGGCCGCCCGGGAACCAGATTTGCAAAATGCCATTGGTATTCAAATGCTGTCTGGCCAGGGCGTAGAATTCCTTCGAGTAGAGCAGGCTGGAACCGGCCGCCTCCACCGGCGGCGGCGGATCAATCACGATGAGGTCGTACTTCTCCCGCGTCCGCTTGAGGAATCGCCGTCCGTCGTCAATCACAATGCGGCCCATTGGATTGGCCAGAAAGCGGGCTGCGTCCTCGTGATAAAATTCAAAGGCCTTGGTCACGCTGGGCACCAATTCCACCGCCGTCGTCGGGATGTCCCAGGTCAGGGCGGCGCGGTAGCTGGTTCCCATGCCAAAACATATAATCAACGCGGACCCGGGACGGTTCTTTTGAAAGGCCAGCGGCAAGTGCACCATGAACTTGGTGTCGGCGGTCAAGGCCGTCATGCCGATGCCATTGACCAGCAGGCGCCGGTTAAACCCTTCCCCAAAGGAAATAACGGACGCCGCGTAGTCCCGCCGCACGGTGGTGTTAGCCTCGCGTTGCAAGAGCAGCGCTTCAAAATCTCCCGCAAAAAAGAGGGACCAAACCACCGCCGCGCCTCCACCCAGCACTGCCGCCACGCGCCGGCGCGGGCTGAGGGATTTGCCGCAGAGCAAGCATAGTCCGAGCAAGGGCAATCCCAGCACGACCATGGCATGGCGCTCGCTGAGCCACGGCAACAGCACGTAGGAAGCGATGAGCGGGCCCAATATGCAGCCAAAGACATTGATGCCATAAGCTTTGCCCGCGGCAGCGGGATTCCCGGACGCATATTGGTCAATCAAACCCGGTGTCAAATATCCGAGCACGGCGCAGAGCGGGACAATGCTGGCCAGCACGAGAACCACCGCCCCGCCGCTGGCAATGTAGGTTCCACCCACCAGATCCCACTGCGCCGGCACAAATCTCGGGTCCACCGCCACGATCGGAAGAAAAGCCGCCACCGCCAAAATCGAAATCAACCCCGCGGTCGAGCGCTGCATTTGTCTCCCCAAATCGCGCCGGTACAGCATTGACCCGACAAAAGTCGCGCCCAAATAAGTGAACACAATCAGGGCAAACGAATAAACCTGCGTTTTGAGCACCGGCGTGAACGCGCGCGTCCAAACCACCTCCATCGCCATCGCGCTGAATCCTGTCGAGAATAAAATCCACGGGATCAGCCGGCTGGGCGCATCGCCGGCGGACCGGGCCGGCGTTGCTTCCGACACCCCGGATTCGGGCGCCCTCGCCGTTCCGCGCTGAGTCCAGCCAATTCCCGCGGCGAGCGCGGCAATGGCAAAGTTGCCGGCAGCGGCGAAGGCGAGAGTGCCGCGGAACCCCAGCACTTCCACCAGCGCCACCGCCGCCAGAATTGTGCCCGCCATCGCTCCGAGCACATTGGCGTAGTAGAGGTAGCTGAAGCTGTCGGCATTGCGCGGCTCCTGCTCGCGCACGTAAGCCATCATCAAGGGGTAGGTCGCTCCCATGAACACACACCAGGGCAGAATGGAAACCGCCAAAACCAGCGCGGAAAATAACAGATAGGCAATCGAATCGGTCTGCCCCGCCGCCAGCAGACAGTGTTCCCCGGCGGCAAACAGCCCTGGCACGGCAAACGCTCCCAGCCCGATGATCAGTTCCGAGCCGGCGTAAAAGAAAATCGCCGAAAGACCGCTCCGCCGCACCAGGGACGGAATCACCCGGCCGCCGGCCCAGGCTCCAATGGACAGCCCCAGCATGAATACCGAAATCACCACGGAAAGCACCGGCGTTATAATCCCAAAAGAGGCGAAAGCCAGCCGCGTCCAAACCATCTGATAAACCAGGCTGCATAACCCGGACAGGAAAAACAACAGGTACAAACGTCGGCGAATTGGCACACTCATATTACGATCATTATCGGCATATAACCGGAATCCAGGGCCGCCGCGAAGGCATTCCGCGTTTCGGCCGGCCGCTCGTTGGCAAAGGTCACCACCAGAATGCTGTTCGACGTGGCCACGCCAATGCTCATCACCGCCCCCATCAACAACGCCGCGTTGAGCGTGGTCCGCGTCAAGAACAACATCCAGACGATCCCGCACAACGCCCCCGGCAGCGCGGTGATGATGATGAACGGATCGCTCCACGATTGAAAGTTGATTACCATCAACAAATAAACCAGCGCGATCGGCGTCTGCCCTGGGGATTCGGGCTTGTTGCGAGGCGCAGGTTACGATTCACTGGGATCGCGAAAACATTGACCGTCGGAGAAGGCCTCGGATTGCACGGCGGACTTTGAAAGTCCGTTTGAGACTCTTCTGTTATTCCAACGCGCCGACGGTGAAGCACCGGACGCTTTCCATCGCCGACAAGTGTGTCAATGGTTAGGAGTGACACCTGCTCGGATCGGATGCGTTCATCCAACGATTTTTTCAACCTAAAGCCTTGACTGTGAGCAGCGTCCGTGTCAGTATCTCACCATGCGATGCACGCTGGCGCATCGTAGGAGAAAACACTGTTATGACGACCTGCTTTGCCGTCCGAACCAACCCGATTGCCGTCCCGCTCCTCCCTTTGTTCACCGCGTTGCTGGCGGGCTTTCCCGCGCTTGTCCAGGCCCAGTACAATTTTTTTACGAACAACGACAATACGATTACGATCACGGCCTACACCGGCCCGCAAAGTGTGGCCGTCGCCATTCCGGACACGATTACCGGGCTGCCCGTCACCGTCATCGCTGACGAGGCTTTTTTTGGCGCGCACATAACCAGCGTGACCTTCCCCAGCAACCTGGCCAGCCTGGGCGAGGGTGTGTTTGCCAATAATTTCGGCTGGACCGGTCCGGTGACTTTTCCGAACACTCTGACCAACATTGGGCCGGGGTGTTTTGGAGCAACGGAGGTATCCAGCGTGTTGATCCCCGCCGGGGTGTTGACCATCGGGGACGGAGCATTTGCCAACGCCTACGGATTGACGGCCATCACCGTGGACCCGGCCAATCCTAACTATTCCAACAGCATCGAAGGAGTTCTGTTCAGCAAAGATGGGACCAGCCTGCTCCAATACCCGTCCGACCTGCCGGGACCTTACACCATCCCGGACACGGTCACCTACATAGGTTATGGCGCTTTCTCCGGCAGCGAGCACCTGGGATCCATTGCTGTCCCCAACGCGGTTACGAATATTGGAGACCGCGCCTTCGGCAACAGTTATTTGGTGAACATCAGCTTCGGGACCAATGTCGCCAACATTGGCTACGGCGAATTTCAAACCGCCTACGTCCTGCAGGGGATCTATTTCGGGGGCAACGCCCCCACCTTTGCCGGAGGCGAGTTCACCGCCTCCCTTCACCCGATCGTTTATTATTTGCCGGGAACCACGGGATGGGGAACCGTTTTTGACACCGTCCCGACCGAACTTTGGAACCCGCAAGCGGTCGCTGCGGGAGTCCAGAACAATCAATTCGGCTTTAACATCACCGGCTCCACGAATCTCACGGTCGTCGTCCAGGCCGCCACGAACCTGGTCAATCCGTCATGGCAGAACCTTTCCACAATTTCCCTGACTTCCGCCGGCACCGGCTCCTTCAGCGACACCGACTGGGCAAATCACTCCGCCCGCTTTTACCGCTTCACCAATCCCTGAGAGCGTGTTTTGAAAATAGCCCGGAGCCGGGATTGCGAGCGCGGCGGGGCGGATGGCGAACGGAGAACCGAAAATGAGTTGGCCGCAAAGGAACGCAACGCGGCGGCGCCGCAACCAAAATGTGGTAGGGCGGTGCTACGTCGCCGCCCTAATTTCCGGGAGCCTTTCGGGAAAATCCTCGCGAATCTGCGCGATTCTGACCGATTGCAGTGCAAAGATCGTAAAAAAGGATGCAAATGCTTTTCTTTGCGGTCTTTGTGTTCCTTGGCGGCAAGATTATTCCGAAGCCGGAACTGCTCAGTCGGAATTCAACGCAAAGGCGCCAAGACGCGAAGGCGCGAGGGGAAAGGCGACTTTGCGTCAAATTGTCAGGGGAATGTTTAGCAGGGGAATAAAAACAATGGCCAGTCTTCCCTTTCCCTTGACGATCATTCCCCTGAGAAAATCTTGTCGGAAATGCGCGGTTCCAACGGTTTGCCAGACAGTGGAAGCCCCAAAGCGGTGCTGCCCACACGCGCTCCAAGACCTGTCGGCTCTTTGGCAGCCCTCGTGTCGCGCGAAGCGTCGTGGAGTGCGCGCGCGCAGCGCCGCTCTCGCGACCCTACAATTTCGCATCGATGAGATCGAGACTCCTCAATCGCTCCTGCCGGAGCGCCCCGTCGGCGAGCTGAAGGGCCGCCTCGCGCTGTCGTCGAGCGGCCTGCTTGGCGACAGAGGTGACCGGCGGGCGACACACCCCTCTCATCTTCAATTCTGCAAAAGCCAGGGCTACCGCAGCTTCGTCCGAAATAGCACGATACATTGGGTCGGTGTTGTCGTCGGAGAAACCCCATGACGCGACCAATCCGCGCAAGAAGTCTAGCGGGTCGGCGGATGGGTGATCTGCAGACCAGGTGCGGTAGTGAGATAATAAATCTGCGCCAGTATCGTTTCCGTGTGGGGAAAAGTCGTTAGCCCCCTCCCAATAAAATGGATCATCCAAGATGCGCCGGGCATTTGGGTGAAAATCCCGCCAATCGATGCCGAGGCGCTCCCAAGGCGACATGGCCGCACGACGGGCTTTTTCCCTCTCGTCTAATCGTGCCTTCAGCAACGTCAAATCCTCATCCGTCTTTGGAAGCTTGCTTTGCAGCCCACGGCAGTATTTCAGGAACTCGTCCAAGGCGAAAGCGTCTGTTGTCTTGAAGCGCGGCCGCAGCAAATCAAGCGCCGCAAGAGTTTCCGCGAACAAACCTAGCAACAAGGAAAGCGATACGCCCCGCCAATATTCGCGGTCGCTTGCGTCAATCAGATTGCTGGCGACGTCGATCGAAACCTTTTCGCGGCTACGACGAAAAACCACCTTAGGAAGTTTGAGACGATGTGAGTGATAGGTGGCGTAAAGCTGTGCAAATGACCTGGCGGGTTCGACGCTGGTAGGAAAGTGGAATGTCAGCGTCAATTCGGAAACAGCCGGTCCAAAACTTGGCATATCCGCCATAATCACCTCAGAGATCAACAATAACGCCGTATGGCCTCCATAGGAATTGTAGCTGCGGCACATTAAATAGAGTTTTATTGGCGGCTTCATATTAATTGGTCTTGGATGCGTGTTTCAGGGAGACCCAATTATTGTCTCTCGTTCGCGCGAAATAACCTCTAAACCGCAATCGGGGCTCTAATGGCCGGATGGGGGTCGTAGCCGATCAACTCAAAATCCTCAAATTTGAAGTCGTGGATGTTGGTGACGGCGGGGTTCAGCTTCATTTGCGGCAAGGGGCGCGGCTCGCGGGTCAGTTGCAGTTTGGCCTGCTCCAGATGGTTGCGGTAGAGGTGCAGGTCGCCGAAAGTGTGGACGAAGGTGCCGGGTTTCAATCCGCAGACCTGCGCGACCATCATCGTCAGCAGGGCGTAGGAGGCGATGTTGAAGGGTTTTCTCACATCCGGTCTGAGTGCTATCATTTGAGTCTCCCCTAGCCCAAATGAGTCTTCGCGCGCCGCGGTTCCAAAACAATCGAGTCTCGCCAGCCGAGCCCGTCCCATTCCGCCAGCCAACGCTGTGATTCTCATGACGCTGCACATCAGAATTATGTTTGCACGTTACCTGGCGTAAGCCAGCCAAAATCATGGATCCTCTGGCTATTAAACAAAAACCCGGCAATATTTGCCGGGTTTAGACTTGTTTAACCTGGGAGGAAAATGATCGGACTCTCAGGGATACTCAAGTCGCAAAACGATGTTGGTATCGCCACCTTGCGCGGCCTGGCTGCGTCGTCCATGCAAAATCATTTCAGGGGGAACGCCCCGTCCAGGAGGGGCGAGCGCACCCGCACCGGCGTTTATCTGAACGGGTCCTGCGCAAACCTGGTCAAAGATAAAGCGTCCCGCCTCATCGGAAGTGGCTAAGGGACTTGGCGGTTGACCTTTCCCGCCGAAAGTCACCCTTGCTCCCGCCTGCGGCTTTCCTTCGGGATTCAGACGATGCCTGCGAGACGGAGGTTGGCTCGTTTGAGTAAGAAACGGGGCAACGCCAAACGATTGGTTCCGGTTTGATCCTGCATGAGATACGCGGCATCCTGACCGTAGCCCGGCGCCGAGATTTTAAGATCATAGTAACAGCCCTGCGGCCAGGCCGGGAAAGCCCACGAACCTCGCTCATCCACCTTTGATGGCACCGAGGACAAATCTTTGAAGTAGCCTCCAACCAGGATATGCATTTGGGCGGTCGCGGTGGGAATCGGCGCCGGCTTCGTCGGTCACGGAACCCGAAAAAGTGATTCCTGGCTGCAGCTCGAGATTAAGGGTGTCTGGAATTGGCACGAATTGGGCCATCGCCGCAAGGTTTCGCTCGATGCTGCGGGCGATGACGACATTGGTTGGATGAATCGAGCCGCGCCATCCCCCGCGCAGCGGCGGATATTCAATTTTCATGGCAAACCGGCCCTGACCATCCGTCTTCACCTCCACGTAATTGGCGGCAGCGGGAAAGTGCCCAGGATGAAATGAAACAACGGCGCCCGGAACCGGGATGCCCGCTTGATCCCGCACGACGCCGGTGATCGTGGCGGGCGCAGCCGGGGCGCGCTGCGCCAGGGTGCTCGGCCCTGTCGCGAGCACGAGAGCCATCAGCCGCCAGAGGAACGAATTCGTCAGATGGACTGGTTGGAAAATCAACGTCATGGCCCTTCATTTGACGGAAGATCATCACGACTGGTTACGTTCATTGACAGAGCAAGGGGCAATGCTCCAACACGGCATCCCCACGGCGTTTCTGAACAGCGCGATTTTCCCTCCGTTCCAGGCTCGGTTCACTTTGAATCGCAAACAACTGTCCTACGCGTTGTCGTTCGGGACAAGGATGGTCACTGATTGTCGATTATGGGAAAAATGGGTCCTCGCACCATTGGAGAAAAGCTCGCCTGTGCTGCTCGTCCCACACGCACATCGCTTCGGCAATCCGGAATTCCCTCCCATGGCTCTTGGGCCAATCCCAGTGCCACACGGATGCGACGAAAAGCGCAGCATGTATGCCGCCCGAACTCAGGCTTGCATCTGCTTTTGCAATGAATCGACCGATATCCCAGTCGCCGGGGTCTATTGGGGTGCAGCCCTCAAGTGTGGGAAACGAGCGAGCTAGTTCAATGATGGCCGCGTATTTGGTGATTTTCAACGCGTTAAACCTGGTCCCCAAGTCCACCCCTGGTTTTGCAGGTAGCGACGGCGCGGCTTTCTCACATTGAGTTGCTCTTTCAACGGCTTTCATAAGTTTTCCATGGTTCTGATTGCGAGATATATTTACGTTCACGCCTTAGCTTGGTTCTGCTGTTTGCGCCAGCAAACTCGATGCCAAGCCAGCTAAATTCCTCCAGTTCGTGTAGTCTCACTGTTAAGATTGAGGAAATCATTTCCGTTCAACTTCTCTAACGGCAAAGCGGCTCCGGGTCGGACCATTCCTAGGGCATGCCCCAGTGTAAGCCGACGAAGTAGGTACAAACTTTCCTGATAACCCCCTTTTTCCCATTTTTGCTTGCGCTGTAGCTTGAGGAACAGCATTCGGGCACGCATCTCTGCGTGGTGGCGTGCCCAGCAGGAATTTGCGATATTACTGATTTTAAGTTTGTGGGCGCCCTCAACCCAGGATACAGCATAGCATACTTGTCCAAACAACTGCTCCTCGGCGATTGTTGTTACAGCCACACCAATCCGGCAATGGAGGGGATATTTACTATTTGCGGTTTCTTGCTGCCACTCAATTCCCAGGCAAATGGATTCAAGTTCGTTTAGGTTCATTCTATGAATTCGTGTTTTTTATTTGGCGCCGTTCTGTCGCCGCCAGATCAAGCAACTGATTCCCCCGCTCATCGCGAAATGGCAGGGGATCATGGGAGTTGCCGTCGCTGATTGGCGCGTCAAGAAAATGAAGACAAAGTGGGGCGCCTGCAACATCGAAGCGAAGCGCGTCTGGCTGAATCTTGAACTGGCGAAAAAGTCCCCGCAATGTCTCGAATACATCATCGTCCATGAATTGGCGCACCTTCTGGAGCGTCACCACGGCGACCAGTTTGTCGCGATCATGAACAGGCACCTGCCCCATTGGCAGGCGAGCCGAGCTGTCCTGAACTCCGAACCCCTGGCCCACGAGCATTGGCACTACTGATTCTCACCGCGATGAACTTTTTCCAACACTTCGACGAGCATAAGCTGCTGCAACGCCTTATGCCGCTCCTGAACAGAGCATTGAGTTTATGGAAGCGAGGTATGAACGCCGACGAAGGGTCATTGATGAACCACATTTCAGGAGCCCTCAACACACAGCGCGCGCGAAGATGCAACATTGGAATAGAGGGCAGTTACTTGCTCCGCACCAATTTATACGAACTACATCGCCAAGGCCCCAAACAGACTGATCGCTACGGCTCGGACCTCGCTGTGACCGTGACTTCGGACACCAGCCCACCATTTGTCAAAACCGCGTTCTTCCAGTTTAAGATAGCAACTCGGAACCAAGTCAGAATTGAAGCACACCAGTTGCACGAGGCTGCGGTTTACCCGGATGTTTTTGAACGATCCTTCTGCCTCGCGGTTGACCGGCGAAACCGGACGATCCGAGTCGAGACGATTTCACAGATCAAGGCAAATTTTCCAGATGATTCTACGACCCATACAGTTGCGACCGACAATTGGCTGCCCGTAGACCCGTGGGTGATCGGTTGGCTCAGTTGTAAGATTGGTCCGTGGTCGTCCGCGACCAAGGCCAGGAGCATTGAGGAATTGCTCGAAAGCTATGCTTTTTCCGATGCCGAGTCTGTCGCGCCAATTTGGGATCTTCCGAGAAACTACTTCCCGGCGAGAGAATGGCTGTCATCCCGATTTATACGTCGTTAGAGGAACATCCGTTGTGAAGACCATCGCGGACACAGAACGTATTGACCTGCTGCGAGGTGGCTCTTTGGTGTCAAGCTTGGCGGGGGCGTTCGGTGGTGGACTGCGTGAAACGCGACTGACGGCAATGCTCGGCTACGTGATCGCGCTGTCGCCACAACGATTCTGCGAAGTCTTCCGGTTTCGTGGCCGGCCGCTCTCCGTGAGTTTGGAGTCCCGGCATGCAGACGATCGCTCCGACATCCTAATTGAGACCACTGCGGGCTGCGGCGTTGTCGAAGCCAAAATTAGTGCAACGGACCCATTCCAGCAATCACTGAAGTATCCAGCAAAATGGCGCGTGCTTCTGACGGAACACGTCGCGACCGGCAAGCAAAAACGCCTGTGCGGTGTGAAATATCTTCGCTGGCGGGATTTGCTGGAACTGCTTCAGCAGTTGGCCGGATCGAAGGAGAACCGCGCCCGGTTTGCCAGCCGGGACTTGATTAATTATTTGGAGGAGCACGCTATGATCAAAACTAACGAATCAGTGGAAATCTACGCTCGGGAAATCAACGAGGAGGACACCCTGGCACTTTTTCTAAAGGCACGAATGTACTGTTGCCGGCACCAGAAGGGCAGCCGGATGGCTAAGGCGCTTTATTTCGCCCCGCATTTCGGGCAAAATATTGCCCGCGACCATCCAGGTGTGCGAGTTGGCGTCAGCTACATCGCGAGTATTCAGCAGGTGGAAGTCGTGGAGACGTGGCAAGAGTTGTTGCAGGTGGCGCGAGCGGTGAGAGGCAAGCAATGGCTAAACGGCCACAAGCAGTTTTTGACCCCGTTGCGGGACTGGGATTGGCGCGACGCGAAGCGAAACATACTTTTCGTTGCAACGCCCCGGCTGGTATTTAATCCGCCCGTGCTCAAAGAGAATCTCCAAGAGGGATCAGGTTGGCTCAGTAAGCGATTTTTCTCCTTCGACACGCTATTCGCCGCGTGGGGGTGCTGAGCGTGAACCTCTCTCCACAGGTTCTGGTGCCGCGACTGTGCAATTGCGCGGCCGGATACTCCCAAAGTTATTTCTCGGAATTTCTGAAAGACAAGGTGGAGCATCTTCCGGCCAACCGAATGGAGATGAGGGAGGCGCTCAAAGACCCTCGTTTCAGCGCACAAGTGTTTTTCGGCATCTACGCATTCGAACGGGCAGGCAGTGGCCGCGCCGGCTACGGCGGGATCGCCAGCAAGCTGCTCCACGGCGGAAAGGATTTCCTGAACGGGTCCGATTTCTGGAAAGCCTTTCAAGTTGCATGCGAGTCCAAGCGCCTGGGTTCAAATGAGCGCTTGAACCGGAGGGTGTTGGAGCAGGGTTACGAGAAACACTTCGGAATGCCGCGCACGAAGGGATGGCTCTTCGAGATCGGGAGCGCGATGGCAGAGAATGAACTGGTGCTTCCAGCTTATCTTGAACTTCTTGGCATTCCGGGGATCGGCCCCAAGATCGCCGCGTTTCTGTGCCGCGATCTTGTTTGGATTTTCGGGTGCGAGGAACGCCTGCCCGCCGGGGAACAACTGCTGCTACAGCCCGTGGACACATGGATTCGCCAGATTGCCATCCTACTTTGGCCGGAGTTTAAGTCGGTGGAAAATCGCCAGGTTGCCCCAGTGGATTTTCTAATTGCGGCTCGGATTGTCTCTACAACCCATGACCTTGGCCAGAGTGGCGCGGCCTTCAATCAAGGGAGTTGGTATTTCGGGAATAGACGACAAGCACGTGCAGACGTGGATCTCCATGCAGCCCTGCTGACACTTCAGGCATGATTTATGCGCATGACCATTTCTGAGTATCTGAGTGACGTTCTCCAAGATTGGAGGAGAAGTCGGAACGACTTCCCAAAAAACGAAATCAAAGCCCCGCACTGGCCCATGCCTTTCTTTGGAAATCCTGCCAACGCGCTCGTTGCAACGGTGGGAGTGAATCCGGCAAGTGGCGAATTCGAGGATGGCCGGGGCTGGGAAGATGTTAAAACCGGTTCGGAATGGAAACGGCGGGCGAGGGACTACTTTAACCAGCAGGCACTCCCGCACGATTGGTTCGATCCGTGGCGGATCGGACTGGAATTGTTGGGTGTCAGCTACGAGCACAGGACGGCCGCGCATTTCGATGTTTCATATCGCCCCACAAAAGCGATGATCAGGAACACCACGACAGATCGGAGGGAATTCGGGCGGATGGTCGAGCGCGATGTCGGCTGGCTGTTTCGCTTGCTTCCAATATGTGAGAACTTGCGGTTGCTGTTGGTATTTGGGCCGATCCTCCGGCCAGATGGTTCGATCGGGAACTTGGCACATTTCCTACGGAATCAGGCGCCGCAACATGGTTTCACGCTTACGGAACTGGGTAATCTGCAGCATACAGAAACCGGAAAGCTCTTAGTCGTTCACGAAGCAGACACTCGTAACGAAAAATGTGTCACTTGCCGAGTGGTCAAGAACCTTCACACCCATCGCCACGAATTGCGGCGACTACTTGAACCAACCAAGCGCCGTAGTGCATGCGACCTCACCAAAAAGGGAAACTCATGAATTCACCCAGAACAGAGTCGGGATTCCATCTCCAAACCGCGCTTATCGGATTCGGTCTCGCCGCCTTCTTAGCGTGTTCAGGGTGCGACCGCAACGAGCCGGCCAAGCAGAACGTAGCCCGGCCGTCTGCAAACGCCGATGCGACGTGGAAATTTTGGGAGTCCTTCTGTAAAGCCGCCACAGCCGACACCGGGATCGAGGCGCTCAAATCGCCAGCCTGGCAAGGCGAGGTCGACACTGCGGACACGTGCGCAGTCATCGAAGATATCGTTGCGGGTGAACGAGAGAGAAATAGGACTATCACCTCGCTCCCGGTCCTGCATGTTGACCCCGACCTCGCTAATTACGCGGTCGAATTCGCCAAGTCTCGGATCGAACTGGCGGACGCGATGCAGGATTACGCGAAGCTCTTGAAGAAGCAGGAGAGTATGACCAGCGGCCCGGCGTTGGGCGTTGGTCTTCTGTTCAACCTGCTTAATCACACCGACGATAAGCAGGACGGCATTCTGTGGCGTGCGTTGGCTGACGAGGCCCGGCAGACCGGGGAGAATCTCCAGACTTTACGTGAACCAGCAAAGGAAGTTGAAGCCAGGGCGACGACAGTTCGCAATAGTCTTGGGCGGCTGAATGCCGAGGAGATGAGTGTGCGGATCAAACTCGCCCAGAGGTTCGACCGGGAATTTCCACCGCACGACACATACGCCAATGCAGCGGGTTCTGAGAGCAACAAGGACCGCCCTCTGTCCAAAGATCAGATTATTCAAACGCTTATCGGACGGCACATCGGAGGGTTGTTTAACATGTGGACATTTGATTCCCCGCAGGAGTTTGTGAACTTTAAGATCCTCTCCGTTAAGAAGCAGAGTGATGTGCTAACGCACTGTGAAGTGCAAACACACGTGAAAGGTATTGGTACTGGGCAGGAGCGGGATTTTCAATTGCACCTCACCTACGGATGGATTTACACACGTTGGAAATTGGTGGACCTTCAATACAGTGAATAACCCAACGCACAGCGACCTCCATGATTGACCCACCGCCATCCCGGCATTAAACATTGCCAATGACCAATCTCGCCAATCTAACGGCCAGTCAGCTCAAAAGCATTATTGCCATCAAGGAACAGATCGAGGCGCTGCAAAGCCAAATCGACACAATCGTTTCTGGTGGAGGTGAAGTTCCATCCTCCTTGACCTCAGATGCCCCAAAAAAAGTTAGCCGTCGCATGTCCGCCGCAGGTCGGGCGAAGATTGCCGCTGCCCAACGCGCCAGGTGGGCCATCGTTAAAGGCAAGGGGGTACCATTACCGTTAGCGGCGCTGGGGTTACCGTACAGACTTCCTTTAACGTTGCTGATTTTTATCGCGTGGGTGGCGGCAATGATACTGAAAGTGTTTCTTCTTTTTTCGATCCCTTGGGGTCTGTTACCCAGACCACAGCGGCCGGGAGACAAACTTTTGCAGGTATAGACTTGACCATCTCTGATAATTTTGATTTTACGAGCACAGGCTTAGATACCTACAACCTAAGTTATGGTCAGGGCTACAATAATGGTTTTGGAATGTTTTATCGAAATGTCATCAATAACACATCGGAAGCCAATGGTACTGCATTAGAGGTTATGGGATTACAGGGCGCGCTTTCAGATCCCGCCCCTTATATCGATTACGGGTATGATATCAATGGCAACGGGGGGACTGAAGTCCAAATGACTTCGTATAACATTTCTCCATTTCTTGGCATCAGTCGAACCGGAACAAATATCACTTTGGCGTGGACGACGAACTTTGCCGGAGAGTGCAATCTTGCCAAATCCGGGACACTATTGGGAACCAACACCGCCTGGGCCGTCGTCACGAACACGCCCATCGTGTTGAACGCACTTTGCCAGGTGACGCTGCCCACGACAACCAACAGAACCTTTTTCCGGCTGCAACCCACCAATTACCAGTCGCAGGTCAATTTGACGCGATCAGCGGGGCATACCCCTTCCGCTGTCTCGATTTCAGAACCATGACGACCTTGAGCATGAAAAGGAAATTAACCAGAAGACTCGCCGCGCTGCTAGGCGGAGCCGCCGTCGTGCTTTTAACACTTGCACTCAAGGCGCAGACGAATACCACAACAGTCATTACCGTTAATGGTCCAGGCGTAACGAATCGAATGAGCTTTAATCCTTCTGATTTTTATCGCCTCGGAGGCGGTGACGACGACTCACCCTTCTCTCTTTTCTATGATCCATTAGCGACCGATGTTCAAACTACAGCAGCCGGAACCCAAACCTTTCAAGGTGCCGATCTGATCGTTTCTGATAATTTTGATTTTACGGGCGCGGGCTTAGACACTTTCAGCATAAGTTATGGTCCCGGATTTAACGAGGGTTTTGGAGTTTTCTATCAGGGGCTTATCACTAATACCTCCATTGCCAGTGGAAATTTGCTTGAAATTCAGGGTTTCAAAAGTGCGGTTTCAGATCCCGGCCCTTATATCGATTACGGTTATGATATCAATGCCAACGGCGGTACTGAAGTCCAAATGACCTCGTATAACATTTCTCCATTTCTTGGCATCAGTCGAACCGGAACAAATATCACTTTGGCGTGGACGACGAACTTTGCAGGGGAGTGCAATCTTGCGAAAACCTCAGCGCTGTTTGGAACCAACACCGCTTGGGCAGTTGTCACGAACACCCGTACCGTATCGAACGGCCTTTGCCAGACGACTTTGCCCTTAACAAGCAATAGCGCATTTTTCCGCCTGCAGCCCACCAATTATCAGTCGCAGGCCAATTTGACGCGATCAGCTGGGGACACCCCTTCCGCTGTCTCGATTTCAGAACAATGACGACCTTTAACATAAAAAGGAAAATAACCAGAAGACTCGCCGCGCTGCTAGGCGGTGTTGCCCTCGCCGCGTCATCTCTGGTGTTGCCAGCACAGACGCTCTTCCCACCGTCTGTCGTTATCAACTTTGGTAACACGCAAGATAATTTTACGGGGACGCTCAGTTATTATCCTTCTGACTTCACATTAACCTTGGGGAATGGGTCTTCGACACTCTCGTCCGTAAGGACCGATGCCAACGCAATTGTTAAGTATACCGTGGGAACAAACCAATCTAACTATCAAGGAGTTCAGTTTGGCGTAGCCTATAATGTTTTTGATAATGAATACAATCCTGTGGATTATTTCTCTTTTGCATGGGGACCTAGTTATGATAATGGAGTCGGCATCAACTATCCTAACGCTACAATCAACAATTCCTCGTGGGCTAGCGGGATTCAGCTCGTCAATATGGGACTAATAGGGAGTGTCTCTCATTATCTCGCAGAAAATTCTATAGACTACGGCTACAACTCCCAAGGCTTTGGCGGCACCGAAATCGCGCTGACTTATTTCACCGTTCTGCCTGCCGTTGGCATCACCCAGTCCGGAACGAGTATCACCTTGTCATGGACAACAAACTTTGCGGGTGAATGCAATCTTGCCCAAACCGGGACACTGTTGGGAACCAACACCGCCTGGGCCGTCGTCACGAACACGCCCTTCGCGTAGAACGTACTTTACCAGGTGACGCTGCCCATGACAACCAACAGCACCTTTTTCCGCCGGCAACCCACCAATCACCAGTCGCGGGCCAATTTGTCGCGATCAGTGGGGGACACCGTTCCCGCTCCCACAATTTCGGATCTATGACGGCTTTTCACATGCGAACGAACCCATCCAGAAGACTCGCCACCTTTCTCGGTGGAGTCGCACTTCTTGCTTCACAGCTTGCGCTCAAGGCAGAGACGAACGCCACAACTACCATTACAGTTATCGGTCCCGGGGTTACTGAGACGGTGATATTCAATCCTTCTGATTTTTATCGTGTATCAGGAAACGATAGCGCTACGGCTTCTGCTTTTCTTGATCCGCTTGGCAATGTTGCTGAGACTACGGCCTCCGGCACTAAAAGTTATCAGGGGATTCTTTTGACCGTTATCGACAACTTTAGCTTTACCGGCTTAAACGCCTTCAGCATAACTTTTGGACCAGGTGATAATGATGGTTTTGGAGCGTACTATTCTCAAGGAGTCATTACCAATACCTCTTACGCCAGCGGAACGATACTTGAAATCAAGGGTCTCCAAGGCGCACTGACAACACCCGATTACACCCCCACTATTGTTTATGGCAGCACTGACGTTGGCGGAGATAATGCTATTGTTGTGAATATCACTAACTACAATTTCGCCACCCTTGTTAACAACGCACCCCCTTCGATTTCGTTCACCACTTTCGGAAGGAATTTAATCCTGAGCTGGCCCACGAACACCGCCAGCGAATGCAATCTGGCCACAGCAGCAGCGCTGTTGGAAACCAACACCGCTTGGGCGGTCGTTACCAATACCCCCGTCGTTGCCAACGGCCAGTTTCAGGTGAACCTTCCCATGACTAACGCCCAAGAATTCTTCATTTTGGAATCCACAAATTAAACTCCCGGCAAAAACAATTCCCCATCGCTAGAGACAGGGAGCTTCCATTTTCCCGTTCCCTACAGCCTATTTTTTCCCGCCGCCTTCGCCTTTACCCACCGGGCTTTTGCGGCGGCTGCCATCCTCGTCCGTCCGGCGGCGCTCATTTTCCGCTTCTTTTTCGGCGCGGCCTCGCTGTTGCTGTGCTCGCTCTTCTCGCCCTTCACTTTGGCCCACCGCGCCTTTTGGGCCGCCGCGATCTTGGCGCGTCCGGCGGCAGACATTCCGCCTCGTGGGCCGGGCGGTCTGCCGCGCCTGACGGAAGTCACGGCCGGTGCAGCGGCCTCGCCGCCCGTAACGGCGGACAGTTCCGCTTCAAATGCTTCGATTTTCTCTTTGATCGAGATGACCTGTTGCAATTGCGCAACGGTCAGACTTTGCAGGGTTGTCATATAACCGGGCAGGGTGCTTCCTCACCCGGTTTTATGTCAAGAAAGGATGCGCCGCGCCGTCCCCGATCCAGCTACAGCCGAGTCTTCCCCAACGCCCCACCCTTCACCGCTCTCGCGCTTTCGGTTACGGCAATCATCTTTTTCCATCCGGCGCTCATCTTCCGTCGGCGCTTTGGCACGGGCTCGAATACCGTACCCGTTATTGTGGCTTTGCTCTCGCCAGCTAAGGCCCGCAATGCTGCTGGGGGTCCGCAGCGATGCGAGCAAGCTCTTCCTGCGTCAGCTTTTGGCGACTTTTCATGGATTAACGCAGCCTCTCACACACAGACGGCATGTCAAGTGCGGACACCCCATCGCCGCCCACCCACCCCCATGCTCGCCCCCAGGGGCTGCGCTTGCCACGCCGTTAGCGTGTGCCTTGCACGCACGACATTGTGGCGCGGGCGCTTCGCGTAATTAGCCAGGTTGTCCGACAACCTGTTTCGTCTTTTTTGGGTTTTCCGTGTTTCAGGTGTTTTTGCCCGGCTTCCGGTCCTTGCTCTGTCGTCCTCACCAGCCCGCTTTTTCATCAGGGGGCCGGGCGCGGTTCCTCCTGAAGGCGACCTCCGCTGGCCGCCCTGATGCGCGGGCTTTTTTGGTGAAGGACGACAGATCAAACCGATCAGCGCGAACAGTAAAAAAAACACCATGAATACACACCCAAAAAACAATAACGAAAATGGTCCAGGACTCGTGAGCCATCCCGATCATGTCAGCGCGAACAAACGCGGCAGCGTTTATGAACAAATCACCGAACGCATCGTTGCCCTGCTGGAAAAGGGAACTGTCCCCTGGCGGAAGCCGTGGAAGGCGCAGTCGGGTTTGCCGAGAAACCTTGTCAGCAAGAAAGCCTATCGCGGAATCAATGTCCTCTTGCTCCATGCGATGAGCTACGAATCCCCATTCTGGCTGACCTTCCGGCAGGCGATGGAACTTGGCGGCAATGTCCGCAAGGGCGAGAAGGCTTGCCCCGTTGTGTTCTGGAAACAGCACGAAGTCGAAGACAAGGAGACCGGAGAAAAGGAAAAATTCCCCCATGACGCGGTTTTACTACGTTTTCAATGTCGCGCAGTGCGACGGACTCAAAAACATCCCCGCGCCAGTCGAAACGCCTTTCAGCCCGCCGACCAAGCCGGAGGAGATTGTCGCGTTCATGCCGAAGCGGCCGGAAATCAAACATGGCATGAGGAAGGCATTTTACTCGCCGGGGGAGGATATAATCGCGATGCCCGACCGGGAACGGTTTGACGACGAAGCCGGATATTATGCCACGCTCTACCACGAGATGACCCACAGCACCGGCCATCCTTCCCGCTTGAACCGTCCGACGCCGGAGTCGACCAGATCAATTCATAGAGTTCCTGCCTGGAAACCTCAGAAATTTGCCGTGTGTTGGTCGTTGTCACGAGCTGAGAATGCGGAACAATTCGTAACGAAGCAAATTCTTCACTATGTTTCCGCCCCGTATTTCGCAGCCATCGACGGAACGAATCGAGGGAATGAACCCCCGACACATAGCTGGCGGCGTTGCTGCCCCGAACTCCCCCTGCGGTGGAAAATGGCGGATTTTGCAGCTTTTTTCCCGGCTTGACCGGAAAATCCCCAAAAAAGTGTTGCATAATTATAGTGTACACCTATTCTGAGACCAACAGAAAACACATGCATAATCGAATGCAGAGTGATTGAGAAAGTGATTACAAATGAACTGGAATCCCATGTCGGTCCTGACGGGCCGGAAGGATGAGGAGCCGGCCAAACTGGCGAAGGAGCAGGAATTTGCAAGAATGATCCGGGTTTTCGATTCCCGCGTGACGGCACACGCGTCGATCTTGATTCCTGCAGATTTGGCGGAGCGGCTGTCGGGTTTCATCAACGAAATGCCTGCATTTTCGAAGCGTGACGTGGGGCTGACAGGGCTCGTTGAATTAATGGAGATTTGCGAGCATGCACCCGGTCAGCGGGTGCCTGAGCTGAAACTTGGCTCTTTTGAGTCGCGGGCACAGTCGAGTTTCGGCTTCAGAATTCCCATGGAAATGGAGGCCAGGCTGAGAAAACTGCTCAGGAGCTTACCTGGCGTCACCAAGCGACAGGTAATCTGCGCCGGGCTGGACTTGATTCTGGCGCAGTGTGAAGCGATAAACGGGGGGCCGTTCCCTTCGTCTGCCGCTGAGGCAGTTTCGGGTGGGACCGGTCAATGATCCATATTCCATCGAACGGTCACGGGGCGGCCATTGTTGGAAGGCTTTCCCGATTTATTCATAAACACCGTGGGTTGGGAGAGCAGCGGCTGCGGGAATTGGCGGTTGAGGCTGCCGGACAGGCAGGACGACCGACGGGCCCATCCAACAGCGAGTTGATTGAAAAATGGAAAAAACGGAGGCCGAGGTGACGCAGAGCGAAAACCTGCCGGTACGGAGAGATCGAATGACGGACAGCCAGAGCCGCACATCTCCCTGGCGCCGCAAGCTTGGCCGTGCCCACCGGCTCGGTGGTGAAGAGCGGTTCTTTCTCAAAGTTATGAACCGTATGTTTGCAGTCGTCGGCAAGAAATACAGTCCTGAAGTGACTGCGACGCCAGAATGGTACCTGGACAGCACTTGGACGAGTAAACAGGAGGACAACTTCCGCGCGTTTTTCATCCGTAATGCGATGAAGGATCTGGGAATGCCAGAGCACCGGGCGATTAAGGAGGCTGGCTGGTTCGTTCTATGGTATGGCTGGAAGGCTGCGAATGACAATCACGCCGCACGGCGTCCAGCCTCCGAGAATGCCCGTCGTTCCGGCAGGAGCGTAAAGGTGCACCGGGACGGTCGGAATTGAATCCGTCCATGAGAATCATCGTTCTTCTCCCATTCATCATTCTGGTGCGCATCATTGCCAAATACGATCCCCACTTGTTTCGGTATTGGGCCGTGGACTCAATGGAGTACTGGCGCCGGTGGGGGAGTACTTGGAGCTGGACTGCCTATGCGATGGCGCTGGCAGGGTGGGCGCTCTTGTTTGGTGCCCTCTATTTCCTGGTTCGCTGGCTGTATTAGCGTGCGGACACGGCCACGCGACGAGGCAAACACGAAAAGCGATTCACTCCAGATTAGCAAACCATGCGCTTACACATACTCTGCGACCTCCACCTGGAATTTGGCCCGGTCGAGATTCCGGCCACCAACGCCGATGTGGTTATTTTAGCCGGCGACACGCACGTGGGGACCAAAGGAGCCGCCTGGGCGCTGCATCAGTTCCCGACAACGCCGGTCATTTACGTAATGGGCAACCACGAATTCTATCACGATTCGTTGCCAGCTTTGACCGGCACGATTCAGCGGGGAACGGCCGGGACCCACCTCCATTTGCTCGAAAACAGCGCCGTTGGGATCAACGGCTACACGTTTCTTGGCTGCACCCTGTGGACAGATTTCTCGATTGCCGCCGATCCGGTGGCTGCGATGCGAATGGCCGAGGCAAGAATGAACGATTACAGAATCATCAAAAACAGCGACGAACATCGCGCGTTGCGCGCCTCCGACACGGCGCAATTGCACAAGGAATCAGTCGCATGGTTGACCGACCAATTGGCAAAGTGCGATCGCAAGCGCACAATCGTCGTGACGCATCACGCGCCAAGTCAACGATCAGAGGACCCGGGTTACGCGGGCAGCCCGATGAGCCCAGCGTTCGCGTCCAACTTGGATTCCCTCATCGAGGGAAGTTGCGTGCCATTCTGGATCCATGGCCACACGCATCACAACGTGGATTACAAGCTCGGCGCCACCCATGTCCTATCCAATCAACGCGGATATCCCAATCAGACCTGTCGTGGTTTTGATCCAGTGTTCGTAATTCGAGTCTAACCGCGGTATTGGCCCGGTTGACGCCGCTTGAAGGACATTGGGCCCATTGCCCCGCCTTGAATTCCTTGCCAGTTGATGCCCAAGGCATTATAAGAAAATGTGCTCTCGGAGTTTCAATTCGATGTTTTCCTGAGTTACAGTTCCAAGGATAAAGCGGTTGTCCGCCAACTCGC
>Ga0302320_10007892_pt1 | contig 23317 bp, 19 predicted proteins | sample Bog_T0_3_FD_202130 | JGI IMG/M metagenome (GOLD analysis project Ga0302320, IMG submission 202130) | Peat permafrost microbial communities from Stordalen Mire near Abisko, Sweden - Bog_T0_3 | ecosystem: Environmental > Terrestrial > Soil > Wetlands > Peat | place: Sweden: Abisko, Stordalen Mire... | reverse complement strand
TCAACCTTGGCATGAGCCTGGAGGATGTCATCCTGCGGTCGACCTATAACCCGGCCAAAGAGATTCGCCACCCCGAGCTTGGCTCGCTGAGCGTGGGCTCCGATGCAGACCTCGCCGTGCTGCGCGTAGAGAAGGGCAAATTCGGCTTTGTCGACAGCTCCGGTATGCGCATGGATGGCGACCAGAAGCTGGACTGCGAACTGACAATCCGGGACGGCCGAGTAGTGTGGGATCTGAATGGGATCGCTCATGACGATTGGAAAAAATATCCGACCTCGAATCCGCCGGCCGCACCGGACTGGGACCAGACGGTTCCACGACACTAGCAGACGGCCCGGCAAACCTCGCAAGTTTCTAAGATGGAAATCGAAAGGAGACTGAGTCAATCATGCAAAACAACCGTCGTAACGTATTAAAGGGCGCCCTGGCTGCCGTGGCAGGGACAGGCCTCATCCAGGCTAAATCCGAAACCCTCGCTAAGAAGGTTCACTATCGCGGTTCCAAGCCTGATAAGACTCCGCTGTTTTCAGGCGCGGTTTCTTACGGGAATCTGCTCTTTATCGCGGGCAAGGGCGCACACTACCAAGGTGACATCAAGGCCCACACCAAGACCGTGCTGGACGAACTTCAGGCCGAGCTCGAGAATGCCGGCTCGTCGATGGAGAAGGTGCTCAAGGTGAGCGTCTTTCTCAACGACATCAAGGACTGGGCCAGCATGAACGAGGTCTTCCAGGGCCGTTTTGGCGCCGAACCGCCGGTGCGCACCACCGTGGCGCCGGCCGGTGGGATTCCCGGCGGCTCCCTGGTCGAGATGGACGTCATCGCCTATATTTAGCGCTGAGTTGCTAAAGTTAACTGTTGCATTGCGCGCTTGACGATTTTTGCTTTAAGCTTGCGCCAGTAGGTTTAGCCTTTGATGAGGCGGCTCGAGCCTATCAAGGCCTGGATCGTGAACGGCACTGGTTTCGGAAGCAGGGCGCTCATTCGGCCGGCGCGGCGCGCCAGTATTGTGCTTTCTCCGTGAGAGGCGTGGGCCCAGCACCGCCTTTGATACGCTGATGCTCCTGGAACGAAATGTAAATGGCTGTGGATCTTTCCTCTGAAATCATTCTTCGCTGGGATAAATCCAGTCCGCGGCATGTTGCTCTGTTCAAGAGTGGCGGGATCACCGCCCTTTGGCCGGACGAACAGAACGATGCCATGGAAAGGGCTTGCGCCGCGGCTGGTATTAGCGTGCTCGGGCCGCACGATGTTCAACTGATCAGTCCGGCGCATCTGGACGATGCCACCGGCGACGCAGCCATCGTCATCAAGGATGGCGTCTGGTCGGGCGCCTCAATGCCGGAGCGGGAAGAGCCGGTGACGGCCGGGGCCACGGCGCGTCCGTGGGTCAATGCAAACGGCTACCGGATTGGCTATCTCCACGCGCTGTATCCAGGCCGACCGCCGATTCTGGGCTACTCCCCCGATTCCGAAGCCGGCTTGAAACCAGACAAACCGCCGGCACTCGCCAGTCTGGAGCTGGCGCTCATCGATGCCTGGGCGGCCGGAGGCAACTACGTTCTGACGCTCACTCCCGAGCATCGTCAGGAACTGCTGAGCGGGAAGCCAGAGGCACTCGCTGTGTGGCGGAGGCTGGGCCGGACCGCGCGTTGGCTGCGCGAAAACGCCGCTTTGTTCCGCCAGCCAACCCTCCCCAACATCACCCTACTCGTGGAGCGCGGCGACACAACGGCTGAACTCGCTAACCTGATGTACCGCCAGAATGCATCGCCGCGACTCGTAAATGCCGCTAATCCACCCGCACCCGACCCGCTCCATTGCGCTGTGTTGGTGGCGGCTGGCATCCGTTCGCCAAGTGCTTCAGTGGCCGATCGAATCCTGGCTCATGCCGAAGCGGGCGCCACGGTCGTGACCGACGCCGCGGGAGACGACGCCTGGTGGCGCTACAAAGGCTGGAAACCCGCAAGAGCCTTCGAGGACCGCACCTTTTTCAAAGCCGGCCGCGGACGCCTGGTCGCCTATGCGCAAAAGATCCAGGATCCCGGCGATTTTGCGTTCGACGTAATCGATCTCGCTGGGACCAACCGTCCCGTGCGGCTATGGGATAACGGCGCCGTGATTGCATTGACTGCCGGCAACGAAGACGGCAAAGAGGTGTTGCGCGCTGTCAATTATGGTCCGCCCTTTCGTGCCACTGAAATCCTCGCCCAAGTTCCGGGCCACTTTTCCAGCGCCCACCTCTTGCGCCCGGAAGCGCCGCCATTATCGCTTAAAGTTGCGTTACGCGGCCCAAACACGGAAGTTGCCATTCCGGCGCTGAATCTGTTAGCTGTGATCGCGTTCGCCTGAGAGCGGGTGACTCACGCCGCAAGATGGGCAACACATCCCTTTTTTGGCCCGTAAGCGATCTTGTAGCCAGACGAAAAGGCGGCGAGGGATATCCTTCCCGCTTGGTACTTTTGCCGCAGTCGGGTAAGATCGGCTTGGAGGGACATGGGCATGCCGTTCACCCGACGTGCATTCATTCAGACCGGCGCCGGCGCTCTCGGCGCAGCCTTATGCAACGTCGATGTCCCTGGCGGTCCCTGCGCGGCGGCGGAGCGAACGCCTCAAGCCTATTTCGGTCTGCATCCTGACATTGAGAGCAATCCCAAAGCGGTTTTCATCCGCCGCACCAACGTCCCTGACAAGATGGCCGCCAATGCCAAGCGCAAAGCGGCGCTCGCCTTAGCGCGTGAAATTTTCGTGCAGATGGATCATCCCGGCATTCCGATCGGCCATCGCGTGGTGCTCAAACCGAACGCCACTGGCCTTGAGGCGGACACCGCTCGCCCCGAAGACTTATGGGGCGTGGGGACCGATCCTCAGTTCTACGAAGGCCTCGTGCTGGGACTCAAGGAACTGGGGCTGAGCAAATTCAATTTCGTCGAATCGACCGAGTACCCAAACTGGAACGTGCGCGGTTTTAACGACATTAATCAGCGGCTCGGCATCGCCATGAACGAATCCCAGTGCCGTCCGCGCCACCTGCGCGAAGGCGATGGCATCACCTGGAGCGAGGTTCCAGACGGCGTCGTGTTCAAGCGCATTCCCCACTTCGCTCCGGTGAACGAGGCCGATACGTGGCTGCTCAATATCGCCAAGTGGAAGGCTCACGCGATGGGGTTATCCCAATCGGTCAAGAACGAACAGGGCTTGGTGGCCCATCCCTTCACCGCCTTTTGTTATGGCTGGGAAGGTGTATTGGGAGTACCGGACATCATGCAACCGGAAATCAACCCCAATGCGGAACGCTACCTGAAGGACTTCTTTGAGCGCCACCAGAAGCGCGGTTATGCCCGTTACGACTCTAAGGGCGCCTACCAGAACGGCCTCAGGATCACGCCCATGACGCAGGAGATCTGGGCCCACAAAACGTGCGATAACCAAAGCACGCTCAACACCGGACTGGCCTTCATCGAGGGAATCTCCCGTCGTGACGGAGACGGTTTCTATCTTGGCCAGGACTACCTCACCAACATGGTCCTCTTCAGCAAGCACCAATTCCGTCTGGATGTCATCGGGCTCTTCCTCGGCGGCCATGAGCCGGGTAACGTGAACCTATATCGAATCGCCAAAGAGCGTGGTCTCACGGACACTTTCAATCCCCACGAGATCCCCATCTTCGAGTGGATTGGCGGACGCGCGGTCCCCCGCAAGCTGACTGATTTTCAGCGCACACCAATCCGGACGGTTTTTCTGCCTCGCGACAACGAGCCGCGCCTGCACTTGCTGAATGAGCGCTTCGACTACGACCGCGACAAGACGTAGTGGCGCTCGGGTCCGGGGGGAAGCGCGTCGTTCAATCGCTTAACGGAAGACACGCCCCGTGCGCAGCGTAGAACTCCAGCGGCGAAAAAGGTCAGCCGCCATTGTGGAGTTGCCCCCCAGTCCGGCGCGCTCGCCGCTACCCTCGAGCTCTCCCCTACACTGCGCTTGTGAAGCCGATCTGGAAGCTCTCGGAGTAATCGCTGAACTGCGCCACCGCAGCGGGGCTGGCCACCGTGGAGGCGTAGTCCGCATCGTGGAACGTCACCGGTCGGATTGCGCCGGCGCCGGGGTATTCGAATAACGACAACACGTACCTGGAGCCTGGTCGAGCCGTGTAAGTCCATGCCATCCGCAGCGGTTCCAACTGCTTGCGCCGCAGAGGCCCGGCGGCGTCTTAACGCCTGGCGATACTACCGATCACTTCCTTGCGTTGGGACATATCGTCATCCGGTATAATCACCGCGACCCAGGGCGTATCCTGCGCATCGACGCTGGCTTTCCAAGTTACAGTTCCCGCGGTTCCCGGCCGGAGGGTCAACTCTCGTACGTTTTCGCCAACCCTCAGATTCTCCGTACGCACGGCAAAGCGGTGCTTACCCTCGCCACGGGCAGTAACTGTGATGGTCACGTCCCCTGCTTTGGACGTTGCCTGGGAGAGCCGGAAATCCACTGCGCGTCCCGGACGCAGATCGAGGTCATAAGTCACGCCAGAAAGTAGCGTTCTGTGCAGATCGATGCCATTCTCGCGAATCAGGTAATGGCCTTGTGGCAACGTCGCTCTAAATCGCCCGCTGATTGCATCGGGCTTAACCGAAACAGAGTTGCCGCCGGGCGTTGTCTTAAACTCGACTGCAGCGCCGGCCCTTCCTTCGACCACTACCGGGCCGTTCAGTGTCGCCATAAGCCATATCCAACAAGCCACGGGATGGACCCAGACTTCTTTGTACGTCCATGTTGCTTGAACTGGCCAATATGGCACGTCGCTGTTCCCACGCGTCTGGATGCCTACAGGCAGCGACCCGACCATGTTGCCCGAAGAGGGCGTGTACTGCGGCGCAAAGTCGTAGCCTTCTCCGTACATCGTGCTTTGCGCAAAGGGATTGCGGCCGGCCACCCATTCCAACTGCCTTTCGGAGAGCTGGGCCGCCTCCAGGTCCCCGCGCAGTTGTGCGGCGCCCGCGAGCGCGAGCGCCTGCGGCAGAATGGTACCGAAATGTCCGCGGTAGTCTAACCACACTGGAAACAAACGCAGGTAATGACCCGCACCGAGCGGGATCCCATTGAGTACCTGTTGCCTAAATGCCTCCCGGCGATTTGCGGGCACTTGCAGATAGTCGTCGCCAGTGTAAATCGAGGCGGGCAGAACTGTATAGGGTTCGGTGTATTCCGCAATGGTCTTGAGATACTGCGAATGCAACGCGACCGCGAAATACCACTTCATCCAATCGGGATGGTTCGGCAGCTCGTTCGCGAGCGCTGTCAGCGCGAGGATGAGTTCCTGTTCGCGGCCGCGATGACAGTAGTGCAGAATGCGATCCTTGGCGGGACTGGTGTAAAAGAAGCCAGTCAGCGGGACGGTCCAGTCCGGGATCCTGCGCTCCTGTGAATCGAGAATAATGCGTGCCAGCTCCGCCGCCTTGTCCGCATATTTCCGGTCGCCCGTCGCGCGATAGAGATCGACGGAAGCCCGAACCGCTATGGAGACGGGCTCATGCACGACGCCGGCCGAATCGAACGATGCTGAGAATAGTACCTTCGACGCCTGCACGCTCGTCTCGTCGAGACTCGCGACCGCGAAGCGCCAGTCAGCTTCCGCCATTTTCAGACAGTACGCTGCCAGTCTGGGATCGCGCTCCTTTAGCACGCGGGCTGCAATGGCTTCAGCGGCCGCAGCCTGGATATTTGTCATAGGAGCGTTACCGACAGTGGCCGAAGTGACGTCGTCAAAGTCTCCGATGATGCCATTAGTGTGCCGGCTGGAAATGGAGCCCGCGACGCGATAGCCATCGCCGAAGCTGGTCTTGAGGATCCAATCGAGTCCCCATTGGCCCTCTTCCAATACGCGCTCATATAACTCGGGCTCCGCACCTTGCGCGTGCAGTCGCTCCGCCAGGCTGAACAGCGAGTAAACGATCTCACCGGTGTTGCCGATTCCTTGTGAGAGATCGCCTGCGTCGTGCCAGCCCCCATTGATGACAATTTTCCGATCCCCGTGCGTCGCCAACCAGTCCCGGTGGCACGCCCCATGCACGCCGGGGATAGCCATGCCGCAGCGCTCGGCATAGAAAAAGTTCAGCGCCTTCCAGATGGTCTCGCTCCAGACATCCGAGCCGATGCGAAACGGATGCGTACGCACCGTGCCCGCCTCCAGGACGTACGTACCGGGTCGTTGGACTTCGGAAAAGTTCAGCACCTGAAAGCTGCCTAAGTGCGTCTTGACGGTGTTGATAGGTTTCGTCAAGACCGGCTGGCCTGTTTGCCTGTCGACCAGGCGGAATTCGCGGGCGCTCAGTTCGCTGGCTATCGCGCTTTTTTCGGCGCCGGGCGAATAGCCCGCCTGAGAGTAGGAAATGCGTCCCGGCCACACGCCCCAGCCTTCGATGTAGTCCGGCTCCACACGCTCCAATTCGAGCCGGTCAAAATCGAAGCTCACCGCGTCCGCTCCATCGCGCTCGTTACCGGCCATCCCGTAGACAATTTCCAGCCCCGTCACCTTGTCGCGCGCCACGTTGCCGATCTCCCAGACGACGTGATTCCACTCATGGTTCGTCAGGACCAGCGATGTCTCGCCTTCCTGCCCAAAAGCGGCGGGCAGTTTCTCGACACCGTCGTTGCGTAAATGCAAGTCCAGCGTGGCCACGTAGTGCCCCGGACAATCGGGATAAATCCACAGCGAGACCCGGTTAAATGCGCGCCAATCTTCACCGTCGAAATGCCGCAGTACTCCGGACTCGCCCCAGCCGCGCCCATTGGCAGGGCCGGGCTTGGCCAGTCGCGCGGGGTTGCTCAACCGCAATGAGTGCCCTCCGTCGCGCGACCGCTCGGAAGTCAGACCGATCGCGGCCACTACCTCGACCTGCTGCGTGACTTGCGACGCGTAACGGGCATCCACTACGAGTGGGGCGGCGTTGGTGAATGCCGTCCAATTCTTCAGGCTCTCCATGTCGTCCAGGAGGCGGCTCTCCAGAACCTTCTTGTTGAGCCAGCGGTATTCAGCGGAATCGCGGGCATTCACCGCTAATGGCGCGCGTTCAACACCGGGCAGGCAAGTGCCAAGCAGCAACGGAAGGATCCATCGTTTCATCACGTTCCTTCCCTACTGAGAGAGCCGGCCCCTTGGGGGCACCCGTGGTCGCGTCTAAGTGCCAAGGCCGCTTCCGCGGGCAAGGCGCATCTGTTTGGGACCATCCACCCTATCAGATACCATGGGGCACGGCGGAATCAATTCCTGGCTCCCCGCAGCGGGTTGCTATTCTCTGGTAATGGGTGACAGACGAGATTTTCTGATCGGCATGACGATGGTTGCAATGCCGGGACAAGTTCCCGAGCAAGGGACGATCTACATCCCTGAGCGGCATTCGGAAAAGGAGCGGGCGTATCTGCTCGACTTCATGGAAGAGTTCTCGTTCGCCATGGTGGTGACGGGGCAACCTGCGGTGCAGATTACAAACGTGCCGACGATTCTCGAGCGCGCTCCGGAAGGGTGGGGCAAGATCTGGTGGCATCTGGCAAAGGCCAATCCTCAGAACGAGGCCATGAAAAGTCAGACGACGATCGTCTTTCACGGGCCGCACCAATACATCTCGCCCAACTGGTATCAGACGAACAACGCCGTGCCGACATGGAATTTCGCGGTCGTGCATGTCACCGGAAGCCCACGCCGGATTGACGACGACGCCGCGGTGGCGGCCGGATTGCGGCGTCTGGTGATGCGCAATGAAGGCAAGTATGGCGGGGGCGGAGCGTGGGACTATGATCAACTGCCCGCCAGCCAGCTACAGGGAATGCGCGGCGGCATTGTCGCTTACGAGATGGCGATTGCGAGAGTCGAGGCGAAGTTCAAGCTGGGGCAGGAGCGCAGTGAGCAGGATCGCGAAGGGGTGCTGAAGGGTCTGGCGCGCGCGCCCAGGCAACGCGACCTACTGGCTCTGACGAAGGAGTACTACAGTCGGCAGAAGTGAGGGCATTGGCCAATTATGTGCCACAGCCGCTCAACTTCGAAAGGGTCCTCGCCCAGCAGGGTATCGCGCAAGCCTTGAAAGCCCGGAGCCAGCCCTTCTCCGGACGCCTCGACGATAGCGCGCGCGACCTGCGGCTGCGTCTCCAGGTCGGAGTAGCCTGTGATCTCCGCGTCGGTACTCACTCTCAGGATGGCGAGGTATTTGAAACCGCAGGTCTCGCCGCTATCATTTGTCGATGTACCGTTGCCGCCTGGCGCCTCGAGGATGATGACTTCGACGTCGGTGATTTTCATGCGTCCTCCAGGCCGAGGAAGAAGAGCGTGGGGCTGTGTATCAGACGTTCGATTTCGTCCGCTGACAGGCGTGGGAGATTGGTCCCTTCGACGAGCCGATCGAGATTGCGAAGCCCGTCAATCTGCGCTTCCGGCGTGGTGAACGGGTAGTCCGATCCGAACAGCAGCTTGTCGAGTACGCCGTACTCCTTTGCCGCGATCAGAGCGTTATAGAACTGCCAGGGCCGATAGTGCAGTGCGGAAATGTCCGAATACAGATGCGGATGTTTGCGGATCACCACCAGGGTCTCGTTGATCCACGGGTGTCCCATGTGAGCCACGATCATGTGGAGCTCCGGGAAGCTAATCGCAATGTCGTCGAGCAGAATCGGCAGTGCGTACTGGAGCGGCGCGGTTCGAACGAACGTCGTTCCCTGATGGATCATCACCGGTAGCCGAAACCTCTGGCAGTACTCGTAGATCTCGAGCATCCGCGGGTCCGATGGGTGGACGTTCTGGTAGATCGGGCCGAGCTTTACGCCGCGCAACCCGAGCCCGACAATCTCATCGAGAGTCGAGCGAATGTCGTCCGCAGCCGGATCGATCGCCCCGAACCCGATCATCTTGCCGGCGTGGCCCGCGGCGTATTGCGCCACATAGGCATTGGGGACCGAGAGGCCGGAGTGGGCCGCGCGGAGACCGAAAACGATGGCCTTGTCCACTCCCGCCATGGCCTGGAAATGACGCTCGAGCGTGATATTCAGGTCGAGCCGAAACCGTCGCGACCGCGCTTCGCCTGCTCCACGAACTCACCGAAGAGATGACCGGGATAGGCCCTGATGTGCATGTGACAGTCGACAAGCATAGCGATTGGGCGCCGTTTCCCAACCAAGAGTATCCCGCAGATCGAAGAGCAACACCGCGCGCCGGGCCATAACCTGGGAATTGGACACGAATCGCTGCTCGCGCATTGACGGTCTGGCAGTCTTCCCGCGCGCGGCCTTCTATGCTGAGAAGGCTTGCTACTTTCCCTTCGCCGCCTTGACCGCTGCCCAACGCTTCCGGGCCGCTTCTGCGATCGCCTTTCTGCCCGCCGCACTGATCTTGCGCTTCGGTTTGGCTGATACCTTCGCTGGCGCCGGCGGTACGGATCCGCCTTTGATCTTGGCCCATCTCTTCTGTTGGGCTAACTTCATCTTGCGTCGTGTCGCAGCCGAGAATTTACGGCGCTTGGGCGGAGTGCTCTCCGCTGGGGTCGCGGTCTTGGCCCGGCCACCGGTCAGGAGGCTCTTGAGTTCGGCAATCTGTTGGTCGATTCGCGTCTTTTGGAACTCGTAGCCTTCAATGGCAGCAGTGATGACTTCGTTCGTGAGTTTGGTTGGCATATGTGTGTTCGTCTCTATTACAGCTCCGTATCATTATCTTGACACAAATCAGCGCCACAAATCAGGCCGAAGTTCAAGCCCCGATCTGGACGGTGGGTCTGATTGGGAATCCTCCTGGCGGCGCACGCTGTGGCGTGGTGGCGTTTTTGAACTGACGTTTGCCTGCAATAGCGACCAGTCAACATGACGGCCGTATCGCATCGCTCGAAGCGGCGATCGTTGCTGTAAGGCAATTCGCTCCGCGCGAGGCGGATATTGAGTTGGCGACTCGTTCCTGATAGCTTGACCCAAGTGAGGACATCGAGAGTGCTCATCGGCTGCCTTCAGGATCACGCTCATGGTCCCTTAAACTCGGTCGAGTTAGCAGGCGGGAACTCCGGCGCATGATCCAACCGAATCTCCAGTTGGGCATCGGTTTCCACGCCACCGGCGCCCTGCTTTCCGCCAATTGCTATGCTCCGCAAAAGTACGTTAAAGGCTGGTCGTGGGAGACCTTCTGGGTAACGCAGGCCGCCTGGTGCTGGCTGCTTTGGCCGGTCATCGGCGCCGCGGCCACCATCCCTCACCTGTGGCTCGTTCTCATGCAGTCGCCCCCCGAGCGATTGCTGTATACGTTCCTGATGGGCATCGCCTACGGCGTCGGTGGAACGGCTTTCAATATCTCCATCCGCTACATCGGCTTCGCCTTGACCTACTCCATCGCGGTTGGTCTTTCCAGCATCCTCGGCACTCTGGTGCCCCCTTTGGTCCGCGGACAAGTGGGCTTGATTCTCCACCGTCCCGGCTCGTCGTGGGTTGTGGCCGGGCTGGCGGCCGGCACGCTCGGAATCGCTATCTGCGGAGTGGCGGGCAGGCTGAAGGAGCGTGACCTCGACAGATCCGCCGGCCGGCGCGGTGAGTTCTCCCTGAGCAAAGGACTGTTGTTGTCCCTCGTAGCCGGAATTCTCTCGGCGGTCTATGGTCTGGCGCTGGAGGTGGCCGCGCCCATAGCAAACCTGGCCGAGCAATATGGCGCCGGTATTTGGAAGGGCAACGTCTCCTACGTGCTCGTCAATTCGGGCGCCTTCGTTACCTCCCTCTTGTACTGCCTGTATCTCGCCCGCCGCCACCATTCCATCGGCGAACTGGTTCGGCTGCCGGCTTCCTCCGCCCCGCGGACTCTCGCCTGGAACTATCTCTTCGCCCTGCTGACCGGAACCCTGTGGTACGGTCAGTTCTTCTTCTACAACCTCGGCCACGTCCGTCTGGGCGCGCATTACGCTTTCTCCAGTTGGGCCATCCACATGATCATGCTGGTTCTATTCAGCAACCTGCTGGCCGTTTTGTTGAAGGAATGGCGAGGATCGAGCGCGGGCACGCGTCTGATCGTCGGTGTAGGGATCGCCGTTCTTTGCGGCGCAGTCGTCATGCTCACCTGGGGTAACCGCCTGGGCGAGCTTTCATAACTGCGTGTAGCAAACAGCATCCAACGCACTTCCAACTGTCTCGCCGGATGTGTGCGCATGGACCAGGCCCAGCGGCTTCGGCAACGGTGGGAGGGAGTACAACATTCCTGCTGCGCGACGTGAGATGATTTGCGAGGAGGATCGAGTCAATGCTGCGATCAATACATCCACTGTGCCGGCGTGTGAGCTTAGCCTGTGCCGTGTTGGCCTCTCTGCCGGTCGTCGCCGGCTCCATCGATGCCGAGCGTCTGAAGCTGATTCCCGCGCGCATGCAGGAATACGTTGACGACGGCTCCATCTCGGGAGCGGTCCACCTGGTCGCGTACCGCGGCAAAGTGGTGGAGCTGGACGCCACCGGATTCAGCGATATCGAGAACCGCAAGCCCATGCGCGCCGATACGATTGTGCAGATCATGTCGCAGACCAAGTCGTTCACCGGCGTCGCCGCCATGATGCTGGTCGATGACGGTAAGCTCGATCTGACGCGCCCCGTGCAGGACTACCTGCCGGAGTTCAAGGGTCAGCTGATCGAGGAAAAACGGCCCGATGGCTCATCCTTCACCCATCCGCCCGAACATCCCATGCTGGTCTGGCAATTGATGTGTCACACCTCGGGCTTCGCTTTTCTTCCCTCCAGCGGTCCGCTCAGCCGGATCAATTTTACCCTGGACGCTACGCTCGCGGAAGCGGTTCGCGGCTATGCGCGCGAACACCTCGTGACCGAGCCCGGGAAGAAGTATTCATACAGCAATATGGGGATCGCCACGCTCGGCCGCATTATCGAAGTTGTGTCCGGCGAGGAGTACTCCCGCTTCGTGCAGAGCAGGATTCTGGAGCCGCTGGGGATGCCGGATTCTTTCTTCTATCCGCCGGAGTCCAAGCGCGCCCGGATTGCGATGATCTATCAACACGAGAATGGAAAGCTGGTCCTTTCGCGCGGGCGCGCGCAGGCCGGCGACCCCGCCCTATACCGCCCCGGCGCGAAGTATCCGGGGCCGGAATTAGGTCTCTACTCCACCGCCGCCGATTTATTCCGCTTCTACCAGATGCTCGCCAATGGCGGCGTCTTCAACGGCCGGCGCTACCTCTCGGTGCAGGCAGTGGAGGCGATGAAGCAGGATCGCACTCCGGAGCACTCGGGTTACGGGCTGACCGTGTCGGTCAGGAATAATCCGGCGATGCTGTTCGACCTGATTCCGGCGGGAGCCTTCGGCCATGGCGGCGCATTTGGAACGAGCGGCTTGATCGATCCCAAGAATGAGCTGGTCCTGATCTTTCTGCCGCAGATGAACGACGGCACGTCCGGCAATGCGCAGCACGCATTGGCACAGATCGCGGAATCGGCTATCCAGTAATCAAATAAGGAACCACATTCCCGCGTCAAAAAGTTTCGCGGCCCGGCAGTCGGCGCCGGAATCTACGATCTTGGAAACGGTTCCCGTTCCCTTTCACTTTCTGTCCCCTTTCGCCGGCGGCGGTTCACCGTGTGGCGCGCGATTTCACCGTGCATTCCGCCGCGCGGTGTGTGGGATTGTGGCGTGAAAACACCGTGTTTGCGCGGGGAAGACACGGTGTTTCGCGGGCTTTTTGCGCATCCGTGTATCTTCACCATTCACACTGGGAATCCACATATATTGCGGAGCTGTCGCGCCACCAACCATCGAGTTGCGAGACATCTTTGAGTTGCTGTCCGCGCAGTCTCGGCACAACGGCATAGCGGCAATCGAGGCCCGGCACGGCCGTGATGTCGCCCCATAGCTTCTCAAACTGAGTGACCGGGAAGACGTCTTCCTGGCCATTTCCCCAGCGCTTCTTGACGTCTTTGAGCGTGACGTAGCTGGGCATTCTCCCTGCCAGCCGGCGCACGGCCGCGGTAGTCTTTTGTTCACTGTCCAGGTCCTCGCGAGACAGACCGAACGCGGTCAGCAATTTGTCGATGTCGATCCACATCGTGTTGCTGTTGTAATAGGAAAGCCCAAACTCCAGTTGATCGTCGGGCAGTGCCATAGCTTCGACCAGCCGGACCTTACCGTCGATGCGTGCCAGACTTCCTCCGCGGTCTTCCACTTCGCGAGGAATTACCTCGGCGGTCAAAGCGGCGCCGGAATCGATATGTAATCCGAGCAGTGCTGGATCGAGGTTCGCGCCCAGCGTGTCGATGTTGTGAAGCATCAGATAGCGCAATCTTGAATTCTCGTCGAGCATCCTTTGCAACACACCGTTGAGCAGCATGTTCGGTACTTCGTACCAATGGCCAACGGGGTGCAGGCACTGTGCTGGAACGTTGTCAGTGTAGTCCGACCCTTCCCCGCAGCTCTGTGCCCATAGCATCAATGCGGCCCGAACGCTGTCTCGCGCTTTCTGCTTCTGCGAGTGTAAAGCTTGCTGTGGCAGTTCTTCCCAGGCGAAGCGCAGGTCTCGCAGCATAGGTACCAGGCGCAAGCCAACGACTCGGCCGGGCGATAGGTACAACGGACCTAGATAGCCGTAGTTATCCGCCGAACTAAGATATTCTTCAATCGGCCGATGAGTCAAATAGCTGGTAGTAATGACATGCTGCACAGGCCGTGACCACAGGCTCGCTGCCCGGCGCGACTTAGCGAGATGGATCTCGACGAACGTGCGGAAGCGGCCGTTGAACTTAGCGAAAGGGCTCAGGGCTTTCACGACGCCGGCGCCCCGCGTCCAGCGGGTACCGATGCCTCCTGCCAGCGTGACGACAGCCACGCTGCCTGAGCGCAAGGCATCTTCTCCGAGGCTTCTCAGCCGTGCGGGCAGATGGCGCTGGGCGTCTGTCACTTCGTCCGGCAAAACGTCCTCGATATTGCTATTGACGCTCAGCCGGTTCTGTGCCAGACCTATGCGGCCAGTACGTAACTCTGAACGGATTCTCTCATGTTGATCCCGGTCGAAGCCATACTCGGCCAGCAGAGCCTCCAGGCCGAGAGCCGCGCCACCGGCCCTTGCTTCATCGTGCGGCACCATGCGGTCAAACACGATCTGCACCATGCCGGCGAGCTCCGGTCTCTGCCGGCAAGCTTCTCCGAAGGTGTCCAATTCGCCGCGGCGCGCGGGTGTCAGCGTACGCATATCGCGCCGCAGCATCTCCGGCACATGCAAGCTGTAATAGCCCGGCGGCAGCAAGGTAGTATCGCCCGAACGCAATGTAGCCCATGTCCCGCGCTCATTGATGGCAAAGTCGTAAACCACCGGTTCCATGGCGAAGGGTACTGCGCGATCGAGCGACCGCTTCACGCCGCCCATAATACCGGCCATCCGGCCCAATGCGCGATGTTTGGCAGATGGATCGAATAGGAATCCCATACCTCCGCCGGCCATACCGCCGAGCATCCAAAAGCCCCAGAACTCTTCTCCGAACTCCTGGCGGGTGCGCTCGATGAGCTTGTCCGTGTAATGATTGCCCGCCCAGGGAATGATGGTCTGGATTGGTCCGTCGAAATTACGCTGGGTACAGGCACCAAGGCTCCGAATGTCGCCTTTCTTCAAACATTCGACGATCTGATCCAACACGGCAGAGGCTTCTCGGCGGCCGCTCCATTCCAGCTCACTTCGCAATAGGTACTTCTCGGAGACCATCTCCAATATGGGGCCGACGTCCTGGGCCATTCCGCCGTGCACTAACACCAAGGAATTCTGGAGTCGGGCGCGAGTGTCGGGGCTGACTTCCTCCGCGGAGAGCTGGCGGTGGCGAGGTAGAAGGCAGCCGCGGCTTATGCCCCATTCGGCGTCGCCTTTCTGCGCGATGACACCCTCGATGAGTTTAATACCCGGCCACACGCCCCCTGAGTCTTGCCAGCCGCCGCCGCTGCCTGCGAGCCATTCACCGAGTATGGCGCGAGCGGCGACGATGCGCCTATCCTGTTCCTCCAGACCGCCCGTCAAGGAGCGAATCTGGCCCGTCGCGCGCATGCATACAGCAATGATGCAGGCCAGAAGGCTCGTGGAGACGGCCAGGCGCGACCCTTTAGGGATGCCGTTGACGTTGCTGATAATCTCAATCCCGTGGCCCGACCGCTTCGTCAACCGATCAAGCAAGTCACCGATCGGTTCGCTCGATCCTTCCATGCCCGGTGGAACCAGGCCGGCCGCTATGATGCCCGCTTTCAGGAGCCCCAGGTAATCCTTCGAGTAATCGAAAAGTTCACCTATGGAAGAGACATCCGTCGTGGCGCCCAGGTCCACACTGGTCAGGCGCAAGAGAGGCTCGTCAATGAGCCTTAAGTACGCCTCCACCGGCGGCCGGGGCTCGCCCGTACCCGCGCCAAGCACGGCCAGATCGATGCTGGCATTGAGAACTCGTGCGCCTTCGGGATCATCCATGCCGAGATAGAAGATATCGCTCCAGGCGCTGTGAGAAAGATCCATCCTCACAGGCGTAGCTTCGAATAGAACCGGATACAGCGAAGTAGCCGCGTCTTTATGCAACAGTTCGGGCCTTAAACAGAGGGGGTAGTCACTGGGATGACCGGTGCGAAACATCCATTGGTTGCCCCTCAAGCCGCGCACACTGCGCCGGACCTGGTTGGCGAGAGTCTGAAAGGCAAGCCCCCTGTAGGCCGAGGCAAGCGCGCTCGAGATAGCACTGTTGGGCCCGTCTCTTGTCTGCGAATTCAGGAAGCAACGAATCGCTTCCTCAAAACGCCGCGCCAACATATGCGCATAACCCACAACGGGGATGCGGCCCCGTGGAGACACTCCGGGCAGGCCGGGCAGATGGTAACGGTGAATTGCGGCTAGAAAGATGAGCGCGCGCACTCGCTCATAGAAGTTCGCGCTGGTTCGCCGCAACTGTTCGAGCGCCTCACATTCGGCTAGCAGGCTTTCGGCCGAGGCTTTCCGGCACAATCCCTCGATCGACCGGTTTCGAATTGCCGGATCAGCAGAGACAATGGTCCGGACTAACTCGCTCATCGGACCGGCCTCACGTCAGAGTCCCCGCGCAGTGCCAGAGCCTCCACAATCTGCATGAGCAATTCGGCCTTATCCTGTCCCGTGATCGCGAGCAACAATTGCGCGATGAACGGACCGTAGCGCGCTCCGAGATCCACGCGGCGGTCTGTTGTTCGCATGGCCAGATATTTCTCGCGTTGAACCAGTTCAGCAAGCGCAGCCGACAGGGAGAACCGTTCGGACGGGTTCTTGTCGAGAAGCTCTCCGAGGATCGTCATCACGGCCGGCGTCAGCACGTGCATGCCGGAGAAACAGAGATAGTGGCCGGACCTCAACCCGGGCACAATGAGTTCCTGCTCCGCTTGCGTGGGCGTCGGCTTCTCTATCACCGTCTCCACCTTGTAGAGATCGGCGTGGCCGGGGATCTGTTGCCCGCCGATTGCGCCGAAACTCGGCAGCAAGCCTTCACGCGTCGCCTGAACCGCCGAGATTGAACACTCCTCCGTCTCCGCTGCCGCGATCAACTGTTCGGTGCAGCTTTCGCCAGCACCGCCCACGTAAATGTGGTCGCTCATCAAATGGAGAAATGGGTGTTCCCCGACAAACTCGCGCGCGCAATAGATCGCGTGACCGTACCCTTTAGGCTGCTCTTGCTCGACGAAGCGCACTCTTCCCGCATGGTCTCCTACGGCGGATCGATAAGCCCGCTCATCACCCGGAGCAATGACTACGCAGATCTCTTCCAACCGAGCTTGAACGATTCGGTCCACCAGGATATTGAGTACGCTGCGTTCGACTCCATCACGGTCGATCAAGCTTTGGAGCGGCAACCGGCGCTGACCAGGCCCGGCGGCAGTGATGACGGCTTTTCGGATTCGCACATCTTACATCGTGCCAGAATTCATCGCGAAGCGGAGCAGACTCCTTGCGAGGACTGGAGACCTGCCACCACGTCGAATCACGGCGCCGGCCACAGCAATTCGACCGCACAAGCGGGTTTAAAGGGCCCGCCTCCAAAATCTGCGAACTGAATATGGGTCACGGAATACCCTCGATCGGCAACCGCAGCGCCGGCTGGGTGTGCAATCGCGAAATCCGGAAAGACAAAACGGAAATGCCTGGTGATTTGCGGTAGCCTGGAAGCGGAATTGGGAATCCGTGGCCACAAGCGTTTGGGCTGAAGCATTCGCGAGATTGACTGGCGACGTTCTATTACGACACTCAGGTCAGCGAGCGCCTGACGCGTTACGCGTTGTCGGAACTTGGGAGAGTTACTGAAACCGCAACGAGGGTTTCCTCCGACGCGATCATCCAGTGGAAGGATCGTAGGATACCGTGACGACTGCTCCGCTGATTCACGTGCCTATCTAAGAAACTGTAAAGCGCGAAAGGCTAGTGATAGAAGAAGGCAGACGGGGGCCGGCAGGGATGAGAATGAATTCACAAGTAGACAAGACTACTCTTTCGGGCCTCGCCATCGCAGGCGCTCCAAAAGCGTTCGACCACATTTTGCACGTGGGCCGGCCCAACATCGGCAACCGTCAGCGTTTCCTGGACCGCGTCAACGAGGCGCTGGACCGGCGCTGGCTGTCCAATGCCGGCCGTTTCGTGACGGAGTTCGAACGCGCCGTCGAGCAGAAACTGGGAGTCCGGCACTGCGTGGCCATGTGCAACGGAACGGTGGCCCTGGAGATCGCCATTCGCGCGCTGGGGTTGCATGGCGAGGTAATCGTTCCGTCATTTACCTTCATTGCTACGGCGCATGCGCTGCAGTGGCAGGAGATCACCCCGGTCTTCTGCGACATCGATCCACGAACGCATAACATGGCCGCCGAATTGGTGGAGCGCATGATCACCCCGCGCACCACGGGCATCATCGGGGTGCATCTGTGGGGGCGCCCCTGCGACGTGGGAGAGCTGGAGACGATTGCACAGCGCAGGGGCCTCGCGTTGCTTTTTGACGCGTCGCACGCCTTCGGTTGTTCCTGCCAGCACCGAATGATCGGTTCATTCGGCCGTGCCGAAGTGTTCAGCTTTCATGCCACCAAGTGCCTGAATACCTGCGAAGGCGGGGCAGTCGTTACCAACGATTCCGACCTGGCTGGCCGTTGCCGCCTGATGAAGAACTTCGGCTTCGAGGGATACGATCGCGTGACCCACATCGGCACCAACGGCAAGATGGACGAGCTTTCCGCAGCCATGGGACTCACCGTCCTGGAGGATTTCGAGGCCATCGTGGAACGGAATCGGCGGAGCTACGACCATTATTCAGCCCTGCTGGTCGGGTTGCCAGGCGTATCTCCGGTTCGATACGACCCCGCTCAAGTGCAGAACTTCCAGTACGTCGTGGCGGAAATCGACGAAGCCGCCGCCGGCATTTCCCGCAACGATGTGCTGACCGTGCTGCTGTGCGAGAATGTGCTGGGACGCCGTTACTTTTATCCCGGGTGTCATCGCATGGAGCCTTACAAGTCCCTGTTCCCCCACGCCGGGCTGCTGTTGCCCGAGACGGAGCGGCTGGTGGAGCGGGTGCTCGTGTTGCCTGCCGGAGATGCGGTGACGCAGGATGAGATCGCATTGATCTGCCGGATGATCCGAACCTGCATCGAACAGCCGCGCGAGGTCCGCGCCCTGCTGGAGCGGAACAGCGCGGCAATTCGCGAGCTGCGCTGCGACATGCGCGTGCCCCCTCCGCCGTCGGGAGAGCAACATGCAGACCGCTGAAGAAACGGTCGTGGCGGTCGGCGCGGGCGCGAAGGTGCGCCACATAGGGCGGCTGATCTCGCAATGTTACCGGATGGCCATCGGCGTTCCTATCGCAGCCGCAGTGGCGCAAGGTAGGGAACAGCATCCAAGCGGAGGTGGCCGTGCCGACGCCTGATTTCGTCCTAGGATGCCCTTCCGACTGTAATCTTGGTGCGCCGACGACGCCCGGCGAAAGTCCTGCGACCTTGATCGAGTTTTCCGTCTTGATCACCTGCCACTACGAGGAAAGAAGCATCGATGAGTTTCACCACCGCCTATCTGGAACGTTGTTGGGGCTAGGCCGGCCGTTTGAAATTATTTTCGTCAATGACGGCAGCCACGATGGCACTTGGGCAAAGCTGAAGGCCATTTTTGCACGTGACCCCCGTGTAGCTGTAGTGATGGACATGTTCAAGAACTACGGCCAACAGGCGGCCATTACCGCCGCACTGGCCGTGAGCCGGGGACGGTCGGTGGTTCTGATGGACAGTGACCTTCAATTGCTTCCCGAAGAACTCCCGTTGCTGATCGCTGAGTTTGACCGGGGTTTTGACCTGGTTACCGGCTATAGGACGGAACGTAAGGACTCCCTTTTTCGCATCCTGCCTTCGTTGGCCGCCAACATCATCATGCGCCTTGCCTCCCATAGTAACCTCCGCGACTTCGGCTGTACCTTTAAGATTTACAATGCTGCCCTTTTGCGTGCGTTTCACTACGGACCTCACCATCTCTTCAGCAACGTCGAAGTGATCTCGCGCATCGACCGCATCGTCGAGGTTCCGGTGTCGCATCGGCCAAGAACATACGGCAGTTCGGGATGGACGATCGCCAAGTTAATAAAGTACAACATGGACAACGTTGTCGTTCTTTCGGAACGCCCGTTTCAATGGACCGCTTTTCTGTGCCTGCTCGGAGCAGTTTTCTTTCTCCTTCGTCTGGCACTGAATTACGTCGTCCCCGTGAGAATCCTCCCGCCTGTTACCAACGGATTTGTGCTGAATGCCATCGTCATTTGTTTCCTGTTGAACGTCGCAATCCTTTCGTTAGTGGGCGAGTTCTCCATCCGCTCATTTTTCAGCGTGCGTAAGCTGCCACTGTACGTCGTGCGAGAGACACTAAGCCGAGGCGCGATGCTGTCGGACGCGATGGGTGGCGTTGATGAGAAGTAGATTGATGCGGTCCTGTCCTGTTGCCCGCGGCGTGTGAAGGGAGTGTAGAACACAAAGCCAGATGACTGACAACCATGCTGTCGTAAGCGAGATGGATAAAGAGCATCTCACTTTGATCCGCGAGAACGTGATTCGCTTCCTGAAGAGGGCCGCTGTCGAGTACCGTGTGCCTGGGGGCGGAAGGTTACTGGATATCGCGCCTCAGGACTATGAAGGGGCCCGGCCGTTCTTTGGCGGCACGATGGCTGTCGACACTCTCGACATTAATCCGCAGTCGGGTTGCACCTATATTGGCGACGTCTGTCGGCTCAATAAGCAGATTGCGGATGGCAGCTACGACGTGGTTGTTTGCACAGAGGTCCTCGAGCACACCCTTCAGCCGTTTGACGCCGTCCAAGAAATCTGGCGAATCCTGAGGCCAGGAGGAATCCTCGCGATCAGCGTGCCATTCAATTTCCGAATCCATGGACCGCTGCCTGACTGCTGGAGGTTTACGGTGCACGGGTTGCGAGAGCTGCTCGCCGCCTTTGAGGTTCTTGAGATCAGCGCTCTCGAAACGCCGGGGCGGGACTTGATGCCTATTCACTACACGGTGGTTGCCCGCAGACCCCTGCGCGATTCTGTCGAGCATGCCGGTGACGCGCGATCTGCGTAGATTCTGAGGAATCGCTTATTCGAACAATGCATCCCTGGAATGTTCTCGTCGTACCGGGTGGAACAGAGATCGGCCTTGAAATCTGCAGCGCCTTGAAAGGGTGTAAGGAGGTGAATCTCACCTCGGCGGGCCAGGCCATTTCCAGTCACGCTCCTTATGTGTTTGCCCAGCACTACATACTGCCCAGCGTCCGCGAACCGAGCTGGTTGCAGGATCTGAACCGCCTTGTCGTCGAACTCGCTACGGACTTCATCATTCCCGCCCATGACGACGTCGTGGTCGCACTGGCTGGGGCGGCGGACCGGATTCCAGCAAAGGTGGTCACTTCGCCACTGGAGACGTGCCTGATCGCTCGCTCGAAGCGCCGCACCTACGCCGTTCTCCGGGATTTAGTGCCTTGTCCGCAAGTCTATCTACCCGAAAACGTCCCGGGTTTCCCGATCTTCTGCAAGCCGGACAGTGGCCAAGGGTCGCACGGTGCGCGGTTGATACGCAATGCCACTGAACTGACGCTTGTCGATTCGGGTGAGATTCTGCTGGAGTACTTGCCCGGCGACGAGTTCACCGTCGATTGCTTCTCGGACCGGCGGCGCGGACTGCTGTTCACCGGTGGCCGCAAGAGAATCAGGGTGCGGAATGGGATTTCGGTGGCCACGGCGTCGGCCGAGCGCGCTGAGTTCGAGAAGTATGCCCAAGCAATCAGTTCAGCACTTGAGTTTCACGGGGCCTGGTTCTTTCAGGTGAAGGAGGGTGCCGAGGGTGCCTTGAAGCTTCTGGAGGTGGCGCCGCGGATCGCTGGGGCAATGGCCTTTCATCGGGTTCAAGGCGTTAATTTCCCCCTGCTCAGTCTCTACGAGAGCGCCGGAGTCAGCATCGATCTCCTGCTGAACGAGGGCTTGGCCATAGAGATGGATAGAGCCCTGATCAACCGCTACCGGCATAACCTCAAGTTCGACACTGTTTATGTCGATCTGGATGATACCCTCCTCGTCCGCGGATCAGTCAACCTGACGCTAGTGACCTTTCTGTATCAGTGCGTCAACGCCGGCGTCAAGATCATCCTTCTCACAAAGCACTGCGGAGACTTGGCAGCCTGCCTCTCCGACCACCGGCTGTCCGGGCTGTTCGACGAGGTCATACATATCGGCGCGGGTCAAGAGAAGGCGGACTTCATCCAGCCTGCCGGCGCCATCCTGATTGACGACAGTTTCTCAGAACGTCGGGCGGTACGGCGCGACACGGGCCTAAGGGTGTTCGACCTGAGCATGCTTGAGATGCTGATTGACCACACGGCGCCGGTTTCCAAGAGCGCCAGACGAAAACCCATCGCCTGACGGCCATCCACCGGACCATCCTGTTCTGGAAACCGCCATCGCCACGCCGGGCGGAGCCCGTCGCCGGCAACGATATCGCCTTGGCGGCAGAGGCGAGATAGAAAATCTCGAGTTGTCAGAACTCGGCCACCTTACGATGGTTCAATTGTAAAGTGGTCTAGCGGTCGCACTGATTCCGGACATCACTGTTTTGGGGGCGCTTTTACCTCAAACAAAAAAGGCCGTACAGCTGCCGGATGGACCGGAACTACCAGGTAACCTGCAGAAGCCAGATGCCGGGGCAGGTAATCCTCAGGGACGACGACGAGTAAGAACTGGGGATATTGCGCCAGGATCCCATCCAACTCCTCGATGTGGAGCTTGGTACTATGACTGAACGCGGCCATACCGAGCGCTATGCTGTCGTACTTATTATAGCGCAGTTCCAACTCGGGGCTGATGGGATAAATAAAGCGTTCGCGAAGCCGCGGCTGGGCGTAGTAAGACAACTCCATGAATACGTGCTCGTCGGGAATCACGATGGGCTCCCGGCTATCCGCTAACATCTCCAACTCCTGGCGCACCTCCTCACCCGCGCGCAGGAGGGACGCGCTGTGCAGGGTCATAATGTCCTTCAAAGCAATCAAAGCCACCAGGAGACCGAGCAGAGTCACACCCACTGCGGCCCATCCGCGGAACACCCTGCACAGCAGCGCGCCGAGCAGCACTGCGGAACCCATCATGGCCCAGAGGATATAGCGATCGAGAAAGACATGCGTGGTGTATCTTGATACAGCGATCACCACGGGCGGCATCAACGCAACCGCGCCGAGCGCCACCCATTCGTACGCCGGCATCTCTATCTCATGAGGACTCTCCTGCGCTGACGATTTGGGGAAAACGACCAGAACGAGCAGCACGAGGGAAGATACGTACAGGATCTGGAAGATAAGATAGTTGTAAAATGGCTGAATCATGTTCCAGCGTGCCGGCGACCAGAAGTGTGTCGTCATATATCTGCTGGATGCCATCAAGGGGTAATGCAAAGCTAGGACCAGCAGGGCCGGCAGCGTGGCTGCCAAAATGCCGAAGTCGAGCTTTCGCGACACCCGCGCACGCGCCAGTTCCGCTAGGAAAAGCGGCACCAGGAAAAAGATTGAGTAATAATGCATGGCGATCATCAACGCCAGGCAACCCGCCAGGAGTGTGAGGGATAGACCTCTCCGGCGGCCCTCGGCCGCGCTTTGCCAGCAAAGCAGCGCCCCTGCGGCGCAGCCCAGCACGACGCCGTAGGAACGGCCGTCGGTGGCGTAGAAAAGGCACGCATCGCAGGCCAGCAGCGCAGCGACAAACGCGTACACGGCCGGCAGTCGCCGGTGGCAGAACGCCAGCAGGCACAGAATCATGCCGCAGTAGCCAAGCGTCGCG
>Ga0302320_10007891_pt1 | contig 23322 bp, 18 predicted proteins | sample Bog_T0_3_FD_202130 | JGI IMG/M metagenome (GOLD analysis project Ga0302320, IMG submission 202130) | Peat permafrost microbial communities from Stordalen Mire near Abisko, Sweden - Bog_T0_3 | ecosystem: Environmental > Terrestrial > Soil > Wetlands > Peat | place: Sweden: Abisko, Stordalen Mire... | reverse complement strand
TCCCGGTCACTTCAAGCACCATAAGAACGCCAGCGTCGCTTCGCTCCGAAAACGACCGCCTTCACTTCGGAACAAGTGACCGGGATCAAATCGGAATCACTGACCACCTTCATCGGAATACGCATCCAACGAGGCTCTTCATCAGATCGAGCGCCAGCTCTTTGCCGCCTCCCGCTGTCAATCCAATGGTTTCGATGACGAACTTCAACCGTGAGCTCCTTGCTCCGTTTGCAGAAGAATGGTGCTTACAGTTTTCATAACAGCCCTAGAAAGCATAACAATGCCCGATCAATTGGGTCTAATGTCGGTGGCGGAGCAGCTATGGCCGCTTGAATAGCAAGCCGAAGACTGTTGGCAAAAGTGTGCGGAGTCCACCCGCCAATGATTTCACGGCTGGCGCGACCCATTGACAATCTCTCAACGATTGTCGATTCGGACATTCGTATCAAAAGGTTCGTGAGTGCTTCGACGTCGATGGGATCAAAAGTCCACCCATTCTGGCCATCCCGTACCAGCTCAGGCGCACAACCGCAGCGATTAGAAACTAAAACTGGCAAGCTTGCTGCCATTGCCTCATTGACTACGAGCCCCCACGGTTCTGATGTGCTTGCATGCACAAACGCTCCGGCAAATGCATAGTACATTGGCAGTTCGTCATAATGTTTGAAGCCAGGAAATATAACATCCTCGCTCAAAGCCAAATGAGAACGAGCAGAGAACAACTGATTCTTGAGCTCCCCATCTCCCAAAACAATTAGTTTCCAGGCCTTTCTACCCATGGCTAATTTGTATGCAGAGTATGCCTTCATGAGGCGAAAGAGATTTTTCTTTTCTCCAAAACGCGAACATGCTAGAAAGTAATTATTCGGAAGCTCTAGACTCTTACGTATCACTTGTTCATTCGCGTGCGCATCGATTGTCCCCTGCCAGAAATGCTGATTGTCTACAACGTTATAGCCCATGAATATTCGGTCCCGCGGTATACCAAGGGCCGAAACGTACTCCACATGTGGCCTTCCACCTACCAAAGCTGCGGAGCAGGTCCGGACTATTCGGCGCTTTATCTTTTCTCTCCATTGTGCCCTTGGCTTGTCGCCGGTCGTTGACTCGGACATCAACACGGTAGGGATTCCCAATCGGAGACATTCTTTCAATGTTTCAATCGAACCTCTCATGCCCCATCCGTTTAGGCAGACTACTCCAGGTTTCAAGTTGGAAATGGAATTCCTAATACTCCTCCTGATTGCAAGTGAAGAAAGTCCAGAATATTGGCGACCGGCGAATAGTGTTCGCCGCCCGTAGGCTTCGCCAACTGCTCCTGGGTGTTCTAGCGGTTGAAAGGTGTCCTTATCCGTGAGTTCCAAGAAAACAGGAGGAACTTGCAGTTCATGTGCAAATGCCGTCATCCGCGCCGAGTGGTAAGGGTTAACACTAACCACCTGCCAGCAAACGCGGAGTTTCGTCATATCTAGGAAAGGAGCTGTCTCCAGCGTCAAATTGAATCCACCTGGCGGAACCTCACTCATTAAGCCTCAGGAGCCGGGAGATTTCCGTGACATGTTGCTCAATCGACATGGTTTGCGCCAAATGCTCTCTAGCGACCGATGCCATCTTGCGTGAAATTTCAGGATATTTCAACACAAACAGGACTTTTTCAGTCAACCAATCAATGTCGTGTGCGCGGGTGAGGAAGACATGCCTTTCTGGTTCTACGGCCTCGCCCAACCCCCCATGAACAACCGAAGCTACCACAGGCACCCCGTGGGCGATAGCCTCTAGCGGTGTCATCCCCAGTGACTCACGATCGCTGTTGAAATGAAGCACATCCAATGCTGCATAGAAAGGTTCTAAATTCGACTGCCATCCCAGCCACCGTATCCGATCCTTAATTCCCAAGGTCTGAGCCAATTCCACAAGGTTGGACCGAAGTGGGCCATCCCCTGCAATGACGAATAGAGCCTCCGGTACAACACGCGCGATCTCCTGAGCTACCCTTAGGAATATGTCGATTCGCTTCCTCTCGATCAACCACCCGGCGCTTCCCACAATTTTCGCGCTTTGAGGGAGGCTAAGTCTGGCTCGTGCGTCAATCCGTTGTTCGTCGGAGGGCACATTCGGGATTAGGAGTGGGTTTCGGACCGTATGGGAGATTGCGGCGATCGGAGGGTAGATTTCTTCGGCCTCCCTACGTATGAAGTCGGCAGGATATGTAATCGCCTGAAACTTCCTAATGGCTAAGCGATATATCAATTTCCATTGCCATTTAGGCCGAGCGCTTGTGTCATAGTGATGCATGCATAACAATCGTCTCTCCTTGCAGAGATTGCCAAGCGCGACCATTGCAGCGAAGTTTTGCCCTGTTACGATGACCCCATCGGCAGGAGCCGACCGGAACGCACGATACATCTTCGCCAAGCTCCGCCAGCCATATCTCCCTTGATAAGACAGCCCCAGTGCGGGAATATGGTTGTTTACAAGCAGCGACTCCAAGTTGGCAAGCGGATTCAGCGATATCAGTCTGCAGTTATGACCGCGCTCGTTAAGGCCTACCATGGAAAGAAGCGCGACCTTTTCCATCCCGCCGAGGTTAGTGCACTGGATAATGTTGAGGATTTTCACTGGGGGACTAGCCGCTAGCAACTCCGACAGGGGGGCCGCGAGGGGCGAGAAAATTTGGGTTGTGCTGTGCCGCACACAGGCCGAACATTCATTGGCCGATGCCCAACCTCTATGTAACTCAGATCCCGAGATTACCGTTCACGGCGAGCTTTCCGCCGCTCTAAATTCCATAATATTGGGGATCCCGACTGGGCCCTTGCCCAGCGGCGGTGGCTATTGAGGTCTACCAAACTATAGAGAAACACTGGCGCCATTAAATACGGCAACGGCACTAGGATTGATCCGAAGCCCTGTCCGAAGGCGTTTAATCCAAGTGAGAAGACCATGACATAAGCACACATCGCTACTGGCGTGCGCAAACGCTCCGCCCGAAACAAAAGCCGTTTCGCACACCAACCGACCCAGGCGAAGAAGGGGAGAGAAAAAAGGCCAAAGCTCATATACATTTCGGCAACGATTCCGGTAGCGGAACCGGGTGCAACTCTTATCCCGGTGGTATCTCGAACGTCAGCTTGGGTTATCCCTGGCCCCAATTGTTCTTCAGGTACTTGAGCCAACCGGAGTGTTGGCTTTCTCTCCCACCACAAACGGGGGATCAGGTGCACTGTGTAAACAGGCAACCAGTTGAAGGCGAAGTCGTACTTCTGCGTCATGTCTATAGTTTCGATGGCAGCCGCGTGCACCAGAAATTCCACCCCCGTAATCCGATAACGAATACCCACATCGTCTTCCTCGAGGTCACGTGTAAGAGCCTCCCCCCAACCAGGGGTATCGGGCTTGTCGTTGGACAAATACAGGACACTTCTATAGCCAACCATCAGTAAAGCTAAGAAGAATGCAACCGCCAATGCTGGGGCCGCACGGTCGATCGTCGGGCGTGCTCCCTTTGCCAAAACCCAACCTACCCACAAAACCGCACAGATAGCATAGATATCATGCCGAGAACCCAGGAATAACCCGCTAAGTCCATAGGCCACTGAAAAAAGCGCGATCCCCACATGTTCTACTGGTGCCAGCCTGCGTTTTCTCCCGCTCGCCATCATCATCGCGACCCCTGATAGCACCCAGAACGAACCCATATAGATGTACGCAGTGAATCCCGTCGAGTCAAAACCGGCGCCATGGGTTTGCCCGTAGGCTTTGGCAAGCCCGCCGGATCTTTCGACCCACATCAGATGAAGCACTGTTCCTATGCACGCTGCGGCCAATCCGAATCTAAAAAGACGATCGGCATCCCAGTCTTGTTCTGAAGAATTGGCATCCAAAGGCTTCACCGGGGCAATTCGCTCCCCGTGCCGCCATCCCCACAGTAGGAAAAAAAGTGCGGCTGCGGGGACCAGGACCCCTTTCACTATCATCGCATCCGTGACAAAATATTGTGCTTCTCCATTCCACACTAAGTAGACAGGTTGGCAGAGATAAATCCACGCAAAAACGGCAATGGCGATTATGGGCACTCCGATTCCCTCGCTAGGTCGCCCCCAGAGCGATAAAAAACATGCGGTGAGCACCGCAAACAGTGTCATGAATGCCAAAATCACCATTGCACGGATCCGATTCGCCTAGCTTCCTCGATTTAAGGAAATTGTGGGGTTGCCCAAGACCCAAGCATATGAACGGTCTCGGTCATTAATTTGGTGTCTGGACCGCGTGCAAGTATGCTGCCGCAATACCTGCGCGAAACCTCTCCCAAGTATACTGCTGGGCTCTCATCGCTGCCATTCTGCCCATTTCCGCGAGAGTGGAGCGATTAGTTAGAGCCCAAGTGATCCTTGTCGCAATCAATTCGGGGTTTCGGATTGGGACGATAAACCCTTGTACGCCATCTTCTATGAGATCCGGCGCGCAGGTGCGGTCCGTCGCTAACACAGGGACGCCACAGGACATCGCCTCGAGAAGGGCGTGGCCGAACCCCTCCTCTAAGGACGGGAGAATGAATAAATCGCTCCGCTGTAAATCCCTCACAATCCGAGAGTGAGAGGTGTTTAATGCGATATCGAGCTTTACATCCTCGTATTCTGCAAGTAAACGGTGATCGACAAAACCACGCCCTCTCAAGCAAACAGTTATTGTGGTGGCAGACACCTTGCGGACGGCGTCAAGAAGATCAGACAGGCCTTTTCTTTGAATCAGAGACCCGAGAAACATGATTCGGAATTTTGAAGTTGGTCCCGGAGGGGCCTGACGCTCAGGGTAATCGCGGGTGTTGACGCCGTAAGGAACCACGTGAATTCGGGCTGATTCAATCCCATTTTCTTTGAGTGTGGAACGAGTATGGCTGCTCGCAACGATCCACGCAGTCGCTAGGGAGGCCTCAGAACTGAGCTTGTTCATTTCCCTGGGCCCCAAGCGTAACTCCATCTCAGCGGTCAAGGACATCCGTGCGCCTGGCGATCGCTCAAGCTCCTCAAGGAGAGTTCTCCGGACTGTTGCGGGATGAGGATGGACTTGAAACAGAATTCGGTTCACTACCCGCTCAGGTCCAGGCTTGAAGGCATCGAACGCGTCGAAACTACACGCCAATAAAGCGGACCCAGTTCGGTGGGCGAGAATCCGTGCCTTAGTGCCCAACCATCTGTTGCTGTATCGCTCTAGACGAAGCCCCGGCCAGAACTTATTCAGACCATATGCCAGCGCTGCAAGCCCGGAAAGCCTCACTTGAGCACCTTCGAAGTGTACTCCGTACCGTTCAGCGGCCAAACGTTCACTATAGACGTTGGTCACAAATGCCCGAAGCAATCCGCGTTCGGCTAACGCCAGGGGAAGTTGGTACCTATCGCGTGCACCGGCGTGGACTACAACTGCATTCGGAGGATCAAACATGTAACGGGTGGAGTGGCTACTCTTCGGGATAACAGTTTGGAATCAGATGAAGCAATTCAATTTGCTACGTGCCAAGTCATTCGCCGTAGGGCCATGGACACTTTACTCAAAGGGGGGCCTGCCCGAATAAACAACTGGCTCCAACTACTTAGTGGCAAATACGAATGGGTGAGGATTGTTGTTACTCTTTGTGGAAAAAATGCGAAATTCAATGTTTTTGAACCCCAGATCTGATAGAAAGAGGCTGAGAGACCTTATTGGATATGGCGTCTCTCGCATCAACTCCATGCCAAAAAGCCTTTTTGTATTAGCTCGGATGTTGTCGAGCGCTCGATAAACCGCATATAGGAGTGACAACACAACTCCAAATTTCCCTTCGTCGTTTGGAAACCGATAGAGAGGCAAATGGATCATTATGGTTCCTCCCACATCAAGTACGCGATAGAACTCACGAAAGGAGGAAAACCCGATTTGTGCACTGTCAAGATGCTGGAAGACATGTGTGGAAAAGATTGCTTTGACAGAACGATCCTTTTGCGGAAGGGTCGACCCATCAATAACCGAAAACTCCACTTTTCTAGCATCTACAGCACTTACGGCATGGGCGATCATATGCTCAGATACGTCCACCGCGTAAACATGGTCGAACGATATTGCGAGTTGTCTCGTGATTCGTCCCGCACCACAGCCAATTTCGAGGCAGCTTTGTGTGTTCATTCCATACTGTCGCCAATGGCCCAAGAAGTCCTGCCAGTCAGATTCCCCCAGAGCATAGAACTCTTCATCGGTCCAAGGCGAGGCTCCCTCCTTATGTTTGTTGGCCCATGAAGCGACGGCCCACAACGGGTCGTCTTTTCCCCATTGCTTCCATTCCGAATTGGATCTCAACTCTGTCATGAACAGGTCCCCTTTTCTCATTTGGAAGCTGCAGCATAGGCGGTTGGTGTAGCCCCCGGATTATGTCGCCACAATGAAATTCAATCGCCAAGCTCTGCTCCAGCAAGCTGGAAGGCCGACCAGTGAGCCTTGCCCCAGCCAGTGAGTCGCGACCGGTCATCCTTGCGAAGGGCGAGGCACCATGTAGTGAGGGCAGCGGCCATTGTTGTGAGTGCGCCAACCTCGATCCAGCGCACTGGAGCTGGACCGATCGCGAAGGAGTGCCCGATGTAACCGCCGCACCAAGCAGCTATGCTAGTTGTGCCAACTCCAAACCACAGCCTTACAGCGAATCGAACGTAATCTTCCTTGAAAGCAAGACATGCATCCTTAATTACAAAGTGGTAGCATGCCAACCCTTCCCCGATCAGAATTCCCAAAGGCACAGCAATTAAGCCATAGGAGCGAAGTAGAATTGCGATGGCACACAACGCGATGATTGCTGATCCCAAGTAGGATTGGGCCAAGCGACGATGGCGGTTACTGGCTATAAGGAAAGCGGAACTTGCGAGCCAAGGAGCCTGCAATACAATGGCGCTTAAGAAACAACGCAGCAGCCATATGTCGGGCTTAAGCTTGCTACCAGTCCAGACTGCGATTATGCCGGCACCTTCAAACCAGAGGGTGGCAGCAAATGCGGCGCTCAGTGCGACGGAGGTAGTCATTAGCAGCCGGTGTCCAATTCGAAGGGAAGCCTCTGCTCCGACAGCATCCAGCCGTGTCAGTTCAGGCCAAAGGGCAACCTGAACTGGCGCCACCATTTGCCGGACCGCGTTGGCAAGCGTGCGCGTGGTGATAAGCAATGCAACTGCTGCGCCGCCCAATCTTCTTGATACCATTAATACTGGGCCCTGTACAGCAAGAGCCATGGAAAGCATGATTAGCCCAAAAAAAAAGCTCGGGCCCAACAGTTCTTTAACACCAACAATACGGACTTCTGAGAGTTTCGGCAATAGCTCAGGATGAGAGTGCCGCAGGCTCATCCAAGCCCATATAGTGACGACAAGCAAGGGGCTCGCCCCCCAAAGGGCAAGTGCTAAGACACCTCCGTGAACCTGGAGGACGGCTACCGTAACGACTAGCAATCCAATAGCTTGGAGATTCCACAGCCACTGGGTGGCTGCAAGATTTCCCGTCGAACGGTAAATACCACGCAACTGCCATGCGGGCATCTGCCAAAGCACTGTCGAGGCAAGCACCCAGGTAGACAAGGCAGCTACCCCAAGCGGAATGTGCCGGATGCCGATCCACACCGGTATTGGCAACAAAGCCGTAACCAATCCAAAGAGGAGAGAAAGGCCGATGGCCGCCCCAACGTAAAAGGCCATTGCAGAGCCTTGAACGTAATGGAAACGGTCCAAGTCTCCACGAGCGTATGCGGCAGTCATTGCGTTTGCTGCTGCAGAATTCATGCCAAGGTCTGTCACGCCAAAGTAAGCTACCACCGCCGACAGGGCCATCCACTCACCGTACACATCTACGGGCCAGTGGGAGAGGAATAGTGGAACAAGAAGCAGGTTGCCAACGATGTTTACCATCTGCCCCGCGAAGATAGCAGAAATGCTCTTGAGAACACGTTTCAGCAAACTGTCAACCTTCCGTGACCTTTGGTATCCCTAATTTGAGGGTTCCTGTCCAAGAATGTGAAATTGGCACCTGCATCATTAGCCACGCATCTCCGCCTGCGCTTTGGAGATGACATGGTTAGTCGCCCGCACAGAGAAAGCCAATTTCATCCGTTCCGGAACCCACAAAAGCAACAGCAGAACCTGAAGTTCGCAGAACAGTTACAGCCTTTGTCGGTGCCGTGGCATCACGCGCCCAGCAATCATACGAAGCGTTGCTGGAAAATGCGGCCGGGCCCTTTAACTTAACACTACAGTTGGTCCCTAACGTACAAGTGTCCTTGATCAAGTGGATATTCGTCTGCTGCGCACCCGAAGCGTCGAATGTTACCGGAGTCGCCGCCAGTCTTGGGACGGGGGTTGTGCTATCTATTATAAGAGGTGCGGTTCCCGTCGGGACGGTGGAAACTAACTGTCCTTCGAATGTGCCATTACCGGTCGTGTTTGTTGAGGGGCACGTTCCGCTAAAGGCTGCGGAGCCGTCATCGATCCAGCCGGGGGGGGATCTCAGTATTTTTGAGCCGGACACGTTTCCATAGGTCTGTATTTGATCCCAAGTCAGGGTGACGAGGGGGTATTCCCTGCCGCTAGTACGACCGCAGACCGTATAAGACTGCGCGCCGTTAACAGGCGCCCAAGTGACAGAATTATAATTTGAGCTACCTAAGCTGGCGGCATTCATAGTTGTTACCGGGCCCGTTGCCTCTGTGTGGCCACCGTAGGTGTTCGCATAGACCTTATAGCTATAAGTGGTCGATCCATTGCCTGTTGGGATGGCTCTTAGGTTAACGGGGGATTCTAATCGGTCAACTCGAAACTCCCCGCCGTAAACATTTACCTTCCCGGAAAAATCATTCCGCCAAGTCTGCCACCCGCGATCGCCAGCGTGGCTATAGTCAAATGACATTTGTTGCTGTGGCATTGGATTTTGGCCGCCGAGAACTTCTGGCTGGAACACGACGTAATTGTTCTGGGTTGGATAAGTAATCGGGTTAATAACAATGTTGGCGGGGAAAATATGGACGGTGTCGATCAGGCGAAGGACGCTTTGAAATCCCATATTAATTGTTGGCAGTTGCCCACCGACCGGACCAGGCTGAAGGCGAAACTGCTCGAGGTGCACACCCTCGCTTTGCCCCTTGCTCACATCAATGAATTTCCCGTCGGCAGCCATTTCGCGCGAAGGTTGCCAACTTCCCCCAACAATATGCAGAAAGTTTTGTCCCGATCCAGCAGCTATAAGCATTCTTGCGCTTCCCTCGCTAACAAAACCCCACACATAAAAATTGGCTCCGGTGGTATTAAATTGCAAGTCGGATACCCCGCTGTTGAGGAACAGCCAGTTTGTACCGTAGACATATGCGGCGGCATTCGAGAATCCAACACCACAGTTTGCCACTTCAAGAGTGTCGAAATGAAGGTCAGAAGCGTTCGGATTCTCGTTGTCGACCCCTACTCCGGCACTGCTGATCGAAATATCTTTAAAAGTATTTGTGTCGCCGTTTGCTTTTCCACTCAAGAGAACGCCGTTGGTAAATTGGCGGGGTCCCCAAAATCCAATCCCAATATTAAGAAATAGATTCCTCGATGCATTGATCTTGGTTGCATCCAGCTCGATTGCGGCCCGTGGGTTCGCGGAAGTGTTCCCAAAAAAATGAACATTTTCCAGTCGATTTCCCATTCCTTCGATATGAAGCATGGGAAGGCCAGCATGGCCTGTCCAAGACAATGAAGTAGGTGACCCGGCGAGAGTGTCACCCGTTCCATGCCCTTCCAAAGTGCAACCTTGCCGCGTGGCCAGGTTAATTGTGGATGATATTAAAGTGTTGCCAAAGGGCAGGTATACAATGCCGCAACTTGGTGCAGCACCAAAATCGTTGATCGCCTCCTGAATCCCGCCTGTAGAAGAGCCAAGCGCAAATCGGTCAGCATAACGGATGTATTCCACTCGGGGGGTCAATTGCTGTGTAGTCTGGGCCTGCGTTTTTTCCTGTCTGCCGGGTGCCAGGAGAAAGCAAGCGGTAAGCGCCAGTATAATCGCTCTGCGGTACGCTATAGTCACGAAATGATTCTTCTTCAACATCCTAGTGGATTCGTCGCTGGCCACAAGATCATGGCCGAATTCCTCGGTAGCGCACGTGATGGTGTTGTGTCGGGCGCACAGACGGTGAATTGATCTAAGCACCGCCGAAAGGGGGGGCAGGTTAAAGGAAAGGAACACGGGATTCGGGATCGAGTGCGCGTTCGGAGGCAATCGATTTTCGCGGCGAAGCCACATGCAAGCTTCCCCTTCGTGGGCATCGCGCAGGATGTCCACCGGTAAAATTGTCATGAATTCTGGGCGCACACCAATCAGTCGAGTGCGGTACCCCTCGGGCACTTCCAATAAGAGCCTTCGATCCGGTCCGGATGAGGGGTCAACACGGGTTGGTCGTGATAGATCTCGCACTCCTTCTCGAAGGCGCCCTTGGGCGACAAGAAATATTCAAAGGCGAATAGCTGGTATCCGTCGGGAATGTGATCTTGAAGGGTTTGTTTCAAATTCTTGTCCGAACATCCCCGGTGTTCAATAAGAAACGTCCCATCCGTTTCATCTATTGAGCCCAGAACGAATGCGCCAGGAAACTTCCCCGTGACCTTTATCTTCAACATTTCTTCGGTTAGCGTAAAAGGACCCTTTAAACCTGATACTCCCATTTTCGATCTCCTCTGAGCGTATGACGCATATGAAATTACGACTCGATCTTTTCTTGACCCCGGGTAACAGGAAAGCATTCGTGAATCTGGCTTATGCCACCATCAACCAATACCCTGGTTCCCCGCGGTCAATTCGAGAAGACTGGCATCCTCATCCTTAGAATACTAATTCGCCATTGTATTATAATATACGTACACTGTCGCTCAAGAGAAGACATCGGTTACTACAATTTTTACCGCCACGTCCTTCAAAGACTGGGTAAAGCACTGGTTTGACCGTAATCCCACCCTTATGGGAGCACGTGCTGGGCTAAAGCCCTGCATTACGCTGCCAATCAGAACACGACCGGCAAGTTCCTTATTGCACTCCATTCGACGGTGTCGCAATTGCCACGCACGCCGCGAACCATGAGGCGTTGACCGGAATTAGCCGCCTCAAAAATGTTAGCAATCGGGAATTTCTCCTGCCGATCTGGCCTGGGCGTACGCAGCAAGCACCTCATCGGGTCGGTCAAGGCATTCAAATGAATACCCATGAGAGAGCAGAAGTTCGCTGCATGTGCGGTGTAATCCTTCGCTATGGGTCGCCAGGAAAATTACTGGATGATGATTCTCCAGCACCGATTTCGCCCCTTGGAGGACATCGACTTCGGCCCCCTCCACATCGATTTTCATGAAGTCAGGCGGGGGCAGTTCACCAGATTTGACCATTTCATCGAGGCAAACGGTCCGAACCGTAAGACTGCCACCAAAAGCAAGGTGCCCCATCGAATGGTTCGGCCCCTCATCGAAATGCGCGACACCGGCCCTGCCCGCCACCGCAGCATCGATTACCGTAACGTTTGTAATTCGATTGATCCGCAGATGTTCATTGAGATGATGAAGATTCAGTGGAACAGGCTCGAATGCAAAAACTCTACCTTTGGGGCCAACCAAGACCGAGGCCAGTAGTGTATAGAAACCAGCATTGGCACCGATATCGTACACAACACTTCCCATTGTTACAGCTTTTTCAAATGTCTTTTGCTTGGCATGTTCGTAGCTTCCGAGCCAGCAGCCGTGGTTGCTTGAACCCGCGATCCACTTTAACCCTTTAAGCTTTCCTTGGAGAATCGGCATCACAGTTTTCGGGGGTATCAGACGCAATGGAAGGCGAACAACTTTCCCCATTATCGACTTGTCAGACATTCCAGAGAAGTTCATTAAACAAAATCCGGTGGTAATGATGTCGCAACCGTCACACACACAGCAAACCAGGCAGCGTTGGCGGGGATGTGGAGATTGAAGTCCGAAAGGCTGTGGGCCAGGATCCCGCAACAGCCCAGGGTGGCGCCAAGGCGCAAGTAGGTGTTAGGTGTCAGGTGCCAGGTGCCAGAAAGAACGGGACCCGGGACCCGGGACTCGGGACTCGGGAGACGGGAAGGCATGTCCGGGATCCGGAGTTCTGAGTCCGAAGTCGAAGGAGCGAGGGAACCGGAAGTCGGCCTAACGACTGACCACTGACGACTGATGACTTCTTTGAACACGATATGGAAGAACAGTCCCAGAGCGAACAGAATGATGGCGGCACCGGCCAGTCCTGTCTCTGCCAGGGCTTCAGCATAATCGTTATGGGCGTGGTCCCAGCGGAGGTCTGAGGCGAAGGTTTCATGAGCGGGGAAGGCAATTTCAAAGCTGCCCAATCCCACACCCAACCAGGGATGGGCACGGAAAATTCCCAGCGTGTTGCGTGCTGCTTCCATGCGCCCGCTCAGGTCCAGTTCCGTCTGATGGGGATTGCCCGCTGTCCTGGTAATTCGCTCCGCGATGTCGCGCGGGGCCATCCAGAAGAACAGAAGCGCGGCGGCCACGACGGCTACCCCAGCCACCAGTGCCGTCGCTGGTCGTGCCCGGCGCGGTCCGAAAAAGAGAACCAGCAGTGCCGCCAGTAAGCACTCAACCGAAAGGGAGATCACTCCGCCGCGGGAGCCTGAGAGGAGTACGGACGCAATCGGCAGCAGAATCGCAACGCCCAGCAGTGCCGCCGAAGGATGCCTGCCAAACGCCGGCAATACGCTTGCCACGGAAAGCGGGATTAACATCTCCATCAGGCCCGCATAGTGGTTGTGGTTCACGTAGGGCCCAAAAGTCCAACCCTGGGTCTTGACCGTCCAGTAGATCAAACCCTGGCTGGAGAAGAACTGGAAGATGGCAAAGAGCGACAGGAAAAAAGTATAGGCGACAAGTATCCAACGCAGGGCGACGATGGACGTAAAGTCGCCATCCGCCTTTGCCGGCCGTTGGGCATCACCCCTTGTCCCAGTTTTTCCGGCGGAATATCCGGAAACAGGGGCGCGCAAAATCTGCCCGGCAAGGAAGAAAAAGATCAGGTCAGTGGCCAGCTTCACCAGCGATTCCCGCGTGGCAATGGAATCCATCGTCAGGTGACACGCGAATTGGATCACCACCAGAAGGAAGAACAGACCCGCCGGAAGATAGAGCGGCGACCACATGATCTTGAAGCTGCCATGCCGCATGTTGGCAATCGCCCAGGCGATGAGAAGAAGAGATGCCACTACCGCCAGCGATGCCCAGGCCCAAGCCTGCACAGCTCCAAAAGCCAGGGGCGCTGCCAGCAATGTCAATACCAATCCAGCTCGAATCAGCGCGGATGACAGCCCTGGCGTAACAGCTTCACCACTGCCACGGTAAAGAGCAGGGAACGTATTGTCGACCGTCAGCGGCAAAGCCATAAAGTGCGGCGCAGGTCACTTACGGGAAGATTGTGTATCAGCGGGTTCTGAATCTCCCGTTCGTCCCTTCTTGGTCTGGTCATAGTAGAAATTGTAGTGGCTGTAAGAGCCGTAATAACCGTCATACCGTAGGTCCACTTTGTTGAAGACGATGCCCAGAACGTTTGCGCCACTTGTCTGCAAACTCTTGCGGGACCGCGTCACTGCGTTGCGGAAGGTTACGCCACTTTCGATGACAAAGATCACTCCATCCACCAGCGTCGAGAGAATCATTCCATCGGCGACAGGAAGAATGGGAGGAGAATCGATTAAGACAAACTTGAAGCGCTTGCACAATTCCTCGAGCATCGATTTCATGGCCGGGGAGGAGAGAAGTTGAGTGGGATTCGGGGGTTTGGGGCCCGCAGGGATGACAAAGAGCGTGGGCACTTCGGGAAACTGGACGATGGCGCTGTCAATGCCATGTGCGCCGGTCAGGTAGCTGGCGAGCCCTTTTCCGTTTCCCACATTGAGTGCTCCGCCCACCCTGGGGTGGCGAAGGTCGGCGTCAATGATCAAGGTTGGCTCACCCCGTTGAGCAAGTGCGATGGCCAAATTGAGGGACGTCACCGTTTTGCCCTCACCCGCCATGGAACTGGTGACCAATAGCAATTGTGGTGGCTGCGGAGCCGTGGAGAGGATTACCGAGGTCAAGAGCGTCCGGAAGGATTCCGCCACGGCCGAGGAGGGCCGGCTCAAAAGCGCCAAACCCCGCGTTGTGGGCGCATCGTCATTGTTTCCCAGTTGCGCCACAGACGGTTGACGGATGGTGTTGGGAGCAAAGGGGACAATCGCCAGGGCGGGGGCATGCGCCAATCTTTCCGCCTCTTCCACACTCTTTATGGAAGTATCCATGGCTTCCTTCACAAAGGCCAGAGCCAGGCCCAGGACCAATCCCACCATCAAGCCAACCAGGATATTGCGGAGCTTCTGGGGACGAACAGGCCCCTTGGCTGGTTTTGCCTTTTCGATCACGTGGATGTTCGTAGCCCGGAGGCCGGCCGAAACTGTCGCATCCTTAAGCCGTTGCAACAGGCTGTCATAAAGCTGCTGGTTTGAATCGGATTCACGCTTCAGAAGACTATGCTGAATCAGGAGTTGGTTGAGTGCGCCGACTTCAACCTTTTCATGGGCGACGGCAGTCTGAAGGAGCCTCTCCCTGCCCAGGGCGGCTGAGTAGTCGTTCTTCATCCTTTGCACTATCCGCTTCCGCTCCCTGTCAATCAGGGTCTGGATTTCATCCACCTGGCTTTGAAGTTGCAACGCTTTTGGATGTTTCGGCCCTGATTGCTCCACGGTTTCAACGTATTGTGACTTCAGATCCGCGTACTTTTCTTCCAGATGCTGCAGGAGGTCGTCCTTCTCCACAAAGGCCACTTGCGATTCATCGGCGCGCACAAGTTCATAGACCGATTCTTTTTGCAGCCGGTCGCTTTCTGCAGCGGTAAGGTCATGGCTCAGATCCGCCATTCTCTGCTCGACAACATTTTGTTTGTCGCTGAGATCAACGATGGAGTTTTGCTTCTCGTAATTGACCAGCGCCTCTTGCGATTTCTCCACTTTGGCCTTCAATTCGTCAAGTTGCTGTTCCATCCACCCGGAGGCTTGGCGGGTGGCATCGTACTTCTGTTTGAAGTTATATTCGATGTAGTTATCCGCCAGGGAATTGGCGATTTTGGCCGAGACATTGGGGTCAGCGCTCTCGAAGCTGACATTGACCACGTGACTGTCGCGCACTCTCTGGATGTGCAGGTCGCCCTGAAACGATCCGACAAGCTCTTCCGGCGTGGTCGGGGGGGCCGAAGGGAGCGGGGCGGCATGCTGCTGAATTGCCGCGACCCACTTCGGGTCATTCGCCGCGCCGACCTGGTCAAGGGTAATCTCCGCCAGCGTGGCGCCCTCGAGAACCTGAATCTGCGTGCCAAGGAACGCCTCGTCGCCGTAGGTCTGCATATCCCGGTAAAGGTCGTTCAGGGATTGAATCTGCGGCGTGTCAGCCTCGATGTCCAGGCGCACGGTGGATTCGTAGATCGGCGTCATCTTGAAGGTCGCAATCGCGACCAGCAAAGTCACGATGATGGCAACGGTGAGGATGGTCCAGCGGCGCTTGAGAAGGATGTTCCAGTACGTTCGCAGGTAGCTGAAACTGTCGAACTGTGTCGCTTCAATATCGACCACCTGGCCGACGGGAGAATGCGATGCCTCCGGCAACCTTGGCCCGCGGGTCGACAGAGATTGATTTTCAGACATACTTTTCACCCAGGAAACTTTTGATTTTTGAGGAGAGTTGATTTGGCATTACGCCCTAATCCTAGTGGACATATACAACAGCGAAGGTGGCAGCCTGGATGGCGGCTTCGATGCCCCGGCGGAAGGCTTTCTTCCCCGTGCTATCGGGAACGAAAAAAACATCTTCAGCTTGCAGCTGAGTGTCATGCACGCTGCCTGCCAGGACTTTCTTGAGGTCCACGGGAATTTCATCGCGTCCGTTTTGCGCCGACGGATTCTTGCGAAGTATCATGGCCTTATCCCGGATTGCTGTTGGCTTCAGATCCTCAGCGAGCGCCACGGCCTGAAGGACGGTCATATCTTCCTGCCCGGTTTTCAGGGGAAATCCGCCCGGGCGATTCACCGCGCCCACAACATAGATGATGCCGGCACGTTGAACCGTGACCCGGTCGCCGGGATACAGATCGACGTTGAGCAGCGGGTCGCCACTTTCCGTCAGCTTGTTGAGGTTTACGGTGAAGGTTCCTTCGCAGGAAGCAGGGTTGCTCCCAGCGGCACAGGCATCAGACTGTTTCAAAATCTGCGTGGCAATTTGCCCACGGGTGATAATGGCCAATGTGCCGGCATTATCCGCCAGCCCTTCGGCCTGCGATAAGAGATCAACCAATGTAGTCTTTCCAAATACCGGGTAGATCTGGGGGTGCTTCACGGCTCCGGCAATGGTGACCGCATGGACGCGTGATTCCTTAATGCTGACGGTGACGCGGGAGCGGCTGTAGATTTCTGACTCGCGGTATTTCGCGCTAATTAAATCCGCCAGTTCCCCCGGAGTTCGCCCGGCGGCAACGATTGGAGCGTTGAGCAAAGGCAGCACGATCTGGCCCGCCGGACTGACACGGTAATCTCCTGTAACGTCAGGAGCCTCATAAACGTTGATGTTGAGAACGTCGTCAGGACTAATTATGTAGTCAGGGAGCACGAGGGAAGAACCGGAAGGCGGGGTTGTTTCCGACGCAGCCACTGGCGTATGGCCAATGGGCGCAAGCGTCTGGCCCGCCAGGAATGGGCAGCACGCCAATGCCAATGTCATTGTGGCAACCAATCGCCTTGCCGGGATTCGTTCAAGATAGCGCCGTATTGTGCCTGCCGAGACTTTCATTTCATGTCTCCTAATCATCTTCTATGGGGAGAATTTCGGTATGTGTGATGCGCCACGATTGCGGACGCAGAGGTTCCCAATTCATCAAGCAAAAAGGGGAGTGTTGACAGTAAAGGAACGTTCAGGCCCGCGCTGCGGGGGGCGACGCACCCGCTCCACCATCCATGCATCCACTTCCACGGCAGCAGACTTTTGAACGAGTTCAACGGACAGCACCAGGCGATAGTGGCTTTTGTTCCGTACCAGAATCCCCTCGATTCCTTCCAAGGGACCAGACTTGACCCGCACCCAATCTCCAAACTTCAGAAACGGATAGGGTTCAATCTCCGCACCTCGCGCAATAGTGCGGCGGATGGCCTCAATCTCCGTGTGCGAAATGACGGCGGGCACACCGGCAAATCCCACCAAACCCAGGACGCCGGGTGTACTCCGGGCGCTATGCCCATGGTCGCTGCCCGCTCGCAGGAACAAGTAGCAGGGAAACAAGGGCAAAGATAATTTCTTGATTCGATCACTCCATTGGCGGACGGCAGTGTATTGAGGCAGGAAGACTTCGATTCCTTTGGAAGCCATGTAACGTGCCACCAAGCCTTCGTGCTGATGGCGGGTGTGGACGGCAAACCAACCGGCACCCTCCAGCCTCGAGGCCTGAAGTTGTTTGGATTCGCCCTCTGGCATAAAGCTTCGCCCTGTGACTCCCAGGGACCATCTAATTCCAAGGAGCCTGCAAGACCTGTGTTGTAACGTAAGCGTTCGGCCTTGGCCGTCTAGACAGGTTTGATTTTAGTGGGCATTCTTCCAAGTGGACACTCCGGTGGTGTCCACTTGGAGGTCAGATGGATGCTTCGAATTCCGCCGTGATGGATGCTGTTTCCTCCCGTAAGGCACTTCCCACCGCCAAGCGACAGTACCGCAGTGCGGAGCTAAAGCGTCAGATCGTCGAGGAGACCCTGGTGCCAGGGGCGTCGGTGGCCCGGGTGGCGCGAGCGCATGGGGTGAATGCCAACCAAGTGTTCGCCTGGCGGCGCCAGTACGAGCGAGGTCTGCTGAAAACCCGGAACCGTGCGATGCCCGGCTTGTTGGCGGTTCGCCTGGCGGAGGGGGGAGCGGACCAGGCCAGTGCGCCGATGCCGCGAAGCCTCTCTGGCGTGATTCAGGTGGAACTTCCCAAGGGGCAGTTGCGACTGACGGGCGCGGTGGATCCCGAGGCGCTGCGAGTGGTGCTGAAAGAGTTGCTGGCATGATCGGGCTGGCGGTGGGGACGAGAATCTGGATCGTGGCGGGCGTGACGGACATGCGGCGCGGGTTTGTGGGGCTGAGCGGCATGGTACAGACGGCGCTCGCGGAGAATCCCTTTTCGGGGCAGGTGTTTATTTTTCGTGGGCGCCGCGGCGATCTGCTCAAAGTGCTCTGGTGGGATGGCGACGGCCTGTGTCTTTTTGCCAAGCGGCTGGAGCGTGGGCGCTTCATCTGGCCGCAGGCCACGGGTGGGGTGGTCGCGCTCACGCCAGCGCAGCTTTCCATGCTGCTGGAAGGGATTGACTGGCGACGTCCTGTGCGCACCGCGGCGCCGCAGATGGCGGTGTAAGCCGGGAAGTTCCTCACCTTCGGATATTCCTATAATAGATATTGCATTATTGAGCGTTTTCTTCTTGCATATCACAGAAAATCTGGCATAATGCGGTCATGATGGCTCCGCGCCCCGCCCTGCCGAATCTCGACACGCTCCCCCCGGAAGCCTTAAAGGCTCTCGTCCTCGCCCAGCAGCAAACGCTCACCGTGCAGGCGGAAAGAATCCAGGTGCAGGATGAACAACTGGCGGGGCGGCAAGCCGAGATCGAACGCTTGCAACTGCTGATTGCCAAGTTGCAGCGGATGCAGTTCGGGCGCCGGTCGGAGAAGTTGGAACGGCAGATCGAGCAATTGGAGTTACAACTGGACGAACTGGCCACCGCGCAGGCGGAGCCCCCGGCGGCTTCCCCTACGCCGGCGGCGGCAGGTCCGGCGGCCCCGGGCCGGAAACCTGGGCGCCGGCCGCTGCCGGGTCATCTGCGGCGCGAGAAGCGGACGATTCTGCCCAAGGAAACGGCCTGTCCGGACTGCGGCGGCAAGCTGAAAACTTTAGGCGAAGATGTCTCCGAGATCCTGGAATACGTTCCGGCCCACTTCCACGTGATCCAGCAGGTGCGGCCCAAGCTCGCCTGCACGCACTGCGACAAGATTGTGCAAGCGGAAGCGCCCAGCCGCCCGATTGCCCGGGGTCTGGCGGGACCCGGCTTGCTGGCGCACGTGCTGGTCTCGAAATACTGCGACCACCTCCCGTTGTACCGCCAGGAAGAGATTTATGCGCGGGTGGGCGTGGAACTGGAGCGCACCACGCTGGCGGACTGGGTGGGTGGGGCAAGCCAGTTGCTTCAGCCGTTGGTGGAGGCGTTACGGCGTCACGTGATGGCGGCGGCGAAGTTGCATGCCGACGATACCCCGGTGCCGGTACTGGCGCCCGGCCTGGGAAGAACGAAAACGGGGCGACTGTGGACGTATGTTCGGGATGACCGGCCCGCCGGGGACGCCGCGCCGCCTGGGGTGTGGTTCGCGTACTCGCCCGATCGCAAGGGCGAGCATCCCCAAGGGCACTTGCGCCACTTCGCGGGCACGCTGCAGGCGGATGGCTACGCGGGGTTCGACAAGGTGTATGAAACGGGGCGCATTCGTGAGGCCGCATGCTGGGCGCATGTCCGAAGAAAGTTCTACGATCTTCACGTCGCGCACCACTCGCCGGTGGCGCAAGAAGCTCTGGAACGGATCGCGGCTCTGTACGCTATTGAAAGCGAGATCCGTGGCCGTCCACCCGACGAGCGGCGCGAGATTCGGCAAACCCGCGCGCGGCCCCTGCTGGAATCGTTCCACCAGTGGCTGGAAAGTTGCTTGACCCAGCTGTCGCAGAAATCGGATACGACGGCGGCGGTAAAGTACGCGCTGGGACGCTGGGAAGCGCTGACGCGCTACGCAGAGGAGGGGGGGCTGGAAATCGACAACAACGCCGCCGAACGGGCCCTGCGTGCCGTCGCTCTGGGACGCAAGAACTACCTTTTTGCCGGCTCCGATACGGGCGGAGAGCGCGCCGCCATCCTCTACAGCCTGATCGGTACCGCGAAACTGAATGGCCTCGATCCAGAGAGCTACCTGCGCGACGTACTCTCCCGCCTCCCCGACCATCCCATTAGCCGCATTGAGGAGTTGCTGCCCTGGAATGTCATCGCCCCCGGCACTGACCACAGTGCGGAACCGAAATAACTGTTCACAGCTCCTTAAGTGTCCACCAAACCTAGATGTGGACACCTATCTTCCTCCCCACTTGTCAACACGGTCAGCTTCGAACGCTTACGTTGTAACAAATTCAAGCGAAAAAACTGTTGCTGCCGAGCGGCATGCAACCCTAAAGATCATCACTTGCCAGCTTCAGCTTGCATTCTTGAGGCCAGCTGTCCTTGTTGCGTACAAATCACCGATTTGGCTTGGCTGAAACCGGCCCGATCCTTTAAACCCCACGGCAATCTCGCACCGTGGTTCCGTTTTCAGCCGTTGAACGGCTCCTTCAAAGCGAATCGTCGTAACCTTATTCTCCACATCCTGAAAATGCACGAATAATGTGACTTTGGTGCCCGGTTGCACGGGCTTATCCAAAGCGACCCGGGCCCCGCCAACTCCAATGTCACAAAGGACTCCTGCCACTTCGGTCTTGTCCTTCGGTCGACTCGATAGCGCGATAGTGACCGGACACCGAATCTCAAACCTCTTGGCAGCTCGCATAAGTGATGGCCGATCCCCTACCACTAATGTTGTTATCCGGGATACGTTGAGTAGACATATTTATAAGTTTTATCTAACTTATGCGCAATCCCCCGCCCGCATGAGATTGCCAGCTAATTAGTATGAGAGAGACGGACCCATTTATCCGCCAACATTACTATACCATAATGTTGGATTGAGTTTAAAGGCATGCAAAATGTATTAGCACAATATGCTTATAATCCTAAATGTCCCGGTATCACCGTTGGATGAAAAAACAGGAACTTTGATACGTCCAAGATCAGCGCGAGCAGCAGGCGAATGAAGAGCTCACCCGCGTCAGTATCTAAATGTGGACTGTAAGTTGAGCTTTTCTAAGGGGAAGGGGCGGAGTGGTAGGTGTCAGCTCAAGGCAAGGGCGGTGGCATTTTCCGCCAGCCAGGCAACGGATTCATGCGAACGAGGATTCCCGATTGAGGTCCGTCAATTATCAATCTACTGCGGTCTTGAGGACGGGCTCAACAGCTTTAAATAGGGGTTCACCACCCAATTTTGTTTGTCGAAAATAGTAAAGTGTGGCCGCAAGCCGACAGTCAACGTCGAGCTTTCGATAGATTGTATTGAGATGAGTCTTTACCGTGTTTTCTGAAACGGACAAAAGGATCGCAATCTCTTTATTTCTGGATCCACGGGCTAGCATTGTAAGGATCTCCCATTCCCGGCGGGTCAGCCCACTTGAGCTCATTTTATCCGTGGTCTCCGACTGGACAAGCTTGGTTATGAACCTTGTCGCGACTCGCTGATTTACCCAGATTTCACCCCGGCCCACAACTTCGATCGCCTTGAGAATGACGTCCAAGTCGCAATCTCTCGGGATGCACCCACAGCACCCTGCGCGGATGGCCCGGAACTCCGTGTCATCATCGGCCGCGTCGAGAAAAAGAAGGATCTTGACCTTTGGGACTAACGTCCTTAGGCGGGAGATCTTTTCGAGATCAGAATCTTCGCCGCAAGGGTGATAAAGCAGGAGTTCAGTTTGGGCTTTGGTGATTATTTCGAAGTCATCCGGAAGAGAGGGAAGGTCCAAAACCACGGAGTGGCCCGCCTCAGAGGCAAGCATCGCAGAGAGTCCCTTTCGGGACAGGGACGACCGGCTAACAATGCCTAATTTCATAACACTCCAACCCCGGCAGGTTGCTAGACTGGTTTCTCAAATACCCGCCCCATTCCAGCCAGCAGGATGGGAACCGGATCGAGTTGGAATTCAGAGAATTCTACCTGATTCTAGGCACTCGTGGACAACCATGTCAAGGCGTATGTGTATACGAAATCAAATAGGTGCATGCTCAAATCGTTAATGCTCTAATGGTAATTGTTAATGCTGAGAAAGCACTTCACCGTTGCCGCCGAGCTGGCGTCGAGTAAAGTGCCGGTCCCTCCTTCAAGATGCTAATAAGAAGGCCCTTCAAAACCTCAGTAATTGGATCCCATCCGCGGTCGAAGGCAGGGGCATAATCAGTGGTGGATCATAAGCCCGAATGGCCCCCAAGAAGACTTCACTCACAAGCGACTTCACCAGTTTTGAGAGTTCTGAAGAGTCAACGTGCCGCCGGGATTGCTGAACACGGGGGGGGGCGCCACGGTTCAAAGGGGCATTCGGGGGTGTTGAGGGCAGTGAACTCGGCGTTTTGACATTCTGTCGCCTTGCCCCATGAAATTATTTTCTCTAATGAAGCCCACGCAATTCAATGCCGCGTTCTAATTCTACTCGTTTCTGCTTGACAACAAAGGCGTTGGTCGGATATTTTGGCATTACCTTATTAAGGCCTGAGTTACTTGACAATATCCTGGAATCCCGTATTATCGTAGGCTGTTGATAGTTAACGGTTGCTGCGCGACCTCATCTTAGCCACAGTCGAGCTGATAATTACTTCGTGGACCGAGGTTTGAGTTTAGTATTGCTATTGCTGGCAATTTGGCATAGTTGGCGCAGCTTGGGCGTTGGTTTGAGGCGGGCAGGTCTGTGGGGACCTCCCAAAGTGGTTGCAGAGCCATGATGAATGTGGGCATTTTCGGCCTTTCTGTCCAAATCAATGAGCGAATTTAATTGCGTGGCAGGCTATCGCTGCCATGGACCATGGGTGAAGCGCGTCAACGGACGCATAACACCTGGAACTTTTGAGCCAGGGAAAAACTGGAGGAGATGCGGATGAGTGTCAAAAAGAGTTACTTTCGCAAGCTGTTCGGTCCCGTTGCGGCCGTGGTTATTGCCGTCGTTTTGCTGAGCGGGGTGAATGTTGTTGTGACCGCCCTGCCGGATCCTGGGTTTATCCCGGGAGTGGTGGATGACTGGAGCAATCACCACATCGCATTTCGCAACGAAGGCTCTGCCGTCGATGCTCTGGCCGGCGGCCGCGTGGAACGCTGGTACCGGAACGTCGGCGATCCGCGCTACGTCATGCAGGGAATGCGGCGGGATACGCTTTCCCGGCGGGTCATGTCAGCCCCCGATTTTGCGTCGCGAATGGCCATCCTGAACGCACCGGAAGAGTTCTCCCCTGAAGCCCGGTTTGCTCCTCCCCCCCAGGTGAAGATCAAGGCGGACTGGAACGTGAATGTGGGTCCCAAGGGCGTTGGACCGGGCCAGTTCCCCGCCAAGTTCAGCTTCAAGGCC
>Ga0302320_10007889_pt1 | contig 23325 bp, 24 predicted proteins | sample Bog_T0_3_FD_202130 | JGI IMG/M metagenome (GOLD analysis project Ga0302320, IMG submission 202130) | Peat permafrost microbial communities from Stordalen Mire near Abisko, Sweden - Bog_T0_3 | ecosystem: Environmental > Terrestrial > Soil > Wetlands > Peat | place: Sweden: Abisko, Stordalen Mire... | reverse complement strand
GTCATTAGTCATCGCACAGTCCTCCTGAGTCCTTCTTGTGTCCCGTTTAGACCGGCTGGAATGCGAACGTGACGATCTCGTTGCCGTCGGCGTCGTTGGTAAACGGCAGCATGGTCAACTCGACCTCCTGGCCGAACTGCAGTTTGGCCGGGTCGTTCTCGGTCAGCCGGCCTTCGACTCGGATAACGTCACCGAGCTGGACCAGGCCCACACCGAACGGCACGAAATCCTTGCCGACTGGGCCGGCGTAAGGAGCTCCGGGCGCGAAGCCCTGGGTGGTCCACGCCACCAGGGTTCCGCGGCGCGGCAACAACAACTCGCTCATCTGGGCGCCGCTGCACCGCGGGCACCACTGCTGGACCGGGAAGGTGGCCGCACCGCAATCGCCGCACCGACTGCCAATCAGCTGCGGGTTCTCGTCCGGCCAGGTCGAAATTTCGGGGGCAAGTGCCTTCTGCATCGAGCGATCCTCCAGCGATCATCCACAGTCCGCCAACAGAATAAGTGACTCACCAAAAGCTACAACAGCATTCCACAAAAGTGGTAATCGCATTCTCTTTTTTGTCTGGTATCGCCGCCTCGGAGCGAGATGCCCTGGCCCCGCACCAGTCCGATACCAGGTCAGCACATAGCGTGTAGACGCCACTCCGGACCAACGTGAGGAGACGACTATGACGGTCACGGTGTTATTCGAACTCAGAATCAAGCCCGACGCGGTGCCCGCGGCGCGTGATCTCATGCACCGAACGCTCGAAGTCACCCGGGCGTTCGACGGAAATCTCGGCATCGAAGTACTCGTCGATGCGGACGACGAAGCGCATTGGATGATGTACCAACTCTGGGACACGGTCGAGCACGACGAGGCCTACCGGAGCTTTCGTGCCGGCGAAGGAAAAGTAACGGAACTCCCGCCACTGTTGGCCGCTCCCCCTGTTAAGACGAGATACGTCACGAGTGATATCTAATGCACACCGCAGGTTCGATCGTCTGACACCTGGCAACTAGATCAGCGCGGGAATCACTTCGCGTTCGAACAACTCGATGCCGGAGCGGTCGTACGCAGCCTCGGGGAAGTAGCAGATCGCGTACTCGCAGCCGAGGTCGCGAATCTTCGCGATCCGCTCGATCACCTGTTCCACCGTGCCGGTCGCCGAATCCGGACCGCTGCCGGCCGCGAGCATGGCGTCGGCCACGTCCTCCGGCACGTAACCGATCATGCGGTCGCGTATCCGCGCCAGCCGATCTTTGACATCGGCATCCGAGGTGCCGACGACGGCGTTGAAGTTCGCCGACCGCACGATGGCGCCGAAGTCGGTGCCCAGCTTGCGGCAGTGCTCGGCTAGTACGTCAGACTTATGGGCGAACGCGGCAGGCTCCGGCGTGAAGTTGGTGTATTGCGCATATTTCGCAGCGATGCGCAAGGTAACCTTCTCCCCGCCGCCAGCGACCCACAGTGGAATCCCATTGTCCTGCAGTGGCTTCGGGGCAACGATCGCGCCGTCAACCTGGTAGTGCTTGCCGTCGAAGCTGACTTTGCCGTCGCGCCAGGCGTCCCGCATGATCTGCACGCCTTCGTCGAGCCGGCCCAACCGCTCCCCGGCCGACGGAAATCCGTAACCGTAAGCGCGCCATTCATGTTCGTACCAGCCGCCGCCGATACCCATCTGGATCCGGCCGCCCGAGATGATATCGGCAGTGGCCGCCACCTTGGCCAGGTAGACGGGGTTGCGGTAGCTCATTGCCGTGCACATCTGACCGAGCTTGATCCGCGAGGTGGTTGCCGCGTAGGCCGACATCAGCGACCACGCCTCGTGGGTGGCCTCGCCGCTGGGCAGCGGGACGGTGTGGAAGTGGTCATATACCCACAGTGAGTCCCAGGCGCCGCCGTCGGCGTAGGTGGCCAGGTCCCGCATCACCGCCCAGTGCTTCTCGGGTTCGATACCGACCAGATCCATTCGCCAGCCCTGCGGAATGAAGAGACCAAAGCGCATAACTACGGACTTTAGCCCGCCAACGATGCGGCCCGGAACGGGCCGCGGAGGCGGCGGGCCATCAGGCTGAGCCCGCCAACGATGCGGCCCGGAACGGGCCGCGGAGGCGGCGGGCCATCAGGCTGAGCCCGCCAACGATGCGGCCCGGAACGGGCCGCGGTGCCATGGCCTCACAGCAAATCGATAACAAGAACCTAGCCGGCTGCTGACAACGAAAAGCTAAATAAGATTCATGACATACACACGCTCGAACACCGATGGACGTGAACTCAATTCGACTGATGCTCGGCGTCGCCAAATCCGGGTACTGCAGCTGATATTCGCCGGGGCCGCGACCGTCGCGGCGTTCGCGCTATTCAGCCCTGCCCAGCCGGGTAGTGCCGCAACCGTCGCCACACCCGGGACAGTGCACCTGGCAGCTGCACCGACCATGGCCGGAGCCGGCGGCCTGGCGACCGACGGCTTCGACGGCACCGCCGGGGTCAACGACAACGGCCAGACCGAAGGCGATACCTTCACGCAGAACGCCCAGGACCAGAGCACCGCGTAAGGGACCCGCTCGCTGATCAACCTTTCTGACCTACCGGGAGGTTAGCCATCATGTTAGGCTACCCTAACTAAGGTCGGCGAGGAGGTCACCATGCGTGTACTAATCTCGGGCGCCAGCATCTCCGGCCCGGTACTGGCCTACTGGCTCTCCCGGCACGGTTTCGATGTGACCGTCGTCGAGCGTGCGCCGCACTTACGCAAGACAGGTGGCCACGCTGTCGATCTGTTCCGGCCGGCCATGGAAATCTCAGAGAAAATGGGCGTGCTGCCACAGATCGAGGCGCTCACCACCGGGACCGACGTGTTGACGATCTACCGCAAGGGGGTCCAACGCCCGGCCCGCGTTGATCTCACCAAGGTCATCGGCGCCGCATCCGACCGCCACGTGGAGATCATGCGAGACGACCTGAGCGAGGCCTACTACCTCGCCGGGCGCGACCACGTCGAGTACCTGTTCGCCGACTCGATAACGTCGATATCCCCCGACGGCGAAGTAACTTTCGAGCACGCGGCGCCCCGCGAGTTCGACGTCGTCGTCGGTGCCGACGGGCTGCACTCGAACGTGCGGACCCTGACCTTCGGCCCAGACGCCGGACGTACCCGGTTTCTGGGCGGCTATCTGGCGGTGCAGTCGGTGCCGAAAGCGCTTGCGCGCGAAGGGCAGATGGATTGTCACATCGGTGTCGGCCGGCTCGCCGGGATCTACACTGCGGCGCCCCTCGACGACGCTCGCGCGTTGTTCATGTTCCACAGCAAGCAGGAGCTCCAATACCATCACCGGGATGCGATGCGACAGAAGGAATTACTGCGCGACGCATTTTTCGGCATGCATCCATCGGTCGACGGCTGGCTCGACGAGCTGGACCGCACGCCGGCGTTCTACTTCGACTCGATCACCCAGCTGCAGCTGGACACCTGGTCGCGCGGGCGGGTGACGCTGGTCGGTGACGCCGGCTACTGCCCCGGGCCCGCCGTCGGTGGCAGCACCAGCCTCTCGGTGCTCGGCGCCTACGTGCTCGCAGGTGAACTGGCGCAAGCCGACGGCGACTATGCGCGGGCCTTTGCGTCTTACGAACAGCAGATGGCCGCGCCAGTGCGGCGCAGCCGCGCTTTCGCGCGCACCGCCGCCAAGACCATCGTCCCCAGCTCGCGGGCCGGGGTCTGGGTGCTGACCCGCGGCGCCCAGCTGGTCTCGATGCTTCCCGCGGGGCTCACCAAGGCGGTCGCCAAGCTCAACCCCGGCGGCCTGCGGATGTACGACTCGATGCAGTACAAGGATTACAGCACGCTCTGACGGTGCGAGCAGACGCAAAATCCCCCAAAAACGTGGCGTTTTGGGGGATTTTGCGTCTGCTCGCGGTAGAGAATTTAGGTCAGCGAGTCCGGCGGTAGGAAGCGGTCGCCGTACTTGGCCGCCAACTCACGAGCCCGGGCCACGAAGGCCTCCTTGCCCGTACCGGCGGGACCCTGGTAGCCGACGATGAACTGCGCGCTACCACCGGTCCACGGCGGGAAGCCGATGCCCAGGATCGACCCGATGTTGGCGTCGGCGGTGGTCATCAGCACGTTCTCGTCGAGGCACTTCTGAGTCTCCAGCGCCTCGGCGAACAGCATCCGGTCGATCATGTCCTGCAGCGGCGGCTCCGACGAGCCCGACTTGAACGTCTCGCGCAGGCCCGGCCACAGGCGGGTGCGTTTGCCGTCGACGTACTCGTAGAAGCCGGCACCTTTCAAGCGGCTCGGCCGGCCGAGCTCGATCATCTTCTCGACGACGGCCTCTGCCGGATGCGGCTCGTAGACGCCGCCGTCGTCCTCGACGCCCTTGCGGGAGGCGACGGCGATCTTGTGCATCAGCTCCAGGTTGAGCTCGTCGGACAGCTGCAGCGGCGGCGCAGGGTAGCCGGCCTGCGAACCGGCCTGCTCGATGCTGGCCGGTTCGACGCCCTCACCGAGCATCGCCAGCGCCTCGTTGACGAAGGTGCCGATGACGCGGGAGGTGAAGAAGCCGCGGCTGTCGTTGACGACGATCGGGGTCTTCCCGATGGCCAGGGTGTAGTCGAACACCCGGGCCAACGCCTCGTCAGATGTCTTCTCGCCCTTGATGATCTCCACCAACGGCATCTTGTCGACCGGCGAGAAGAAGTGGATCCCGATGAAGTCCTCCTGCCGCTTGACGCCGGTCGCCAGACCGGTGATCGGCAGGGTGGAGGTGTTGGACCCGAGCAGCGCGTTGGGCTCGACGATGTCCTCGATCTCCTGGAACACCTTGTGCTTGAGGTCTTGGCTCTCGAACACCGCCTCGACGACGAAGTCGACGCCTTTGAGGTCTGCGGGATCGGCTGTCGGAGTGATCCGGCCGAGCAGCGCCTTGGACTTCTCTTCGGTGGTACGCCCCCGCTCCAGCGCCTTGGCCTCCAACTTTTCGGAGTAGCCCTTGCCCTTTTCCGCGGCCTCGACGCTGACATCCTTCAGCACGACGTCGTAGCCGGCCTTGGCCGAGACGTAGGCGATGCCGGCGCCCATCATCCCCGCGCCCAGCACACCGATCTTGGTGATCGGGGTCTTGCCGATGCCGTCGGGCCGCGACTTGCCCGAGTTGATGGCCTGCATGTCGAGGAAGAACGCCTGGATCATGTTTTTGGCGACCTGGCCGGTGACGAGCTGGGTGAAATAGCGGCTCTCGATGCGTGACGCCGTGTCGAAATCCACCTGCGCACCTTCCACGGCCGCGTCCAGGATGGCGCGCGGCGCGGGCATCGGTGCACCCTTGAGCTGCTTCTTCAGCAAGGCCGGGAACGACGGGAGGATCCCGGCCAGCCCGGGGCTGCTCGGGGTGCCGCCAGGCATCTTGTAGCCCTTGGCGTCCCACGGCTGGACATGGCTCTCGGGGTTGGCCTTGATCCACGCCTTGGCGGCGGGCACCAGCTCCTCAACGGTGGGCAGAACCTCGTCGACCAGGCCGGCCTCCTCGGCCTTGGCCGGCTTGAACCGGGTGCCCTGACTCAGCACCTCCATGAACGCCTTCTGGATGCCGAACATGCGCACGGTGCGGGTAACGCCACCACCGCCGGGCAGCAGGCCCAGCGTGACCTCGGGCAGGCCGATCTGGCTGCCCTTGGCGTCGGCGGCGATGCGGTGATGGCAGGCCAGCGCGATCTCCAGGCCGCCGCCGAGCGCCGCGCCGTTGATGGCGGCGACGACGGGCTTGCCCAGGGTCTCCAGCGCACGCAGGTCGCGCTTGACTCCTTCGACGGTGTCGAAGGCCTCACCGGCGTTCTCCGGTCCGAGGTGGATCATGCTCTTCAGGTCACCGCCGGCGAAGAAGGTCTTCTTGGCGCTGGTGATGACGACGCCGGTGATCGAATCCTTTTCGGCGACAAGGCGTTCGACGGCGTTGTGCATCGATTCGGCGTAATGCTCGTTCATCACGTTGGCCGAGCCGGTCGGATCGTCCAGCGTCAGCGTGACGATGCCATCGGCGTCTTTATCCCAGTGAATCGTGTTCTCTGCCATAGCCTTAAACCCTCTCAATGATGGTCGCGACACCCATGCCGCCGCCGATACACAGCGTGATCAGCGCGCGTCGCGCATTTCGCCGTTCGAGCTCGTCGACCATGGTTCCGGTGATCATGGCGCCGGTGGCGCCCAGCGGGTGGCCCATTGCGATGGCGCCGCCGTTGACGTTGAGCTTCTCGTCGGGGATGTTCAGGTCCTTCTGGAACTTCAGCACCACCGATGCAAACGCCTCGTTCAGCTCGAACAGGTCGATGTCGTCGATCGTCAGCCCGGCACGGTCCAGCACCTTGCGGGTGGCCGGAGTGGGGCCGGTCAACATGATCACCGGGTCTGCTCCACTGGTGGCGGTGGCCACGATGCGCGCCCGTGGGGTCAGTCCCTGCGACTTGCCCGCCGCCTCAGAGCCGACCAGCACAAGCGCGGCGCCGTCGACGATGCCGGAGCTGTTGCCGCCGGTGTGTACGTGGTTGATCTTCTCGATGTAGTGGTACTTCTGCAGCGCCACGTCATCGAACCCGCCCATCGCGCCGACCCCGTCGAACGCGGTCTTCAGCTTGCCGAGGCTCTCGACGGTGGACCCGGGCCGCATGTGCTCGTCATTGTCGAGGATGACGAGGCCGTTCTGGTCCTTCACCGGAACGACGGACTTGGCGAAGTAACCGCCCGACCACGCGGCGGCGGCCTTGTCCTGCGAACGGGCCGCGTAGGCGTCGACGTCCTCACGGGAGAAGCCCTCGATGGTGGCGATCAGGTCGGCGCCGATGCCCTGCGGCACGAAGCCGATGCGGTAGTTGGTCTCGGGGTCGGTCGCCCAGGCGCCGCCGTCGGAGCCCATCGGGACGCGGCTCATGGACTCGACGCCACCGGCCAGAACCAGGTCGTCCCAACCTGAGCGCACCTTCTGTGCGGCGGTGTTGACGGCCTCGAGGCCCGAGGCGCAGAAACGGTTGAGCTGGAAGCCACCGGTGGTCTCGGGCAGCTTGGCCACCAATGCGGCGGTGCGGGCGATGTCGCCGCCCTGGTCACCGACGGGAGACACGACGCCGAGGATGACGTCGCTGATCAGATTCTCGTCCAGATCGGGAAAGCGGACGCGCAGTTCGTCGATTAGCCCAACAACCAAATTGACGGGCTTGACCTCGTTCAACGAGCCGTTGCGTTGTTTGCCACGCGGCGTGCGGATGGCCTCGTAAATGAACGCTTCTTCGGACATGTCGACTTCCTGTTCGCAAATCGGGGTTCTGGGATCCGTCTCAAGATTAGGCCCAGTACCAGCACACTAACAAAGCCCCCGGCCAACCTGTTGGTTGGGCAGGATCGCGCTGTTCAGGTGCGCCAGGTAATCCGCCCAACGTGAAGCTGCGCTCACACTCGGCCGGTCGCACCCTAGGCTTAACTGCCATGACGGTGCCGAGGCTGCGCCCCTACGCGACAACGGTGTTCGCCGAAATGTCGGCGCTGGCCGCGCGTGTCGGTGCGGTGAACCTGGGCCAGGGCTTTCCGGATGAGGACGGGCCGCCGGCCATGCTGAAGGCCGCACAGGACGCCATCGCTGGCGGTGTCAATCAGTACCCGCCCGGGTTAGGCATCGCACCGCTGCGTCAGGCCATCGCCGCCCAGCGCCGTCGGCATTTCGGCATCGACTACGACCCCGACACCGAGGTGCTGGTGACGGTCGGAGCAACCGAGGCCATCGCGGCCGCGGTACTCGGCCTGGTCGAACCCGGCTCGGAGGTATTGCTGATCGAGCCGTTCTATGACTCCTACTCCCCAGTGGTGGCGATGGCCGGCGCACACCGGGTGGCCGTACCCCTGATCCCCGATGGCCGCGGCTTTGCTCTGGATGCCGATGCGATGCGCCGGGCGCTGACGCCGCGAACGCGGGCGCTGATCGTCAACTCGCCGCACAATCCCACCGGCGCGGTGCTCACGGCGACCGAACTGGCGGCCATTGCGGAGATCGCCGTGGAAGCCGACCTTTTGGTGATTACCGACGAGGTCTATGAGCACCTGGTTTTTGACGCCCACCGGCATCTGCCGCTGGCCGGCTTCGACGGCATGGCAGAGCGCACGGTCACGATCTCCAGCGCGGGCAAGATGTTCAGCTGCACCGGCTGGAAGATCGGCTGGGCTTGCGGCCCGGCGGAACTCATCGCCGGTGTGCGTGCGGCCAAACAGTATTTGAGCTATGTCAGCGGAGCGCCGTTCCAGCCGGCGGTCGCGCTGGCGCTGGACACCCAGGACGCCTGGGTCAGCGAGCTTCGGGACTCGTTGCAGTCCAGGCGCGATCGGCTGGCAGCCGGGCTGACCAAGATCGGCTTCGAGGTGCACGACAGTCATGGCACATACTTTCTGTGCGTCGATCCGCGTCCACTGGGTTATGACGACAGCACCGCGTTCTGCGCGGCACTACCGGAGAAATTCGGGGTGGCCGCGATCCCGATGTCGGCGTTTTGCGATCCTGCGGCAGCACATGGGGATGTGTGGAACCATTTGGTGCGCTTCGCCTTTTGTAAACGGTACGAGATCCTCGACGAGGCGATCACGCGACTGTCCGCGCTCCGTGACTGAACCGATTACTGGGACTGGCTTGAACCGTTACGGCTGAGCACGAAATCTCGGAGCCCCTCGGTCGCGGCTTTGAGGACTCTCTTGCGAGCCCGGTTGACCAAGAACTCCGGCAGCGGCGCCGACGGTTCCATGGTGATGTCGAAACGCACCCGCGTCCTGGTCTCTCCTTCACGCCGCAGGGTGTACTCGACATGTTGGCCGTGTTGCTGAGCAGTCCTCTTGGCGTCCCACACCACCCAATCAGGGCCCCAGTGGTATTCGAGCACTTCGTGATCGGCGATCCCGATCACTCTGATCGCGACCTTGACATGGTGCGGCCGGCCGTCGGGATAGGTGTCGATGACTTCGGCGTTCTTGTGCACCGGGGACCACGACGGCACCGAGCCGATGTCGGCGAGTGCGTCGAGGATCACTTCCGGCAGCGCATCGATGATGATTTCCTGCGATGCTTGTACGGCCATTCGTACAAAGCTAGCAATTGGATTTCAGATTGTGTCGCGAATTAGGCGATAAAGCCCGAAAATAATCAACGGCATAGCGGCCTCGGCGAGCAGACGCAAAAGCCCCCGCGCGCCCGGCGTGTCGGGGGCTTTTGCGTCTGCTCGCCGTAATTAAGTGTTATTGACCACCCAATCGCGCAGCCCCTCGGTCGTGGCGTCCAACACGATCTTGCTGGCGCGCTTGACAATGAAAGCCGGAATTGGGCCAGACGGTTCAACGGTGATGTCGAAACGCACCCGCGACTTGCCGACGCCCTCGGGTTCGACGATGTACTCGATATGCTGCCCATGCTGCTGAAAGGTCTCTTCGGCATCGCAGACCACCCAGTTGGGGCCCCAGTGATATTCCAGGATCTCCTTGTCGACGATCCCGAGAATTTTGATGATGGCCTTTACGTGATGGGGCCGACCATCCGGGTACCGGTCAAGCACTTCGATCCGTTTATGCATGGGAGACCAGGCCGATAAGACGCGAACATCCGTCAGCACCTCCATAATTACTTCAGGAGGCGCGTCGATCACAATCTCTCGCGACGCCTGTACCGCCATTGACGCGACGCTAGCACTGCGCGGCCGGGTTCGTGGCAATTGCGCATAATTGGCTTCTTACCAATCGATTTCGGTTAACGGCGTAGTTGCCGCGGGCGGCGGTCCGACCGGTCCGGCCGGTGTTCGGGAAAACCGCGGGGCCGGTGCGGCTTGCTCGGCGCCGTGGGCGACGATCAGCGTCGACCGTGCGTTCAGGTGCTCATTGGTGGCGGCTTCGGCCCAGGTCAATACCGGCGTTACGCAGGCGTCGGTGCCGGCGAAGGCGTGGGTCCATTCGTCACGGGTCCGGCCGGCGAACCGTTCGGCGAAAACATCACGCAGTTGCTCGTAGCAGGTGATCTCGAACTGGTTCGGCACCTCGCCGGACGACAGGCCGAGTCCGGCCAACAACGCCGCAAAGAACTGCGGCTCGATAGCGCCGACCGCCATATATTTGCCGTCGGAAGTCTCATAGCAACGGTAGAACGGGGCGCCGCCGTCGAGCAGGAACGATTCACGCTGGTCGCGGAGCGCGCCGGTGGACTTCATGGTCCACATCATCTGGGCGAGCACGCTGACCCCGTCGACCATTGCGGCGTCGATCACCTGGCCCTTGCCCGAACGCTCCCGCTCGTACAGGGCCACCATGATGCCCAGCAGCACCAGCATCGAGCCGCCACCGAAGTCGGCGACCAGGTTCAGTGGCGGGGTCGGGGGCCGATCGGCGTAGCCGAGCGCCGACAGCACACCGGTCTGCGACAGATAGTTGATGTCGTGGCCTGCTGTCTGGGCCAGCGGCCCGTCTTGTCCCCAGCCGGTGATCCGCGCGAAGATCAGTCTCGGGTTGACCGCCGCGCAGTCGTCGGGTCCGATTCCGAGTCGCTCACAGGTGCCGGGCCGGAAGCAGTCCAGCACTACGTCGGCTTTGGCGGCGAGCTCCAGCAACGCCTCGGGCTGCCTCTTGACGTCCAAGTCGACGATCCGCTTGCCGCGGTGTTGCAGGTCACGATCTTCGGACGGCATCATCAACCCGCCAGGACGACGCACCCGCACCACGTCGGCACCCAGGTCGGCGAGCACCATCCCGGCGTGCGGACCGGGCCCGATGCCGCCGAGTTCGATGACCTTGACTCCAGCCAAGGGACCCAAGCCGGTCACTGCGCCTACTTGCCCTTCACCTTCAGCACCTGTTTGCGCAGGCCTTCGGTCGCGGTATCGATCGATCCCTTGACCGCGCGTTTGAGCACGAAACCGGGCAGTGGCACCGACGGGTCGACGCTGATCTCGAACTTGACCCGGGTCTTGTCGCCCTCGGACGTCAATGTGTATGTGGCATCCTGGGAACGCTGTGCCGCGGAGCTGATCAACGTCCAGCTGACCGCGTTGGCACTCCACGTGTAGGCCACCACCTGCTCGTCGGTGATCCCCGCCGACTTGATCTTCATCTTCGCCTTGCTGGGCCGCCCGTCATCGCCGGTCTCGAGCACTTCTGAGCTCTGGTGCGGACCCGACCATTCGGGCAACGACGCGAGATCGGCAATGACGTCGAGGATCTCCTCTGGGCTGGCTTCGATGATAACTTCCCGGGTTTCTTTGATCGCCATGGCCGAACGATAGCGAACCGGTGTCCGGCCGGGAAGGTCTCAGCTGGGAGGTACCGTCGTCTTCGTGACTGATGCCGCGACTGAATCCGTCTACACCGTCGGTGACTACCTGCTACACCGCCTCGCCGAACTCGGTGTGTCCGAGATCTTCGGCGTACCCGGGGACTACAACCTGGAATTCCTTGACCACATCGTCGCCCACCCGGCCATTCGATGGGTGGGCAACGCCAACGAGCTGAACGCCGGCTACGCCGCCGACGGATACGGGCGGCTGCGCGGAATGTCGGCCGTGGTAACGACATTCGGGGTGGGCGAGCTCTCGGCAGCCAATGCGATCGCCGGTAGCTATGCCGAGCAGGTGCCGGTGGTACATATCGTCGGTGGCCCCTCCAAAGACGCTCAGGCCACCCGGCGGGCGCTGCATCATTCGCTCGGTGACGGCGACTTCGAACACTTCTTCCGGATAAGCCGCGAAATCACCTGCGCCCAAGCCAATCTGATGCCGGCAACGGCCCGCCGAGAGATCGACCGGGTGCTCAGCGAGGTGAGGGAACAGAAGCGGCCCGGATACATACTGCTGTCCACCGATGTGGCCCGCTTCCCCACCGAACCACCCGGCGCCCCGTTGCCCCGCTACACCGGTGGCACCAGCCCCCGCGCGCTTTCGCTGTTCACCGACGCCGCCACCGAACTCATCGCCGACCACGAGTTGACCGTGCTCGCCGATCTATTGGTTCATCGCCTGCAAGTGGTCGAAAAGCTCGAGGCGTTGCTGGCAGCCGACGTGGTTCCCTACGCCACTCTGATGTGGGGGAAGAGTCTGCTGGACGAGAGCTCGCCCAATTACCTGGGGATCTACGCCGGGTCGGCCAGCGCCGAGCCGGTACGCACCGCGATCGAGGAAGCGCCCGTTCTGGTGACCGCCGGAGTGGTGTTCACCGATATGGTCAGTGGCTTCTTCAGCCAGCTGATCGATCCCGCCCGGACCATCGACATTGGGCAATACCAGAGCAGCGTGGCAGGGCTGGTATTCGCTCCGCTGGAAATGGATGCCGCGCTGGACGCGCTGGCCGGAATCCTGACCCGGCGGGGAATCACTTCACCGCCTGCGACGCCAACATCTGACCAGCTGCCCTTAGAAAAACCCGAGACAGCCGATTCACCGACGCGGGACCGCCCGCTGACACAACAGATGCTGTGGAATCGGCTTTGCGATGCGCTCACACCGGGAAACGTGGTGCTCGCCGATCAGGGCACCTCGTTCTACGGCATGGCCGACCACCGCTTGCCCCAGGGAGTTACGTTCATCGGCCAGCCCCTTTGGGGCTCAATCGGTTACACACTGCCCGCTGCGCTCGGGGCGGGCTTGGCGGAGCCCGACCGCAGGACCGTGTTGCTGATCGGCGACGGGGCCGCGCAACTGACTATCCAGGAGCTGGGCACGTTTTCCCGCGAGGGACTATCCCCCGTCATCGTGGTGGTCAACAACGACGGCTACACCGTCGAGCGCGCGATCCACGGAGAAACGGCCCCCTACAACGACATCGTCAGCTGGAGTTGGACCGACATCCCCAATGCCCTGGGGGTGGCCAATCACTTGGCGTTCCGGGCGCACACCTATGGCGAACTCGACGACGCCCTCACCGCGGCGGCGCAGCACAAGGACCGCATGGTGCTGGTCGAGGCGGTCTTGCCGCGGCTAGAGATTCCGCGCCTGCTCGTCGAACTCGTCCAGCCGACATCGCCGGACGGCAGTGCCCGCCGCTGACTTACACCGGGCGTGCGGTTCGATCCGGGCTTGCCGAGGTGAGAATCGCCTGGACGGTACGCCGGCAGCGCCCGCAATCGGCGCCCGCTCCGCAAATCCGGGCGACCTCGTTTGTCGTCAACGCCCCGGCTGCGACGGCATCGGCGACCATGTGGCTGGTGACGCCGTTACACAGGCACACGAACACCGCGAGATCCGCTCACTCAAGTCTCGATGCGCATCATGTCGAAGAAGCGGCCGACGAAAAGCGGCGGATAAGCACCCACTCCTGCCCCGGACATCCACTCGGCTGCGGCGTCGGGATGGTCAATCCATTCCCGCGCGCTTTCTTCGTCGGGAAACTCCTGCAGGATCAGTACTTCGTGGTCATCGTCAAAAGCCTTGAAAACCCAGGTTTTTCGGATGCCGGCGGCGGCGAACCTGTCCATAGCGTCGCCGACCTCCGCGGTCAGGGTCGACACATCGTCGACAGACCCGATTCCGGCCACCACAACTCCGGGCGCTCTCGGGTTCGAAGGTGGCTCCGCGATGAACCTGTCGATGATCTCCCCTGCGAAAACCGCGGGGATATCGTCGACGCCCGCGGCATCGAACCAGTCGAAGAAAACTCGCGATCGCAGCAGATCCACGATCCGCTCGCGGCTGTGCACTCCGATCATCACCAGGACGCGGCCATAGTCATGCGTGGACGTATAGACCAGGACGTGGTGGGCACCGATGTCGGCGAGGGCGGATCTGTTGCGCTCGATGAGCGGCCACACCCGCGAGGGATCCGGGACGCGGTAGTCCGATGCGATCACCATCGAATGGATGTCGTTGGCGCTCACTAGAGACCTACGTCGGATTGAACGACGAAATAAGCCACGCCCCGTCGGCTTTCGTCATCGAGGCCACAACGCTGCTGGACGTCATCGTCGGCTCGGGCCGATCTTTGCTCTGGGTGGTTTGGTTGACGAACAACAGCACGACGGCCGAGTCCGGGTGCAATTCGCCTGACAGGGCGGCGCGAAGCACCACCGCAGTGGTCTTAACGCCCTTCTGTTTGGCCGCCGGTCCGACAATCTGCTGGGTGAACTGTTCGTAATACTTCAAGAAGTCGCCCGTCAGATGGGACTTCGCGGAAGAAAAGTCCCGGTCCAGGGTGTCCGGCGAATACGACAGGACCGCAACCGTGCCATCACTGGCGGCTGAGATCGCCGATCTAGCGGCGGCGGCATCGGTCTGCCGATCCGGTAGGTATGAGAAATACAGCAGCGAACCCAACAATGCCAGCGATGCCGCGACCAGCAACGCCAACAGGCCGGCAAGGATCCGGCCGGACGCCAGCGCCTTGGCGCGGGCAGCGAACCGTTTCAGCAGACCAGGATGTGAGTCTTGCGAATTGGGATCATCGATGCGCTCGGTCTCTTCGGCGGCCACCGTCTCTTCGGCGTCGGCCTCGGATTCTGGTGTCTCGACGACCGAGGTTTCGTCTGCGGTCACGGCAAAAACTCCACTTTCGACAACTTAAGCTGGCCACCGTCGCGGGCGACCGTCACGATCAGCCGGTACTTACGTGGATCCTGTTTAGCACCAGCCGCATTGGTGACCTCCGAAGTGCTGGCGACCAGCACCACCGCTGAATTGTCCGTCATCGTGTTCAAGTCCACTGCTTCGGCCTGAACGGTGCCTTGCGAGATCACCTTTGACTCTTGCACCACCTTGGTGAAATCGTCGGCCATCTTGAGGAAATCGTCCTTGAACGAGCCGGTAGAGACATCGATGACGCTCTGCACGCCTTCTTTGGCGTGATCGAAGTCCAGCGACGTCAATGTCACGACGCCCTGTTTCGCCGCCGCGGCGAACTCGGCCACGCGCCGACGTTGTTCGGTCGCATGACGGTGATCCAGAACCATGTACACGCTGCCCGACAGCGCGGCGAGAATGACGACAATCGCGGCGGTCGCGGCGATGGTGGACCATCGGGGGCGCCTGAGCCGGCTTCGTTCGGGCTTCTCCTCGGCATCGTCGATAGCGGAGGCTTCGGTGTCAGAGGTGCCGGGTTCAGCCGTGCCTTCGATGGCCTCGTCGGGACTCTCTTCAGTCTCGACATCCTCCGGCTTATCCGCAGGCTCGGTATCTTCCGGCGCTATCTCTGAGGTGTCCTGCACCTCGGTCGGCACCGAGTCTGCGGGGGTCACTTCTGCTTCTTCTACAACCGCTTCTTGCGCGACCGCTTCTGTGACGGGTTGGGCTTTGGCTTCGGCAAGTCCGGCGTCGCGGCGCAATTGGATGGCGCGGGCACGGGCGCGGGCGGCCGCGGCAAGAGCCTCAGCTTCTGCGGCCTCGGCCTCGGCCTGATCGGCCAGCGACCGCATTTCTGCCGCGGTCTGCACTGTGTCGTCGTTCTCGCTCACCGGAACCAATTTCGTGTCAGCAACATTCTGGCGGGCGCCGCCACTCACCGTTCACCAGCCTGCGAAAGCGGCTGTTCGTGACTCAATCTGGAACTCCTCTACCAACTTGCCCGCCTGTGGCAAGTTTGCTTCTCACCGTCGACGGCCAGCGACGATATCCCGGCGCCGACCGAACGTGCGCCACCCTACTCGGCATCCGCAACAGCACGCGAGCACGTGGCCCGCATACGACTCCTGCACGTCGACAGCCTTGAGAGAGCCACGTTATCACCCGCCGCCATGGCCGATGCGGAAACCGCTGTACTCCGACACCGGAAATCCGTGACGAGCTGTGGAAATAATGTTCTCATTTCCGGCATGTCCACTGACCCGGCTTTAGCGCAGCAGGTCTTTGACAACCTTGCCGGTGGCGTTGAGTGGTAAGGCGTCCAGAAACTCCACCGACCGCGGCACCTTGAATCCCGCCATGTGTTCGCGGCACCAGTCGATTAGTTCTCGAGCCTCGAGATCACTACTCCGGACGACGAACGCCTTGCCCACTTGCCCGAGCCGCTCGTCGGAAACACCGATCACCGCTACCTGCGCGACGGCTGGGTGGTTCAGCAGGAAGCCTTCGATCTCGGCCGGATAGGCGTTGAAGCCGCCCACGATGAACATGTCCTTTTTTCGGCCGACGACGCGCAGGCGGCCCGCGTCGTCGAAGTTCCCCAGATCCCCGGTGTGCAACCAGCCGTCGGCATCGATCGCCTCGGCGGTCGCGGCGGGATCGTCGAGGTAGCCGGCCATCACGCCGTAACCGCGGACCAGGATTTCGCCGTCGTCGGCGATGCGCACCTCGACCCCCTCGCAGGGCAGGCCCGCCGTGGTGGCCACGTCCTCGAACGAGTCGCCGGGCCTGGACAGGGTTACGTTGCCGGCCTCGGTGAGCCCGTAACCGGTCATCAACGTCTTGAACGGCAGTTCGTCATGTATGCGATGCACCAACTCGACAGGGATGTCGGCGGCGCCGGTCACGCCCGCCCGCAACGTCGACAGTTTGGACTTGTCGGACAACGCCAGCAACGAGTGATACAGCGTCGGCGGGCCCGGCAGCATCGTGATGCGTTCGCGTTCAATGAGATCCACTACCGTATCGACGTCGAAAACCGCGACCGGCAGCATCGTCGCGCCCCGGAGGAAGGATGTGATGAGCCCCGCCTTCAGGCCGAACGTGTGAAAGTACGGGTTGATCTGTAGGTAGCGGTCACCCTGGCGCAGATCCGCGAGCGTCGCCCACTCCTCGTACATCCGCAGCGTCTGCTGGTGATTCAACATCGCACCCTTGGGGCGGCCGGTGGTGCCCGAGGTGAAGATGATGTCCGAGATGTCGGTGCCACTCACTGCCCGCTCGAACGGCGAAGCGCCGGAAAGGAAGTCCGACTTCAGGTCGATGACGGGTATTCCCGCGGGAGCAGCGTAATCCTGGCCGAGGAACCCCTTTTGAACCAGGACGGCCTTCGCCCCGCTGCGGGCGATGACGTCGCCCGCTTCTTCCGCTTTGAATCGTGTGTTCACGGGCACCAGTACGCCGCCCGCGGTGAGCAGCCCGAACGCCGAGATTATCCACTCCGCGGAGTTGGGTGCCCAAATGGCGACCCGGTCGCCCTTATCGATGCCGAGATCGGCGAAAGCCCCTGCAGCGCTGCGTATTCGTTCGACGACCTGCGCGAACGTCAAGCGCAACGGACCGTCGACGACCGCTTCCGCGTCACCGAATCGGTCCGCCGCACTCAAGACCATCTCGGGGATGGTTTCCCAGAGCGGGTCCGTCACACCGAGACGAGACGACCGAGGTTCCCGCCCATGATCTTCGCCTGATCTTCGACCGGCAGGTGCGCCAGCGCGTTGATGTAGAAGGTCGGCTCCGCCAGCCCTTCCGGGTGTGGCCAGTCCGAGCCGTACAGCACCTGATCCACGCCGACGAGCTTGACCAGATCGTCGATGCCGTCCTCGAAGAACGGGCTGACGTGGATTCGGCTCTTGACCATCTCGACGGGGTCGCTCGGGAAAACTTCCGGGGCCTTCCGGAAGACCTCCGCCAGGCCGTCGAGCAGCGGAGTCATCCACTTCGAACCGGCCTCGACGATCGCGACCTTCAACTTGGGATGGCGGTAGAGCGCGCCGTGGATCACCCACGACCCCACCGAGTCCTGGATCGGCCGCCACTCGTTGAGGATGCCCATCGCATTGGTTTGGAACGGCAGCATCTCCTGGTCGGCACCGTCCCACTCGGAGGTGTACCGGGAATAGCCGCTGTCGCTGGAGTGCATGCCGACCAGCAGGTCGTACTCGACGACCCGCTCCCAGAACGGATCGAACTCGGGCAGCGCGAACGACCGGGGGCCGCGAAATCCTGGGACCGGCGCCGGGCGCACCAGGATGCAACGCGCACCGCGCTTGACCACCCACTCCAGCTCCTCGATCGCCTTCTCCACGATGGGCAGGGTGATGACCGGTGTGGTGAAGATGCGGTTCTGGTAGTTGAAGCCCCAGACCTCGTCAAGCCACTCGTTCAGCGCATGGACCAGGACGTGGATCGCAGCGGGGTCGTCCGACAGCCGCTCCTCGAGGAGGCTGGCCAGCGTCGGGAACATCAGGGTGCGGTCCAGGCCCAGCTCATTCATCTTCTCCAGGCGCGGGCCGGGCTCGAAGAACGCCGGGATCGCGCGCATCGGCTCACCGAACAGCTCGCGCTTGGTCTTGCCGTCCGGGTTGCCGAACTTGAAGTACTCCTCCCAAGCACCCGGCCGGGCGACGACCTCGAAGGTCGGGTTGGGAATGTAGTTGCTGATCTGGCCGCGGATCGCAATCTTGGTGCGCCCGTTGACCTGCACGTACTGGACGTAGTCCTTGTACGCCTTGGGCAGGAACTTGGTCAGTGCTTCCGGCGGCTCGTAGAGGTGATTATCCGCGTCAAAGAGCGGGAACGGAACGTCCTCCCGGTGCGACAACTGACCCATGAAATTCTCCTTCGCATTTTATGAGAATACTATTCTCTTGCCCGTCCGGCCGCAATGTGCGGCACCACCAGCCGACTGCGCCATCGGTGCGGTCGAGCAACTAGCTGGGACTACCTGGGCCGGCTGCGGCTCAGCACGTCACGGTGATTTTGAAATCGGCGGTAGCCGGTTCACCGGGCTTGTCCGTCTTGAAGCCGTTGGCGCTACCGGCGATGGTGAATGTGTCGCCATTGAGGCTGGCGGTTGCGCCGCCTCCGCCGCCGCCTGCGGAGTACATGCCGGTGAACCCGCCCAGGTTTTTGATATGGACCGACGTCGCGGTAAACGGGTGGGCGCTCTGGTCGACGACGGCTGTGGCCCCGGAAAAATCACCGCCGATGTCAATCGTCCGGTTCCACCCGAGCTGGCCGCACTTGACGACCTGAATCTTCGCATCGTGTCCATCGACCGTCACAGATGCCGTGCTGGAGAGCTGGGTGTGCGGCTCTGAGCTGCAGGCGCCGAGAACGGCCACCGTCAGCGCCGCACCGGTCGCCGCCGCAATTCGGTTCAGCATTTAGCCACCTCAATCCTCATTGATCGATCTCCGGAGCGTGCAGCGACGATGCTATTCTCCGCCAAAGAGAATGCCAATATCGGCGTTTTCGGCCAAGGAGCAACAACACGTGGTCGACCTAGAGTTCGATGACGAGCTAGCGGTGCTCACCATCGATCGCCCCCACGCGCGCAATGCCATCGCGCTGGACACCATGGACCAGCTGGAGAACGCACTCAACGCTGCGGCGGGCGCGCGAGCCCTGGTGATCAAGGGCGCCGGCGACCGGGCTTTCGTCTCGGGTGGTGACCTCAAGGAGTTGAGTGCGCTGCGGACCCTGGAGGATGCCGCGGCAATGGCAAAACGGATGCGGTGCATCTGCGATCAGCTCGCGGCGTTCCCCGGCCCAGTGATCGCCGCGCTCAACGGACACGCCTTCGGCGGTGGCGCCGAGGTCGCTGTCGCCGCCGACATCCGAGTGGCCGCCGACGACATCAAGATCGCGTTCAATCAGGTGCAGTTGGAGATCATGCCCGCCTGGGGCGGCGCCGAGCGACTCGCTGCCCTGGTCGGCAAGAGCAAGGCGTTGCTTTTGGCGGGCACCGGAACCCCGGTGGACGCCATCGAGGCCGAGCGCATTGGCCTGGTGGATCGGGTGCTGGCCCGCGCCTCCTTCGACGAGGGGTGGCGCTCGATGGCCACCACACATGCCCCCCAACCGGCTGCCGAGAGAAAACGAGTAATCAGGGGCGTTTCGCCTGATGAAGCGATAGCATCCTTTGCACGGCTGTGGGTTGCCGACGCACACTGGCAGGCCGCAGAGCGGGTGATGAACCGCACCGCAGGTCCACGCAGCGCAGCTGGAGGAGCTACATGACCACGATGAAGAGGCTGTTGGGCGCCGGCTCGGCCACGTTGTTGGCTTTTTCAGCAGCCCTATCGGGTCTGTCGGGCCTGTCTCTGAGTACCGGACTTGCCCACGCCGACCCGGTCTGGCACCAGGTCGTCTACGTCGTCACGTCCAACAACCCGGTCAACGTCGACATCTTCTACCAAGATCAGGACCCGACGCTCTTCTCCGACTACAGCCACAATAACTATGCATTCACCCCGCAGGTCCACGCTGACGTCGGCCCCGGTCAGCCCTGGGTACAGCCGGTGAACCTGTTGAACCCCGATCAGTGGGCGATGGTCACCGCGACATCCGGCAGGGGACCGGCCACAGCGGCCGGCATTCAATGCAACCTGTCGGTGGACGGCAAGGTAGTGGTGTCCAAGGTCGGCCCCAAGGGCGCACTCTGTTCGTTACGAACCTGGTGAACCTCCCAGGCCGGCGACACTCCCGCGATGGGCTTTGGCTCGCCTTCCAGGCGACGCAGGTAGCTCTCGACCAGTTCTAGGGTTTCCGCGTGACCGCTAGACATGCCGACTGCCTGCTCGAGCACCAGGAACCGCGACAAGCTGGTCATCAGCACCGCCCACACCACCGGCGGCACATCGCGGCTGTCCACACCGTAACGCTGCAACGCAGACGTCACCGCTTCGCGTTCTCCCTCGCGGAAACGTTCGGCGTAATAGGCGATTTCGGCTCGCATCTCCTTGCGATGATTCGCCAGCGCCATGAATTCCATGGAAATGCGGGTGAATGCAGGATCGGTGCCGAATCGCCACAGCGCCCACAGCGGCTGTGGCGATTGCAGCGCTTGCTGCTGCATTTGCAGACCTTCGTCGGCGCGGCGGCGGAAGACCTCGACGAACAGCTCCTCCATGGTGCGGAAGTAGTAGTGCACCAGCTGTGGTTTCAGCCCCGCCTTGTTGGCGAGCCGGCGCGACGTCACCGCGGCATAGCCTTCTTCGATCATCAGCTGTTCGGCCGCGTCGAGCAGCAGCCCGCGATTCTTCGCGTCCGGCGCCCCGATCCTGCGGGCCGATGTCATGCCGCTGCTCCATACTCTGTGCCCACCCATGCCGATTACACGGATCGTATCGCGGCACGGCGGTGCCACCTTGACCACGACGTTACCGTCATGCTAAGCAGGTGCTCAGCACATTCGCGTTCTCGACATTGGGCGGCGGCACCGCTTGCCCCGAGCATCGCACGTAAACCCAGCTGCCGGAGGGGCGCACTCACATGAGCAATTACGATTCGATCGACTTCTTCACCGATCAATCGCTGGTTCCCGATCCTCACCCCTATTTCGACTATCTGCGCAGCCAAAACCCGGTGCTGCGGCTGCCGCATTACGGGGTCGTCGCGGTCACCGGCTACGACGAAGCCACCGAGGTCTACAAGGACCCCGACACGTTCTCTAACATCGTCGCGCTCGGCGGCCCCTTCCCGCCGCTGCCCTTCAAACCTGAGGGCGACGATATCAGCCCGCTGATCGACCAGTACCGCAGTCAGTTCCCGATGAACGAGCACATGGTCACCATGGATCCACCCGACCACACCAAGGCCCGGTCGGTGCTGAGTCGGCTGCTGACGCCGAGCCGGCTGAAGCACAACGAGGAGTTCATGTGGAGCCTCGCCGACCGCCAACTCGACGAGTTCCTCAGCACCGGCGGGTGCGAGTTCATCTCCGAATATTCCAAGCCATTCGCCACCTTGGTGATCGCCGATCTGCTCGGCGTTCCCGAGGAGGACCACAAGGAGTTCCGGACCGTCTTAGGAGCCGACCGTCCCGGCGCACGGGTCGGGGCCCTCGACCACGAATCGGTCGGCATCAACCCGCTGGAGTGGCTCGACGACAAGTTCTGCTCCTACATCGAGGACCGCCGCAGTCATCCGCGCAAAGACGTGTTGACCGACCTCGCGACGGCGAAGTATCCAGACGGATCCACGCCCGAGGTCATCGACGTATCCCACTCGGCCACGTTCCTTTTCGCCGCCGGCCAGGAGACCACGGCCAAGCTGCTCAGCGCCGCGCTGCAGGTGATCGGCGACCGCACCGACATCCAGCAGCAGTTGCGTGAGGACCGCAGCCTGATTCCCGGCTTCATCGAGGAATCGCTGCGCATGGACAGCCCCGTCAAGAGCGACTGCCGGCTGGCCCGTAAGGCCGCCACGATAGGCGGTGTCGACATAGCGCCGGGCACCGTTGTGATGCTGCTACCGGGTGCCGCCAACCGCGATCCGCGCCGGTTCGAGAACCCGCACGAGTTCGACCTGCGCCGCAAGAACGTCCGCGAGCACATGGCCTTCGCCCGCGGAGTCCACTCCTGCCCAGGCGGACCACTTGCGCGGGTGGAGGGCCGGGTCTCGATCGAGCGCATCCTGGACCGGATGTCTCACATCGCCATCGACGAAGCCCAGCACGGGCCGGCTGCCGAGCGCCGCTACAACTACGAGCCGACGTATATCTTGCGCGGTCTGTCCCAACTGCATCTCACCTTCACGACCGCCGATGCAGTCGCGGCGGCGCGCTGAGAACACGACATTCAGTGCCTAGTTCCAGCACTTCCATTTTCAGGGCATAGCCGTTCAGATACGGTTCTCGCATGAAGACAGTCACGCGTTTCGCTGCCGCAGCGCTTCTGGTCACCACCGGCTTCGGATTGGCGAGCACGCGCGCCATGCCTAGGGCCCACGCCGACGACCCGGTCTGGCCGTACGTCGGCTACCACTGGTGCCCGTCCCTGCCCTTCAGCGCGGATTGGGGACCCCAATGGGACAACACCACCTGCCACGACGCGCACCATCGCGACGAGGACGGCACGATTCACAACCGCGATTACTTCGGACCCAGCCCGTTCCAAACGTGGCCGGAGATACCGAACACGCGGCCGTGACTCGGTCCTGATTCAGGCCTGAATCAGGTTAAGTGTCGCCGCGCTCCCAGACTTGTCTACCGTCATGCGCATTGCACACCAGGAATAGGCCATCCGGCGCCTGCGCGACGTAATACTCCGGGTACTCGGTGCAGAGCGAGTTCTCGTCCTTGATGCCGGCCATCGGGGGCGACCGGAACCAACGGGGCTCATAGCGCCGCGGTGAGCCGCAGAACATCAGGCGGCCCGGCTGCGTCGCGAAGGAAATGTCGTAGTCGGCGGTCCCGTACACAAAATAAGTGGTGTGGTCGCACGGCGCACCAAGCACGACATGCGGGAGAATGCCCGGCGTGCAATCTGGATAATCGCAGCTACTGGGTCCGGCGGCAGCGGGCGGCGCCGCATACAGACCGAGACCCAGCAATGCGGCTGCGGCTACCATGATGAATCGCACTACGTTAATTTGCCACAGCTGGTGCGAAAATTCATTAACTTTCCAGACCTGGTAAGAAAATTCTCGCGTGCGGAGAAGGGCAGCATCGAATATCGCCGCCGCCGCCGGCTTCCCTGCCTGGCAGTGATACCGTGACTCTCTCCTAC
>Ga0302320_10007888_pt1 | contig 23330 bp, 15 predicted proteins | sample Bog_T0_3_FD_202130 | JGI IMG/M metagenome (GOLD analysis project Ga0302320, IMG submission 202130) | Peat permafrost microbial communities from Stordalen Mire near Abisko, Sweden - Bog_T0_3 | ecosystem: Environmental > Terrestrial > Soil > Wetlands > Peat | place: Sweden: Abisko, Stordalen Mire... | reverse complement strand
CGATTGAGGACATCTTCTCGATCTCCGGACGCGGCACGGTTGTCACCGGGCGCATCGAGCGCGGCAAGGTGAAGGTGGGCGAGGATGTGGAGATCGTCGGCTTCCGCGAGACCCGCAAGTCGGTCTGTACGGGCGTCGAGATGTTCAAAAAGCAGTTGGATGAGGGCATGGCGGGCGACAACGCCGGCATTCTTCTGCGCGGCATTCCCAAGGAAGATGTGGAGCGCGGCATGGTTCTGGCCAAGCCGGGATCGATTACGCCGCACACGGTTTTCAAGGGCGAAGTGTACGTGTTGAGCAAGGAAGAGGGCGGCCGTCATACGCCGTTCTTCAAGGGCTACCGTCCGCAGTTCTACTTCCGCACGACGGACGTGACGGGCGTGGCGCAGTTGCCCGAGGGCGTGGAGATGGTGATGCCGGGCGACAACGTGCAGCTTGAGGTTGAGCTGATTACGCCGGTGGCGCTGGAAAAGGGTCTGCGGTTTGCGATCCGCGAAGGCGGCCGCACGGTGGGCGCGGGCACGGTTTCGGAGATTATCAAGTAAAGCAGTGAATGAGTGAAGAAGTGAAATAGTGAAGTGGCAAAGCACGGATTGTTCACTATTTCACTCGTTCACTTCTTCACTGTAGTTGAAAGGATTTGAATGCGGGAAATTGTTACATTGCAGTGCACTGAGTGCAAGGAGCGGAACTACTCGACTACGAAGAACAAGAAGACGACGACAGGCCGTCTGGAGTTCAAGAAGTTCTGTAACCGCTGCCGCAAGCACCAGTTGCACAAGGAAACGAAGTAGAACAGTGAACAGTGGTCAGTGAACAGTGATCAGTAAGCGCCTTGCAGCTACGGGCGATGAGACTGACCACTGATCACTGATCACTGACCACTGTTTTTAGGGGCGTAAGCTCAACGGCTAAACTGTCGGTCTCCAAAACCGAACTTGGGGGTTCGAATCCCTCCGCCCCTGCCAGATTGAACAGGAATGCGCAAGGCTCGACGCCGGGCGCGAAGGAACTGGAAACATGGCATCGAAGGCAACTATCGTGAACGGCGAAGATCGGCCGTCGCCGATAAAGCGGCAGGGAGAGAATCCCGTGTCGAAGTTTTCCGGCGGAGTGGTTGGGCAGTGGAATGAATTCACGCGCTTTTTGAGTGATGTGCGCGCGGAGATGCGCAAGGTGGTTACGCCGTCGCGCAAGGAAGTGCAATCCACAACCACGGTGGTGATCATCGCGGTGTTCATCTTTGGATTGTTTTTCCTGGTGACGGACTCGATTTTCTCCTCGGGCATGAATTGGCTTCTGCACAGGATGGGCGGGCAGTAGTGACGTTGATCCACGAAACGAGAGCATGATGGCCGAAGAATTGGAACAAGCCGAACAACCCGTACAGGCCGAGCAAGCAGAACTCGTCGAACAGGACGAACAAGCTGGGCAGGCTGAACAGGTTGAACAAACTGTTGAGCCGGCAGACACGCAGGCGCAGCCGCTGCCGGTGCGCAACGAGCGCTTCCGGTGGTACATTCTGCATGCCTACTCGGGCTTTGAGCGCAAGGTGCGCGAGTCCATCCAGAGCCGCGTGGAAGCCTTCGGGCTGGGCGACCGGGTGGGCCGGGTGATGATTCCCACCGAGCAGGTGACGGAGATCGTCAACGGCAAGAAGCGCACCGTGGAGCGGGTTTTTCTGCCCGGTTACGTGCTTGTCGAGATGGAGCTGGACAACAACCTGTGGCACGTCCTGAAGGACACGCCCAAGGTGACCGGCTTTCTGGGCACGGGCGACAAGCCGGTGGCTCTGACCGAGGAAGAAGTCAGCGGAATTCTCTTTCGTTCCGATACCACCAAGGACAAGCCGCGGCAGAAAATCAAGTTTGAGAAGAACGAGCAGGTCCGCATTACAGACGGGCCGTTTGCCAATTTCAACGGCGTGGTGGATGAGATCAACGAAGATCGCGAGACGCTCAAAGTCATGGTGACCATCTTCGGACGCTCCACCCCGGTCGAAATGGAGTTTGGCAAAGTGGAAAAGATTGAGTAACGCAGCTTCTAGCTACTAGCTTCCAGCTTCTAGCCGACCGGATTATCTAGCCGCCCTCGGTTGTAGGCGAATGCAGGGGATGCGTCACCAAAATTTGAACAAGAACAAACCAGCTAAAAGCTAGCGGCTAGAAGCTAGAAGCTGGTTCCAAAGGAACCGACACATGGCACCTCCAAAGAAAATCACGGGTTATGTCAAACTGCAGATTGTGGCCGGCAAGGCCACTCCGGCGCCGCCGGTAGGCCCCGCGCTGGGCCAGGCGCAGGTCAACATCATGGAGTTCTGCAAGCAGTTCAACGCGCGCACCTCGAACAAGGAGATGGAAGGGCTGGTCATTCCGGTCGTCATCTCGGTTTATGGCGACCGCAGCTTCAGCTTTATCACCAAGACGCCGCCGGCGCCGGTGCTGCTGCTGAAGGCGGCCGGGATTCCCAAAGGGTCCGGTACGCCCAACAAGGAAAAGATCGGCAAAGTGACCGAGAAGCAGGTGCGCGAGATCGCCACGCAGAAGATGCCCGACCTGAACGCCTCCTCCGTGGAGACGGCCATGAAGAGCATACGCGGCACCGCGCGCTCCATGGGCATTGAAGTGGTGGCGTAAGCCGCTAGTTGTTTATCTTACGAAAAGTCCTCCCTCGTGGGAGGACTTTTCGCATTAAGGGCGCAGTGCGTTGAATGTACCTATCAGAACCAGCGCCCCAGCGTGACAAAGACCTTGCGACGGTCGGCGTCGCCGACGGAGGCGCCGAAGGTGAACAGGCCGAGGGGGGTGTTGGCCACCAGGCCGGCGAGGCCATCCTGGCGGAGAATCGCATTGGTTTGCGGCGACCAAATCTCGCCGGCCTCGTAGCTGAAGACGCCGTAGAGGCCGTGTCCCATACCGGTGGGCAGAGCCGCAAAGCGGCGCATGTAGCCGGCGCGGGCCAGATACATGTCCGTGCCGCGAAACTCGTCAAAGGATGAGGCGGAGAGGCGCATCGGGCCGCCCAGAGTGAACAGGTAAGGCTGGGCGACGTTCGCGCGTAAATACGAATTGACTTCTCCGCTGAGGCCGAAGATGTTGGTCTCTCTCCAGGAACGGGTTCTGCTGAAGGAGAGCTTGACCAGCGGCGCGTTGGGGCTTGCCACAGCATGGTAAAGCGCGCCTGCCGAGGCCGAGATACGGAAACCATCGGGCGAGATGGCACCAGTGGCGGCTTTGTCGATGTTGATGTGCAGCAGGCCGGTCTGCGCGGTCCCGGTGATATACGGTCCGCCGCCGGAGCCGGTGCGCAGGCTCCAGCGCGTGTCCTCGGCGCTCCACTCGGCGGAAACTTGCATTTGATTCGAGAATGTGCGGCCAGCCTCGACGCCCGCGTCCAATGATTGCAAAAAGCGCTCGGCCGTGCGCTTCTGGTTGGCCCAGATGTAGACCGGCTCGCGGAGGACGCTGGTACGCGGTTCGATGTAATAGCCGCCGGGTGTGAGCAGACGGTAGTATTCGGCGGAAATATCCGTCCTATAGCCGATGCGTGCGGTGGCGCGCAACTCGGAGCCGTAGCCGCCTAGATTCTGATCAACCAAGCGGAGGGTCATCATGCCGCGAGTGATGTTGGAGTTGGCAGCGGCAACTTCGGCGTTTATGAGAAGATAGGGCGGGCCGATGCGATCGTTGCTGAGGCGGACCAGGATGCCCGTGTCTGGAGCTGGCGCTGTTGGGATGGGCGAGCCGGGGACGCGCACATCGGATGCGGGCGGCACGGCGGGCGCGGGCGCTGGGACAAAGGTCTCCCAGGTAGCGCTGATCCCGCCGTTGGACTGAATGGGCTTGAGGGCGTCGATGGTAGAGGCGGGCTCGATAGGCCGGCCCTCGATAGGCTTCATGTCGGCGAGAACCTCGTGAACGGCGCCCGGCGTTCCCCCTTCCACACGTACCTGGCGCAGGATACCGGGCCGCGGGCTGCGGCGGCTCTCTCTCGCGTCCATGTAAGTCTTCCATCCGTCGGCGTCGAGGGCGTAGCGCAGCAGGGTAGCGCGATTTTGCTCGGCAGCCTTGTAGCCGGCGTCGATCAGCGCGACGGCACGGGCGTAATCGCCGCCGGAGAAGCTGCCCACCGGCACACTCACCACCACATCGGCCAGCCGCTCGGCCTCTATTACATTGCGCTGAATGCCGGCATCAAAGGCGCGATTGAGGACGCCGAGGGCGGAACTGGTGTCGGTCTTGGAGATTGCTGCATCTTCAAGGTGGATGGCGATGATGACATCGGCGTGCAGGTCGCGCTTGAGAACGTCCGTAGGCAAGTTGTCGAGGATGCCGCCATCGACCAGGTAGTGACCATTGCGGTCCTGGACAGGCGAGAAGACGCCGGGAATGGAGATGGAGGCGCGCACGGCCTGGGGCAAGGGCCCGGAGGCAAAGGTGACCGGCGCGAAGGTGTTCAGATCGGTGGCCACGCAGCGAAAGGGAATAGGAAGCTGATTATAATCCAGTTCCTGATTATTGTCGTTGGGCAGGTTAGTAGTCAAGAACCCATTGACGCCACGATCGGTAAGCAAGGCGTTGCGCAGGAACAGGTGGTGGCGTAAACCGACGGTCAGAGCGGCGGGAAGTTCATGGCGATCCTGGCGGCGGCGAAAGCTCAACTCAGAGTAAGGAGTTTGCAGGGTAAAAACGCGAGTGAACGCGTCGCTGACGGCAATCGCGCGCATCTGGGCGGGCGTGCTGCCGGTAGCGTAGAGGGCGCCGACCAGCGAACCCATGCTGGTGCCGGAGATGCGGTCAACGGGGATGTGGTGCTCCTCAAGCCATTGCAGAACGCCGATGTGCGCCATACCCAGAGCGCCGCCTCCCTCCAGCGCTACGCCGATAGCCGGACGGCCTGGGGGCTGCACGGCGGGCAGGGCGGAGCCGGAGACGGAGAAGGCAGGGACGGGATTTACCGAGTCCTGCGCTGTGGCGGAAGTTGCAAGCAGAGTGGCGGCTAGCAGGATTGCGGGAGATTTCCAACGCACGGACTCACCCCCAGATGAATGATTGTCTATAAGTTAACGCATTTCAGGGGGAATTGCCGTGACGTGTGCTTGTCAGGGTTGCTTCTGGCGCCTGATCGTGGACGGGACGCCCGAATCGGGCCAAAGGCACAGATCTGCCTTCCGGGCATAAAATACCCTTCCGCGCCTCTAGCGCGGCACTCCAGAGAGGAGGGCGGTTCAGTCCTACTTCGGCGGCGGGGCCGGCGTGAAGACATCGCGTCTCTGCGCGGGTTCCGGCTTGGGCTTTGGCTTGGGCGCCTTCTTGACTTCTTTTCTACCTTTGTCTTTGCTTCCCATGGCTGCAAGTGTGCCACAATCGCGGGCCAGTTCGCAAGGGCGCGATCGCATTAATTTCGCACTAAGCCACGGCTGAAGCTCCGCGAGCTTTAAACTGCCGCTTGCGTACCTGATGCTCCGGGGTGACAGAAAGCCAAAGCCCAACAGTCTTGAACACGGCGATCAACGTCTTCAGCGTCGGATTGCCCTTCTGCGAGTCATGATAGAGAACATAATCCAGGTGAAAGTTGTAAGGATGCATCGCCACTTAGGCTCGGCAAACGGCATCACCGTTACGGTCTGGTTTCCTTCGTAAACTATTGAAAAGTAGTATACTAAATGCGTTTAGTGCGTTAAGACAAATTACCCATGAAGGGCAAAATCGACGCTTTCAGCAAGACGAACGATGCTGCTTTTTAGAAGAAATTACATGCTGGGAAAACTGGTGCGCTCTGCGTTCGACGATCCTCGCGAACGCAGTCGTTTTACGAGGATGTCCAGAGCAGGCGGAATGCTGGATTCCGGTTTCAATGACGATTTGAGGTGAAGAAACATGGCGCAGTCGAACGACCTCTTCGATGCAATTCTCAACGGTGATGCAAAAAAAGCGCACTCGGCTACCCAGGCTGCGCTCGAGGCCGGCGCCGCGCCGTTGCAGTTGATTTCCGAATCCATGGTGCCGGCAATGGATGAAGTTGGCCGACTGTTTGAGGCCGAAGAATACTTCGTCCCCGAGTTGTTGCTGGCAGGCCGCGCCATGAGGAACGCTCTGGAACTGCTTCGTCCGCTGATGACAGCCGCCGGCGAAAAGTTGTCCACGCGGGTGGTGATCGGCACGGTCAAAGGCGACCTGCACGACATCGGCAAAAACATCGTGGGCTCCATGCTGGAAGGAAGCGGATTCGAGGTGATCGATCTGGGCACTGATGTTTCTCCGGAAAAGTTTGTGGCCGCTGTTGAAGAACGAAAACCTCAGATAGTCTGCATGTCGGCGCTGCTGACGGTGACCATGCCGGCCATGAAGACAACCATCGAAGCATTGAAGACCGCGGGGCTGCGCACTCAAGTAAAGGTGCTGATTGGCGGCGCTCCGGTCACCATGAAGTATGCCAAAGAAATCGGCGCGGATGGCTACAGCGAGAACGCCAGCGGCGCCGTTGGCCTGGTGAGAAATCTTCTTCGAGTAGCGTGAGACAATGATCGAGCAAATGGTCCGGAAGTATTCCGCACTTGCAATTCCCAGCCGGATCAGTTGCCTGGAGGCTCCGTATGGAAGCCTCTACGATAAAGCGAACTATGGCCTATAGTTAATTCACGCTGTTGCGCTGCACGCAGGATGGGAGATTTCCTCGGAGTGAGCCATGCGCTTGAAAGCAATTTGTTGCCAGGTTCTCACGAGGGAGATAAAGAGCGCGATCTCCCGTTCTCCCCACGCGATCGAGTTGGAGATTTTGCCGATGGGCCTGCACGATCTGGGCGCGTCGATGCGGCCGCACTTGCAGGAGCGAATCGATGCGGCGGACGGGGACGGGTATGACGCCATCCTATTGGGATATGCACTATGTGGCCGGGGATGCGAAGGCCTGCGCGCGGGAAAGACGCCGCTCGTTCTGCCGCGCGCGCACGATTGCATCGGCCTGCTGATGGGCGACCGCCATCGTTATCAGACTTATTTTGACGCCCATCCCGGCGTCTATTTCCGCTCTCCCGGCTGGGTCGAGTTTTCTACGCCAGAGCAGACTCTGCAACCAGCCGATGCCTCCGCAAAGAATATGATCGGCGAGCGGCGCAGCCGCGAGGAACTGATCGCCAAGTATGGGGAAGAGAACGGAAACTATCTCTTCGAGCAATTCCGGGCCTTTCGCCGCAACTACTCCGGGCTGACCTATATCTCCACTGGGGTTGAATCCGAAGATGCCTTCCGCATCGAAGCTCGCGATGAAGCGGAGAAGGAGGGATGGCGCTTTGAAGAAATTCCAGGGTCACTCGCGCTGCTGGAGCGACTCGTGAATGGAGAGTGGGATGCGGCGGAGTTTCTGGTTGTGCCCCCAGGCGCGGCCGTGCAAGGCTCGCTGGGCGAATCCATCGTGGAAGCGATATGAGCGGCGATAAGGTACGGGTTCAACTAGAGCCATCATCGGCGGTGGTGGAAGTTACGCGCGGCGCCTCTCTTGCATCGGCGCTGCCGGAGCTGGGCGTCGAGTTCCCATGCGGAGGAACAGCTCTCTGCGGCAGTTGCCGCGTCCGCGTACTCGAAGGATCGCTCCCGATTACCGGTCCTGACCGTTCGTTTTTTTCCGCGAACGAACTCGCCGATGGATGGCGTCTTGCCTGCCAGGCTCTTGCGGAGAAGCCGCTGATTCTCGAATGCGGCCAGTGGCGCATGGATATTCTTACGGATAACTCCAGCCTCTCCGGCGCGGGCAAGCGAGGCCTGGGAATTGCCATCGATCTGGGCACGACCACCATCGCCGCGCAGATGATCGATCTGGCTAGGGGAAGCGTTCTCGGCGTTGAGACCGCTCTCAATCCACAAGCATCGTTCGGGTCGGATGTGATGAGCAGAATCCTCGCGGCGTTGCAGGGAGCCGATCTGACCACGGTCGTGCGCCTTGCTCTGCGGCAGATGATCGTGAAGCTGGCCGGAGGCCGCGAAGAGGAGATTGTCGAGGTGGTTCTGGTCGGAAATACGGTGATGCATCACCTGTTTTGCGGGCTGGACATAGAGCCGCTTTCGTACACGCCGTTTCATTCTGCCCATCTGGAGGCTCAATGTTTCCGGCCGCAAGAACTGGGCTGGCCGCTGCCTGCGAAATGCGCCATTCGCTTTGAGCGCTGCCTGGGCGGCTTTGTGGGATCGGATATTCTTGCCGGAATTCTTGCCGCCGGCATTTCGCGTGGCGAGGATCTGCTTGCATTGGTGGACCTGGGCACAAATGGCGAGATTGCCATCGGCAACCGCGAAGGCATTGTCTGCGCCTCGACGGCGGCGGGACCGGCCTTTGAAGCCGGCGCGATCCGCATGGGAATGCGAGCGACGACGAGCGCAATCTCGCGCGTCTGGCTCGATCATGGTGAGATGCGCGCCACCGTGATCGGAGACGTGGAGGCCCGGGGCATCTGCGGCAGCGGCCTGGTGGATGCGGTGGCCGCGGGCTTGAAAAGCGGAGCGATTCTGCCGTCCGGGCGCGTGGCCAATGGCACAAAGCAGTTTCCGGTAAAGGGCCCGGTGATTCTTTACCAAGCCGATATTCGCGAACTGCAACTGGCGAAGGCCGCCATCGCCTCCGGATTCAGGCTGCTGCTGAAGCACCTGGGTGCGGACGCAGGCAGCCTCAGGAATATTTTTCTTGCCGGCGCATTCGGCAATTACGTGCAGGCGGAAAGCGCCATCGCCATCGGGCTCCTCGAAGCTCCTATCGAACGCATCCACGCTAGCGGCAACACGGCGCTGCACGGCGCCAAGATTCTGCTTCTATCCGCCGGCGTACCCGCCCTTCCCAAGATCGAACACGTGAGTCTTGCCGCCGACCCCGGCTTCCAGGATGAATTTGCGGATTGCATCGCTTTTCCGGAAATACACTCACATCAATAATCATGGCAATGTCGATGACTTGTTTGTAGAATCAGTAGTACAAATTGAGGAATGTCTTCACCAACCTGCAAATAATTTGATATGCTGGGTTTCATTCTCTGATTTATGGAGTACATATGCCTGATCTGCATCAACTGATTCAAGCCGCAATCAAAGGACGCGGAGAAGCTGCGCGGCCGTCGGCGCACAAGCGGGGGATAGCATGAGCCGCCTGCGCGAGTGGCTGGCGGACGGCCTGCTAATCACCGACGGCGCCTGGGGTACGGAGTTACAGGCGCGCGGTCTGCCTCCCGATACGATGCCCGACACCTGGAATCTGACCCACCCCGAGCGGGTGGAAGCGGTGGCGCGCGCCTACGCGGAAGCAGGCAGCCAGGTCATTCTCACCAACACTTTTCGCGCCAACGCAATTGCGATGCACGGCTGCACTGAGGATGATCTGGATGCAATCAATCGCGCCGGTGTCGCGCTCTCACGCCATGCGGCAGTCGAGGCGCTGGTTTTTGCCTCCATCGGGCCTACGGGCAAGATGCTGCTGTCGGGCGAGATCGATAGCGAGCAGGTTACCGCGGCCTTTGCCGCACAGGCTCGATCGCTCGCCGCTGCGGGCGCGGACGCGTTGCTGGTGGAGACGATGAGCGACATCGAGGAGGCGCGCCTGGCAGTGGAAGCGGCTCGGCGCACGGGACTGCCGGTTCTTGTTTCCTTCGCATTCGATTCCGGCAAGAGCAAAGACCGCACCCTGATGGGCGCGACGCCGGAGTCCGTGGCCGAGGCGATAGTGGAGGCGGGAGCAGACGCGGTCGGCGCAAACTGCGGTGTCGGCGTGGAACAGGCTATACCCATCTGCCGGCGATTGCGCGCGGCTTGCGATCTGCCTATTTGGATCAAGCCGAACGCTGGACTGCCCACCATGGAGGGAACTGCCGTTCACTACGGCCCATCGGCGGAGTTTTTTGCTTCGCACTATGCAGCCCTGCGTGAGGCGGGCGTCTCATTTTTAGGAGGCTGCTGCGGAACTACACCGGAGTTCATTCGCGCCTTGGTGAGCGCCCAACGCGCCGCGTTGTGATTAGCCGCTGCTGTTAGCTTGATTCAGGCCGGCGCAGTTAACGATAGTGATAGAGTCGAACGCGGCGCATTGTAAATTTGCCGGCTGACATTCGCAAATATCGCCCTTGATTGTCGTCGTCACCGTTAAGGTTTCTACCCGGCGTCCACACGCCGTCTACGAAACTCCCTTCCCAGATAGAATCGATGCCGGCGAAAGATTGGCCGCTGTCATGGACTCCAAAGGTAATGATCATCCCCGTGCCTGCGACCAGAAAATCATCTGAGTCAAGTTGGATAATCAAACCGCCATGCGCTCCAGGCGAATCTGTATCTGCCTTTGCCCCTACCGAAATCGGCGCCGGCTCCTTGAATTGGACGTTAAACGTATAATCGCCCAGCGTAAATTGCTGCGGAGCCAGATCGACGGTTCCGTCGAATTGAGATGGCGCCCGAATACTCACCATCCGTCCCGTTCCCTGGTTGGCGAGGATAAGAGGCGTGAGCTGCTTGATGATTGCATAGGCATCTCCGAGTGATTGCTGTTCCTCGGATTTCAGAAATTCCGGTGCATAAACCGAAAATCCCATGGCATTGAGTTCGGCATACGCATACAAAGCATTGGCAGACATCTCATCCGCGTCAACACGGCCGGTTTCAGGAATAAAGAGAGGATTGCCGGGCCGGACATACTGATTGGCCCATTCGACAAAATTCGGGAAATAGAGGTCAGGAGACAAGAAGTCGATGGCCGGAGCCGCGGCATGCCAGATATCGAACAGATGTGGAAGAGGCCCACCGCTCGGATACTGCCCGGGCAATTTTCCAGGCCGCACCAGCGCAGCATTGACAAACATCGGCAGTGGATAGGCAGCTTTACCGCGAGCGGCCACCTGCCCGGTAAAGTGACCTTCCGTCCATGCGGTGAACAATTCGTCCGTCATGGCTCCGGTTCCAAACGTGTCCGGCCAGCTTGCTCCCGCCTTGTATCCGTGCGTTGCCCATGCCTCCCTGAGTTGCGGAGCGAGTGAATCGCGGTTTTTCGAGAGATAATCCGTTAGTGCTGATGGAACCGGAGACAGAAAAACAGCATTCGCCAGGGCACTATGATCTCGCGGTTCGGGGATCATGCCGACTTCATTCTCCACTTGGACCATAATGACGGTATGATTCACAGAATCGATTTCTCTCAAATGCTTCATCAAGGCGACAAATGCTCGGGAATCTGCCTCTAGCGTGCCTGAGCTCAGCGCCGAGAGAATCTCGATACTGCTGCCGTCCGATCGTGCCACACGAGGGAAACGCGCCTCGTCACGCTTGACCCAACCAGGAACATAGCACGACATACTGTTTTTCCATGCGCCAAACCAGAGCAGAACCAATTTAACATCGTGCTTTCGCGCGCCGTGCAAGAGGCCGTCTACAGTTCTGAAATCAAAGTCCCCGTCCCGCGGCTCAATCAACTGCCAATAGACTGGAGCCAGCACAGTATTGAAGTGCATGGCAACCACTTTTGGCCAAACTGTGTCGAGATATGCCAAATTCGAGGCGGAGGAGTTTTCCAACTCTCCTCCCCGGACCAGAAACGGCCTTCCGTCGACGACGATCTGGCTGGCGCCGTGCTGATGAGCCAAGTGCGGCATCGACTGCGCTGAAAGTGCCTGAATGAATTGTGTACAGACAAGAAGAATCCCAGCCATAGCACACACAATACTATTGAGCCTGCGCGGAAAGAGATGACGAATCATGAATGGAAACTCCATGGAAACATGCTTGTTCCTAGTTTAATAAAAATGGGCGCGCCTAAGCTACGGCGCGCCCAAAGATGTTACTGGTTACATACAAGTCTTAGAAAATGAATTTCCCTCCAAAGAACCACAAACGTTCGCCCTGGCTACCACCCAGACCACCAGCATTGGTTCCCTGCAACTCGCCGGTGATGATGCCAAAGTTCGCGCTATTGATATCGCCGGTAGGATTGCCGAAGTGCGGCGTATTCGTGAGGCCGATCGCCTGAGCTTCGAATTGGAAGGTCAGATACGATCTGAGCTTGATCTCCCGCTGCAGGTTGGCGTCCACGTCAAAATAACCGGGACCAACGACCCAGTTACGGCCTTGGGTTCCGAAGGTTGCCGTCGTAACGCGAGCAACGGTGGACGGATCGAAGTAACGGCAGGTTGTAGCCCCGGCCCCGCAGACGGTCGAGGAACTGGACCATGGCGGGAGTCCATTAGTGATTTTGAAATTCCCGTTCAGATTGACCGTTTGCGTATTGGTGCCATTGTCATTGAGGGCGGAGTTGCCGGCCCCGGAATCCGTGAGCGTGAACGGTTGTCCGGCGAGCCTGCTGAGGACGCCGCTGAGCGTCCAGCCTCCCGCCAGGTAGCTAGCAATGCCATGGGTCGCCATGTGCTGGCCCTTTCCAAAGGGAAGGTTGTAAACCCAGTAGGCTTCAAAGTTGTATTTGCGATCAAACCCGGCCCGTGCCTTGTTCTTTGCGAAATAGGCCGGATAGGGCCAACTGGTTCCGTTCAGCTCTTCATTATCTTCAAAGTCCTCAGCCTTCGACCACGTATAGAGAATTCCGATCTGCGAGGCCTGGCCGATTCGCCGGGTGATCTTGGCCTGCAACGCGTCGTAATAGTTGTGTCCCAGCGGAATCAAAGTGCTGATCCCTGAATAGGATTGACCTGCGGTAATAAGGCCCGCGGCAACGGCTGCGACGTTCAGTTGTTCTCCTGCCTTGTTTCCGTTGATGGGCGCGGAATTGAGGGCCGTGTTGAGTATGGGCCGAATCTCCCTGTTGCCCACGTAGGCAAGATCAGCCACGAATCCGGCGACCTGCTGCTCCAAGGTGAGGTTGTAGGAATAAATGTATCCGCGGCGGAAATTCGGATACGAGCCTATGGTGCTGGTACCTACAGTAAGTGGAAGCGGAACCACGCCCGTGCTGACATTTATTGGTGCTGACGCCACAATGCCGGCGGGCAACTGAGCATATGGCCCGGTGGCATTGAACCCGGTCAAGCTGTCGGACGGAGCGGCAGTGCTGTAGTTGACGGCGCCGCCAGTATTGTTTCCGGCATAGCTGGTGATGACCACCGTCGGATAGTCGTTGCGGAGATAACGCCAATTGTTGTCGTCAGCTCCCATCGCTCCGCCTAGCCGCACCACGGTCGTGGGTGTGACCGAGTAAGCAACGCCGATTCTGGGCAGGAACAATCCGGCGCCGATGTTAATGCCGTCGTTCTTTGGAATCGAGCCGTACCCGCCGATGACAACGTTCATAAAGTTTGAGGTTCCAGGCGTCGTATCCAGTACACGCGCTCCCTTGTCATGATCGCTGTACGCCATCGGATAGCGCTCCCAACGCAGGCCAAGATTGACGCTCAGTTTTGGCGTGACTTGCCACTGGTCGCGTCCATAGAATGCCCAAGTCGACCAGCGTAGCGCGATGGGGTCGGTAAGCTGTGTGGCCTTGCCGTCCTCATAAGGCAGGCCCAACAGGAAATCGGCAAATGAATTGTACTGAGTAGAACTCGGCCCGCCAGCCGCGACCGTGCAATTTTCCGCGGAGACCGGCGGCCCACCCGTGCAAGTCCACGGCTCGGTAGTGGTGCCGTTAAATCCGAAGGTGCCGCGCGCGGTTTGAAAGGCGGCGCCCTGCGGCTGGAAGTGATTCAACCCCACATGATCCCACTCCCCGCCAACGCGGATCTGGTGATGTCCCCTGATCCAGGTTAGGTTCTCGTTTTCGACGAGTTGGTTGTCGCGAAAAACGAAGGGATTGCCGGTGCTCGCGTTACCCAGATTGGCAAATGTTTGAAACTGGAAGGACGGAATTCCGAAATAGTCGAGGTCCGTTGCAGTGCCGCCCAACGTAGTATTCGTTCCCGGAATCTTCAGCGTATTGAGCCCATAGGCTCCGAGCGCAGTGTCGGTATCCAGAGCCCCCAGGTGCTGCCGCGTGTATCCAATGTTGCCGTCGATCAGCAGGTTGGAAGTGAAGGAATGGGTGCCTCCAAAGCCGATGATGTAGATTTTCGTAGCTGCGTTGCCCGGCTGGCCGCCGTTGGTCGCATTTCCCCCCGCTGGACCCAGGGACGGGGGATCGAATATTGCCCCCTTTTGCGTAGTGAAGTGCCCAAAGACCGTCGACTGCTGCGAGGGAACCCAGTTGACCTTAGCATCGTATTGGTCGGTATTGAAATTTCCCTTGAAATGGGGGATATAGTTGGCGGATGTAAGGGTTGGATAGGTCGCTGTGGGAATCAGTGTGGACAAGGTCAATGCTGCAGGGTCGACCCTGGAAAGAGGGATCCGGTTGTTCGGGAACGGGGTGCGGCCGGTGCCGTCGGCGCTTCCGGTATTCGGATCGTAAATAACAACCGCATCCCCACTCTTATTTGTTAGCCCACTAAAGTCGTAGTATCCGTTGGCTTTGGCGGTGGCGTATGTCAGGTTCCCTATGGGCAATGTTTGCGCGGAGACCGCGGCTGGCGACAGTATCTGGCGCACTCCTTGATAGTCCCCAAAGAAGAAGAGCTTATTTCTCTTGATCGGGCCGCCAACCGCGGCGCCAAACTGATTGAAGATCTGGAGCGGCCGAACTGGGGTGCCGATAGGAGGGGCAGGATTGGTGAAGTAGTTCAGGGTCTTCAGTTGGTCGTCGGTGTGGAACTCATGAACGGCGCCGTGGAATTTGTTGGTGCCGGACTTTATCTGCACGTTGACTGCCGCGCCATTTACCCCTCCCTGTTCGGCATCGTAGGAGTTGGTTGCAATATTGACTGTCTCGATGGCGTCCGACGAGGGTATGTAGGCCACGTTGTTCGGCAGCCAGGGATAAGCGTCCAAAATGCCGTCGATGCGCGTGCCGTTGCCTTGAGAGGACATGCCGTTGACGTTGGAGGTCATGGCGCGCGCCGGATTGCCCCCAGCGGAGTTACTCTCCACCGGTATGGTCGAACCGGGGATGATGCGGAGCAGACCCTGAAAGTTCTTTCCTTCGGATGAGACCGAGGGAAGAGATTGCAGTTCGATTGACGAAATGTCGGTGTGGACGTCAGCGCGATCGGTCTGCAACTCCGGGGGCGCGCCGGTCACGGTAACGCTTACGATAGCCGTGGCAACGGACAGTTGCTCATTCTCGCGCACAACCGTGTTTGCGTTGAGCTGGATGTTGTTGGTCTCCGCCGGATTGAATCCTTTGGCGGATACCGTGACCTTCCAAAGGCCGGGCAGCAGCTCGGAAAAGCGATAGAGACCGCTGCTATCGGTGGTCGTTTCCTGGTGTATACCCTTGTTCTGTTCGACTGCTGTGACCTTGGCCCCGACAATAGCCGCGTTGCTGGAGTCGGTGACGTTGCCCACGAGCGAGCCGTAGAGTACTTGCGCATTGACGGTCCTGCTTCCGAAACATATCGTGAGAAGCGCGACCACTAGCAGAGCTCCGAGAGCACCTGCTTTGAACCGATGATTCATATCTGGCCTTCCTGACATGATTTCCTCCTGAAAGCTGTGAAGTAACTATGTTTCCGCCAAACCCCGCGAAGAATCTCGCGGAAGGTTGACCCTAGGATCTGCAATAATCCCCAGATTCCAAGGGATCTGGAGATCGTCTTGGCCGGAAAACCGCTCGTACGAAAAACTGGTAACGGCTTCGATCGCGGTTTATTTGGCGTCTCGAACTATAAAAGCGATTTACTAGAATTGTCAAGCATAAAATCGATTTATTTTTTTGTAGATCTCTGGATAGTCATATTTTCAACAGGAAGGCGACATGCTACACATCGGGAATGCTTCCCTGGACAGAATGAAGATCCGCATTATGGCAGCATCATCCTTGTTTTGTTATGGTTCCGTCGTTCATCTGGAAGCGGGGGAGACTCTCTGGGACGCTCCAGGGCGGTGCAATAGACGCTCGTATCTATGGTTTTTGGAATTATAAGGCTATCGAAGACGCTTTGTTCTCCCCTCCTTTCGACCGTGGCCTACCGCGTCTCCTCTTCCACCATCGAGATGAATGCTTTGATATTCTCTGTGGGCGCATGGGGCGGCATTCCTCCACCACACGAAATTATCAAGCGTGAGTGGTCATCGAGAGCGTTCAGCATCTCCTTGACCGAGCGCCTCACATCAGTCGGCGTTCCTTCGGCCAGCACATCGCGCGGAGGAATGTTTCCCATCAGCGCAATCCGGTTGTTCGTCCAGGCCTTCATCTCCGCCAACTTGTACTGCATGCCGAAATTGAGCAAATTGATCCCCGCCGTCTCCAGCAAAGGCGCGCTGGCCTTCGACGGCGCATCGTTGTGGAAGAACTTCACGCTCACGTCCGCATTGAATGCGCGCTGCAAATATGGCAGGCCGAAGATCTCGAAGTCGCGGCGGCTCACAAATCCAACAATATCGTCGAGCAAAAAAATGCCGTCAATTGATGGAAATGCCTCGCGTTGTACCGCGATCCAGTCCACTAAGAAGTCCGTGACGATATTCAGCAGGCGATGCATCAACTCCGGTTCTGTCTTCAGAGCCTCCAGGAACTCCGGCGTACCCATCAGGAAGGAGGCAATATTGAGCGGTCCGCGGGCAACCGCAAAGCGGATTTTGTGGCCAGCCGCTTCAATCGCCGGTTGCAAGTGCTGTAGACGCTTCATCACGAAGGGCAACAAACCATGTTTGCGCGGATCGGGTAGTTCAAGGCGCTCGACCTCGGACGGAGAGTGCAGAACTTTTCTGGCGAAAGGGAAGTCGTTCTCTCCCCAGATGGAGACCGAACCGAAGGCCGAGGGTTCCGTGCACATCCCGTATTCGGACCAGAAGCCCGGCATAAAAATAGCTTCCGGGAAGGTGCGGATGGCTTTGAGATTGTCTTCCAGAAAGATATTTTCGCTGGTGAAGTAATCCAGAATCGTGTGCCCCGCCCAATTTGGGAGCCAGGGACTATCGATGATGAAAGCTGTCGGGAGAGGACGAATCGCTTCTCCGCGAACGATAGCGACGAGCGTCTTCCATTGCTGATCGGTCATGGTTTCCTTTTACATTGTGCAACTCTGGATAGTAGTTCATGATATTAAGCGTCTGTCAAACAATATACATAATCTCTCGCCTCCCACGGTTGTATCAGGGTTTACCTCCGGATCCCCAGTACTGCCAGGTGCTCTGTTGTGGCCGCTGTGTGTGAGCCGGCCGCAGATCATGCGGCCGGCTCACGGATTGCTGTGAATGCGAATTGTCGATTAGAAGGTTACTCGACCCGAGAAGCGCAATTCGCGGTTAGAGTTGGTTACCACGCTCGTGATTTGCCCGAAACCAGAAGCAGCGTAGGACGTTTGATAGGCAATTGATGTTGATGAGGATGAGTTTGAGGGTGGATTGTATTGAGGCGTGTTGGTCACGTTGAATGCATCGGCGCGGAAGATAAGATTATACCGATCCGTGAACCTGATGGTCCGAGCCATACTAAGGCTCAGGTTGGTGAATCCAGGTCCGCGAAGCGGGTTTCTTCCCGCGTTTCCAAAGCCATACGTACCTGAAGGTAAGGTGGTGACAGGGTCGACGTAAGCGGTATTACTCACGTATTGCTTGCCGGCGCCGTATTGGCCGATAATCTTTTGACCGCCGACGTATTGAGCAAATTGCGTGCTGCTAGTGGCACTGGGACCAAGAGAGCCTGTGGCGGCCGCAAGCGTAAAGGGCATACCGCTCTCACGGCTCAAGGCGCCGTCCAACTCCCAGCCACCCAGGATGTACCCTGCGGGGCCGGTCTGCAAATAGGCCTGACCTTTTCCGAAGGGGAACATGTAGTTTCCGAATGCCTGGAGGTTATGCGTCCGGTCAAAGCCCGCCACGGACTTGTTGAGATGCCAGTAAGGCTGTGAGGTCATCGGGACCAGCATCGACGATTCACCGTCGGACTGATCTCCGTAATCGTTGATGGCACGGGAGTACGTGTAGTTCACTCCCACGCTGCTGTCGCCCGAGAACCTGTGCTTGGCCTGGGCTTGCAGGGCATTGTAGTGTCCGGTTCCTTGCGGATTTTCCGAGGTGATGCTGGCGCTGATGCCATACAAGGCGTTGTAAGGCTCTTGGGCGGCTGTTTGGCCCGGCGCCTGGTTTGCGTTGATGTTGATGCCCGGAACTTCCCGGACGATGAATTCGCCGACGTAGGTAACATTCAAGGTGGTTGCGTACGGAAGCTCACGCTCCAATGCCGCATTGTAGCTCTCGTAATATCCGCGCCTGTAATTCAACGGCAGAGTGACGAGCGAGATGGTGCCCAGATGACCGGGAGTACCGAGGCTGCTAGCGGCAACCTTGCCTGTGGTCAGAAGAGTCGTCAGCGGCGCCTGAGTGAATGCGGGAATACCGTCATTATTCATCGTGTCACAGCCTAAACCGCCGCCGTAGGAGGTGGAAGTGCTACTGAAGGCGCACCAATAGGATGAGGTCTGATATGTCTGTGAAACGATGTTCGGGAAGGAAGTCAGCACATTGCGGAAGCTGTCGGGGTTGACAGACAATCCGTAGCCAGCGCGGGCTACCGTCTTGTGGTCGATGCGGTACGCCAGGCCAAAGCGCGGCACAATCATGCCATTTCCTACGGAAACTCCGGCATTTTCAGGATTTCCGCCGACGCCTCCCAGATAGATGTTTCCATCTGCAGGATGGAAGATAGCAAGCCCCGTATGGTCGCGTGTGGAGATCGGATAGTACTCGTAGCGAACGCCGAAGTTGACCGTGAGCTTCTCCGTTGCCTGCCACTGATCCTGAGCATAAAAGGCCCAGACGCGCTCACGAGACGTACCGGGACTCGCGGTTTGGGTGTCCTTTTGAACCATAGTCGGAACACCTAGCAGAAACTGCGCCCAGGCGTTAAGCGCGTTCGCACTATTTTTAGCTACCGCCCCCACCGTACCACCAGACAAAGTACAGCTACCGCCGCAGGCGGTCATACCGCCGGTAAAATCGAACCCGCCTCGAGGTCCGTAGGTGTTCTGCGGCTGGAAGTGGTTAATCGCAAAGCGGTCGTACTCCATGCCGTAGCGAGTGGAGTGCTTCCCCTTGATCCAGGTCAGGTTAACCGCGGAGACGTAGGTGTTATCCCGGAATTGGAAGGGGTTGGAACGATTTTGATTTCCCAGATTCGAGGGGCCGCTAAAGAAGAAGCCTGGCATCCCGCCGCAGAGAGTACAGGTGTTGGTTCCGGGAATCCCGAATTGGCTAGTACCCCAATCTGTTCCGATATCGCTGTTCTTGGCGCTCATTCCCTGCCGCAGATAGCCTCCGTTGGCATCCAGGAGCAGGTTGGACCGGAAAGCATAAGTGCCGCCCAGGCCGATCGATTGAATCAGGCTCGGAGCAGTTCCCGGCTGGCCGCCGTCGAAGGTGGTGCCGCCTGCCGCTCCCAGCGTCTGGGGATCAAAGATGTTTGTCTTCTGAAACCCATAGCGTCCGAAAAGTGTGCTCTTGCTGCTAGGGTTAATATCAACGCGGCTATCGACGTTGTCACGGGTATACTCGGCGTTTGCGCCGCCATAGAAGTCATTGCTGATGTTGGTGGCGGTGATGCCGGCGCCGCCCGCCAAATTCGGCAAATCCGCATTGTTATTTGCTTGCAGCAGTGAGATCATCTCAGCCGCGGCTTGGTTGGCGGCTGGAGTGAAGTAGGAGGAAGGTATCGTGTTGTTAGCGAATTGTGTGCGGCCAACGCCACTGGAATTGCCCGTACTTGGATCAAAGATGGGGGTGGTGAATGCCGAGAAGTCGCCCTTGAGCATCGCCAGGGTAGGAACCGTCTGGTAACCGGATACCTGTTGCGCGCGCCTTGTGCGTTCCCAGTTTCCGAAGAAGAAAGCCTTATTCCTCTTGATCGGGCCGCCGTAATTGGCGCCGAACTGGTTCAATATATACTTCGGAATCTCGCCCTTGTTCAGCGTCGTCGCGGCGAAGAAAGGGCTTTTTGCCTGCAGGGCGCTGATCATGTTGTATTCCCAGGCTGAACCGTGGAATTTGTTTGTTCCGGACTTGGTAGTGACGCTGACAGCGGCTCCGGACGCGAATCCCTGCTCGGCGTTGAAACTGTTGGTCACCACATTGACAGAGGCGATCGCCTCGGTCGACGGGGTATACGCAGTGATTTCCGGCAGCCAGGCATAAATATCGCTGACACCGTCGATGCGGGTGCTGTTGTTGCTGCCAGACACGCCGTTGGCATTGAACATCATGGTATCGGCGGGATTGCCCGATTCCGAGTGTTGTTCGTTTGGCGGCGAAAAGCCGGGAAGAACCTCAAACAGGCTTTGGAAGTTGCGCATATTGATTCCCGCGGATGTCACGAGAGTCTGCACTTGCGAAGTTTCCAAATCGTTCGTGGGTACTGCGCTGTCGGTTTGCAGCTCGGGCGGTGCGGCGCTAACCTGGACCGACTGCCCGACTGACTGCGGCTGAAGTGTGACATCAAAGCGCCGCTCATTGTTGGGCAGAATTACGAGGCCTTCCCCAACTGTGGTGGCGAAGGACTTTGCCGTAATCAACACTTTATACGCACCTGGTTCAAGGTTAGAGACACGGTAAGCTCCTGCCGGATCAGATGCCACTGTTTTCGCAATGCCGGTCCCGGTGTTGGTGGCCACCACGGTTGCGCCCACGATCGCGGCGCCGGTGGCGTCCGTCACATTGCCTACCAGTGTTCCGTAAAGAACCTGGGCATGTGCGGTTATGCTCCCGAAACAGATCGGGAGAAGTGCAACCGCCATCAGCAGGGCTCCGATTGCACCTCCTTTGAATCGATGATTCATATCTGGCCTTCCTGACATGATTTCCTCCTGAAAGCTGTGAATTGACTTCATTTCCGCCTAACACCGCGACGCTACTCGTGGGGTTCGACCCTTTGATCCGCCGTAACCTATGGTTCCATTCAACCTGGAGATCGTAATCAGCCGGAAAATCGTCCGCACCAAGAATTAGAAATCGGCGCCAGGCGATTTATTTGGCGACTCGAACTATAGAAGCGATTCCGCGCCATTGTCAAGAAGAAAATCGTAATAATCGAAGAATTTCCTTGCTTGACCCTGGCTTAGTCAATATTGAACCGTTTTCAATACCTGTATCAAAGTAGGGAGACCCATCGGAAAAGGATGAGCGCCCGCATTTTGGCAATATCCTCAATGTTTTGTTATTGTTTAAACATTCGCAGTGCTTTTATAGCACCCGCTCCTATCGATTTTCATAGCCGTGAAAATATCACATCCAAACAGCCTGCTTGAGAGCTTACGCTTTCCGCCACACGTTTTGCGGCAAATATTCTGGGGTGGAGAATTGCCTGGCGCCTATTCTTTATGTGCAAAATAAAATGCTCCGAGCCGCGCTAAATCCTTTTACTATTCGGGTTTCTGGCTCTGGTCGCTTTTGACGCTGAACGCTGATAACCCGAATGACGTTGCAGTACAACCGCCGCGGCGCCACGCAGCCTGGCAAATTCACCGTCGTTGGTGATTCCCAGCTGCGGCGCATTCCCGGCCAGCATTGTGGCTTCCAATCCGGCTTGAATCGTGGGGCCAAAGCGAGCCCACGACGTGGTAATGTCGCCTGCAATCAGAATCACTTCTGGCGAGAGCGCTGAGGTAACCAACCGCAGGCCGCGGCCCAGGCAGGTGGCCTGTCGAGTCAAGGCTGCTATCGCCGCAGGATCTTCTTCTTCGGCCAGGTGGAGCAGTTCATAGATGTTGACAGATGCCTTTTCTGGGTGGATCTCCGCGTAGTACCGGAGTGCCGCATTGGAAGACGCAAAGACCTCCCAGCAGCCGTGCTGTCCGCAACCGCATAGGGGCCCGGTCGGGTCTATCGGACTGTGGCCAAACTCGCCGGCCAGGCCACTGCGGCTGGTGACAATTTGCCCGTTGGCTAGAATGGCCCCGCCAACACCCTCCGAAACCGTGATTAATACAGCATTGCGAATGCCGTCAAGCCTGCCTGACCATAGCTCCGCCAGCAGGGCTGCATTGGCGGCGTTGGTCAGCTCAACCTGTAGCCGCATCTCCTTTTCAATGTCGCTCTTGATGTCATAGTTGCCCCACTTCAGATTGGGAGCAAGAATCAGGCGCTGCGTCTCTGAATCAACGCGGCCCGGCATACTGATGCCGATTCCCTCAAAGGAGCTATTGGGGTGGCCAGCGCGCATGGCTTTCATGCAGGAGATGATTTTGCTGATCGTGCTCGCTGGGTCAGAGACAAGAGGCACAACTTCGCGCGCAAGAAATCGTCCGTTCAGATCGAGAAGCGCGACAATGGCCTGCTTGGGCCGTATATCGGCAGTCAGAATCACCAGCCCGTCGTTGAGCGCGAGCAGCGTAGGGTGCCTGCCGCGAGGCCGCCGTTCAATGGCGCCTTCCTTTACCCATTGTTCGTTGATGAGTTGCTCGACAATCGCGGAGACTGTACTGGGTTGCAGGCCGGAGGCGCGCGCCAGGTCCGCACGGGATACAGGCTGCTGGGAACGAATGATCTCCAGAACTACATCGCGATTGATATCACGCGCACTCTCGCTGGACGCCAACTGAACATAGGCCAGATCGATGCGCTTGATTCCGCGAGTTGTTGGTCCCGACCGCGAGGGTGAATTCATTCTTGCCAGCTTACTCATCCCTTAAAGATTCCAATTTTCAGGATAGCAGGTTGTTTGGCCGCCGTTATTTGCCAAACTCTACTGGCTCATTACATATGGAAAACGCTGCGGACGCGATAGCATGCTGTTCGCCTCATCATCGTTGTGGAAGCGCTCTCTCACCGGGTCCCAGTGCAATCTGCGCCCCGTCTTCATTGCAATATGGTGCACCAGGCAAGTGGAGCACGCGCGGTGCCCAACTTCGGCGGGCGCGATGGGAGCCTTGCGGCTGCGGATGCATTCCAGCCAGTTGCCATGCTGATCATCGCTTTGATACAGATGAATTTCATCCGCCCCTATCACGCTGTCTAGAATCTTCGGGGCACTTGCCATCAGCGGTTGCAGGGTTTGCGGCTTGCCACTCGGATCAGATGCAGTAACCTCAACATCGCGGGTCACAAAAATCCATCCCTCGCTGCCGTAGAACTTGATGCCGTTGGGAAAATCGCCGCTGATGTCCATGGTGACGCCGTTGGCATAGACACCATGCGTCAAAAATTTGCCGTGAACATTCCATAATCCGCTTTTCGGAAACTCCGCCGTGCCCCACACCTCGACCGGCCCGGTATATTCCGTATTCATGCCCCAGTGAGCCGTGTCCACATGGTGCGCGCCCCAGCCGGTAATCATGCCGGCCCCGAACTGCTCGCAGCGCAGCCAGCCGGGGCGGCCGAAATCCTGCTGCGGATGCACGC
>Ga0302320_10007886_pt1 | contig 23331 bp, 15 predicted proteins | sample Bog_T0_3_FD_202130 | JGI IMG/M metagenome (GOLD analysis project Ga0302320, IMG submission 202130) | Peat permafrost microbial communities from Stordalen Mire near Abisko, Sweden - Bog_T0_3 | ecosystem: Environmental > Terrestrial > Soil > Wetlands > Peat | place: Sweden: Abisko, Stordalen Mire... | reverse complement strand
CGGCCTGACCGCCGAATCGTGAAATCATCCTCACGCCTCTGAACGCAACATACAAGGGGCAGTGCGAGGCTGTCGCATTGTACGTTTTTTCATCCATGCGATTGCCTTGGGGTGAGAGGTTAGGGAGCAGCCAGGACTTTTCGGCGGGAAATTGGTCATTTTTGAGCAGATTTCTGGCGGCGCGGCGAGAACACTAAATGCGGGAGCAGCCTGCCGCAACGAGCATGGCCGCACTTCCTGCTGACCCTGGGAAGACGGCCGGAATCCCCCCGATCTAGCTCGCGCGGCTGCTCCCGGTTTCTTTCGCGCGAGGTGGCCGATGAATGCCCTGCTGGTTTATCCCGAATTCCCTGACACCTACTGGAGCTTCAAACACGCGCTGAAGTTTTTAGGAAAGCGGGCGGCACAGCCTCCGCTGGGCCTGATGACGGTGGCGGCGCTGCTGCCGGCCGCGTGGAAAAAACGGCTGGTGGACACGAATGTGGAACGGCTGCGCGAGCGCGACCTCAAGTGGGCTGACGTCGTAATGGTGAGCGGGATGCATATCCAGCGCGAGCCGCTGGTAGCGCTGATGGAGCGCTGCCGCGCGCGCGGCCTGCGCACGGTGGTGGGCGGCCCGATTGCGAGCAGCCTTACGCCGGACGAGCTGAAGGCAGACCACGTGGTGATTGGCGAGGCCGAGAGCCTGATTGCGGATCTGGCGCGGGAGCTGGAGCTGGGCACGGCCAGGCGCGTCTACCAGGCGGCGGAGCGGCCGGAGATGAGCCTGAGCCCGCTGCCGGATCTGAGCCTGATCAAGATGCGGCGCTACTCCACGATGACCGTGCAGTACTCGCGCGGCTGCCCGTTCAACTGCGAGTTCTGCGACATTATCGAGATTTATGGGCGACGGCCGCGGACCAAGGCTGTGACGCAGGTGTTGGCGGAGCTGGACCAGTTGTATGCGGCAGGCTGGCGCGAGGCCGTGTTCGTTGTGGATGACAACTTTATCGGCAACAAGGCGCGGGCAAAAGAGTTGTGCGTTGCGCTGGCCGAGTGGCGCGCCCAGCACAAGCGGAGCTTTGACTTTTTAACCGAGGCGAGCCTGAACCTGGCCGACGACCGGGAGCTGATGCAGATGATGAAGGATGCCGGATTCATCTCGGTGTTTCTGGGGATTGAGACGCCGGATGAGAAGGGCCTGATTGCCGCCAACAAGCTGCAAAACACGCGGCGCAGTCTGCTTGAGAGCGTGGCGACGATCCAAAGCTACGGAATGCAGGTGATGGGCGGCTTCATTCTCGGCTTCGACACCGATCGCGAAGACATCTTCGACCGGATGGTCGAGTTCATCCAGAAGAGCGGGATTCCGATTGCCATGGTCGGTCTGCTCCAGGCGATGCCGGGGACGCAACTGTTCCGGCGGTTGCACGGGGAGGGCCGGATTGTGGACGCGGGCCACGGCGATAACACTGGCGACAAGCTGAACTTCCTTCCCAATATGGATGCGGCGCGGCTGGCGGAGGGCTACCGCTCCGTCCTGAAGCGGATCTATTCGAGCGCGGCCTACTATGAGCGGGTGAAGCTTTACCTGAACCGCACCCAGCCGAAGCAGAACCAGCGCAAATCGCAGCAGCAGTGGGTGACGCGGGCGAATGCGCGGGCCTTTGTCACCTCGCTTGTGCGCCAGGGAGTGTTCGGCCGGCAGCGGTGGACTTACTGGAAGTTCCTGGCGACGGTGGCCGTGCGTTACCGGCATTGCGTGGGAACGGCGATGACGCTGGCAGTGATGGGGTATCACTTGCAGGTGCTGACGCAGAAGCTGCTGCGAGACTCGGCGAAATTGTCCGGCGGCGTGGAAAAGGGCATGGAGCAGACGGCCAGCGCCGGTTAGCGAGAGCGCGACTTTATACTCATAGATGATATGAGCACTTTTCTGCCTGTAGACGAACAGATGGATTTGCTGGAGAAGGGCGCGGCCGAGATCATCCGCGCGAGCGACCTGCGCGAGCGCCTCGAAGAAAGCCGCAAAACCGGACGGCCGCTGCGCGTGAAGGCGGGATTCGATCCCACGGCGCCCGACCTCCACCTCGGCCATACCGTGCTGATGCGCAAGCTCAGGCACTTTCAGCAGCTCGGTCACCAGGTGATCTTTCTGGTGGGCGATTTTACTTCGCTCATTGGCGACCCGACGGGGCGCAACGTCACCCGCAAGCCGCTCACGCGCGAACAGATTGACGCCAATGCTGAGACCTACAAAGCTCAGGTCTTCAAGATTCTCGACGAGAAGGCGACCGAGGTTCGCTACAACTCCGAGTGGTTGGGAAAGCTCGGCTACGAGGATATTGTCCGGCTGACAGCGCACTTTACGGTCTCGCAGATGCTCGAGCGGGACGAGTTTCACAAGCGCTTCCAGGCCGAGCAGCCCATCAGCCTCCACGAACTCCTGTACCCGGTGATGCAGGGATACGACTCGGTGATGCTGGAGTGCGATGTGGAACTGGGCGGAACGGATCAGCGGTTCAATCTGGGGTGCGGACGCGAGCTGCAACGCCACTATGGGCAGAAGCCGCAGATTGTGCTCATGACGCCGATTCTCGAAGGGCTCGACGGCGTGCAGAAGATGTCGAAATCCCTCAACAACGCGATCGGCATCAATGAACCGCCGTCAGAGATGTATGGCAAGCTGATGAGCATCAACGATGAGTTGATGTGGAAGTATTTTCTCTTTCTCACCGACCTGCGCGGCTCCCAGGTTGAATCGCTCAAGGCTGAGGTTGCCGGTGGAAAGCTCCACCCCATGGAAGTCAAGAAGCGGCTGGCGCGGACGATTGTGGGCGGGTTTCATGGGGAGGCTGCGGCCCAGGGGGCGGATGAAAATTGGGCGCGGATGTTCCAGCAGAAAATTGTCGCGGGTGACATCGAATCCATCGCCGTGGAAGCAGGCAAAATTTCGATGGAGGAGGGCAGAATTCGTGTCGAGTTTTCTCAGGTGCTCCAGGAAGAAAAGGGGAAAGAGGAGCTCTTCCAGGCACAGGACGAGGAAGCGATTCGTCGAGTTGAGCGTGGGGTACCACGGTATTCCGGCGCGGTCGGCATTTACTCGGTTGTCAAACTAATTCGAGAGCTGGGATTGGCATCTGGAACTGAGGCAACAAAGCTGATAAAAGCCGGCGCTGTTTCTATTGATGGGGTAAAGCACACCAGTCTCTATTACACCCAAACGGGTGTGCCAGGTCCCACTGAATCCTCCCCGTTACGGCTCACAGTTCGGGTGGGCAAGCGGGCCAAGATCGCCGTAATCTCGTAGATGTGGCGATTTAGTTTTAGCCAAATGGCGTATACTGGGGATGGAGGCGCTTGATGGCGACTCATTCTGTGCACGATGTTTTAGGCGGCGAACCGGTTCTCGGCAGGCCCACGAGCAAGGGCGGCGCATTGGCTGAGCTGGTGCGCGAGGGGCTGCCGGTGAAGGCGCTGGCGCTGCTGGCGGAACGGATGAACCTGCGCCAGGCGGAAATCTCTGAAAAGATTGGCATTCCCTCGCGGACGCTGACGCGGCGGCTGGCGCAGCATGCGCGGCTGACGGCGGCTGAATCTGACCGGACGGTGCGGCTGGCCCAGGTCTACTCGACGGCGGTGGAGACTCTGGGCAACGGGGAGAAGGCAACGGCGTGGCTGAAGACGCCGAATCGAGCGCTGCGAGGCGGGCGGCCGCTGGATCAGCTGGATACCGACCCCGGCGTGCGTGAGGTAGAAGACGTTTTGGGGCGCATCTCTTACGGCGTTTATAGCTAATGGTGATCTGGCGGCTATGCCGGGCGCCGTTCGCGGCCGAGGCGTTCAGCGGCGAGGGAGCGCGGCGGTTCGGGGGGCGGTGGAACTCGCGCGGGGTGCCGATGGTGTATGCGTCTTCGTCGCTGGCTCTGGCGGCGATTGAGCTCTTTGTGCATTTGGAGCCGGGGCAGGCTCCAGACGATCTGGTTTTTCTTTCGGCCACATTGCCGGAGGGAGAGCCGGCACGCGCGTTGAGCGAAGCCGAGTTGCCGGCGGGGTGGTGGGCCGACGAGGCTGCGGCGGGCCAGCGAACAACGCGGCAACTGGGCGATGCCTGGATCGCGAGCCGGTCTTCCCTGGCTTTGCGGGTGCCTTCGGTTCCGATTCGCTCGGAGAGGAATGTGCTGCTCAACCCCTTTCATCCGCGGATAAGCGAGTTGCAGATTGGCCCTCCTCAACCCTTTGTCTTCGATGCGCGCATGTTCCGGCAGACACAACCGTAGGGCCACCCCGGATGAGGGTGCCCCCGGTCCCTCGCTTTTGGGGACCGGGGAGACAGTTGGGGCGCACTGACCCTCGAGTAAGGGGCCCGGTCATAAGAATCGCCATGAGCCATGGGAAGCTGCATCAAAGCCGCTGTCCCCCGTCGGGGCACCCTCTGGGTCGTCCGGTCGCCGGGTGCCCCACCCTTGTCATCCGCCGCGGCGGATGACAAGGATGGGATACCACAAACACCAGCTCTCCCACCTATCAACCCAGCACCAAACCCGGGCCGGAAACCATGAATCTTGCCCCGCCCTCCCCATCGCCCGGCCGCCAATCACGCCCTCAAAAAACACATGGAAAAACAGCCAAAACGCGCCAAAAACACGCTATTTCAAGCTGTTTTTTTCACTTTTCGTCCAAGGAAAACACGACATTCCCCTACCCAAGCTATACCTATACTTGGACCTTTTCCCTCCACCGGCCTCCCGCGCCTAATTCGTCGCCCTCTGAGTGGTCAGACCCCCCATTTTCGTCTTCTTATAGTGATAGCCGAAATCCGCTTCGTGTCAAAAATCATGTCTAACAATAAGTAGACGAATCGAGCCCCACCTGGGTGCCCCACCCTCGCGGCGTCTTTGTTTTTGCCGCTAGGGTGGGACACCGCGAACCTTCACAACGCCGGCCCCACCGCAGGGGTCCGGATTAGTTGAGACCTATGCCGTCGTTCTTGTGGTAGTTGGGGTAGGTGGGGATGGGAATCTCGGGAATCGGACTCGCTTTCAGCTCATCCAGAACCAGTTTGACTCCCGTTTCCAGTTGCATGTCGTGGCCGGCGGCAGCGTCCTTGGGCAGATCCTCGACCGCAACGTCGGGCGCGATGCCGTGGTTTTCCACCTCCCACTCGCCCTTGAGGCCGTAGATGGCGTAGCGGGGCGCGGTGACGTAGCCGCCGTCGAGCAGCGGAGGAAAGCCGCCGATGCCCACCAGGCCGCCCCAGGTGCGGGTGCCCACCAGCTGGCCGATGCCGGCCTTGCGGAAGTACCAGGGCATGGCGTCGCCGCCTGAGCCGGAGTTCTGGTTGATGAGCATGACCTTGGGCCCGAAGATGGCGCCGACCGGGTCGTGGATGGGCTTGCCGTCGCGCTCGATTGCCCCGGAGAGCGGGAACCGCTTGAGCACGTCGACAACGTAGTCGGCAATGAAGCCGCCCTCGTTGTAGCGCTCGTCCAGGACCAGGGCCTGCTTGTCGAGCTGCGAGTAAAAGTACCGGTTGAAGTTGGTGTAGCCGGAGCCGCCGGTGTTGGGCATGTAGACGTAAGCCACTTTGCCGCCGGAGAGCTGGTTCACCTTGCGGCGGTTGGCCTCAATCCAGTCCAGGTTGCGCAGGCCGTCTTCATCGGCAATGGGGACGGCGGTGACGTCGCGGGCGTCTTTTCCATCAGAATTGGGTCCGACGCGGAGAGTGGTTTGCCGTCCCGCGGTACCGTCAAAGAACAGGTAGAGATTGTCGCCGGCCTTCAGGTCGTGGCCGTTGACGGCAAGCAGGTATTCACCCTCTTTGACTGAGACGCCAGGCATGGTGAGCGGCGAGGCGAGACCGGGGGTCCAGTTTTGCCCGCCGAGAATTTTGGCGATGCGATAGCGGCCGTTCTCGACCTTGAAATCGGCGCCGAGCAGCCCGGTCTTGGGGTCGGTGTCCGGCGTGTGGGGCCCGCCAATAAACATATGCCCAATCGTGATTTCGCCCAGCATCTCCGTGGAGAGATAGCTGAACTCGGAGCGCGAGGCGAGGCCGTCGAGGTAGGGCTTGTACTTGGCCTCGATCTTGGGAATGCTGAGGCCGTGGGTGTGGGGGTCGTAGAGGAAGTCGCGCTCAATGCGCCAGGTTTCGTGATAGATCTGCCGCCACTCGGCGCGGGGATCGATGACGGTTTCAAGCGAGCCGAGATTGAGGGGCTTGCCGGGGCCGTTCTCGCCGGGCTTCAGGTCGTCGGTTGGGGCGATGGTCCAGGCAGTTTTGCGGGCGTAGAGGACCTTGGAGCCATCGGCGGAGACGGTGAAGGCATCGATGTCGGTGAGCACGGTTTCAGGCTTGCGCTTTTCAAGGGTAAAACGCCAGACGGCGCGGATGCCGGGGCCGCCACCCTCGTTGGAAGGCCGGCCGACGGGCGCTCCCTCGAGCAGATAGACCACGCCTGCCTTGCCGGTGACGATGCCGCCGTAGTTGCGCGGCGGAATGGGCAGCGAGAGGATGCGGTCGCCGATGTTCTCTAGATCGACCTTGACCTCGACAGGCTTGTCTTTCACGTCCTTGCCGGGGTCTTTGCCGGTCTCCTTGTCCTTCTCTTTTTCGGCGGTGCGGGCGGTGTCTTTCTTTGATTTATCCGCGTCCTTCTGGTCGGCGTCTTTCTTGTCTGCGTCCTTGGTGTCGTCCTTCTTGGTCTCGTCCTTGATCTTTTCGTCGTCGCTTTCCGGGGGGATGGGCGATGCGCCGTCTTTGGCGAGGACCACGACGTAGGGTGCGCTGGTTTCGGCACGGTCGAGCGAAGAGAGATCGATGCCGGCGCGGGAGGGACCATCGTCCGTGGAGGCGATGAAGTAAAGGTACTTGCCGTTGAGGTCAAAGGCCGGGCTGGAGGCGTCGCTCATGCCATCGGTCACCTGGGTGAACTTGTGGGTCTCCATGGAGTAGAGGAAGATGGCGTCGAGCTGGTTGTCGAGGTCGCGATGGTAGGCGATCCACTTGGAGTCGGGCGACCAGGCGGGAGCGAAGTCAGCGCCGAAACCGCCGTAGGTCCCTTTGTCGATAAGGACGGGCTTGGGTGCGGTGTTGGATTTGGGGTCGGGGACGTCAACGTACCACATGCGAAGATGTTTGTCGGTATAGACGATATGTTTGGAGTCCGGCGACCAGGTGGGATTGTAAAAATAGCTGGCATCGGGGCCGAGGTCGATGACGACCGGTGGCTTGAAGCCGGTCTGGTCGTGGAGGTAGAGCTGGTACTCGCCGGAGGCATCGGAGAAGTAGGCGATGGTCTTGCCGTCGGGGCTCCAGGCGGGGTTGCGCTCGGCTGCGCCGGGGGTCTGGGTGAGGTTGCGGGTGTCGCCCTTTTCGCCGGGGACGGTGAAGATTTCGCCATGGGCCTCAAAGGCGGCGCGTGCGCCGGCGGGCGAGAGAGCGGCGTTCTGGATTTCGTCGGCGGGCACGTTGGCGAGGTGGGGAACGAGGTTGGCCAGTTCGCCGTGGATCTGGATGGGGATGGTGTGGTCGGCGTTGGTCGTGGTGTCGAGAAGGTGAATGGAGCCGAACTGCTCGTAGACGAGGCCGCCGGGGCCGGCCTGGAAGGATTTCAGGTCAAGGCCGGTGTTGGGAACGGCCTGGGTAACTTCCTTGCTGGCGGTGTCAAAGCGGAACAGGGAGACGGGACCAGAGCCGGTGGCGGCACGGTCGGAGAGGAAATAGACCGAGTTGCCGACCCAGACGGGGTTGGAGTCGTTGGAGTTTTCGCGTGGGACCTTCTGGAGATCGAGGGTTTTGAGGTTGACCAGCCAGATGGGGCTGGTTTGACCGCCAACGTAGCGCTTCCAGGCGGGCTGCCACTTGGTGTACGGCTGATAGGCCAGGGATTCGCCGTCGGGCGAGAACGAGCCCTGGAAGCCGGAGGGCAGCGGGAGCAGCTCAGGGAGGCCGGAGCCGTCAGAATGGACGCGGAAGAGGCGAAGGTAGTGTCGGAAGCTCTCGGCCATGCTGGCGATGAGGACGTCTTTGCCGTCGGGCGACCAGCCGGCGACCATGCTGCCGGCCGGGTGCCAGGTGATGCGGCGGGGAATGCCACCGGCGGCGGGAATGATGTAAACGTCTGTGTTGCCATGAAGATGGGCGGAGTAGGCGATGGAGGCGCCATCAGGGGAGTAGAAGGGGCCGGCGTTGACTTGTCCGTTGGAGGTGAGGCGCTCGGCATCGCCGCCCTGGCGGCTGACAGTCCAGATGTCGTCGGCATAGCGGAAGGCGATGTTGGTTTGGCTCAGGGAGGGGTTGCGCAGCAGCAGGGGCGGCTGGGCAGAGGGGGTTTGTGCGGAAACAAGCGCGGGAAGAAGCGCAGCAAGCGCAAGCAGAGCAAGGGCAAGCAGGGAGCGGGTACGGGTCACGAGTTCCTCCGGTCAGTCGGGGTTCAGCTGTGCGTGGGCAAAGGGCACAGAAAACCTGCCAGAGTATCGTACGACGGGGCGGGGGCAAATGGTTCCGAAAAATCGAAATTGAGCGGATTTCAGGGGATCGGGGTGAGCCTGGCGGAACCAGTTTGCGGGCGGTTGCGTACCAGAGGAAGGCCGGAGGAGCGGGATCCGGGGATGGGACGCGGCCCGGAGGGCCTCCGCCGCGTCCAATAGGCATACCGGAGATTGCGTACACTGGGAAGACCGGTTTTTCTCATCATTCGTCGCCCTGGAACCGGACCTTTTTGCTGATTTTTGGCGATGGGCGAATAGCGATCCCCAACCAGAAGTCCCAAGGAAAGCGGAATCATGCAATTCGCTGAGGCGTTCAAACTCGCGCTGCAATCGCTGTGGGCGAACAAGATGCGGACCATCCTGACGCTGATAGGCGTGGTGATGGGCGTGGCGTCGGTGATCATGGTGATCACGCTGGTGAACGGCGCGAACAAGTATGTGGGAACCAAACTGTCAGGGTATGGGGCGGATGTGTTCACGGTGAACCGCGAGGGGCTTATTCTCTCCGCCGAGGACTACTTCAAGTATCAGAAGCGGAAGATTCTGCGGTTCGAGGATTACGAAGCGGTGCGGGACAACTGCACGGAGTGCGCCGAAGTGGGCGCGATGCTGAACAAGTCAACGAATGTCGTATTCAACGGCCACTCCAGCAACAATACCGGGGTTCGTGGTTACACGTGGAATATGCTGTCGCTGAACAATGTGGACATCGCGCTGGGGCGGGGATTTACGCCGGCGGACGAAGAACACGCGACCCATAACGTGATTGTGGGCTATGACATTATCGACAACCTGATGGGGGACGGCGACCCGCTGGGCAGGGAGATCCGGGTGGACGGGATCCCTTACACCATTATTGGAGTGGGTGACCGGCAGGGCAAGACGCTGGGGCAATCGCAGGACAACTGGGTGGCCGTGCCGATCACGACCTATCAGCAGACGTATGGGTATAACGACTCGGTGGACATCTATGCCCGCGCCAACGGCAACGCCGAGGCTATGGTGAGGGCCCAGGACGAAGTGCGCGTCCTGATGCGGAGCCGGCGGCATAACGCGGTGGGGCAGCCGGACGATTTTGAGATCCAGACGAACGACACGTTTCTGGACATCTGGAAGCAGATCACGGCATTGTTTGCCTATATTGTGGTGGGTATTGCCTCCATTTCCCTGGTGGTGGGCGGCATCGTCATCATGAACATCATGCTGGTGAGCGTGACAGAGCGAACGCGGGAGATCGGGGTGCGCAAGGCGCTTGGGGCGAAGCAGCGGGATGTGCTGCTGCAGTTCCTGATTGAGAGCGCGACGATGTCGTTGACCGGGGGAGCGATCGGGGTAATATGCGGGGTGATTGTGGCCAAGCTGATTACGCTGATTATCGGATTCCCGACCACGGTGAGTTTGTGGAGCGTTCTGCTGGGGCTCTTTGTTTCGGGAGCGACAGGCATCTTCTTTGGTGTCTATCCTGCGAGCAAGGCTGCGAAACTGGATCCGGTGGTGGCCCTAAGAGCGGAGCTGTAACACAGATGACAGGTTACAGATGACAGTGAAAAGCGTGGCCAGGAACACGATGTGTGGATGGCTTCATGAGATTGACAAGTTAATGGCAGACGGATTCAAGCAGGTCGCACGAATGAAACAATTTGCAGATTGCAACTGATCTTGTTCATAACCTGCATTCTTTAATCTTTCATCTGTAACCTGTCATCTGTCCTCTGTGAAGAAGGTGGTTTCGTGATTCAATCGTTTCGAGATTTGCAAGTTGGGCAGAAGTCAATGCAGTTGGCTGTGGCGGTCTACAGGTTGACGACTGATTTTCCGCGCGAAGAAGAATATGGACTAACCAGCCAGATGAGACGCTCAGCGGTTTCAGTGCCGGGTAATATCGCGGAGGGGCAGGGACGACTGAACCTTGGCGAATTCCGGCAGTTCCTGGGAATTGCCCGCGGCTCGAACTGCGAGCTGCAAACGCAAATGGAGATCGCGCGAACCCTCCGCTTTGGGAAGCCTGAGTTGCTGCAGGAATTAGAGGGGCTCTCGCACGAAGTTGGAAAGATGATTTACTCATTCCTGGAATCTCTCAGAGACAAATCTTGAGAGATTTTTCAACTGTCATATGTAACCTGTCATCTGTAACCTCGGTGGAAAATGGCGCAAGGACAAGCTCGAGAATCTGTGAAGATGGCCCTGGATACGTTGAGGACCAATAAGCTGCGCTCGGGGCTTACGATCCTGGGCATTGTGATTGGTGTAACGACGGTGATTACGATCTCGTCCATCATTAACGGATTGAATAACCGGGTGTCGGACTTTGTGAGTTCGCTGGGCTCGAATGTTTTCTGGGTCTTCCATTTGCCGGTGATGGGCGTGCGGCCGACGACGGAGCAACTGACGCGCAAGAAGCTGACCCTGGAGGACGTGTATGCGCTGCGGCAGTTGCCGCATGTGGTGGCGGCCGACGGCGGCCACCAGCACGTGAAGGCGCAGTTCCGCGTGGGCGACGTGGCCGTGAAGTACAACGGCAAGAAGGTAGCCGGGACCATTCTTCAGGGCTCGACGGCAGAGGCGGCGAACGTGACCGACCTTGTCTTCCTGCAGGGGCGAATGTTCACCGACGCCGAGGATATGCGCGCCGCGCACGTCTGTGTGCTGAGCCACGATACGTGGGAGGAGCTTTTCGGCGAAGAGAACGCGATCGGCAAAGAGGTGAACGTCGAGACGGGGATGTATACGGTGATTGGCGTGCTGGATAAGCAGAAGCAGCCCTTCGGCGGGGGCAAGAACCCTCGGGACAACATGGTGTTCTTCCCGCAGAGCACGTTTCACAACCTGCACCCGGAGGATCTGGACCTGTGGGTGAGCGTGAAGTACGACGACCCGAAGAACAAGGCGCTGGTGCAGGAAGAGATACGCGAGCTTTTGCGGGTGCGGCGCAAGGTGAAGGTGGAGGCGGACGACAACTTTGAGATCTTCGGGCCGGACTCGCTGACCAAGCTGTGGGGCCAACTGACGGGTGGGCTGGTGGCCTTTATGATTGCCGTCTCCAGCGTGGGCTTGATGGTGGGTGGGGTGGGCGTGATGAACATCATGCTGGTGAGCGTGACGGAACGGACGCGGGAGATTGGGATTCGCAAGGCGATCGGGGCGACGAAGAGGACGATTCTTACGCAGTTCACTACGGAGGCGGTCACGCTGTGCGCCGTGGGTGGGCTTGTGGGTGTGATGGTGGGCGCGGTGATTACGTGGATCGTCTACTTTCTGCCGATTGGATTGCCGGCCACGCTTTCGACCATGTGGGTTCTGATCGGGTTTGGGGTTTCGTGCGCGATCGGGTTGGTGTTTGGGATTTACCCGGCGTGGAAGGCGGCCAACCTGGACCCGATCGAGGCGCTGCGGTACGAATAAAGCAGTTGTCAGTTTACAGTGGTCAGTTGTCAGTCTTAGTTGCCGGAAGGATTGGGGTCAGAAACGAAAGAATCGCTTTTGCCCGATGACGAGCGATGGAAAGATGGCTAGTTTCAAGGCGCTGACAACTGGCAGCTAGGCACTTTATGGCGACGGGTCAAGCTCGGGAAGCGGCACGGCTGGCGCTGGATACGCTGGAGACCAACAAGCTGCGCTCTGGATTGACTATTCTGGGCATCGTCATTGGCGTCACAACCGTGATTGCCATCTCATCGATCATCAATGGCGTGAACATTCGTGTGCAGACGTTTGTCAGCTCGCTTGGCTCGAATGTCTTCTGGGTTTATCACATGCCCTTGATCGGCGTGCAGCCGACGACGGAGATGCTGACCCGGAAGAAGCTCACGATTGGAGATGCGGAGGCTTTGCGCGCCTTGCCGCATGTTGTGGCCGTGGACGGCGAGCGTGACTACACCAAGGGTTTCTATGTGGGCGCAGTCAGCGCGAGATACAACGGCAAGAAGGTATCGGGAACGATTCTGGAGGGGCACCTCTCCGGGATGGGAGAGGTGGACGACGAGACGCTGCTGGAGGGGCGGTTGTTCACCAGCGACGAGGATCAAGGGCACGCGCATGTGTGCGTGCTGGGCCATGACGCATGGGAGACTCTGTTCGAGGGTCAGGCGGCAGTGGGCGAGCAGATCAATGTGGAAAGCGGGCTGTATACCGTGATTGGCGTGCTGGACAAGCGCAAGAGGGCGATTGGGGCGGGCAAGAACCCTAACGACAACGCCATCCACTTTCCCATGGGCACCTTTCATAACCTTCATCCGGAGATTGAAGAGCTATGGGTGAAGGTGAAATATGACGATCCGCAGAACAAGGCGCTGGTGGAGGAAGAGATTCGCGAGGAGCTGCGCATCCGGCGCAAGGTGCGGGTGGAAGCCGACGATAATTTTGATATCTTCAGCGTGGATTCCCTGACCAAGCTTTGGGGGCAGCTTACGAGCAGGCTGGTAGCTTTTATGATTGCTGTCTCCAGCGTTGGGTTGATGGTGGGCGGGGTGGGCGTAATGAATATCATGCTGGTCAGCGTGACGGAGCGGACCCGCGAGATAGGGATCCGCAAGGCGATCGGGGCGACGAAGAGAACGATTCTCACGCAGTTCACTACGGAGGCGGTAACGCTGTGCGCAGTGGGCGGGGTTGTGGGCGTGCTGCTGGGCGCGGTGATTACGTGGATCGTCTACTTTTTGCCGATTGGATTGCCGGCCGCGCTTTCGACCATGTGGGTTCTGATCGGGTTTGGGGTTTCGTGCGCGATCGGGTTGGTGTTTGGGATTTACCCGGCGTGGAAGGCGGCCAACCTGGACCCGATCGAGGCGCTGCGGTACGAATGAAGCAGTTGTCAGTGTACAGTTGTCAGTTGTCAGTTTTCGGTTCCGGGGTTGGCCTGGAGTTGCGCGCAGGTGAGCCCCATGGGCCAGAATGTGGCTACCGAGCCCCGGTTGGCTGCATGGGGCTGTTCGGCGTCGACTGACGACGGAGGGCCAGGTACTTTATGGCAAGAGGGCAGAATCGCGAAGCGGTCAGGATGGCGTTGGAGACGCTGCGAGCGAACAAGCTGCGTTCGGGGTTGACGATCCTGGGGATTGTCATCGGCGTGACGACGGTCATTACTATCTCCTCGATCATCAACGGGCTGAATAACAAGGTGTCAGATTTTGTGACCTCGATGGGATCCAATGTTTTCTGGATCTTCCATATGCCGCTGATTGGCGTACAGCCTACCACGGAGATGCTGACGCGGAAGAAGCTGACGCTGGAGGATGTGCTGGCACTGCGTACGCTGCCGCATGTGGTGGCGACCGATGGCACCTATCAGCATGTGAGTCAGGATTTCCACGTGGGAGATGTGGACGTCAAATACAACGGGAAGAAAGTAGGGGGCCAATTTCTTGCGGGGTCGACGGCGCAACTAGAGGAGGTGTCGGAGCTGAAAATGCAGGCGGGCCGGTTCTGGACCGAGGAGGAAAACGACCGGCACGCGCACGTGTGCGTGATCGGGCACGACACGGCGGAGGATCTGTTTGGCGACGCCGATCCGGTGGGCAAGGATGTGAATGTGGCGTCCGGGCTCTACACAGTGATTGGCGTATTGGAGAGGCGGAAGCGGCCATTCGGCTCAGGCAAGAATCCGGGGGACAATGGCGTGTTTTTTCCTCTAGGCACCTTCCATAATCTTTATCCCGAGATCAAGGACATGTACCTCAGCGTGAAGTACGACGACCAGAAGAACAAGGCTCTGGTGGAGGAAGAGATTCGCGAGATGCTGCGGGTGCGGCGAAAGGTGAAGGTGGAGGCGGACGACAACTTCGATATCTTCGGGCCGGACGCGCTGACCAAGCTATGGGGCCAATTGACGGGCGGGCTGGTGGCGTTCATGATCGCGGTTTCAAGCGTGGGCCTTATGGTGGGCGGAGTGGGCGTGATGAACATCATGCTGGTGAGCGTGACGGAACGTACGCGCGAGATCGGGATTCGCAAGGCGATCGGAGCGACAAAGCAGACTATCCTCATGCAATTCACGACAGAGGCAGTAACGCTGTGCGCATTGGGGGGACTGACGGGGATCTTGGTGGGTGCAGTGCTGACCTGGATTGTCTACTTTTTGCCGATCGGGTTGCCGGCCGCGCTATCCGTGATGTGGGTGCTGATCGGGTTTGGGGTTTCGTGCACGATTGGGCTGGTGTTTGGGATTTACCCGGCATGGAAGGCGGCGAATCTGGATCCGATTGAGGCGCTGCGGTATGAGTGAGGCAGGGAACAGGGAGTAGAGACCAGGGAACAGTTGGATCGTGGCATAGCCGGGGTTTGACGAATCGCGAATCGCGGAGAACGAGGGAGAAAGACTTGGGCGCGTCGTTTAAGGAACTTGTTGTGTGGCAGAGAGCGGTTGAGTTGACTGTGGCCATCTACAAACTGACATCCACTTTCCCAGAGTCAGAGCGATTCGGTCTGACGAATCAATTACGGCAGGCGTCTGTCTCCATCGCCAGTAATATTGCGGAGGACTGTGGCAGATCGACAAGGGGGGAGCATGTTCGCTTCCTTGGCCACGCAAGGGGTTCAAACTGCGAGGTTCAGACGCAGCTTGTGATCGCACAAGCTCTGGGATTCGGTTCGGAAGAAGAACGACGACTGGCTGAGGGCCTCTCGGAGGAAGTCAGCCGGATGCTTGTTGCCATTATGATTAAGCTGCGCAAGTGCGGGGTCTTTCTGTTCCCTGGCGCCTGCCCCGTGCCATTCCGCTAGACTTACTTCCATGATGCCGCATGGTTTTGCCCAATCCGTGGAGATCGTGACGACGATTCTGGTGGTGGCGGGGATGGGGTATTTTGTGGCATCGCTGGTCGCGGCGCGCGTTTTTGTGCGGCTGCGAAGGGCTCGATTGGCCGAGTTTTCTCCGAGTGTGACGATTCTGAAGTCGCTGAAGGGGCTGGACCCAGGGATGCTGGATGCGTTCCGCAGCCATTGCCGGCAGCAGTATGCAGGGGAGTTTGAGCTGCTGTTCGGGGTTTCGCGGATGGACGATCCGGCGGTAGAGGCGGTGTGGCAACTGATGGTGGAGTTTCCGGAGCGGGCGATCCGGCTGGTGGAGTGCCCGGAGCGGCTGGGGACCAACGGCAAAGTGAGCACGCTGGCGCAACTCGCCCCGCATGCACGGTATGCGTTCTTGCTGGTGAACGACTCGGACATTACGGTGACGCCGCAGTATCTTGAGCAGGTGATGCGACCTTTTGCGCCGGGACAGCAGGCTGGAAAAGCACAGAGGCCGGTGGGGCTGGTGACGGCGCTTTATCGCGGGCGTGCGCACTGGACGCTGTTTTCAAAGCTTGAGGCGCTGGGAATTGCGACCGACTTTCAGGCCGGGGTGTTGCTGTCGCGGATGATTGAGGGCGGGTTGAGCTACGGGCTGGGCTCGACATTGGCGATAAGCCGGGAAGCGCTGAACCAGATTGGCGGATTTCTGCCGCTGGTGGACCACCTGGCCGACGACTACGAACTGGGCGCGCGGGTGGCGCGGGCCGGTTACCGTGTGGCGCTGACGGAGGCGGTGGTGGAGACGAGCATTCCGGCTTATGACTGGCGCGGGTTTGTTGAGCACCAGGTGCGCTGGGCACGCACCGTGCGCGACGCCAGCCCCGCGGGGTACATCGGTCTGCTGTTTACCCACGGGCTGTGCTGGGCTCTCGTGAATGTGCTGGCCAGCGGATTGAGTCCGCTGAGTGTTTGGCTGCTGGGGATGAGTTTTTTTCTGCGGGTTGGGGTGGCGATGATGGTGGGCACTGAGGTGCTGGGCGACCACCAGGTATTGCCGAGCCTGTGGCTGCTGCCCATCCGAGACGTGGTAGGGCTGGGCGTGTGGGTGGCGGGTTTCGCCGGTCATACGATTGTCTGGCGCGGCGAGCGGTTTGAGTTGAAAGATGGCAAACTGCACAGACCTTCGCCTGCGAACCGATGTCAAGCGAATGCCGGGTAAAAAACGGGATCGATGGGGAACGATTCGGCGAGAGAGGCGTATCATCCGGTGTATTACTTCATGCGGCATGTTGAATCGCGGAAAGTGGGCTGCGATGCAAGTGTTCAATGAGCCTGATGAACCCAGCGGCAGCCAGCGCCAAGAGGCTGGAGAAGCGGCGCGCGATATCTCTGACAAGTTGAATTCCATAGAGAGAGCGCCGGCACTGGTGTATGACCTGCGCTTGGGGGCAGCCAGCTCTGAGGCATATTACCGGGATGCGGCGGCGTTCAGCGACCGTGTTGTCGCGGAGCTGGAGCTTCGTGCGGGCTCCTTGATCGGGAATTATGCGCAACACGTGCAGCTGAAGTTGCGGGAGGCTGAGCGGGGCCGGGAAGAATACGGTCCGGATTTGCTGGTGCTGGGGCTGGTGCTTGCGCGTTACCTGGGCGCAGCCGAGAGCACACCACGTTGGATGGTTGGGCTGGCAAGCGAGTTGTATTGGCTGCGCAGAGAGGCGCCCTGGACGAAGGCGGGAGCCGACCTGGGACGGGCCGCATTGCACCGTTTCTTTCTGGGCCGCAACATCGGCTGCAAGGCAAGATCGGGGCCTTGCACGCTCAGCCGCCTGTGGCGGCTGACTGACTGGCTGCAGGCCACTGGCGAGTTTGAGCAGGAGATACGGCGCTTGAACGACTGGCGCAGTTTCCTGTACACGCTTCCCGAGGCGGAGGCCAACCGCTGGATGGGCCTTTCGGTGGAGATTTTCGAATGGTTCGAGTGTGAGGCAGCGGCGGCGTTGAGCCCCTACACGGCCGGGGTTCAAGATTTTCTTGCGGGCGAACACGCCCTTCGCGGCATGCGCGAGGATCAGATCTTCTGTGGCCGGTCGCCGGTAGAGTACCACCTGGCGATGTTGGCGGCCGAGATGATGAACCGGGGGCTGAAGGAGCAGTTTGACCAGAAGCCGAACAAGGTGGTTCTGGTGCCCGCGTGCATGGCCAGGCAGAAGGCCGACGCCTGCCGGGCGCAGGTATCGGGGCCTGATATGACTTGCGCAGGCTGCGATCCGGCATGCACGATCAACCGGATTGCGGGGCAAATGCGCAGGTTGGGAGCAGAGGTTTACCTGGTTCCGCATGCGACCGGATTCAGCCGCTGGCTGGCGCGCTGGCAGCGAGAGCCGGACACCGGGGTGGTGGCGATAGCCTGCCTGATGAATATTCTGCCGGGCGGGTATGAGATGCGGGCCCGGCGCATCGCCTCACAGTGCGTACCGCTGGATTTTCCCGGCTGCAAGAAGCACTGGCGGCGCGATAGGCTGGCAACCGGCGCCAATGAAGAACGGCTGGTGGAGATTGTGGCTGGACCGCGGGGCAAAGAGGCGCAGACGGCTTCCTAATCCCCGGTGGTGACTACGCTGGGGTCCTGGGCGCTGATGGCAGCGCAGTCAATGGAGAGGCATTTGCCGAGCTCGTTGAAGTTCCGGTCCCAGCGGGGACGGTCTTCGGTGCTGAGCGAGGTGAGCGCATAGGCGGAAGTGCGGAGGATCTCATACCAGATGTTCTGCGCCTGCCAGAGATTGAGTTCGAAAGGCATTTCGACAAGGGCCCGGCCCAGCGCGAGGGCACGATCGAGCATTTCGAGAGAGCCGGAAGACATTTGCAGCTCAATCATGGCGCGTTTCATGCGCTGGTCAGCGAGGTAGGAGAGTGTTGCTGTGTCGAGCGGCACCTGGTCGGCCTTGGCGAGGGAGAGGAACGAGCGCAGGAGGGCCTGATCAATGGGGTCGGACTCGAGGGCGCGGCGCAGGCCAGCGTTGATGGCGAAGCCGGCGGCGAGTGTGAGCGCGGGGGGCTTGGGCAGGCCGGCCTGGGAGAGATAGTGGAGCAGGCTGGCGTGATCTTCGTAGATGGTGGTGAGAGAGCTTTCGATATCCCACAGCGTTGAGTTGAGGATCAATTGGACGATGCGGCGCTGCTCATCGGTGAAGAGCGAGGTGAGGGAGTAGTCAACGTGGCCGTAGTAGCGATCGAGCAGGCGAATGACCTCAGGGAAGAGGGCGCGCTGGACTTGTTCGGCGGCCTGGGCAGCGAAGGTTTCAAAGGCTGGAGCGTCTGACGGGTCGTAAGCCTTGACCGCGGCGGTTATGTTCTGGTCGCCGAAGTGGAGCACGGCAAAGCTGAAGCTCTGCTGATGGCCGGTGATGCCGCTGGCGATGTGGGCGCGACCGAGGGCGAGGCGTCCGCGGCCGGAGGTGTAGATGTCGTAGGACAACCGGCGCACGTGATAGCAGAAGAGATCAGTCTCTTCGGCAAAGGAGGAGAAGACGCTGCTGATGGCGTAGTGGGCGGCGACCTGTTCGAGATTCAATTCGAGTTTGGATACCTGCTCGCTGTAAATGCGTGCGCCATCGCCGGCGGCGGGGTCGTTGGAACGGGCCTGAGCAAGGCGGGCGAGGAACGCGGGCTCGAGCGCTTCGGCCTGCTGGCCAAAGAGCCAACGCGCAAGCTGGAGGACACGGGCGGCGTAGGCGATGATCTGGACGGATTCAATGCCGGCGATGTCGTCAAAGAACCAGCCGCAACTGGTGTACATGAGCTGGGCGTGGCGCTGCATCTCCATGAACTGGAGGGCGCGGACGGTTTCTTCGACGGTGAGCGGGTGGGTCTGGTGGGCGAGAAAGAAGGCGGAGATTGACTCCTCACTGCGGTCGAGGATGACGTTGATGTAGCCATCGCGGGCGGCCCAGATATCTTTAAAGAGATGTGCGCCTTCAACTTCAGTGAGAGGGGCGATGGTGTCGCGGAGCTCGTCGAGAGCCTGGCGGAGCGGGGCGCGCCAGGCCTGATTGTAGCCGGGCTTTCCTCCGTTGCAGCCGCAGTTTGAACGCCAACGCTCGACGCCGTGGATGCAGCTCCAGGAGGTGTTTTCGGCGATTTCGCATTCGTACTCGGGCGGGAACTGGGCGAGGAAGCTGGAGTAGTTGGTGAGCTTGACGGACTTGTCTTGTTCAAGAAGGCGGAGTGCGTAGGCGAGGGCCATTTCGCCGTGCTTGTGGTGGTGGCCGTAGCTTTCGCCATCGGTGGCCACGTGCATCAGTTGCGGGTCAGGCGAGTCTTTGAAGCCGGATTTGAGGCGCGCGGCAAAGCTTTCACCGGAGTTGAGCAGGCCTTCAAAGGCGATGGCGCGGGAGACGGGACCGTTGTAGAAGAAGACGGCGATGGAGACGCCGGAGTCAAAGCGGATGAGATAGGGATGTGTTGTATCGACGCTGGCGTTGGGCGTGTCAGACCAGTTTGCGCCGTCGCGGAGGGGGCGGATGCGTCGACACTGGTGGGGGGCGAGGACGGTGAACCGGATGCCGTGCTGGGCCATCAGCTCGAGGGACTCGGAGTCGGCGGCGGTTTCAGCGAGCCACATTCCCTCGGGCGCTGAGCCGTAGTGGGATTGGTAGTCGGCGATACCCCAACGGATCTGTGTAATGCGGTCGCGGCGGCTGGCGAGGGGAAGAATGATGTGGTTGTAGACCTGGGCCATGGCGGAGCTGTGGCCTTTGTAGCTTTTGCGGCTGCGGGCCTCGCCGTCGAGGATCATGCGGTAGGTGCGGGGGGCGTTCTCTTTGAGCCAACTGAGGAGGGTGGGGCCGAAGTTGAAGCTGATGCGAGCGTAGTTGTTGACGATGCGGGTGATGAGGTTCTTGATGTTGACGATGCGGGCTGCGCCGTTGGTGGCGTAACACTCGGCGCAGATGCGCTCGTTCCAGTCGTGATAGGGCGCGGCGGAGTCCTGGGTTTCGACGGTCTCGAGCCACGGGTTCTCGCGCGGGGGCTGGTAGAAGTGACCGTGAATGCAGACGTAGCGCTTGCTGGCCATGAGGGTCTCTTGTATTGGAGGCCCAATGATCAGGCCACTTGATTATTGTAGGCTGGAGCGGCCGGTGGGCGGGGTGCTCTTGGCGAGATCGCAGGCGCGCCAGAGATACCAACTGGCGACGGAGCGGAACGGAGCCCATCGTTTTCCCCTTTTGAGAAGGACTTCGGGCTTGGGGAGATCGGCGGCTTCAAGGGCGCGGGTTTTGGTGAGGCGCTGGAAGGTGAGCGCAAAGCCCTTGCGGACGCCGTAGTCGGTGACGGGGAAAACGTCTGGGCGGCCCATGCGGAAGATGAGGAGCATTTCGACGGTCCAGGGGCCGATGCCGCGGACCTGGGTGAGGTGCTCGATGATTTCGGCGTCGGACATTTTTTTGATGGCGGCGTGGGTGGGGACGGTTCCGTCGAGGATCTTGGCGGCGAGGTCGCGGAGGGCTTTGATCTTGTTGCCGGAGACGCCGGCGGCGCGGAGGGGCTCATCGGGGGTGTCGAGGAGAAGCTGGGGGGTGGGATCGCCGCCGAAGTACTCGCGGACGCGGCGGTGAATGGTGGCGGCAGCTTTGCCGTGGAGCTGCTGATAGAGGATGGACTCGAGCAGGGATTCAAAGGGCGTGGGGGCGGGAGCGAGCCGAAGGGTGAAAGGGCCGGCGCGGCGGATGAGGCCGGCGAGTTTGAGATCGGCGGCGCTGAGGTGCTGGACGGCTTGGTCGGGGTCGAAGGGAAGTTTGCGGCTGCAGCCGTTGTGAATCATGGGAGGAGTTTATCGCAATGCGCGCGTGGGAGTGTCGATTGCGCGATTTGGCGGAGTGGTAGACTTCGGGGGAATCTCTGCGGGAAGGGAAGCAATAATGAAACGGCGCGAGTTTGTGAAGACGTTGTCTGCTGTGGGAGCGGGGATGGTGGTGGCGGGTGGGGCGGCACGGTTGGTGCATGGGCAGGAGGCGGCGGGAGACGCGGCTGTGAAGCGCGTTTTGGTGGTGTTCAAGTGCCACTTTGACGCGGGATTTGTCGACACACAGGTGGCCATTGTGCAGAAGTACTTCAGCGAGTACTTTCCGCGGGCGATTGAGACTACGCGGGCGGCGAATGCAGGGGGGAAGCAGCGGTATGTGTGGTCGACGGGTTCGTGGCTGCTGTATGAGTATCTGGATCAGGCAGGGCCGGCGGAACGGCGGGCGATGGAAGAGGCGATCGGGCGCGGGGATATTGCGTGGCATGCACTGCCGTTTACTTGGTGGAGCGAGATTCTGAACCGGTCGTTGATTGAGGGAGGGATTGGAATCTCGAAGGCGCTGGACCGGCGGTATGGGAAGGTGACGACGGGCGCGAAGATGACGGATGTACCGGGGCATACGCGGGGGCTGGTGACGCCGCTGGCCAAGCATGGGGTGAAGTTTCTGGATATCGGGCTGAATCCGGTGCCGGCGTTCCCTGCGGTTCCACAACTGTTTTTGTGGAAGGATGGGTTGGGGGCGGGCGTGCCGGTGGCGTATCACCGCGACTACGGCGGGAGCGTAAAGGTGCCGGGGGGCGACCTGGTGGTGGCTTCGTGCGTGCGAACGGATAACAGCGGGCCGCATACGGCAGAGGAGATTGCGAAGGTGCACGCGGAGTATGCGGCGCGGTTCCCGAACGCGGAGATTGTAGCTTGCAATTTAAGCGACATTGCGGCGGCGATTGAGCCTTACCGGGAGAAGCTGCCGGTGGTGACGGGGGAGATTGGGGATACATGGATCTATGGACCGCCGGGTGATCCGCTCAAGCTGGCGCGGTACCGGGAGGTGGCGCGGCTCAGGGACGGGTGGCTCAAAAAGGGCGAATTCAAGCTGGGGGACGATACGGACTTGAAGCTGCTGCGGCACATGCTGCTGGATGCGGAGCATACGGGGGGCGCGGATACGAAGGTCTGGCTGGATTATGACCACTACAAACCGGCGGATCTGGCCAAGATGCTGGATGTGAAGGGCTACAAGGTGGTGGCTTTCAGCTGGGAGGAGAAAAGGAAGGATCTGCTGGATGGGGTGGCTACATTGCCGGCTAAGCTGCGGGCGGAGGCGGAGGCGGCGATTGAGGGCGTGAATGCCATGGAGCCGAAGATTGGAAAGGCGAAGGCGGTAAAGGCGGGTGAGGCGATTGAGACGGCGCATTATGTTCTGAAGATTGACGGGACGACGGGGGCGCTGGTCGGGCTGCGGAACAAGGCTACGGGACGGGAGTGGGCGAGCGAGAGGAATCCGATTGGGCTGTTCACTTACCAGACGCTTTCGCAGGAGGATTACACGCGGTACCTGGCCGCCTACTCGCAGTGCCACGAGGAGTGGGTGGCGCATGACTTTGGGAAGCCGAATATCGAGAAGTTTGGGGCGGTGAGCCGGGATTGGCATCCAGGCTTGGCGGACGTGTATTTGGAGGAGACGGCAGCGGCGCACCGGGTGGTCGTGGCGGCGCGAATGGTGGAGGATGAAGCGTTTCGGTCTGGAGTTGCAGCGTTTCCGAGGAAGATCTATCTGGAGCTGGTGCTGCCGAAGAACGAGGCGGTGATTCACCTGAAGCTGACTTGCTTTGGTAAGGCGGCGACGCGGCTGCCGGAGTCGATGTGGCTGACGTTCCAGCCGATTGCGGAGGGGCGGACGGGATGGACGCTGGACAAGACGGACGAGGCGGTTTCACCGTGGGATGTGGTGGAGAACGGGAACCGGCATATGCATGGGTTGTGGAAGGGGTTTGCTTACCGCTCGGGCGGGGATGAGTTTGCCGTGGAGACGATTGACGCGCCGGTGGTGGCGCTGGATGTGCGGTCGCCGCTGGTGTTCTCGAACGACCAGCCGGATTTGAGCCGGGGCGTGCACTCGAATCTCTATAACAATGCGTGGGGATGCAACTTTATCTCGTGGTATAGCGAGGATATGAGCTTCCAGTACGTTGTGCGGGCTTGACCGCCTGCGCCACCTGCCGTGTGGCCAACCACCTGCGGTGGGGCCAATCGCTCGCTATCCGCTCGCACGGGCTTCTGGGGGTAAGCGCACGGCCACCTGCGGTGGGGCCAATCGCTCGCTATCCGCT
>Ga0302320_10007884_pt1 | contig 23334 bp, 22 predicted proteins | sample Bog_T0_3_FD_202130 | JGI IMG/M metagenome (GOLD analysis project Ga0302320, IMG submission 202130) | Peat permafrost microbial communities from Stordalen Mire near Abisko, Sweden - Bog_T0_3 | ecosystem: Environmental > Terrestrial > Soil > Wetlands > Peat | place: Sweden: Abisko, Stordalen Mire... | reverse complement strand
ACGCAAGTCGTTGCAGCGCAAGGAATGGATCTCACGTCCCGAACGTAGCGCTCTACCAGGCTAAGCTACGCCCCGACTGATTGCGTGAGGGGCCAGAATCCCCCGGGAGACGCGGGGCCGCAAGCAGAAAAGGCGGGATTTGGATCCAGGGTCAGCGGAATTCCGGCCAGCCGCCCGCGGCCGCGACGGAGTCGACGATGTGTCCGGTTCCGGTTTTCACCTCGCGGACCACCCGCTGGTCAACCGCATCCCGCCGCGGCAGGGTCGCGCCGGCCTGCTCGAGCACCCGCCCATAGGCGGCCGCGGCCGGGCCGACCACCACGGACGGCGCCGGAAACGGCTGGACGGCCGCCAGAGTGGCGCGGTCGAAGAAGAAGCGGGAGCCCCTCCAATTGTCCCTCGTCGCCTCGGGGCTGCCTAGCAGGATGTTGTCCGCCAAGTAGAGCGAGCCGCGCATCACGGCCTCCTCTCCCTCCAGGAACAAAAGCGGCGGCCGCTTCGTCGAGGGACCGGGTTTCAGGAAGTTTCCGACATAGTTTAGGCGGTCAAATTCACCATAACCCGCGGCGATGCCCCAGTCATAGACCACGTTGTTCCTGAAGTCGGCGTCCACCGCCCCCTGAAAGCGCGCGTTCCGGCTGTTGTTGTGCGCAAACAGATTGTGATGCCAACTCACCCGGTTCCCTCCGGCGATCGAGGCATAGCCATGGCCCTGGAGATTGAGGCTTTCGCTCAGGATGCACCATTGCACGCTGATCAAGTCGGCCATCTTGGTGGTCGAAAGAATCTTGTTCGTGGACCAGCTCAGCGACAGGTGGTCGGCAATGCAGTTGCGCGAGCCTTCGACAAAATATAGCGCATAATCCCCGTCGCCCGCGGCATAGCGGACATCTTGATCGTTGCGCCGGACATCCTCGTCGCCGATGCGAATCCTGAATTGCCGGAGGACGACGTCATGGGTGTGGACTTCGATTCCATGCCGCCGAAGCATGATGCCGGGCCCCGGCGCGCCCGAGGCGTCGATCGTCAAATAGGGCTCTTCGACCGACAGCGCAGATTGGAGACGAATCACACCGCCGACCCGAAATACCACCGTCCGGGGCCCCGCGGCTTTCACCGCGCTTCGGAGGCTGCCCGGTCCCGAATCGTTCAGGTTGTCGACGAAGATCTCCCTCCCGCCGCGGCCTCCCGGCGTAAAGGCGCCATATCCTTCCGCCCCGGGGAAGGCCGGCGGTCCGGCTGGAAGGGAGAGAGGGTAGACCGGATGATTCGACCAAAGCGGCTCCGGATTCTCCGGCAGGGACCGAACATGCGTCGCCGGGGCATCGCTCGGGTGGCCGCTGGCATTGCGCAGCACTAGATTGTGACCTCCCGTTCCGCCCTGGTACGTCAAGGTCCAGCGGTAGGTTCGCCCCCCGTAATCAGCCATGACCCCGGCGCCTTCCGGGAGGCCGTCGAAGGTCCCGCGGGTGGCGACGCGGCTGGCGACCAAAGTTACGTCGTCGCGCGGCGGAATCGCGCTCAAGGCGATCTGCAGGCGGCAATGACTTCGATGGTCGTGGATGATCCGCAAGCCGTCCCACAGGGACGGGATCGTGATGGGGGTCACGCCATGTTCGTCGAGGGTGAATTTCAGCGTGGTTTGTCCCGGTTGGCCGCTCGGATCAGCCGCGGCCAACAAGTAGACGAATTCCAGCGCCGCGATCGCCGACGTCCGGGAACCGTTGATCGCGACCAGGGCATCCGCTCCCAGTCCCTCGCCCACAGTCAGATTGCGACCGACAAAGCTGCCTCCCTCAATCGTCAGGGCGGCCTTGGTCATGCGGTTGGTGGTTGCCGTCGCGGCCCCCACAAACACGTCCATGGCGCAGTGAAGCGCGCCGTCCTTCAGGACGAACTCCGCGTCACTCCCGCTGTATTCCCCTAGGCGAAGCGAATCCTGCAGGAGGATCAGCCGGCCGCCGTCGACCTCGACCCGCGCCCGGTCGCCGCGGTTGCACCCGACTTCGAGGTCGCCCAGGAAATAATCCCCGGCCGGGACCGCCAAATCGCTCCGTCCTCTCACCACGACTTCCCGGTAAGCGTCCGGCAAGCCATCGGACCAATGCGAGGCCTCCGTCCATAGTCCGACGCCCCCGGTCCACTGGGTCGAAGTGGTCTCCGACGCTTTTAAAAGGCCGCCGAGGGCAAGAGCGGCCGTCAGAAGGGCGAGCGCGGGGGGAACTTGGCGGCCTCGTTCATTTTGCATTCTTCAGAAAGGCCCGCACTTCGTCATGATTGCCGGCCAGAACGAAAACCAGCGCATCGCGTTCGCTTCTAAAGACCAAGCGCAAATCGATGCCGACACGACACTCAAAATGGTTTCTGCCGAGGCGGCGGATGTCGATTCCCGTATGGAGATGGGGGCGGCCAAACATCTCAGCTGCCGACTGCATCGCAGTTGCTACCGATTTGAGTTCGTCATCCGTGCGTCGCCGCAGCGATCTCACGAAGGACTTGGCCGTCTCGATCCTCATCCGCGCAGGTCACGCCAGTCGCCCTTGAATTCCTTAATGGTCTTGGCCCGGCGCTCCCGCTTGATGTGCGCATCGATCCGCTGTTCAGCTTCCTGGACTTGAGTTGGGGTCAATCCGTACTCCTCGTAGGCATAATCTGCTGCCTGAACAGGCACTTTTCGAAGGGCGATTATGTCAGCCCCGATGATGACCCCGACATCCTCGCCTTTGGCGGCAAGCTTAAGCCAGTGGCCGAGATTTTGGCGTGCGGTGGTAACGGTGAGAGTCTTCATAATGTCATTGTGCTGCCATTTTGAAGCCAGTCAAGCGACATGGATTCTCAGTATGATCTCTGCAAGCATCTCCGGATATTTCACAGATTCTGACGTCAAAACTGTGAAATGCCCATCTAACTCATTGATCCTCAATGGAGGATTCCCACGTCCCGAACGTAGCGCCCTACCAGGCTAAGCTACGCCCCGACTTAATCGCGCGAGGGGTTAGGAAGCGGCAGGGCAGGGAGGAAGGCAACCAGAAAAGGGGAAGCCGGTCCTCCGCCAGCCGACGATGACGCGGCCCGCATGCGCCGGGGTTTGCCCCGGCGCAGCGGTCAGGAAGGTCAATTCGAGGCGGCGACGACCGGAGCGGAGGCCGGTTTCAGGGCGACGAGCTCGATCCCCTGACCGGTTCCGAGGTTGCGGCTGTACTGCTTGTCCGCGGAGTTGTTCCAGTGCTCGTGCACGCCCATGCTTGCCAGCGCCTTTCCGCTCTTGGTCGGATCGTACACCGTCTTGGACGGAGGATTATTGGCCTGCGCCATTTCGTGCAGGTAATTGTCGACTGCCGGGCCGGAGACCACCTGGGTCAGCGTCGGTTCGTTGCGCAGGAAATCGAGCGCAACGGAATCGATCGCCACCTGATCCTGAGAAGCGAAGAGGCTGGAGGTCCAGTTGTTGTTGAACGGCGCGCTCACCCATTTGCACGACGGATCGAGCCTGTATTCGTTGTGCTTGGTCGCGTAGAGGCCGTCGATGAGGTAGAGGACCGTCTTGCCGCCGGTCTGCGCGTGCCCGTTCAAGTCGACCAGGCTGTTGTAGGAGCCCATTGCCTGGATGGTTTGGGGGCCGCGGCGGCCGCCGCTGCTTTCAACCGCAATCGTGGCGTGCAGGTCCCGGGCGCCGGGGGTGCCGTCCGCCTTGAAGAACGAGCCGAGGTGGTTCTTCGCGGTGGCGGTCAGCCCGGCAAGGTAGTGTCCCTTGAATCCGGCGAAGTTGATCATGTACGTGGCCTCGGTGACGCAGGTCGGAAAGTAAAACACTTCGCCACCCTGGGAGAGGACGAGGGGCTTTGACTTGTCGGGCACGGCCTTCTCACGGCCGTCTGTGCCGGTCGTGTCGACGAAGTGGACGCCTGGATACAGCTTTGTGCAGCGGTCAAAGATCGTGGACGGCACATTGCGGATTGCGTCGTAGAAGGTAATGTCCGACGGGGCGGCGCCGACCTGGTCGACGAGCTGGGCCAGCAGTGCCTGCACGAGCTGCGGCGCGATGTAGGAATCCTTCGGCCCGACGCCGTGGTCGTGCATCTGGTTCAGGTTGAGCTTCACGGCGATCTTTTCGCCCTTCAGGTAGCCGATGTTTCCCCGACCCTTGCGGTTGTTGAAGTCGGTGAAGATCTTTGCCCAGCTTTCCTTGACCGAGTTTGCATTGCCGACCGAGATGATCACGTCGGCGAGCATCTTCTCGACGACCGCGGGGTGGGTGTTGCTGTCGTCCCACCACCCCGGGGCGACGCTCGTCCCGTCCCAGGACGTGGCTGCAGGGTCAAATTCCCACGCCACTCGCCCCGGTTTGATTCCGAAGGCTGTCCCCAAGGGGGAATTCGCGGGCTCGGTTGGGACGAAATGCGGCTGCAGAGGGGGTGGCGGCTGCGCTTGGCCGTAAACGGCCGGTGTCTGCAGGCAGAGGGCGGCGGCAATGGCAATCGCGAGGCCGGTTGCGACAGGAAACAGGCGCTTCAACGCTAAGGGCTTCTCAATCGTTCTCATAGTCAGTTTTCTTTCAGTTAAGGCTGGGAGGGGACATCGAGGCTAGACGGACCATGCGGTGGATCGGACCGCCCCATGCCTCCGAGCTCCTGGCTCAGGACACCGGGCGGGCGGCGCCGAATCCGCATGTCATCATCGCGCAGGCGGCTCCAAACTCAACGCTTCTCCCTGCACGGGAGCGCAAAGCGCGGCGCAAGCCCGCAAAATCAGAAACCTTACTTGGCCGGAGTAGTCCCGCTACTCAAATCGCCGGAGGAGCCTTGAACCGCGCTGCCGCCGGGGGCCGATGCGGCGGCGCCGTCGGCGGGCGCCTTTTTCTTTCTTGTTCGTTTCCGCTTCTTTTTTTTGGCGGCCGGCTTGCCGGCCGGGTTGCTTTTGCCGGTGGGCGAATCGCCGCCGGTGATGGCGGGCGGGGCCGGGCTGTAATCGGAAGGATGGGGCGCGTCGGCGGGCTGGTCCTGGGCCCGCAGGGAAGGGGCTTTGCAGGCAAGGGCGAGGGCGAGCAGGCTCGCCAGGAGGACCGTCTTGGAGAGGTTGTTCTTCATGGAGTGCGGGATATTATGGCAAGGTGCCGGCGCACCGCCGAGTGGGCCCTGCGGCGTTGCCAATCTCCCTCTCCAAGAACCCCATCCCGCGCGAAGGCCGCGGCGTTCTAAGGCCGGACAACGAGCTGGGTCCGGCGCCCGCTCTGCAGATAACGGGATGCGAAGCGGGCGAGGTCCTCGCGGCTCACCGCCGAAACGCGGGAGTCGTAGGCCTTCCAATCGTTCGCCGGCCTGCCCTGCAGGACGTCGAGCCCCGCATGGAAAGCGCGCGCGGCGTTCGTCTGGAGGCCCTGCTGCCGCGCGGCCTTGAGCCGGATCTTGCACCGGTCCAACTCCTCCTCGCCGACGCCGCCCGAGGCCACACGGGCGATTTCGGCACCGATCTCGGCAAGGACCTCGTCCTCCCGGCCGGGTTGCGTGCCCGCGAGGAAACAGAACATCGCGGCGTCCAGGCCGTTCACTCGGGTCGAGCGCACGAAGTACGCCAGGGCCTTCTCCTCCCGCACCCGCTCGAAGAGGCGCGAGGCCATCCCGCTGAAGAGTTCATCCGCTACCTCGCCCGCGTAGTAGTCGGGCGCACCGAGCGGGGGCGCGGGGAAGGCCTGCAGAACGACCGCCTGCTCACGCTGGCGCTTCTCGACAAAATCGCCGATGGAAGCGGGCAGGACGGATTCGCCGCGTGCGGCCGGCGAAAGCTGCCCGCGCGGCAGTTTTGCCAGGAAGGACTTCAGCTTTGCGGTGAGGCCGGGGGGGATGTCGCCCGCCACCGCCAGAACCACGTTGGGGGCCACGAAAAGCCTCGCGTGAAGGGCGGCGAGGTCGGCCGGCGTCAGGGCGCGGACACCGGCTTCATCGCCGCGGGCGTCGAGGGCGAGCGGGTGCGACCCGAAAAATTTGAGGCGTATGAGCTTCCGGGCCTCGGTGACGACATCGTCTGCATCCTCGCGAAGGGCGGCGAGCTGCGCGTCGCGTTCGACTGTGAACGCGGAGGGAAGGAAGACGGGTGCCAGGACAGCATCGGCAATCAGGTCGAGCGCCCGGTCCGCATCGGGAGGAAGCACCTCGGCGGAGAGCCCGAGGCTGTTGTTGCCGAAAAAGGGCGTGAAAGTTCCGCCCACCTCCTCGATGAATTGGGCGACCTCGGAGGCGCTCCTTTTTCTTGTATCCTTGGCAAGCAGGTTCGCATGGAGGGCTGTCGAGCCCCGCCGGCCGGTCCGCTCGAAGTTCGGCCCTCCCCGGACGAGCAGCCGGAAGTGGAGGTTGGGCAGCCGGTGGTCGGGCTGGAGCAGCAGGCGCGCCCCATTGCGAAGAACCACCTCTGAGACGTCCGGAATCGCCGGACCTTCGCGGGAAGCGGATGCGGCCGCGGAGGCGGCCGCCTTGGACGGGTCGATCGACACCGACGTGCGATGCTCAGGCACGAGGTAGGTCCTGAGCACCCGTGCGAGATCGGCGGGCGAAATGGTGCGCAGCCGCTCGAAATAGCTGCGGCTGTAGCCGAGGTCCCCGATGACGACTTCGGCGGCGCCGAGGCGGGAAGCCTGACCGCTCATCGTCTGGCGGACGGAAACCTCTCCTGCGACGAGCTGCCTCAGGGCCTTGCGGAGCTGTCCGGGCGTGAAGCCGCGGGTGGCGCAGCGCGCGAGCACCTTCTCCAGCTTCTCCTCAGCCGCGCCGCGCTTGTCCGGGTCGGTTGTGAAGGAAATGCAGAAGAGCCCGCTTGTGCCGGGATTCCAGGAGCTGGCGTCGATCGCGTGAACCAGGCCCGCCTTTTCCCTGAGTTCCTGCCACAGGATGGAGCTGTCGCCGTGGCCGAGCGCCATCGAAAGCAGGTCGAGCACCGGGGCGTCCGGGTGCGCAAGGCCGGGAATCTGCCATGCGATCGCGGCCCGGCTGATCTCCACCTCCTCGAAGCGGTGCTCGTTGCGGGAGGCGAGCTGGCCGGGCTCGGCCGGAACGAGGACGGGCGCCAGGGCGGCGCGGGGGCTCTTCCCAAAGTGTTCGATGACCGCGGCGCGCGCCGTCGCTGGGTCGACGTCGCCCACGATGACGACGACGATGTTGTTGGGAACGTACCTGCTGCGGTAATAGGCCAGGAGATCGTCCCGGCCGACTGAGGAAAAGACATCGCGGTGGCCTATCACCGGATGGCGGTAGGGATGCTCCCGGAATGCCGCGGCGAAGAGGGACTGCCACATGCGGTCATCCGGGTCGTCGCGGGTCATTGCGATCTCGCGGAGTATGACGTCCTTTTCCTTTGTCGCCTCCTCGGCGGGGAGGGTCGAGTGGAGGACGGCATCGGCGAGAACGTCGATCGCGAAGCCCGCATGCTCGCCTGGAAGGTCGATGTAATAGACTGTGCGATCGAAGGTCGTGTAGGCGTTGATGTAGCCGCCTCGGGCCTGGACGGCCCCGGATATTTCACGGCCGGCACGCCTCTCGGTTCCCTTGAAAAGCATGTGCTCGAGGTAATGGGACAGGCCCGCTCCGAGCTGCGCCCCCTCGTGGATGCTGCCGGTCTTGACCCACACCTGCACCGAGGCCAGGGCCGCCGAGCGGTCCTGTTTGAGAAGAAGGGTCAGGCCGTTGGGAAGGACGGTGCGTTCGACGGGTTCCCGCCAGAACGCGTCGAGCAGGCGCAGATCGGCGGGGGCAAGGGTGGACTTGGATGGCATGAAATTCAGACGGGGCCCGCCGATTCGGCCGATGCGGCTCCGGGCGGCCGGCGAAGGGGCTGAAAGGGCTTCACGAATGCATCGTCAAAATCGTAAAGCCTTTCAAAATCCTCGGGGCGATCATTGTCGGTCTTGCTGAAGACCTTGTACTCGATCAGATTGAAAACGATGTCGCCGAAGTCCTGGCATTGATGCACGCCCCAGTTGTTGAGGACGGTCTTGGCCATCGGGCCAAACTGATCCAGGGCGAAGACGCGCAGTCCCTCGAGCAGCTCCCTGCCGGTCACGTGCCGCGAGCGTTCGGAGCGGGTCACTTCCCGCTTGCGAAGCTCCTTGACGGTATGATCCAGGCCCAGGCGGACGAATTCATAGGACCTCCGGTCGAATCGGGCATCTTCCTTGCAGATCAGCGACACAATGTCGGCAAACTCGGAATCTTGCATCTTAGAAATTACTCGCTACCGCCCGGAGCGTATGTTGGTGTCGTAAGGTCACTTCTCAGCATGATTGGATCCACCCAGATTAGTGACCCCACGGCAAACGTCAAAACCGGTGCAAAGCCCCTCACTCCCCTGGAGGCCGCGTGTGCGCGCCTGAGGGCCTGCGGGTTGCGGGTCACCGAGCCCCGGATTGCGATCCTTGCGGCGCTGATTTCGCGCAGCGAACCAGGGAGCATCGAGCAGATCCATGCCCAGGTCGGGTCGGGCCAGTGCGACCTGGTGACGGTCTACCGCTGCATTGCCGCATTCGAGGAGATCGGCCTTGTGCGCCGCGGCTATTTTCTCGACGGGGCGTGCCTGTACGAGATCGACACCGGAGGGCCGGCCCAATATCACGTCGTCTGCCGGCAGACGCACCAGGTGCAGCCGGTTGATCCGGCGGCCGCAGGGGAGTTGGCCGCGGCGCTGCACCGTGTCGAGGAATCGCTGCGCGCGAAGGGGTTCACCGAGGTCGGCCATATCGTGGAGTTTTTCGGGACGCCGCCGGCCGCGGGCGCCGGGCCGGCCTGATATCAGCCCTGCGCGAGAATTCTGCGCAGCGTCTCGTCCACGGCTTTCGGATTCGCCTTGCCCTTCGCCGCCCGCATGACGGGCCCCTTGAATGCGTTGATGGCCGATTCCTTGCCGGCCCTGAATTCCGAGGCCGCGCGCGGGTCTCCCGCGACCGACTCGCGGCACCACCGCTCGAGTTCGTCCGACGAGGCGGCGGCCTTCAGCCCCTTTCGCTCGACGATCGCCTCGGGCTTTTCGCCGGACCTGAACATCTCGGCAAAGACCTCCCTTGCCGCGGGAGTCCCGATGGTTCCCGAGGAGACTAGCCTGACCAGGCCCGCGAGATCCCCGGGACGCACCTTGCACTCGCCGAGCGGCAGCCTGGCGTGGCCCAGTTCGCGCAGGAGGTCGTTGACAACCCAGTTGCCGGCCGCCTGCGGCTGGCCGCTCAGCTCCGCAGCCGCCTCGAAGTAGTCGCTTAGCTCGCGGTCGGGCACAAGGACGGAGGTGATCGTGTAGGGGATCTGATACTGGCCTTGCAGGCGCCGCTGCTTCTCGAAGGGCAGCTCCGGGCATGTGGCGCGCAGCCTTTCCTTCCACGCATAGTCGACCTTGACTGGCATCAGGTCGGGATCGGGGAAGTACCGGTAGTCGTGCGCCTGCTCCTTGGAGCGCAGCGACTGCGAGGCCCCCGTCTGTCCGTCGAAGTCGCGCGTTTCCTGATCGATCCTTCCTCCGGCCCGGACGATCGCCAGCTGGCGGGCGATCTCGTGGGCGATACCGTCGCGCACGAATGAGATCGAGTTCAGGTTCTTGAGCTCGACCTTGGTCCCGAGTTCCGCCCGGCCCGCCGGCCTGACTGAAATGTTCGCGTCGCAGCGAAGCTGGCCCTTCTCCATGTCGCAGTCCGAGATCCCGCCATAGACCATCACAGTCTTGAGCGCAGTCAGGAAGGCGAACGCCTCATCGGCGGTGTGCATCGCCGGCTCGCTCACAATCTCCATGAGGGGCGTTCCCGCCCGGTTGAAATCGACCAGCGAATCGCGGGCAAAATGATTGAGCTTGCCGACGTCCTCCTCGAGATGGATGCGGGTCAGGGGAATGCGCTTGTGCTCCCCCATGACATTGCGCGCCGGGCCGGGCAGCTCGATCTCGACCGAGCCGCCGCGGCAGATCGGTTGGTCGTACTGGGAGATCTGGTAGTTTTTTGGGGAATCCGGATAGAAGTAGTTCTTCCGGTCCCACTTGCACACCGGGGCGATCTCGCAGCCGAGCATGAGGCCCGCCTTGACGACCGCGTCCAGGGCTGCGCGGTTCATGACGGGCAGCGTTCCGGGGAGCGCGAGCACCACCGGATCGGTTAGCGTGTTTTCGGCGAACCCGTAGCCCGAGGCCACGCGCGTGAACATTTTGGAGCGGGTCTTCACCTGCACATGGACCTCGAGCCCTATGACTGCCTCGTAGTCCTGCATCAGGAAGCCCTCCCCGGGTTTTTCGCGTTCCAGGCCGCGACCGACGCTTCCAGGTCCGGATGGCGGGTGTGCCATTCGTGGGCTCCCTCGTAGGCGGCCGCGATCGCCAGCAGATCGGCCTCCCGGTATGGCTGGCCGATCAGCTGCAGCCCGATCGGAAGGCCGGACTTTGAAAAGCCGCAGGGCAGGCTGATCCCGGGAAGGCCCGCAAGGTTGACCCCGATCGTGTAGACGTCGCAAAGGTACATCGCCAGCGGATCGGCCTTCTCGCCCGCCTTGAATGGAAGCACGGGCGAGGTCGGCGTGATGAGGGCGTCGACTTCCCGGTAGGCATCCAGGAAATCCTGGCGGATCAGGGTTCGCACCTTTTGCGCGCGCAGGTAATAGGCGTCGTGGTAGCCGCTGCTGAGGACGTACGTGCCGAGGATGATCCGCCGCTTCACCTCGGCTCCGAAGCCCTCGGCCCGGGACCGGAAATAGAGGTCGACCGCGTCGGCCGCGTCCTTCGAACGGTGGCCGTAGCGAATCCCGTCAAAGCGGGCGAGGTTGGACGAGCACTCGGCCGTTGCGATGATGTAGTAGGCTCCGATGCCATACCGGGTGTGGGGCAGGGAGACCTCCTTGATTTCGCAGCCCTTGTTCCGGTAAAACCGGATCGCCGCCTCTACGGCGGCGCCGATCTCCGGGTCGAGCCCCTCCCCAAAATACTCCCTGGGGATGCCGAGCCTCCAGGGCCCGCGGCGCTTGGCGATTTCCGAGCGGTAGTCCGGGATGTCCACGCGAAAGGACGTTGAGTCGAGCGGATCGTGTCCGGCGATGGCACCCAGCACCAATGCGGCGTCCCCGACCGTGCGCGCAAAAGGGCCGATCTGGTCGAGCGACGAGGCGAAGGCGATGAGGCCGTAGCGCGACACAAGCCCGTAGGTCGGCTTGAGGCCGACGACTCCGCAGAAAGCCGCGGGCTGGCGGATCGAGCCGCCTGTGTCCGAGCCCAGGGCGGCGCACGCCTCGCCGGCGGCGAGGGCGGCGGCGCTTCCGCCCGACGAACCGCCCGGCACGCGCTCGAGGTCCCAGGGGTTGCGCGTGGCGCCGAAGGCCGAGTTCTCGGTCGACGAACCCATGGCAAACTCGTCGAGGTTGAGCCGGCCCCAGCAGACCGCGCCCGCATCCTTCAGCTTTCGGGCGACCGTTGAATCGTACGGCGACACGAAGTTGGCGAGCATCCGGCTCGACGCGGTCAGCGGCTGGCCCTCGACGGCGATGACATCCTTCAACCCGATCGGGATGCCGTCCAGGGGCCCGAGCGGGCGGCCCGCCGCCCTGCGTTCGTCGGAGGCGCGGGCCTGCGCAAGCGCATCGGCCTCGTCGAAGGAATTGAAGGCCCGAACCGCCGGATCGACCGCTTTCCTGCGCTCGATCAGGCCCTGCGCCAGTTCGACCGCCGAAAGCTTCCCCCCGGACAGCAGCGCCGCCAGTTCCGCGATCGTTTCGTAATGGTGCTTCGATTCCATGCCGTCACTCCACCACCTTGGGAACGACGAACATGTTGTCCCGCCGGGCAGGCGCGCTCTTCAGCGCGACGTCGACCGGCAGCGCCGGCTGCGGGACGTCCTCGGCCCAGACGTTGAAGAGAGGGAAGGCGTGCGCCGTCGGCTCGACGCCGGCGATTTCGACTTCCTTCAGCTGCTCAATGTGGGCGAGGACCTCGCCCAGCTGATCCGAGAACCGCGCCTTCTCCTCCGCTGTGAGGGCGATCCGGGCAAGTGTCGCAATATGGTCGATGTCCAGGCTCTTCGGATCGGACATTTGCTTTTCCGGATCGGTCATTTCCTTACGCTGTAGGCGGTTGTGCTGGCGATCTCGTCCTGGATCTTCTGGAGGACGGCGTTCACCTCGTCGTCCGTCAGCGTGCGTTCGGCCGAGCGGAAGACGAGGGAAAAGCCGAGGTTTTTCCGGCCTTCCGGCAGTCCCTGCCCCTGGTAGACGTCGAAAATCCCGATCTGGTCGAGCGCGAACGAGCGGTCCGCCGCCGCCCGGGCAATCGAGGCCAGGCGCTCCTGCACGACCGCGGCGGGCTCCCCCGAATCAACGACGAGCGCCAGGTCCCGCAGGGCGGGCGGGAAAAGGCTGAATGGGACGAATCGGCGCTTTTCCAAGGCTGTTGTCAGGCGCTCGGGAAGGACGGCGAAGATGCCGGCGAAGACCTTGGCCTGGATGCCCATGCCCCGCGTCATGGCGAGGTTCAGGAGCCCGAAGCGCGCCCGCCAGCCCAGTGCAATGTCGCCAGCGGATGCGGCCTGGCCCGCCTGCCAGGTGTCGTTGGCATCCGTCACCGGGGCCATGCCCGGGCGGGCCAGATCCACTCCGGCGAGCGCAGCCAGCGCCGCGGCGTGATGCTTCGCCTCGTAAAAATCGACGGGCTCGCGGCGGCGCCAGCACCGGGCCGCATCCTCCTCGGCGACAAAGGCGGCGGCCGCGCATTCAAAATTGCGCCCGTTTGACTCGATGAATATACGGCCGGTCTCGGCGAGCCGGGTTGCGGCGACCCCTCTGGATTGGTTGAGCCTGAGCGACTCGAGAAGGCCGGTAATCAAGGTCGGCCTGAGGTGCGACTGGTCCTCGACAAAGGGATTGGCGAGGGCGAGTTCCTGGGCGGCAGTCTCCGAGGTCCAGGCCAGTACTTCCCGGGAAGGGCGAAGCGTGAGATTCGCGCATTCGTGGAAATCGTGGCCGACGAGGTATTCAGTCGCCCGCCGATTGAAAATGACGCTCGGATCGTCGTCGCCCGCGACGGCGGCGGCCAACACGGGCGAGGGCGGGATACGGTCGGTGCCGTGAAGGCGCAGGATTTCCTCGACCAGGTCGATCGGGCGGTCGAGATCCGTGCGCCAGCTCGGGATCGCCACCGTCCATGCGACGCCCCTTCCCTCGGCGGGCTGCTCCCGGACCACGTGAAGCTCGAGCGACTCGAGTGACGCCTTCATCTCCGCAGGCTCGATCGGGAAGCCGAGGCGTTCGTCGACAAAGGCGGTTGTGACGACGATTTCGCGCCGCCAGGGCACGTCGCTTCCGACGATCAGCGGTTCTCCGACGGCCCGTCCCCCCGCCGTTGCGATGATCAGTTCCAGGGCGCGGTAGGCGGCCTCGCCGGCCATGTGCGGGTCGACCCCGCGCTCGTAACGGTAGGAGGAGTCGGATGCCAGGCCCAGGCGGCGCGACGTCGCGCGGATCGATCCCGGCCTGAATATCGCGCACTCGAGGACGATTTCGGTCGTGTCGTCGCTGACTCCGGAGTTTTCGCCGCCCATGATCCCGGCGATGACGACCGGGCGGCTGGAATCGGCAATGACGAGCATGTGGCGGTTGAGCACGCGCTCCTTGCCGTCCAGGGTGACGATCTTTTCGCCGTCGCCAGCCCGGCGCACGATGATGCGCCCGCCCTCCAGCCGACGCGCATCAAACGCGTGCAGGGGCTGCCCGTACTCGAGCATGACGAAGTTGCCGGCGTCGACGACGTTGTTGACCGGGCGCAGGCCGGCGGAGCGGAGGCGGTCCTGCATCCAGGCGGGGCTTGGGCCGACCCTCACGCCGGTGACCGCCCGCGCCGTGTAAAGGGGGCAGTCCTGGGGCGCGTCGACCCTTATCTCGGAGAGTATCCGGGCCCGGTCGCCGCCCGGTTCGCCGGCCGTGACCGGGGACGGACGGGTCGCGTCCCCGGAGGGCTTCAGCTTGACCTCCGGATAGCGGATGGGCTTTTCGTACCAGGCGGCCAGTTCGCGGGCGATTCCAAGGTGCGACAGGCAGTCCGGGCGGTTTGGCGTGATCTCCAGGTCGAATACCGTGTCGCCGGGGGGCAGGGCGGAGTTGATCGGCAGCCCGATCTCCGGCCGGCCGGCCAGGATCAGGAGGCCGCCCGAGTCCTCGCCAAGCCCGAGCTCCTTTGCCGAGCACATCATCCCGTCGGAGAGCTGCCCGCGGATCTTCGATTGCTTGATGATGAAATTCCCCGGCAGGACGGCGCCTGGCAGGGCGACCGGCACGCGGTCGCCCACGGCGTAGTTCTGGGCCCCGCAGACGATCGTTTTCACGCCGACGGCCGCGCCCAGGTCCACCTGGCAGACGGAAAGCTTGTCGGCGTTGGGGTGCTTCTCCCGCGTCTTCACCTCGCCGACGAGCACGTGGTCGAGCTTCGGGGCCCCCGTCGTCTGGACGTTCTCGACCTCGAAGCCGAGGAAGGTGATGGCGTGCGTGATGTCCTCGACCGGCGCATCGAGAGCGACGTAGTCTTTCAGCCAATTGAGGGAGATTTTCACGGCTTCAGGCGAATTGTTTCAGGAACCGCAGGTCGTTCTGGTAGAAATAGCGGATGTCATCGATTCCGTAAAGGAGCATGGCCAGGCGCTCGAGCCCCATGCCGAAGGCGTATCCCGTCCAGACGGCCGGATCGTATCCCACCGCCGAGAAGACCGCCGGGTCCACCATCCCGCATCCGCCGATCTCTATCCATTCCTTGTTCACCTTCGGCAGGTGCCGCGCCGAGAGGTCCACCTCGAAGCTCGGCTCTGTGTAGCCGAAGTAATGCGGTCTGAACCGGGTCTTGGCGCCCGCTCCGAGAAGCGCCGCGAAAATGTGATCCAGAAGCGCCTTCAAGTCCCGGACTGTGACGCCTCGATCCACGTAAAGGCACTCAAGCTGGTGGAAATTGGCAGAATGCGTGGCATCGGTCGTGTCCCGGCGGTAGACGCGGCCCGGCGAGACGATTCGAATCGGAGGCGGCCCCTTGAGCATCGTGCGTATCTGGACGGATGAGGTGTGCGTCCGCAGAAGGTAGCGTTCCCCTGGGTTCTTCTTGGCGACATTTCCGAAGCGCGCCGTCTCCGGGAAATAGAACGTGTCCTGGGAATCCCTGGCCGGATGGTCGGCGGGGGTGTTCAGGGCGTCAAAGCAGTAGAACTCCGTCTCGACTTCCGGTCCGTCGGCGACGGCGAAGCCGACCTTGCGAAGGATCCGGCACATCTCCTCCCGGACAAGAGTCAGCGGATGGTAGGTGCCCGGGCCTGGGTCCGGCGAGGGCAGGGTGGGATCGACCGGCGGCCCGAGCTGGGCGGCGAGCTCGGCCGCCCCGATGCGCGCCAACGCCCGGTCCAACTCGGCCTGGAGCCTCGCGCGGGCGTCGTTCACCAGCCGCCCGATCGCTGGCCGTTCCTCCTTCGGCACCGAGCCCATCTGCTTCATGAGCGCGGTCAATTCGCCATTCGGCCCGACGTAGCGCGCCTTGGCGGCCTCGAACTCGGGGCGCGCCTGGAGCGCGGCCAGCTCCACGGCCGCTTTGGCCAGGATGGCGGAGAGTTTTTCTTGCATCGGTGAAAGGATAGAATCGCGACAAGGCCCGGATTAAAACGAAAAAGGACGGCGCCGAGGGGAGGCCCGTCCTTTGGAAATCGGGGGGCGGCCCGGCGCCCGCCGCGGATGTCAGGCCTTGGCCGCCGGCGCGGTCTTGGCCTTCAACGCTTCGCGGGCCTTCGCGACCAGGGCATTGAAAGCCACCTCGTCGCGAATGGCGATGTCCGAGAGGATCTTGCGGTCCAGCTCGATGTGGGCGGCCTTGAGGCCCTCCATGAAGCGGCTGTAGCTGATGCCCGCGTTGCGGCAGGCGGCGCTCAGGCGCACTATCCAGAGGGCGCGCCACTCGCCCTTTTTCTTGCGGCGGTCGCGGTATGCGTACTGCCAGGCGTGTTGGACGGCTTCCTTCGCATAGCGAAAGAGCTTGGACTTGTTGCCGAAATAGCCCTTGGCGTATTTCAGCACCTTTTTGTGCCGCTTGCGTGAAGCGGGGGAGTTTGTTGCACGAGCCATGTTGTTGGATTCCTTTTCGGTTTGGCGCCGGCGGGTCGGCTTTGGATTTCACCCGCCTGGCGAGGTTGTTTGATTGTTGCGCCGGGGGGCTTCCTCAGAGGCCGTGCGGGAGGCAGCGCTTGAGCGACTCCGCATGGCCTTCGGCCACCAGCTTGTCACGGGAAGCGCGTCGCTTCTGCTTCGTGCCCTTCGATGCCAGCAGATGGCGGAAGCCGGGAGTGCGGCGCACGAGCTTACCGCGCGCGGTGAGCTTGAAGCGCTTGGCGACGGATTTCTTGGTCTTTTGCATGGAGGGAGCGGTTGAACACAGAGATCGAATCTTCCCTTGGCAAGCAAACATTTGACCACGCATACCGTCTTGACATCACAGGGAGGTTTGAGAGCTTCAAACGTTTTGGCTTTTGGCTTCCTAGCTCAATGGTAGAGCAGCTGACTCTTAATCAGTAGGTTCGGGGTTCGAGTCCCCGGGGAGCCACCAAGCTCCCCCGTTATTTCGCAGTCCAGTCTGGCCCGCATTCCAGTTTGTGCGCCGGCGTAGCTCAATGGCAGAGCACCTGTTTTGTAAACAGGTGGTTGCAGGTTCGATTCCCGTCGCCGGCTCCAGCCTTCGCCCTCCAGGCTTCGGCTGGTGGAGCCCTCGTTCGAAAAACCCTCTCGCGTTGCCCGCGAAAGGGCCGACGATGCGAAGGCTGTCCGCCAGAGCCCTGGCGAAGGCGGACGTTCTATCCCGCGGATGATTAGTTGACCACTGCCTGGTGGTGTAATGGTAGCACAGCAGATTCTGAATCTGCTTGTCTAGGTTCGAGTCCTAGCCGGGCAGCCATTCGACTTGCCCCCTGACGGGGGCTCGCTCATGGCAGGCCATTGTGCGGGTCGAATGCCCCGAGCGAAGCCGTGGGGTCAATTTCCTTTCGGAGCTTGCCCGCGGACGGGTTTAGGACGAGAGTATGGCTGCCGCGCTTCAAGCCGGCCAGTGCGCCGAATATTCAAAGTTCGTTGTTCCGCTGATGGTCCTTGAAGGGAGGCTTATTCTCCAATCGAAATCAGAAAGTGGATTGACAGGAAAGTTCAGATTGCACCAAGTTCACCCCTTCCCGCTAATCTTACACCCGAGCGCAGTGACATGCTGACCACCCCAGCCCTACCTCAGTTTCCGTCAACCGGCCATTCGGAACGAACAATTTGCCGAGTTTCTCGTAATCGGAATTTTGATGTTGGGAAAAACATTGAGCAATCGGCCGAAATGCCGCGTCTATCCTTGCAGGCATGATTTCTTTTTTGGCTTTTTCCCTTCGTTTTCTCACCCATTAAGCATATTCCTCCCCACCGCAATCCCCCCCTTCTTCTAATATGATTACTACATCGCTTCTGCCCCTAGCGTTCCTGATCGGCGATGACACGCCCATGGAACTTTTCAGCAAAGGTCACGAGATCATGTGGCCGATCCTGCTCCTCTCCCTGGTGGCCCTGACGGTCGTCATCGAGCGCCTGCTGTTCATCCTGAGTGAGAACAGCCACCACGAGCCCGAGGTCGTCGAGAAGATGCTCGAGCAGGTTGAGAAGCGGAACATCACCGGCGCACTGGAAATCGGCAAGAAGAGCCGGGACACGATCGCCCGCATCCTCGTGTACAGCCTTTCCAACCGCGAATACTCGCTGTCCAACGCATTCATCCGGGCCTCGAGCCAGGAGCTGAATCGCTACCAGCAGGGCATGGCGACCCTTGACACGGCGATCACCGCTGCGCCGCTGCTCGGACTGCTCGGCACGGTCACGGGCATGATGCGCACATTCGGCGCCCTGGGCACCGGAAACATCGCCGAGTCAGCCAGCAAAATCACGGGCGGTGTCGCGGAGGCGCTGATCGCCACCTGCTGCGGCCTGTTCATCGCCATCTGCTGCCTTCTCCCATACAACTATCTGAACGCCCGCACCGAGCAGGCGAAGCAGGAGATCGCCGACGCCTCCCACGCCCTGGAAATCCTCATCGCCAAATCCGAAACCGAAGAGGCCAAGAAGTAACTGAAGAGATTGCAAATCCCGGAAACTCGTCCTCCGCACAATCAACCCCCCTAAATCATGGCCGGTGGTGGCAGCACAAGAGGCAGCGGCACAAAGAAGAGGGCCCGCATCGAGATCATTCCGCTGATCGATGTCATCTTCTTCCTTCTAGCCACATTCGTCCTGTTCACCCTTTCGCTGAATAAGTCGAACGGGATCCAGGTCATACGGCCCACGTCCGAGACGGGCGAGCCGCGCGATCCGGCGGGCTGGGCGACCGTCTCGGTCACTTCGACGGGGAGCATTGCGTGGGACAAGGATCCCATCACGCTGGACGAGTTTCTCAACCGGCTGAAGATTTTCCATCTGCAGCACCCGGAGCCGGATGCGCACATCCTGATCAACGGCGATGCCGACGCAATGTGGAGCACAGCCTATTATGTCCTTGACGAGGCCCGGAAGGCAGGGATCCAGAAGGTCCTGATCGAGACGGAAAGTCACACAGGCGGACAGAGCTAAAGGTCGGCCGTCCCCGCGAAATCGCACCCTCTTTAGACACAGAAACCCAAACGCCATGGCCAGAAGCAACCCAGCGCTCCAGGAAAACAAGAAGAAGGCGCGTATCGAGATCATACCGCTGATCGACGTCATCTTCTTCCTTCTGGCGACATTCGTCCTATTCACGCTTTCGCTGAGCAAGATCGTGTCGCTGCCCGTGCAGCTGCCTGTTGCCGCGCAACAGGCATCGTCTCCGGCTGACAACGACATGGTGACGATCCAGGTTTCGGATGCGGGCACCTGCTATTGGAACCGGGAGCTGATCAGCCGGGACGAGATCACGCCGCGCCTCGAGCAGTACAAGAAGAACACTCAAAACCCCCGCGTCCTTATCGCGGGAGACAGCAAGGCGAAATTTGGCTTCACGGTCTACGCGCTGGACCAGGTGCGCAAGGCAGGGATCGACCAGGTGTCGGTCGAGACCCGCGTCCGCAAGACCGGCGAATAGCCTTCAATACCCCAAGACTCGCCGCCAAACACCTCTTCCATGCGTCGCGACCTGATAATTGGCATCCTGATTTCGGTCCTCGTCCACGGCAGCGTTGCCTACGTCGGGGAAGTGATGGGTCACCGCCCGCCGCCCTCAAAACCCAAGTCGACGGAGCCGACGATCCAGCTGATCGAAATGCCGAAGATCGAGCCCGACGAGCCGGACACCATCGATTCGGATGCGCAGCAGGCGACCCCGGCGGATTTTGCTCCTCCGATGCAGACCGACGTGCCGTCGATCGTGACCGACACTTCCTTCGTTCAGAAGCTTGAGCCTCCTCCTCCTGAGAACGTCTCGGTGAACAAGGGAGCGATCGTCATTCCCCAAAATACCGGGAGCTGGCGCGCCGGAATCGGGCAGATCTTCGACATTTCAAAGCTGGACCAGATTCCCATCCCCGTGGTCCAGGGGAAGCCGCAATATCCCTTTGAAATGCGCCGCGCGGGCCTTTCGGGCACGGTGACCGTCGACTTCATCGTTGACACATCGGGCAACGTGAGAGCCGCTTACGCCGCCTCTTCCACCCAGCGCGAATTCGAGCCATCCGCCGTGCAGGCCGTATCCAAGTGGCGGTTCAGGCCGGGCAAGAAGAGCGGTCACACGGTCAATACCCACATGCTGGTGCCGATCGTCTTTACCCTTAATAACGAGGACTGATTTTTCCGTGCTCAACTTCCATTTCCGTCACTCCCTCCGGCTTTCACTGGCAATTCTCCTGACCGCCTGCGCCTCGCTGGCCCTGTTCTCGACCGTCCGCGCGGACGACGAAAAGAGCGGGCCGAGCTTCTCGGGCGACAAGACCGGGGAAACCCTCTCGAGCCTGCCGCCGATGCTCGACGCCAAGAACTACGACGGCGCGATTCAGGTGCTGGACGCCCTCATTCCCGGCCTCGATCCAAACAGCTACGACATGGCGGTCATCTACGACACCCGGGCGAAGATCTACTTCCAGGGGAAGGACCAGCCGGCCAAGGCGATCGATGATTGGGAGAAGATGTGGTCCCTGATCAAGGCCCATCCGGATTACATGACGGGCAAGGATCTCACCGATCACTATGAGTTCATTGCGCAGGCCTATTTCATGGTCGCCACCGCCCTGAAGACGGGCGACGCCCGGCAGGGGGCCTTGTTCGACAAGTCGATCGATTACATGAGGAAGTGGCTGGCCGCGACGCCGAAGCCCTCCTCTCAGGAGCGGCTGTTCATCACCGAGCTCTTCTACTACAAGGCCCTCAACGGCGGCGCCGACAAGTACGACATGGAGGCGCTGAAGGAGACGAAGCACCAGGCCGAGGAGGCCATCGTCTCGGACATCAAGCCGAGGGAGGTCTATTACCAGATTCTCTTCCAGATCGCGCAGCAGCAAAACGACTACCTAACCGCCTCGAAATACCTCGAGTGGCTCGTCCAGGTGCACCCCACGAGCAAGGAGTACTGGACGCAGCTGTGGGCCGTCTACAACAACCTTGCGGGAGCAGCCGACAAGGATCCGCGTCAGCAGCGGGTCTACTACGCCCGGGCGATCAACACCCTGGAACGCGCCCAGGCGCTTGGATTCAGCAACACGCCGAAGGACAATTTCAACCTGGTCACCCTTTACAACGAGGTCGGCCAGTACAACCGGGCCGCGGAACTCATGTATGCCGGGCTGAAGAGCGGCAAGATCGAGGACACGCGCAAGAATTGGGATATCCTGTCCTATTTCTACCGGCTGATGAGCCGGGACCTCCAGGCCGTCAACATCCTGAAGGAAGCCGAGGCGATGGACAAGTACTCGGGTTCGGGCGATCTCGACCTCGAAATTGCCGAAATCTACAGCAGCCTGGACGACACGGAAAACACCTACCAGTACAGCAAGAAGGCCGTCGAGAAGGACCACCTGGAGAGCAAGCCGTTCGTCGCCTACCAGTATCTTGCGTTCGCGGCCTACGAACTGGGCAAGTACGAGGAGGCGCTCGAGGCGTGCGAGAAGGCGCTGTCCTTCCCCGATGCGCCAAAGGACCTCACGAGGCTCAGGGACGGCATCAAGCAGGCCATCAAGCAGCGCGAAGACGAAAAGGCCATGATCAAGGCCCAGCTCAAGCAGTAACCCTACACACACCCCCTTTCACATGAAGAAAAAGTACATCTACTTTGCCCCGCCCCTCGTGGCGCTGGTCCTTTTCATCGCCTATTACCTGCATTTCCGCACGGGATATGACCTGGAGCAGGAGCAGGTCGCCATCGCGGCGCAGCGCGCGAAGGAGGAGACCGTCCGCGCCCAGAACGAAATGCGCAAGAAGGCCGTCGACGAGGCGCTCGCCTCGCAGGAAAAGCACAAGGCGGACAAGGCGGCCAGGGATGCCTTCCTGGTCAAGCGGCAGGAGGAGCGCCAGGCCGCCCTCGATGCGCGCGAAAAGTCGCTTTCGGATCTGATCAAGTTCCGGGACAAGGCCGAGAAGCTCCGCAAGGACGTGGCAACGGTCAAGGAGGAGATCACGAAGATCCAGCAGGACGAGGAGCTCCTCAAGGCCCAGGTCGTCTTCTTCGAGGCTTATGTCCAGAAGGCTGAGGTGAACGACAAGGCTCTCACGGCTGTTCTCGAGAAGATCCAGAAAGCCGATGACGCCCGCGCCGCCGCCATAAAGGCCGCGGCCGCCGCAAAGAAATCCTGATTCCAGGCCCAGCTTCCCTCACCACACGCTTTCACATGAAAAAATGGATGTATCTTATTTTCCCGGCGGTCATGCTGGGGATCTTTCTATTCTTCTACCAGCAGGACATGGCGCAGGTCGCCCTGAGGGAGCAGGCCCGCGCGGACGCGATCGCCAAGGAAAAGGCCGACGCCGATGCCAAGAAGAAGGAGGCGGAGGAGCAGGCCAGGGTGTCGGCTGAGAAGCGCGCGAAGGACCAGAAGGATGCCGACGACAAGGTCGCCGCCGACAGAGAGTCGAGATGGCAGGCCGACTCCAAGAAGATCAAGGATGAAACCGACAAGAATCAGGCCGACGCCGATCGCTATTCCAAGGAAGGTTCCGACCTCGAGGTCGAACTCGAGCAGCTGCACCAGCAGAGGGAGACCCTCAACCGCGAGGACTTCGACCTGCTGAAGAAGGTGGAGCTGACCCGCGTGGACCAGCAGAACGCCGACATGGAGATCCAGCGCAAGGTCGAGATGATAGCCCGCCGTGCGGACGACAGCTCCATGACCCAGATGCCACCACCTCCTCCGAAGGAGTAAGCTTCGGCCAATTTACAGCGACTCAGGCGGCCGGATAACCCCGGCCGCTTTTTGTGAGAAACTGGATTTCCAGGGAGGAGGGGTTTTCAGTTTGCTTCAATGCGCAACTCGGTCCAATGCATCGTCTCGCAATCCGCCACAACCAACGAGTGAGGGAAGGGAATCTATGATGGGCAACAGAATGTCTCGCCGGCAATTCCTTGGCACCGCCGCCATGACGGGCACCGCCGCCATGACGGGCGCCCTGCTTACAGGCATGGGTAACGCACTCGCAGCCGCGCAGGCCCCCAAGGGCGCTGCGGATTGGGATGAAAAAAACGGCCCAGCTCCTGCCACGCCGGATGCCCCGCAGGCCCTGCCGCTACGTCCGGGTGCCATCCCCATCATCGACAGCCATATTCACCTCTTCGACCAAACCCGTCCCGTCTTCAGCGGCTACACGGGTGGGCTGTTCTACCGGCAGGTGAACAAGCCGTCGATGCCCGCGATGTATGCTGCGCTGGCGCGGCCCGCCGGAATCGTCGGCGCCATTGTGGTGGAATCTGCCGCCCAATACATCGACGACAACCTCTGGTATCTGGAGGTCTCCCGCGACAATCCCATCATGGTCGGAGTCTCGGGGAACATAGATCCAGGCTCGAACGATTTCACCAAATATCTGAACCACTTTCATCGCGACCCTCTCTTTCGCGCCATCCGCTCCAGCCGCTTCTACACCAGGGACGCCAGTGGCAAGGTTGCGCTCAATCCGACCCAGGTCGCCAATCTGAAGCTGCTGGCGCAGGCCGACCTGGCGCTGGACACCGCCAACCCAAGCATGGACCTGATGAACGCCAACGTGATGCTGGCCGACGCCGTTCCAGACCTGCGCATAATCATGGACCACCTGCCAAGCTTCGATCCCACGCCCGGCAACCAGGCGGCTTACGAGGCGGTGATCAAAGAGATGGCGGCGCGCCCCAACATCTTCGTTAAGCTCACCG
>Ga0302320_10007882_pt1 | contig 23337 bp, 19 predicted proteins | sample Bog_T0_3_FD_202130 | JGI IMG/M metagenome (GOLD analysis project Ga0302320, IMG submission 202130) | Peat permafrost microbial communities from Stordalen Mire near Abisko, Sweden - Bog_T0_3 | ecosystem: Environmental > Terrestrial > Soil > Wetlands > Peat | place: Sweden: Abisko, Stordalen Mire... | reverse complement strand
AGGGGAAGCTCGTGGGCCGCCAGGCGCGCGAGCTGGGGCAGCAGCGAGCGGTCGCCTGTGTTGCCGGCGGCGATACAGACATTGCGCATGAATCCGGCGTATTTCAGGCGCCTGACGGCCGTGCCGCGAAATTGCGCCGAAAAGCCCGCTTGCGTCATGTCCAGCAACTCGGCCCAGGAAAGCTCGCCCAGGCCCGGCCGGGCGGACAATAGCATCCGGCGTCCGGCGCCGGCGAAGCGGTTCCATGGGCAGACCTCCAGGCAGACGTCGCATCCGAACACACGCGTTCCGATGCCCGGGCGGAGGTCGCGCGGGACGATGCCGCGGTTTTCGATCGTCTGGTAGGAGATGCAGCGCCGCGCGTCCACAACGCCGGGGGCCGGAAACGCCCGCGTCGGACAGGCGTCCAGGCAGCGTGTGCACTTTCCGCAGAAAAGGCCGACCGCCCCGCTGGGCCCGGCTCCCTTGGACAGCGGAGGGTCGGGCGGAAGCTCCACGCGGGTCAGGATCGCCGCCAGCAGGAGGGCGTTTCCATGACTCCGGGAAATCAGCATGGCGTTCTTGCCTGCAAACCCGATGCCGGCGCGGGCGGCCCAATCGCGCTCGAGGACGGGTCCGGTGTCGACGTAAGCGCGGTAGTCGCCGGGGGCGGCCCCGAAAACCTCCTCGAGGATGCGCCCCGCCAGCACGAGACCCGGCTTGATCGTGTCGTGGTAATCCGTGTACTGGGCGTATCGGGCGAACAGCGGACGGCCGGGCCCGGCCCCGCCTCCCCCGGCCCAATAGTTGACTCCGAGGGCGATTATGGAGCGGACACCGGGCAGCACGAGTTCAGGCGACAGGCGCTTCGCCGCGGTCCTGTCCATCCAGCCCATGTCGGCCTGGTGGCCGGCGGCGAGCCAGTCGCGCAAGCCGTCCGCAGCGACGGGTCCGGCCGCGGCATAACGCACCTCGTCAAAGCCGAGCGCCGTTATCCGCCTCCGCAATTCCCCGGGGCGATCCATGGCCCGGCCTCTCAGCGTCCCCGCACGAATTCGGCGGATTCGTGGTTCCAGAGGCGGATCACATGCGCGACCACTTCGCGCAACGGGCGCGCATCGGTCAGGATGACGGTGCCCGAATTGCGGTAGACCGGCTCGCGCTCGGCGAAAAGCGCCCGGATTCGGCCGGCCGGGTCGTCGCAATCCAGGAGCGGCCGGTTGTTCTGACGGCCCGTCCTCTCGAGTATGGTCTCGATCGAGGCATGCAGGCATATCACCACGCCACGTTTCTTCAGCATTCCGGCGACTCCCGGCTGGATGACCAGGCCCCCGCCGCACGCCACAACGGCGCGTTGCGCCGGATGCCCCGACTCGACGAACTCAAGTTCCATCCTTCGAAAGGCCGCCTCTCCCGGGCCTGCAAAGATCTCGGGAATCGTCCGGCCGCTGCGCCTCTCGATCTCGCGGTCGCTGTCCACGTACTCGAAACCAAGGCGCTGCGCGGCAAGACGGCCGACAGTCGTCTTGCCCGTACCCATGAAGCCGACAAGGTACAGATTGACGTCCGATGCGTTCATCGTGCCGAGAGTGCCATCTGTATTTGACGGTAGCATGACCTTCCTCGTCGGATGCGGCCGATGCCCAGATCTGCCGTCAAGCCCGGCCGCCAATGTGACCTCGGCTGCCCGATGGCACCCGCCGAGGTCATCCCTTCGGGACTCGGCTTCGCCTCGCCATCTTCGCACTGTTGCGCTTCGTGCAGCCGGCAGGTCTGCCGGCAAGATGGCGGCCAAGAGACGTCAGATGAGGCCGCAACTCCTCGGCAGGCTATGCTACCGTCAAATTCAAAGGCACACGCGCCCATCAGACCTAAGTTCCACAATCGGGCGCCTGGAAACGCTCAGCCGCCAGGGGCGGGAGCGGGAGCGGCAGCCGGCGGCGGAGTCGGTTGAATGTCCAGCAGCTCAACATCAAAAACGAGCGTGGAGCCCGGCGGAATTCCAGTGCGGCCTTCGTCGCCGTAAGCCAGCGATGACGGGACGTACAGCCTGATCTTTCCGCCCTTGTTGATCTTCTGGATGCCCTCGGTCCAGCCCGCGATGACTCCGGATAATGCGAATTCAGCCGGCTGGCCGCTCCTGGCCGAGCTGTCGAACTCCGTGCCGTCGATCAGTGTGCCCGTGTAGTTCACCTTGACCGTGTCAGTCGCCTTCGGGTAGGGCCCCTGGCCCGGGCTGACGATCTCGTAGCGGAGGCCGGTCGGCGACTCGACCACGTTCTTGTTCTCCTTCAGTTTGGCGAAGAAAGCGGCGGACTGCGTCGCATTCTGCTGCTTCAGTGCACCCATGTAGCTGGCCTGCTTCGCCTGCATCAGCGCATCGACCTCGGGCCCGATCTTGGCGAGCTCGTAGGGCGCCGGCTTGCCGTCCATCGCCGACGAGAAGCCCTTCAACAGGGCGGCGACCTCCTCCGCGGAAAACTTCAGGTCGGCCAGCTGGCTGCGCTTGGCAATGATCCAGCCGACCTCCTCGATCTTCTGCGCATCCGTGAAACCGGGTGCGGCGAATGAATGTCCGGCCGCGCCCGTGTCGTTGCCCACGCTCTGGGCCGAATAGTCCAACGATTTGGCAGGCTGATCGGCGCGCACGAATGCGCCGGAAAGTGCCAGTAGAACAACGCAAACAAAGGGTTTCTCGATTTTCATTAGTTAGACCCGCGAAGCTGCTGCCGAGCCTCCGCGAATGCAATCAATTATGGCGGCCTCATGAGAGTGCGCTCCGATCTTTCTGAGCACACCTTCCTGAGGAGTTGCGGCCTCCGCCGACGTCTCCGGGCCGCCATCCGGCCGTCAGACCTGACGGCTGCCTTGGCGGCCGGCATTGACGGAGGCTCCGGGCCTTGGCCGCACCCGACGAGGGAAGGTGTGCTCCAGAAAGATTGGAACGCGCCTTCACCCACTCGCCGCTTGTCTACCGCCCCCCGCACCCTATTATTGATCCCTTTCCAATATGAATCCCGATCAATTCTGGTCCAGCCAGGACGGCCAGATCCTGTCGATCCGCAGCAAGGATGAGCGCACGGTTTCCCTGACACTTGCCTTTTGGCCCCGCCATCCGGCCGAGTTCGCCTTCATGAAGGAGCATCTGGGCGACTTCAAGTTCACCGAGCGAAGCTCGCTCGCGCGGATCGGCATCGAGATGCAGGTCCAGGGGCAGCCGGCCGTCGACGGCCATCGCCTGGCGCTGGAGGCCGACGCCTTCATCTACGACACGAGCTTTCCCAACGCCCCGTACTGGAAGAAGCTGCTGCGCCCCGGCACGCCGGTCGGGCGCCTGTTTTTCGCCCCTGCGGCGGCAAAGCTTTCGACCCAGGAAATCTGGACGGCGATCAAGGAGAACCGGATAAAGCTGCCCAACACGATCAGCATCGACCACCGCGGCCGGGTCTTCCTCACCCCGCACCAGGTCAGCTACACGCTCAACCCGAAGCTGCAGCGCGTCAATTTCGAGCTGGTCGTGAGCGGCGACGCCGCGCGCAACTTCCTGGACAAGGTCCAGTTGCGCCATGACAGCACGCCCCTGACGATCCCGCCACGCTCGGGCATCCTGACGAGCTGCTCCATGTACCTGAGGGAGCACTATGTCGTCCTGAACCAGGGCGAGGGCAACTTCGGCATCCACACCGGCGCGGTGCTGCTCGACCCGATCAAGACCTTCGGCACGAATATCATGCTGGAGATCTACAACACGGGCGACCAACCGGTCGTCAATCCGCTCGTTTCCCTCGAGATATTCCGGGCGCCGGCTTTCACCGACCCCGAATTCAAGACCTTCGCCAAGCGCCGGCAACGGCTTCTCGCCACGACAAAGGAGCTTTTCACGAGCCTCGATCAGAACCCGCCCAAGGATTCGCCGGAAGTGCAGCCCAAGATGCGCTTCGCGATCCGCGGCCAGAGCCCGTCCATGGAAAACCGGGCGATCTGCGTGAAGGCGAGCGACGACCTGAGGAATGTCGCCGCCGGGCTCGGCGGCGCGCCGGAAGGCGCCCAGTCGGCGCCCTGCGGGCACCGAACGATGTTCCAGGCGCTGGAGGAGGCCCCGGACAACGCCGACACGCTTCTAGTCGATTATTTCCCTGACCTTCTCGAACACACCGAGCTGGTGACCCGGCTCGGCGACTTGGGTATCAAGCGGATCATCTTCCGCAAGGCCTCGCGCACACACGGCTATTTCCTGTCCAGCAACTCCCATGCACGGCTCGACATCTTCGATGCGATCGGGCTCCAGACCTACTGGTACGACGAGCTGACAAACGACCTTTACGTGCACGTGTACAAGAAGGACCACGGCTTCTTCATCCGGGAGGAGATCGCCCGCCAGTTCCAGGAAACGACGATCCTCGCCTTCTACGGCTCGGCGGTCGGCCTGGATCAGGCGGACACGGACCGCATCTCCGGGCTGGTCGAGAAGCTCACCACCTTCATCGGCGGAAACCTCGGCGTCCTGACAGGCGGAGGAGGGGGCGTGATGCGGCTTGCGACGGACCAGGCGCGGACCAAGGGGGCCCTTACCGGAGCGTGCTTTCTCGAGCTGGAGGCGCAGCCGCCCGAGCTCGGCGTCGATTTCTTCAACACGTTCCAGGAGTCGTCGCGCCATTTCCGGCAAAAGTGGTTCGAGGTCGCCGACTTTTGCATCTTCAACGTCGGCGGCGTCGGGACCCTGGAGGAGATCGGGATCGAGCTTTGCAATCTGAAGCTGGGCATCCGGCCCCGCGTTCCGTTCGTGTTCTTCAACGCGAAGTTCTTCGCCGACCTGCGCCGCCAGATCCGGCACATGATCCGCACAAAGCGCGCGCCCGCATGGATGGCCGAGTACATCCTGTTCACGGACGATCCGGAAGAAGTCGTGGCCTACTACCGCAGAAAGCTCCAGGTGCTGTGATGGAGGCCCCCGCCCTGCCCCGGACGGTCCTGGTCGTCGGCGCCGGCGGCCGCGAGCACGCGCTCGTCCGGGCGCTGGCCGCCTCGCCCGGGCGCCCCCGCATCCTTTGCGCGCCGGGCAACGCCGGCATCGCCGGGGATGCCGAGTGCTTTCCCGTGGGCGCCGATGACGTGGGCGGCCTTGTCGAACTCGCGCGCCGCGAGGCGGCCGGTTTCGTCGTCATCGGACCCGAGGTGCCGCTCGCCCTTGGCCTGGCGGACGCCCTCCGCGCGGCCGGGATACCCGCTTACGGCCCGGGCGCCGACGGCGCGCGGCTCGAGGCCTCGAAAATCTACACCAAGGAGATCCTCCTCAAGTACCGGATCCCGACGGCGCCGGCCGCGATTTTCGGTGATGAGGGGCGGGCGTGCGCCTGGGTGCGCTCCAGGCCGGCGCCGATCGTCGTCAAGGCCGACGGATTGGCGGCCGGAAAGGGCGTCGTGGTGGCGCAGACCCAGGCCGAGGCCGAGGAGGCGGTGCGCGCCCTGATCCGCCTGAAGCCCGCCGGGCTGGCGGCCGCGGGGCCGAACCGGATTCTCATCGAAGAGTGCCTGAACGGGGAGGAGACATCCATCCTAGTGGTCGTATCCGGCCGCGACTACGTCATCCTTCCGACGGCGCAGGACCACAAGCGGGCCGGCGATGGCGACACGGGCCCCAACACGGGCGGCATGGGCGCCTGCTCGCCGGCGGCGGTCGTGACACCCGCCCTCCTCGGTCGGATCGAGGCGGAGATCGTCCGGCCGTCCGTCGAGGGAATTGCCGACGAGGGAATCGATTTCCGGGGCACCCTCTTCATCGGGATCATGCTGACGGAAGGCGGCCCCAAGGTCCTCGAGTACAACACCCGTTTTGGAGACCCCGAGACGCAGGCCGTGCTGCCGCGCATGGCGACGGACCTTCTGGAGCTGCTCTGGGCGGCCGCGCAGCGCCGGCTTGCCGGATTTCGGCTCGAGGTCAGGCCCGAGCCGGCCATCTGCGTCGTGGTGGCGGCCCGGGGCTACCCGGGCTCGTACCCAAAGGGGGACAGGATAGGCATTCCGGCAAAGGGAGAACTTCCTCCCGGGACCGTAGTCCTGCACGCGGGCACGGCCCGGAGCCCTTCGGGCGATATCGTGACAAACGGCGGGCGTGTTTTGGGCGTCGTTTCAACCGGCCCGACCCTCAGGGCCGCCGCCGACCGGGCCTACCTCGCTTGCGGGCTGATCCAGTGCTCCTCGAAATTCTATCGCCGGGATATCGGCGCGCGGCAGATGGGCCTGGTATGAAGACCCGCGCGATCCTCGCCCTGCTTTTGGCCGCCCTGGCGCCTTGCGCCGGCCGGGCCGCGCCGCTCGAACGCGATCTGGGCCAGGGTCTCGCCTACTTCCGCATCCACTCGATTCCAGCCGACCTTCCGTCCGGCGATTCGGCGCGCGGCAGGCCCTGCATTGTCGATTTGCGCTATGTTCGCGGCGACCGGGCCGCTTCGACGGCCCTGCTCTCCTGGCTCAAGACCCACGCGGGGCCGAAATTCCCCGTCTTTCTGCTCGCAAATCCCGGCACTGCCCCGGTTCTGCTCGTTCCGCTCAACTCGACCCGCGCGGTGCCGGACCTCGTGGTCCTCGGGCCCGCGGCGCGTGATTTTGAGCCCGACATCTCCGTGCCCGTCTCGCCGTCGGCGGAGCGGCGGGCGTACGACGCCCTGGAAAAGGGCGCTTCCATCGACTCCCTGGTCACCGAGCCGGTCGACAAGCCGCGCAACGACGAGGAGCGCCTGGACCGGGAGCACCTTTCGGACAGTGCCGTGGCGGACCAGGTGGACATCGGTCAGCCGGCGACGCCCCCGGCGGCACCCGCCCTGACAGACCCCGTCCTGCAGCGGGCCGTGCAGCTGCACCGGGCGCTCGTGGCGCTGAAGCGCCTGTAGGTGAGGTTGCGGCTGGAAGGCGGGAAATTCCGGTTTTGCCTTTGGCTGGAAACCGTATCCCGTTGATCGACGGATGCCAGCGAATGGACACATACTGGTCGTCTGCACGGCCAACATCTGCCGAAGCCCCATGGGCGCGGCGCTGCTGCGCCACGCCCTGGCGGCGGAGGACGGCCCCCTTCGCTCGGTTTCGGTGATTTCGGCCGGCGTTTCCGCGCGCGGCAGGGAGCCGGCCACTGATCAATCTGTCATTGCGCTCAAGAAGGTGGGGATAGACCTGTCAAATCACGTCAGCCAGCCGCTCACCCAGGAACTGGTCAACGGCGCCATGGCGGTGATCTGCATGACCGATTCGCACAGGGCGATGGTCCGGCTGCTGGCCGATCCGGAGCCGAAGAACCTGATACTGTTCCGCGAGTTTGTGAAGGGCGGGGAGAGGGAAATCGCCGACCCCTATGGCTGTCCCCTGCCCGTTTACGAGGCCAGCCGCGACGAGATGGTGGAGGCCATCCCCTCGCTCGTCGATTTCCTCAGGACGCAGGTCAAGTGATCAGTCGGTGATGGTGCAGTTTGGCCAAAGAGGGTCCTGGAGGGGAGTTGCCGGCCTTATTCCCGCCTCTGTGGCCGGGAGAGACCCCATGGCAGAACCATGGGGTCTCCCAGGCCTGCATTGGCGGGAAGTCCGGGTCTTGGCCGGCTCCGACCCGAAAGGACCCTCTTTGGCCAAACTGTACCACTGCTGATTAATCCTTGTTCTTCGCAACCGGCAGCCCTTATGGATAGGGTTCCATAATGCCGATGCTCAACTCTTCGCCCCTTCACCTTGCCGATCCCGACGTCTACGCGGCCATCGCAGCGGAGCTTGCCAGGCAGCAGACACACATAGAGCTGATCGCCTCCGAGAACTTCACCTACCCGGCGGTCCTGGAGGCCCAGGGGAGCATCCTGACGAACAAGTACGCGGAGGGCTATCCCGGAAGGCGCTGGTACGGCGGGTGCGAGCATGTGGACAAGGTGGAGCAGCTTGCGATCGACCGCGCACGGCGCCTCTTCGGCGCCGAGCACGCCAACGTGCAGCCGCACTCGGGCTCGCAGGCCAATTACGCGGTTTATGCGAGCGTCCTGCAGCCCGGCGACAAGATCCTCGCCATGAACCTGAGCCACGGCGGCCATCTGACCCACGGCAATGCGGCCAACTTCTCGGGCAAGCTGTACCAGGTCGTCGCCTACGGCGTCAGGGAGGACAACAACCTGATCGACTACGACGAGCTTGCGCAGGTCGCCATCCGCGAGAGGCCAAAGATGATCACGGTCGGCGCCAGCGCCTACTCGCGGACGATCGACTTCGCCCGGATGGGGGAGATCGCCCGCTCGGCCGGCGCATACCTTTTCGCCGACATCGCGCACATCGCCGGACTCGTGGCGACGGGCCATCATCCCTCCCCGGTGCCGCACGCCGATTTCGTGACGACGACGACGCACAAGACCCTCCGCGGCCCCCGCGGCGGCCTCATCCTCTGCCGTTCGGCGCACGCGAAGGCGGTGGACTCGGCAGTCTTCCCCGGCTCGCAGGGTGGCCCGCTCATGCACATCATCGCAGCGAAGGCTGTCTGCTTCGGCGAATGCCTGAAGCCCGAATTCAGGGATTACAGCGCGAGGATCATCCTCAATTCGAAGGCCCTCGCCGCCGCCATGGCGAAGCGCGGCTACAGGATCGTCACGGGCGGCACGGACAACCATCTGTTCCTGGTCGACCTCCGGGGGAACCTGCCGGAGCTCATAGCGAAGAAGGCGCAGGAGGCGCTGGACCTCGCCTACATCACGTGCAACAAGAACACTGTCCCCTTCGAGACCCGCTCGCCGTTCCAGGCCTCGGGGCTGCGCCTGGGGACTCCCGCCGTGACGACCCGGGGGCTCGGCGAGCCCGAGATGGAGGAGATCGCCTTCTGCATCGATTCGGTATGCAGGGCGATCGGAACCCCCGGCGAAGCCGACGCTGTCGCCTCGGTCGGAAAGCGCGCGCAGGCGCTGATGGCGCGTTTCCCCCTGCCTTACCGCCTTTGAACCGCTCCCCCACCCGCCGTGCCTAAGCCTTTGTCTCCTCCGGCCCCCGCGCGGCCGCTCTCCCTCGGCGTCATTTTTCTGACGCTGTACATCGACCTGGTCGGCTTTTCCATCATCTTCCCGCTGGCGCCGAGTCTGATGGACTACTACCTGCGGGTGGACGGGCAGTCGGGAGTTCTCGGATGGCTGCAGGCCGAAAGCGGTGCGATCTCGCGGGCCCTCGGGCACGATCAGGGCTACGCCGCCGTGCTCTTGGGCGGGATCGTGATGTCGTTCTATTCGATCCTTCAGTTCATCTTTTCGCCGGTCTGGGGGGGGCTTTCCGACCGCCACGGACGCCGCCCCGTCCTGCTGGCAACCGTCGCGGGGACGGCGGCTGGCTACCTGGTGTGGATTTTCAGCGGCTCGTTCTGGCTCTTTCTCGCGTCCCGCCTGGTGAGCGGAACGTTCAGCGGCAATCTTTCGGTTGCCACCGCCGCGGTGGCGGACGTGACCACTCGCCAGGAACGCTCGAAGGCGATGGGCATCGTCGGGGCGGCCTTCGGCCTTGGCCTGGTCACCGGCCCGGCCCTCGGCGGAATTGCCGCCGCCCTGCATCTGAATTTGCTCGCCTGGCATCCCGGCCTTGAGCGCTGGGGAGTGAATCCCTTCTCGGTTCCCGCCTTGATCGCGCTCTGCCTGTGCCTGCTGAACCAGTTCTGGGTTTACCGGCGCTTCAAGGAAACGCTTCCGCCCGAGGCCCGCGCCGGGTTGACGGACGAGCGCGTGCGCAATCCACTGCGCGCGATCCTGCTGCTCGACGACGCCAACCTGCGCCGCACCAACATCGTCGCCTTCGTCTATTCGGTCGCCTTCGTCGCCCTGGAAACTTCGGTCACATTTTTGGCCACCCAGCGCTTCAGCTACGGGGTGACGAGGAATACCGAACTGCTGGTTTGGCTCGGATTCTTCTCGATCCTCACCCAGGGCTATCTGGTGCGCAAGGTCCTAAAGCACATGGATGAGGTGAAGGTGCAGGCCCTCGGCTTGGCTCTCCTCGCGATCGGCCTGCTCGCCGTCGCCCTGGCCGCCCAAGTCTGGCTCCTGTACGCCGGTCTCGCGATCACCGCGGTCGGCTACGGCCTCGTCAATTCCTCCACGACGGGGCTGATCTCCCTCTACGCCAATGCGGCGGAGCAGGGCCGGTCCCTCGGAGTCTTCCGTTCCTTGGGTTCGCTCTGCCGGGCGATCACCCCCCTCCTGGCTGGCCTTGTCTTTTGGGGGTTGGGCGCAACGCCCCTCTTCATCGCCGCAGCGGTGCTGTGCGTGGCCTCCCTCTGGCTTGCCCGCCGGCTGCCGCAGCCGGCCAAGTGAACTCCATCAAAATGTCGCAGCTTGCTGCGAGATTTGGCCGCTGGCGGTCCATGGGTGGCTTCCGATTCTCGCAGATCCCGGTGATCGCCGTGTGCCTCCTCCTGACCGGTTGCCAGGCCCTTCGCCGCGAGCCTCCTAGGCCCGGAGGCACGCGCATCGGCTCGGGCGCGGTAACCCTGCCGGCGCAGATCCTCGGCAACACCCTGATCGTGGAGGCCAAGTGGGACCACTATGGTCCCTACCATTTCCTCATCGACACCGGCTCGTCGGTCACGCTCGTGACCCCTGACCTGGCAAGGCGGTACGCGGCGACGGACGCCCCGCCACCGGAAACGCCCGAGGTGAGGGTCCGTTCCTCGGACGGGTCGACCGCGGTGCTGCCGGCAGCCACGCTTGCGCGCATCGAGCTTGGGAGCGCGAGATTCACGACGGTGCCGGTCCTGGTCTACGACTGCAGCCCCATCTCGGAACAGCTCGGCCTCAAGATCGACGGCGTCCTCGGCTTCCCCTTCTTCCGCGAAACGCTGCTCACCCTTGACTATCCCCACGGCCGCGTGATCCTCCGGCGTTCCACCCCGGTGCCCCCCAACCTGCCGGGCTCCATTCTGCCGTTCAACAACGCCGAAAAGACTCCGATCATTTCGGTCCGGCTCGGGAGCCGGACATTGCCGGCCCTGGTCGACTCGGGCAGCGATGAGACCTTCAGCCTGAACCCCGCCGGCCTCGCGGCAAAATTCGCCTACGGCCCGACCGAAGGGCCGACGGTGGTGACGCTTACTGGCGACCGGCCCGAGCAGATCGGCCGGCTCGCCGACACCCTTTACATAGGCGACTACGCCGTACCGCGCCCCGTCGTCGAGATTACCGACGAAGTGTCAGCCATGGGGGGCGGGGTCCTGAAATTCTTCACGGTGACCTTCGATCAGAATTTCGACCGGGTGACGTTCAACCGGGATTCGACCGACACCATCGCCGTGCCGGGCCGCCGCAGCACGGGCCTGAGCTTCGGAAAAACGCCCGCCTATTGGCGCGTGGTCGGGGTCGTGCCCGGTTCACCGGCCGATGCGGCCAACGTGGAAACGGGCGATCTGGTCACGCGCATCAATGGCGAGCCGGTGGGTTCGTGGACCGCCCGGCGGTATGAGCAGCTTCTCGCCAACGCGGAGGATATCGCCGTCACATTCCTCAATGGGACGCAGGAGACGGTGAAGAGGCTGCAGGTCGTCGAACTGGTCCCGTAAGAACGGTTTTTGGTGCAGGCGAAGGGATATCCGCCTCGTCGGGTGCGACCAAGGCCCTGAGCCGCCGTCAAGACCGGCCGCCAAGGCAGCCGTCAGGTCTGACGGCAAGATGGCGGCCAAGAGACGTCGGCGGAGGTCGCAACTCCTCGGCCGGATTTCCCTTCGCCTGCACCAAAATCAACCCCTACGACAATCGATGCAGCAGGAACGCCCCGCCGCCGTCGTGGCCGTCGACCCACGGATAGGAGATGCGAGAGTCTTCGAGTGCAAAATCGCCGGGAGCTTTCTTGAGGAAAGCCTCGGCCACTTTGAGATTCTCTTCCGGGTCGATGCTGCAGGTTGAATAGACCAGGCGCCCGCCGGGGGCGACAAAGCGGGAGGCGGCGGAAAGGATTTCCAGCTGCTGGCGGGCGTGCTTGCGGAAGTCCCCCTCCTGGAGGCGCCACTTGACGTCGATGCGATGGCGCATGACGCCCGTGTTTGAGCAGGGCACGTCGGCAAGGACGGCGGGATACTCCGGCGGCAGCCCGCGTTCCTTGAACGAGCGGGCGAGGTCCCGGCCCAGGTCGCCAGCCACGATCTCGGTCCTCACGCCCCGCACAAATGCAAGATTCTCCTTCAGCCGGCCGATCCGTCCGCCCGGAAGATCGAGCGACACCACAAGGCCGCCCCCGCCGGCCATCGCGTCTGAGATCTGCAGACTCTTCCCGCCCGGTGCGGCGCAAACGTCGAGCACGGCCTTTCCCGGCTTGGGGGCGAGGAGTTCGATCGGGATGCGCGTGGCCGGATCCTGAAGGTAGACCTGACCCGAACGCAGGAGGGGCCCGACATCGGCCCATCGGCCGGACGGAACCTCGAAGAACCCGGGCCATGGCGTTGCCTTGAGCCAATCCGGCGCGGGCGCCGGGTGGCTCCCCTCGGGGCGCCAGCGAGCAAATACCGGGGCCGGCCTCTGATTCCAGGCAAGCAGGGCATGGGTCGATTCGGCGCCAAACAGGGCGAGCCATCGGCGCACGAGCCAGGCCGGGTGCGAGTAGAATTCTGCGAGGGAGTCGGCCGGAGAAAAAAGCGGCGGCTCGGGCTGAGTCCGGAGCATCTCGGCCATTTTGCGCGCAACCGCATTCACAAGTCGCGCCTCGGCGGGGCTCGCCAGGGTCTTGGTTTGCTCCACCGCGTGGTGCACGATCTTCGCCGTTTCAGCCGTTCCTTCGATCAATTCGAATCCGGCCAGGAACAGGGCCGCGCGCGTGACAAACCGCGGAGGATGGGCGACAATGCGCTGCAATGCCGTTTCAAGACGAAGGGCGTGGCGCACCACGCCGAAGACAAGATGCTGGAAGCGGGCACGTTCCGCGCCTTCGAGGCCCGGAGCCGCAGCCTCCATCAGCCGGTCTATGCGCTCGCGTGTGGCGAGCCATTGCGCCAGGAGCCGCGCGGCTTCCGGCCATGCCAGAGGGCTCGCCACGCGGGATTTGACAAGATCAGCCATTGTAAGCTCCACTCTCCGGTTTACGCTCCCTATCACGCAACCATGAATTCCGCAGCCGTTTCCGCGCTTATCTCCAAGAATCCGTCCCTGAAGGGCGCCAAAGTGAAGCTGGAGGCCATGGAACCGGGCGCTTACGTGATACACCGAAGCTGGGGTTTTGGCCGCATAAAGGGCTACGACGAGACCACGCGCCGCCTGACGATCGACTTCAAGGACAAGAAGGGGCACGACATGGATCCGGCCTTTTGCGTGGGCACGATGGAAATCCTCCCGCCGAAACACCTGCTGGTCCGAAAGGAGGAGGAGCCCGAGAGGATAGCGAAGCTGGTTGCCGAAGACCCCGTCGAGCTGGTGGTCGAGACGCTGCTCGGGTATCCAAACCATGCCACGACCGCCATCGACCTCGAGATCACGCTCGCCCAGGTTGTCGGCGATGAAAAGTTCAAGAAATGGTGGACAAGCGCCAAAAAGGCGGCCGCCAACGACCCGCGGATCGGCGTACCGGAAAAGAAGACTGAGTGCTACGTCCTTCGCGAAACACCGATCTCTGCCGAGGACGAAATCCTTGAACAGTTCAACAGCACCCGTTCAGCCCGCCGCCGCATCCACCTGGCCGAGGATCTGGTCGAGGCAGCGAAGCGCCAGGAAACCAAGGCCGACCTGTCCGCCGTTCTCAAGGGCCTGGCGGACGGGGTCCGGGACAGCAACCAGCTCGACCCCTCGGAACGCCTTTACGGGGCCGCGGTCAGGGACGACCTGGCCAAGCTCGCCGGTGCCGAGGCGCCCCTCGAGCCCTCCCAGGCATCCCTCGTCGCCAACGTGCGCGACCTTCCTGCGATCGCCGAACACATACCGGTCCCCTTTCAGAGCCGTTTTCTCGAACTCGTCAAGGAGACCCATCCGGTCGAGTGCAGGGACATCGTCTTCAACCTGCTCAAGGTCTCCCAGGGCAAGTTCACGACCGAGTGCATCAACTTCCTTGTCGACAACGGCTACTCCGATGATCTCGCCTCGGCGCTCAAGCGCTGGCAGACCGAGCAAAACCTGCGGGCGCCCGTGCTCCTCTGGATCGTCAAGAACCGCCATTCGAAGAAATTCGCGAAGCTGCTCAACGACCTGATCAATCCGAGGCTGCTCGGAGCCATATTCTTTGGAATCGACTACGAGGCGCTCCAGGCCGCAAGCGCCCGGCGCATCCCGCTGGCCGACATCCTGAGCGATGATCCGGACCTGATCGGCGACCTTCTGTCGACCGCGGACCCCGAAACCGCCCGCGACCTGGCGAACACCCTCCTGCTGAACCAGGGCTTCGAGGAGCTGACGAAGAAGTCGCTGCTGGCCCGCTTCATCAAGATATTCCCCAACATCCAATCCCTGGTCGCCAGCGACGGCGAGGGCCGCGAGGAGCAGCTCCTTGTGTCGCGCGCCAGCTACGACCGCCGGCGCGAGGAATACGAGACGATCGTCTCAAGGAAGATACCGGAGAATTCCCGGGCGATCGCGGCCGCCCGCGAGCACGGGGACCTGCGGGAGAACTCCGAATACAAGATGGCGAAGCAGGACCAGCAGATACTCATGGCCCAGAAGCGGGTGCTCGAGCGCGACCTCGCCCGCGCCCGCGTCACCGATTTCAAGGATGTGTCTGCCGACGCGGTCGGAATCGGAAGCATCGTCGAACTGAGGCACGCGGACGGGACGAGCACCCGCTACACGATCCTCGGGGCATGGGACGGCGATCCCGCCAACCACGTGATCTCTTACAAAACCCCGCTCGGGGCGGCCCTGCTCAACCGGAAGGTCGGCGAGACCGTCAAAGTCAAGACGGGGGCTGCCGAGGAGATCCATTCGGTCGTCTCTCTCGGCCGGTTCGTCGAAGCGTCCTAGGCCGCAGCGGACGGGCGGCCGGCGCCGTCCGGCCGCGCAAAACGACTGACAGGCGTTTCAGCCGTGATAGAGATTCTCCTCAAGGGCATCGCAGCGGGCTTCATCGTCGCCGTGCCGCTTGGGCCGGTCGGCATACTTTGCTTCCGGCGGGTGTTGACGGGACGGCGGCTCGTCGGGCTGATGACCGTCCTCGGCGCGGGCCTTGCGGACTCGATCTACGGCACGGCGGCCGCCTTCGGTCTGACGGCGGTGTCGCGGGCCCTGCTGACCCATCGCGAGGGCCTGAGGGCGGCCGGCGGGGTGCTGCTGCTTTTCCTCGGCGCGAGGATGATCCGCGCGCGGGCGCCCGACGGGACGGAGGTGACCTCGGTGGCGAGGCTGCCGGCGGCATTCCTCTCGGCGTTCCTCCTGATGGCCGCCAATCCGTCCGTCATCGTGTCGTTCCTGGTCGTGTTCGCCGCGCTGGACCTGGGAGCCGTGCAGGGCTATTCGCAGATGGCATGGCTGGGGCCGGGCGTCTTCGCCGGTTCCTCGGCGTGGTGGTTCGTCTACGTTCTGGTCAGGTCGGGCCTCGATCATAAGCTTCGCGGCGCCAGCCTCCGCTCCATCGATGTCGGCGCCGGCCTGCTCGTGTGCGCCTTCGGCATCTGGCAGCTTGTCGAACTGGCCCTCGGGCGATAATGTTGCAAAACGGCCGTGCGGCTCCCAGCCTGTGCGAACGTGAGCGCATCCTGGGACACGCTAAAGACCCTATCCGATCCCACCCGCCTGCGGCTGCTCGCGCTCGTGACGCGCGAGGAGCTGTCCGTCGCCGAACTTCAGGAGATCCTTGGGATGGGCCAGTCGAGGATTTCGTCCCAGCTCGCCCTGCTGCGGCAGGCCGGGCTTGTTTCGGACCGGCGCGACGGCAAGAAGGCATTCTATTCCCTCCGCGCCAATCTTCCTCCGAGGCAGGCCGCGCTGCTCAAGGCGGCGGTCGATTCGGTCGCCGAGCTTCCCGTCCTCGACGAGGACCGCGGAAACCTGGAGCGGATCCTCCTCAAGAGACGCCGCGTGTCGGAGCAGTATTTCAACCTGATCGCCGGACGCCTCGGCAAGAGCCACTGCCCAGGACGATCGTGGGAGGCGATCGGCCACCTGGCGCTCCGGTTGACTCCGCCCCTGGTCGTCGCGGACCTGGGCGCCGGCGAGGGCCTCATCTCGCAGCTCCTCGCCAGGCGGGCGAAGCAGGTGTGGTGCATCGACAACTCCCCGCGCATGGTCGAGGTCGGCACCGAGCTCGCCCGCAAGAACGGCCTCGTCAATCTGGCCTACAGGCTGGGAGACATCGAGAAGGTTCCGCTGCCCGACAAGTCGGTCGACGTCGCCATCCTGAGCCAGGCCCTGCACCACGCCCAGCATCCCCAGGCCGCCGTCCTCGAGGCGGCCCGCATCCTGCGCCCCGGCGGGCAGCTGCTCATCATCGACCTGAACGAGCATGGATTCAAGAAGGCGCGGGAGCTGTACGCGGACGTGTGGCTCGGCTTCAAGGAAAACGTCCTGCACGGCTTCATGAAGAAGGCCGACTTTCAACAGGTCGAGGTCACCGCCGTCGCCCGGGAGTCGAACGAACCCTATTTCGAGACGCTGCTCGCAAGCGGAGTCAGGAAATAAGATCTCAGGCTTCCAGTATTGAAATCCGGCATCCCGGATTTCAATACTGGAGGCCCGAGGTCTTCATTTTTCGACGGTGGCGCGCGAGCGGTAGAAGGCGTCCAGCTTCGCGTAGATCTCCTTCGGAGAATCCATCTCAAGCGCCTCGGCCGCAAGATCCCGCGCCTCGGCCATCTTCATGGCCCTCACGATGTATTTGACCGTGGGCAACCAGCTCGGGGTCATGCTCAGGCTGTCGACTCCGAGGCCGAGAAGCAGGGGGGTGAAGACCGGGTCCCCGGCCATCTCGCCGCAGACGCTGACCGATATCTTCTGCCGGTGGGCCTCGTCGACAATCAGCTTCAGCGTCCGCAGCACAGCCGGGTGCGTTGGCTCGTAGAGGTGGGCGATGCGGTCGTTCCCGCGGTCGATCGCAAGCAGGTATTGGATGAGATCGTTGGTTCCGATGCTGAAAAAGTCGCACTTGGGGGCCAAGAGGTCCGCCGTGAAAGCGGCGCTCGGGATTTCGATCATAGCGCCGACGGCAAGCTCCTCGTTGAAGGGCTGCCCGCGCTGCCGCAACTCGGCCTTGCACTCGCCCAGGACGTCGTTGGCCCGGCCTAGCTCCTCGGCTCCGCTGATCATTGGGTACATCAGCTGCACCTTTCCGTGGACACTCGCCCGCAGGATGGCCCTCAGCTGGTCCTTGAATACTGCGGGATGCTCGAGGCAGTAGCGAATCGCCCTGAACCCCAGAAACGGATTGGTCTCCCGCTGCATCAGTTCCGGGATGCCCGCCATCGGCTTGTCGCCCCCGAGATCGAGGGTGCGGATGATGACCGGATTGGGCGCGAGGGCTTCGGCCACCGTCTTGTACGCAAGGAACTGCTCCTGTTCCGAGGGGACCCTGGAGGAGTTGAGATAGAGGTATTCGGTCCGGAACAGGCCGACCCCCTGCGCAAAATACTCCTTCACCTGCGCTATCTCCTCCACCTTGCCGATGTTGGCCATGAGCGGGACATTGACGCCGTCGAGCGTCACCGCCGGTTTCCGGTTGGCTTCGACCAGCCGGTCCTCAAATGACTTCTTTTCGAGCTGGATCTTGCCGTAGCGGAAAAGCGTCTGCTGCGAGGGGTGAAGTATGACCGTGCCCTCGTAGCCGTCGACGATCATCCAGTCGCTGGTCTTCACCCGCGTGGTCAGGTCGCGCACGCCGACGACCGCCGGAAGCTTCATCGAGCGGGCCACGATCACGGCGTGGCTTGTCTTGCTGCCCTTGTCCGTGACGATCCCGACGGCGGCGCTCCGGTCTATGCTCGCGCAGTCCGAGGGCGAGAGGTCGTTCGCGACGACAATGCGCTTCTCGGCCAGCCGGCTCAGGCTGTTTTCAGCCTGGCCGAGCAGGTTCTGGAGAACCCGCTGGGCCACGTCGCGGATGTCGCCCGCCCTTTCGCGCAGGTATTCGTCGTCGATTTCGGAAAAGGCCTGGATGTAGCGCTGGGAGATCTTGTTGAAGCACGTCTCGATGTTCTGGCTCGACGTCTCGAACTCCCGGATCGTCTCGGATATCAGGGCCTGGTCCTCGAGGACGAGCAGGTGCGCGTCGAAAATGAGCGACTCCTCAGGGCCGAGGTTCTTCTCCACCTCGCTTTGGATCTTTCCGATCTGCTGGCGGGTGACGAGCAGCGCCTTGTCGAAACGGGCGATCTCCTCGATGCGTTTCCCGGGATCGACCTGGTAGCTGGGCACCTCGATCTCGCTTTGCAGGTACAGGAAAATCTGGCCATAGGCGATGCCCTGCGAGGCGGAGATGCCTTGCACGATGAGTTCTACCTGACCGCGATCTTCCGAAGGCATTCGAAAAACGCCGCACACGCCCCAGGGTGAATGGCGGGAGCGGCGCCCGAGCATAACGTCGCCTGAGCCACTGGGGTCAATGCCGATATTGCGCGATTTGCAGCTTTGCAGCCGCCTGGCTGAGCCATATCTGCCTGCCGGCAAAAAATCCGCGCTCAAGCCATCCGTGTCTCCGTGACAAGGGCCGACTGCCCCCAGCCTCGCGGACCAGGGCCGCGACCTCATCCGCCCGAGGGCCGCCTGATGGGGGCAGGAGCGCAAAGCAGGCGCTGCCGCTTCCGCTCAGGTGCAGGACAAGCCCGAAGTGGATTCGGATCCGGTCCGAGAGCACCGGAAGCGCCATAAATCTCTCGAATGTTGGGTGCTCAAAGCTATTAAAGAGGATCTCCTCGACTGCAGCCGAGGCATCGCCGAACCACGCAGCCAGCCTCCGCTCCGCCTCGGCCTCCGGCAGGTAGCCATCCCGCGCCCGCTGCGCGAGCCTGGCATAAGCGCTAGCCGTGGAAATCTCGAAGCCCGGCTTGAGAACAAAGACGCGCCGGCCGCTCAAGCGCCCGGCGGGCTCGGCCGGCAGCGCCTCGATCCGCTCTCCGCGGCCCCGCATGACGACCGGGCTGCCGCTCACAAAAAGCGGGCAGTCCGATCCTATCCCGGCGGCAATCTTGAAAAGGCCGGCGTCATTCAACGGCAGCCCGGCCAGATGATTCATCGCGCGCAGGGCGGCGACGGCGTTGCTGCTCCCGCCGCCGAGTCCGGCGCCGACCGGTATTCGCTTTTCGAGGATGAACCGGACGCCCCCGCGCCAGCCCGTCGCGGCCTGGAACGCCGCCGCCGCGCGCAGGATGAGATTGGCTCCATCCCGGGGTATCCGGGGATCATCGCACTCCAGCGAGAACCCCTGGCTGGTCTCCTCAGCCAAGAGCCTGTCTCCCCAGGCCAGCGGCGCCGCCAGCGACACAAGGTCGTGATAGCCGTCGGAGCGCCGCGCGGTGATCGCGAGGAAGAGGTTAAGCTTCGCAGGGGAATCTACGCAGATCGAATTCACCTATTTTGCCCCAATCTTGGCCGATCTTGTCGAATTGGAACAAGAAAACCTTTCCTCCGAGCCCAATTCTGCGTCAATTACCAAAGAACGATGTCTTGCGAACTCATCCTGGCCCTCGACGTGCCGAGCCGCGACGCGGCGGACGCCGTGCTTGCGGAGATGCGCGGGACCATCGCGTGGGTGAAGATCGGCCTGCAGATGTTCACAGCCTACGGCCCGGATTATGTCCGCGCGGTGGCCGGCAGGGGATTCAGCGTTTTCCTTGATCTGAAGCTCCACGACATTCCGAGCACGGTCGCGCGCTCGGTCGAGTCGCTGAATCCGCTTCCGATCGGCATGCTCACGGTCCATGCCTCGGGCGGACGGGAGATGCTGGCCTCGGCGGCCAAGGCGGCGCGGCCGGATCTCATGGTCCTGGGCGTGACGGTCCTCACCTCCTTGGACGGGATCGCCCTCGCAGAGACGGGGATTGCGGGCGATGCCGCGGCGCAGGTCGCGCGGCTTGCGAAGCTCGCCGTTTCGGCGGGTCTCCGGGGCCTCGTTTGCTCCCCCCTTGAGATTTCCCTCCTCCGCCGCCAGCTGCCAGCCCACCTGAATCTGGTCACCCCGGGGATTCGGCCGGCCGGCGACGCCGGGGCCGACGACCAAAAGCGGGTCATGACGCCCGCCGACGCCCGCCGGGCCGGAGCAAACTATATTGTTGTTGGCCGCCCGATCCTAATGGCGAAGGATCATGCCGCGGCCGCGGCCGCAATCCTCCAGGATCTGCGTTCGGTCGGTTAAGCACTAAGCTCGCCCACTCATGAGTCGCACTGCAGCCATATTCCTCGCCGCCGGAAGCGGCCGGCGGATGCAGGGGGCCGTCGAGGACAAGGTTCTGGCGCCGCTGGGCGGCCGCCCGGTCTTCGCCCACTCCGGGGCCGCCTTCCTGGAGAGCGGTGTCGCCGACCTCTACGTTGTCGTGTACCGGGACCTCAGGCAGATGCTCGCCCTGTCGGCGGCGGCTCCGACGCCCTCGATGCTCATTCGCGGCGGGCGGACCAGGCAGGATTCCGTCATGCACGCCCTTGCGGCCCTGCCGGGAGACATAGCCTATGTCTTCGTCCATGACTGCGCGCGGCCGCTCGTGCGGCCCGATCAGCTCATCGCATTGCACGAGGCGGTGCGAAGGAAGGACGCCGTCGTCCTGGCTCATCGCGTGTCCGACACGATCAAGGAATGCCCGCGCAAGGCGCCCCACCGCCTCCGCACGCTCGATCGCAGCCGGCTCTGGGCAATGGAGACCCCGCAGGTATTCGCCCGGGACCTGATCGTGCGCGCCTATGCCCGCGTCGCCGCGCGCGGGCTCCACGTGACCGACGACGCGGGCGCGGTCGAATGCCTCGGCCATCCGATCGCCGTCATCGAGAACTCGCGGCCAAACCCCAAGCTCACGACGCCGCACGACCTGGCCTATCTGGAGTTCCTCCTGAGCGACCGCCCGAAGGAGGAGCGCGCCCCGTGATTCGCGTAGGCCAGGGATACGACATCCACCGCCTGGTCGCGGGCCGCCCGCTCGTCCTCGGCGGCGTCCGCTTCGACACCGACTACGGCCTCCTGGGCCACAGCGACGGCGACTGCCTCACCCACGCCGTCTGCGACGCGCTGCTCGGGGCGGCCGGCCTTCCCGACATCGGGCATCACTTCCCGAACACCGATCCCGCATGGAAAGACGCCGACTCGCAGATCCTCCTCAGGCAGGTGATTGCCGAACTGCGCTCGCGCCAGCTTTTGCCCGTCAATATCGACGTCACACTTATCGCCGAAAGGCCCAGGATCCAGCCCAGGATCGCCGAGATGAAGGCCGCCCTCGCCCATTCCACAGGCCTGCCCCCCGACGCAATCGGGATAAAGGCGACAACGAATGAGGGAGTGGGCGAAATCGGCCGCGGCGAGGCGATCGCGGCCTGCGCCGTCGCGTTGATCGAAAGGCCATGAGACGCCGGACCGTCTGGCCGGTGGCGCTGGCCGCCCTGCTGGCGGCCTTCTGCGCCGGCTGCATGCGCCGGGAAACCCAGGTCCAGCGCGCCGACCACGACCAGGTGCTCCTGCGCGGAATCGGGTACGAGGTGGCCGACATCGACCCCCAGCTCGGAACCGGCACCGCGGAACAGGCCGTGATCTCGGGGCTTTTCGAAGGGCTGGTGACCGAGGATCCCCGCGACCTGCATCCCGTGCCGGGCGTCGCGTACCGCTGGGATGTTTCCCCGGACGGGCTCACCTACACTTTCTTCCTCCGCCCCGGCGCGCGCTGGTCAAACGGCAGGCCCGTGACGGCGGCGGATTTCGTCCAGTCCTGGAAGCGAATGCTCTCCCCGTCGTTTGCGGCCGACAACGCGAACCTGTTCTACGTCATCCAGGGCGCGGAGGCCTACAACAAGGGCGCATCAAAGGATTTCACTCGCGTGGGCGTGGAGGCCCTGGGAGAGCGCACGCTGCGCGTCGCCCTCGAGCACCCGGCTCCGCACTTCCTGTCGCTTTTGACCCATTGGTCCTTCTGCCCCGTTCCGGTCGATGTGATCGCAAGCCAGGGTCCGCTGGACAGGCGCGGCAATCCATGGGCGAGCCCGGGCCATCTTGTCGGCAACGGGCCCTTCCTCCTTTCGGCCTGGGAACCGAACAAGGTCATCGTTCTCGCAAAGTCGCCGACCTACTGGGACGCCGCGCATGTGTCGTTGAAGGGCATCCGATTGTTCCCGATGGACAGCCTCGACGCCGAGGAGCGGGAGTTTCGCGCGGGCCAGCTGCACCTGACCGACGCCCTGCCCGTGGGACGGGTCGACGCCTATCGATCCGGCGGCCCTGAAGTTCGGCCATTCCTCCGGATCGATCCCTACCTCGGCACCTATTTCTACCGTATCAACACCTCGCGCGCCTACCTGAGGGATCCGCTCATCCGAAAGGCCCTTGCCCTGGCGGTCGATCGCCGCGCGATCGTGGAAAAAATCCTGCGCGGCGGCCAGCAGATCGCCGAGGCGCTGACGCCGCCTGGAATCGACGGGTACGAGCCGCCTCCGGGGCTTTCAACCGACTTTGCCGAGGCCCGCCGCCTCCTCGCCTCAGCCGGATACCCAGGTGGCAGGGGGCTGCCGCCATTCGAGCTTTTGTTCAATGATTCGGAAAACCACCGCCTGATCGCGGAGGCGGTCCAGGAGATGTGGAGGCGCGAGCTTGGAATCGAGGTGCGCCTCGTCAACGAGGACCTGAAATCCGTCCTGGGCGCCCGCCGAACGGGCGACTACCAGATCATGCGCTCGTCGTGGATAGCGGACTACGAGGATCCCGGCTCCTTCCTGGACGTCTGGCGCAGCGGAAGCGGCGACAATTTCACCGGCTGGTCGAGTCCCGACTACGACGCGCTCCTCTTCGCAGCAGGGCGGACGCCGGATGCCGCATCGCGCCGGGCACTTTTTCGGAAGGCGGAGAGCCTGCTCCTCCAGGCGGTTCCAATCATTCCCATTTATTACTACACGCATGTCTTTCTGAAGCAGTCCTCCGTCCAAGGCTGGTATCCGAACCTGCTGGACCATCACCCGTACAAGTACGTCAGCCTCGAGGTCGTTCCCCCCTCCCCGCCCGCGGCCGGGACACCCTAGTCCGGTGCGCGAGAGCCTGCACCTGCCCCCCGATCGACGGCGATTTTTCCTTGCTCCCGCCCCCCCACGCCCTTGAGTTAACCCTCCTGCTTTTGGGGACCCTTAGCTCAGTTGGTTAGAGCGTTTCCTTGACATGGAAAAGGTCGCTGGTTCGAGCCCAGTAGGGTCCACCATCGATCGCGATGCGATCGATGCCGCGCCGTAGCCCACAGGCGGAGGCGGGCTGGCCGTTACGGGGTCGAGTCGTTACGGAGGCTCAACGCCAAAG
>Ga0302320_10007879_pt1 | contig 23343 bp, 25 predicted proteins | sample Bog_T0_3_FD_202130 | JGI IMG/M metagenome (GOLD analysis project Ga0302320, IMG submission 202130) | Peat permafrost microbial communities from Stordalen Mire near Abisko, Sweden - Bog_T0_3 | ecosystem: Environmental > Terrestrial > Soil > Wetlands > Peat | place: Sweden: Abisko, Stordalen Mire... | reverse complement strand
ATAATTGTTTCGGATGTCGCCGTCATGCCCGGGCTTGTCCCGGCCATCCACGTCGTGGATCATCAATACTTTAGTGTATTACCGTAACCTGATCCAGCGCCGTGGCGAATTCTATGCAAACCATCCGATTTAATTAAACTGAACGACGTGGATGGCCGGGACAAGCCCGGCCATGACGAAGCCGACCGATTCATTTATTCTTGAGCGTCTCCTAAGTAGACGGGAAGGATTCCCACAGTCTCGCCAGAGCAGTCGATCCGACCATGATAATCATCTACAGTATTGATGAGCGACGACGTGGATGGCCGGGACAAGCCCGGCCATGACGGAAAGGGAGCCGTTATTTCTGCCATTCTCCTTGACCTGTGTTACATCGGGCGCGTTCCGAGTTATGTTCAGCCGCGGATCAGGCGCCCTGCATGTCTTTGACTTCTCCCCACGATGTCCTTTCGGCATACTCGCGAGGCGAAATCTCGTCGGGCAAAGCCATCGGCACGCTGCATCTCGACGGCTATCGCAGCCTCATGCTCGCCCTGGCCGACGCGGGGCACGCGTTGCCGCGACCGTCCGGGCAGGAGATAGAAGAGCGGTTGCGCGTGGCTCTGCCGTTGCTGAGGGAGGCGTTGAGACGTGCGGAGACCGACCTTGCCTGACTGGTCTCGAAGCCCTTCCTTTTTCGCACGGCTGCGGGTCCTCCCTCACGGCTTGCCCAGCGCCAGCCGCTGAAACCCCACCCCGACGGTCGGCTTTTTCGCCGAAAGCACGCGGGAATTGACGCCGGCCCAGCCGATTTCGCCCGATAGCCGCCCGAACTCGATTTTCGGGCAGCGGTTCATCACCACCTTGACCCCCAGAACCTCGGCGCGTTCGGCGGCGGCGGCGTTGCGGATGCCGAGCTGCATCCAGATCACCTTTGGCAAGGGAGAGAGCTGCAGCGCCTCGTCGACGATGAGACCCGCCGCCTCGGAATTGCGGAAGATCTCGACCATGTCGATCGGATCGGGGACGTCGGAGAGGCGGGCGAAAACCTTGCGACCGTGGATTTCCCCGCCGGCGAGGCCGGGATTGACGGGAAACATCGTATAGCCGCGCTCGGAAAGGTATTTGAGCACGAAGTACGAAGGGCGGGCGACGTTGGCCGACGCGCCGACCATGGCGATCGTGCGCGTGGCGTTCAGGATCTCGCGGATATAGGCATCGTCGTAGCGGTCATGGTTCATTCAGGCGCTCCATTTCGGCGCGCGCTTTTCCAGAAAGGCCGCGACGCCCTCCTGGGAATCGCGATGCTCGAGATTGTCGACCATCGCGCGGCCGGCGATCTCGTAGGCTTCCTCCAACGGCGCCTCGACCTGCCGGTAGAAAGTCGGCTTGCCGAACGCGATGGTCGCCCGCGAGCGCGTGGCGATCTCGGCCGCCAGCGCCTGCGCCGCCTGCAACGCGGTTCCCTCCGGCACGACGCGATTGACGAGGCCGATGCGCTCCGCCCGCTCGGCGCCGATCATCTCGCCGGTCAGCGCCATTTCCATCGCGTGCTTGCGCGAAATCGCCCGGCCCACGGCGACCAGCGGCGTCGAGCAGAACAGTCCGATGGCGACGCCGGGCAGGGCGAAGCGCGCGTTGGCGCCCGCTATGGCGAGATCGCAACTCGCGACCAGTTGGCAGCCCGCCGCCGTCGCCACGCCTTCGACCGCGGCGATGACCGGCTTTTCCAGGGCGACGATATTCTGCATCAGTTCGGAACAATGGTCCATTTGCAATTCGTAGAAGGCGCGACCGCCGTCGGAATCCTTGCGATGCGCCTGGATTTCCTTGAGGTCGTGGCCGGCGCTGAGCGCCGGACCCTCGCCGGTCAGCACGACCGCGCGAACTTTCGTGTCTTCGGCGATCGCCTCGAAGGCCTCGATCAGCGCGTCGATCATTTCCAGGCTCAACGCGTTGCGGGACGCGGGCGCGGCCAATGTCAGCGTCGCGACCCCGGCAGCATCGGTGCGCTTGACGAGGTGGGAAGTCGGCGTTTCGATTCGGATCATGTGGGCGTCCCCCGGGAACTCCAGCGCATTACTAGCGCAACGGGAGGCTTGCGTCAGCGGCGGCTGGCGCGATTTCGCCCGCCGCGCTATGCCGCGCTTTCCCCGTCCGGAAACAGCTGATGACCGCCCGAATTGTCCATTTCACCCCCGCCGAAATGAACGCCTATCTCCAGGAAGTGTTCCCACAGGCCGACGTCGGCGAGACCTTCCTCGTCGAGGCGGTCTCGGAGCAGGGGGCGCGGATTCGGCTGCGCTTCGACGACAAGCACTTGCGGCCCGGCGGCACGATTTCCGGGCCGACGATGTTCTCGCTCGCCGATATCGCGCTCTACGTGGCGGTGCTCGGCCGCATCGGCCGCGTCGCGCTCGCGGTGACGACCAACCTGAACATCAATTTCCTCAGGAAACCGCCGGCCGCCGACCTGATCGGCGAGGCGAGGCTGCTCAAGCTTGGCAAGCGGCTTGCGGTCGGCGAGGTCTCGATCGTCTCGGCCCGCGAGGACGAACTCGTCGCCCACGCCGTCGGGACCTATTCGATCCCGGCCAGGGGCGATTGATACGGTATCATCGTACCGCACGAAGGAAACGCCAGCATTTCCGGGCGAATCGCGCGTTTTCCGCATTGACGCCACCGCAGAAGCCCGATACGAAGCGCGCCTCGGAATGGCGCGTGTCATGCAGGCGCCCGGAAAAAACGGAAACTTGAGTTCATGTTCGGCAAAACCCATTCGACCAAGACGGCCGACGTCGAGAAGAAATGGCTTGTCATCGACGCCAAGGGCGTCGTCGTCGGCCGCCTCGCGACCTACATCGCGATGCACCTGCGCGGCAAGCACAAGCCTTCCTTCACGCCGCATATCGACGACGGCGACAAGGTCGTCGTGATCAACGCCGACAAGGTGGTGTTCACCGGCCGCAAGCGCGACCAGAAGATCTATTATCATTACACCGGCTATATCGGCGGTATCAAGGAGCGTTCCGCCAAGGCGATCCTCGAGGGCCGTTTCCCCGAGCGCGTCGTCGAAAAGGCCGTGGAGCGCATGCTCCCGCGTGGGCCCCTTGGCCGCAAGCAGCTCGGCAACCTTCATGTTTACAAGGGCGCGGAGCATCCCCATTCGGCTCAGCAGCCGACGCCGGTCGACTTCGCCGCTCTGAACACCAAGAACACCCGGAGCGTCTGATCATGGCCGAGACCATCAACTCCCTCGCCGACCTCAAGGGTTCCGGCCTCGCGCTTCCCAATGAAGCGCCCGTCCACGTGCAGAAGATCGACAAGGAAGGCCGCGCCTACGCGACCGGCAAGCGCAAGAACGCGATCGCGCGCGTCTGGATCAAGCCCGGCAAGGGCGCGACAACGATCAACGGCAAGGCGATCGACGTCTATTTCGCCCGCCCCGTGCTGCGGATGATCCTCAATCAGCCGCTGGTGATTGCCAACCGCCTCACTGACTACGACGTCACGGTTCACGTCGCCGGCGGCGGCCTGTCCGGCCAGGCCGGCGCGGTGCGTCACGGCATAGCCAAGGCGCTGACCTATTACGAGCCCGATCTGCGCAGCCCGCTGAAGAAAGAAGGTTTCTTGACCCGCGACTCGCGCGTCGTCGAGCGCAAGAAGTACGGCCACAAGAAAGCCCGCGCCAGCTTCCAGTTCTCCAAGCGCTGATCCCCGGAGTTTTTTTCCGTTTTCGACGCCGCGCCTCCCGCGCGGCGTCCTTTTTTTATGCCCCGTCAGCCGAGGAAGTCGACCATTCCGCTGTCGAGATCGTAGCGTGCGTAGACGATCTTGACGCGTCCCTCGTGGACGAGGTGGTGGATGATCTCGCTCTTGCCGACGATCTCGGCGTTGCGGCGGGCGTTTTCGCGCACCGTGTTGTCGAGAAAATCGCCGGGCTTGCCGAATTGCGATTTGGCGGCGGGAACGATGGAATCGACCATCGTCTTGATATTTCCGGGCAGCTTCGCCTTCTTGGCGACCACGTCGCAGGCGGCGGCGACCGCGCCGCATCGCTCGTGACCCATGACGACGATCAACGGCGAGCCCAAATGCTCGGCGCCATATTCGATCGTGCCGAGCACGTCGGTGTTGGCGATATTGCCGGCGTTGCGGGCGACGAACAATTCGCCGAGATCGAGGCCGCCGAAGACGATCTCGGGAACGACCCGGCTATCGGAACAGGTCAGGATTGTCGCCCAGGGCGACTGACCGTTCGCGATGGCGGAGCGGGTGCCGGCGGCATTGGGCAGACAGGACTGCGGATCGGTCAGATATTTCTTGTTGCCTTCCTTCAGCTTTGCGAGGGCTTCGTCGGCGGACAAGGTCGTGGCGGCGAAGCTCGGGCTGAACAGGCCGGAACTCGTCGCAAGCGCGGCGGCCGTCAGGCCGGACGCAGCGTAGCGCAAGAACTTACGCCGATCGAGGCGCGCGCAGTCAAGACACATGAAGTTCCTCCCCCTCTTGAAGGTCCGACCATACAGGCGATTTTCGGCGCGTCGACCTCCAGGCCGTTAGCCGCGGCGAAGGGAGTCACGCCTTCGTCAATTTCGCCTCGGGAGCCGCCCAGGCCAGGGCCAACGAGATCCGGCTGGGGATGCCGTCCAGATACTCCGCCATCTGGGCGCGAAGTCGGAAACCCGATGGACGCAGTTCGCGTTCCCAGCGGGCGTACATTTCGGCCGGCTCGCCCCGCAAGGTCGTGGGCCAATCGCCTTCCGCGACGTCGATTTTGCGTCCGCCATCGCTGCAGAGGTCACAGGGAAACCGAATCAGCTCGAAGCTGGTTTCGCCCTGAGCCGCCGCCGCCTTGGCGCGCTCCAGCAACTGCGACCAAACCTGATTGTCGAGATGTTCGAGCAGCATCGCCTTGATCTGACGCAGACGCTCGAGCTCCGCGTTGTGCCTGGCCTCGACGGCCGCGTCGCGAGCGGTCTGCTCCGAGGCGCTGACCAACTCGCGGAATGCGCTCGCCGTAACCGGCGGCGGCGCCGGCGCCGAAGGCGGCGCTGAGGCCGGTCCGGAGGCTTCGGGCGGGTCTTCCGGCCGGACATCCGTCTGCATCATCCCGGTGAACAGCGACAGCAAGCCGCTCAAGGGTTCCCGCGGTTTCGGCGCCGGGGTCTGAGTCGCCAATGCGCGCACCAGATCGGAACGGCTGACGATTCCGACCATGTCGCCGCCCTGCATGACGGGGAGCCGCTTTATGTCGTAGACCCCGAGCATTTTTGCGATTTCGGCCAGCGGCGCCCATGCGTCGATCGTCAGGACGGGGGCGCGCATGATCTCCTCGACGCGACGCTCGCCGATGCTCGCGAGCTTCTCGGGGCCCGGTTGACCATGCGCGATCTCTGTCAGCCACCAGTCGCGCCGGGCGATCCTATCGGCGTCGTTGCGTCCAATCAGGTCGCCGTCACTCACCATGCCCACCAGATTGTGGTCCGGCGCGAGCACGGGAACGGCGCTCACGTTCTTCTCCAGCAGCAGAGCCGCGAGATCCCTGACCAATGTCCCGACCGGCACGGAAACAACGTCCCTCGTCATGATGTCCCTGGCGAACTCGGGGCGTTTGGCGACCTCGGGCGGGTCCGTTTCCTGGCTTGACGTTTCCCGTTTCACTTCACCTTCTCCTCACGCCGAGGCTGCGCGGCGCGTTCCTCCCCTGTAGTTACCCCCGCTTGGTCCCGGGCGCCAATGCTTTGACGTCGTCGCCGACGCCGCGGCGCTGGCGCGCGCCTTGACGCTGTCGCGATGTTGTAGCAAGGAACCCGCATGATCCCTGCTCGACTCCGCCGACGCTGAAGCCGATTTCCCGCGAGCCCTGGGGCGCTTGGCGCGCTGACCTGTAATCCGAGACGATCATGACCTGCAAAATTTTCATCGATGGCGAAGCCGGCACGACGGGTCTGCAGATCCGTGAAAAGCTGGCGGGCTTCGCGGGGGTCGAACTGGTCGGTCTGCCGGCGGAATTGCGCAAGGACGCCGGGGCCAAGCGCGACCTGCTCGCCCGCATCGACCTGACCATTCTGTGCCTACCCGATGAAGCGGCGAAGGAAGCCGCCAGGCTGGTCGACGCCATGGGCGACGCCGGTCCGCGCGTCATCGACGCTTCGAGCGCGCACAGAATCACGCCCGGCTGGATCTATGGTTTTCCGGAACTGATCGAAGGGCAGGGTGTGGCCATCGCCGCCGCCCGGAAGGTGACCAATCCGGGCTGTCATGCGACCGGCGCGATAGCGCTGCTGCGTCCGCTCGTCGAAGCCGGCCTGATCGCGAGGGACATGGCCGTCTCGATCGGCTCGGTCAGCGGCTATTCCGGCGGCGGCAAGTCGATGATCGAGGCCTACGAGGCCGGCTGCGCGCCGGCTTTCGAACTCTATGGTCTGGGGCTGGAACACAAACACACGCCCGAAATTCAGCTCTATTCCGGCCTGAGCGCCCGGCCGATCTTCGTGCCGTCGGTGGGCAATTTCCGCCAGGGCATGCTCGTCAGCCTGCCGCTGAGCCTCGACGCGCTGCCGGGTAGGCCGACCGGCGCCGACTTGCGCGCGGCGTTGGCCGCCCATTATGCCGGGGCGGTACATGTCCGGGTCGAGGGGCAGGCGGATTCCGCGGCTCGACCCAGACTCGAGCCGGAGTCGCTCAACGGCACGAACGACATGGAAATCCACGTCTACGAGAACGAGAAACACCGCCAAGCGGTACTGGTCGCCAAGTTCGATAATCTGGGCAAGGGGGCTTCAGGCGCCGCGGTGCAGAACCTGAAGCTGATGCTCGGCGCCCGAGCCTAACGGCGCCCCAGCGCCAACCGGAACAGGCCGCGGAAAACCGTTTCGACCAGCCAGCCGCCGACATAGGCGAGCAGGCAGCAAAACACCGCCGCCGAAATGACGTCGCCGGTCGTGTCGGCGGAGAACGAATATTCGCCGGACGTCACCGCCCTGGCGACAAAGAGAAACGGCATCGCCGCGGCTGTGACCGGCAGGTCGGCCAGGAACTCGCCGGCCCTCTGGGAATAGGCGAAATAAGCGCCCGCGAAGACCAAGGCATAGATCGTCGCGAGCGCGAATCCGGTTGCTGATTTCAGCCGCATAGGTTCTGTCATTCCGCAGGGTTGTAGGCGACGAAGCGCTGTTCCTGACGGCCCAGGCCATCGATGCCGAGCGAGACGACGTCGCCAGCTTTGAGGAAGCGCGGCGGCTTCATGCCCAGGCCGACGCCAGGCGGCGTGCCTGTCGTGATCACGTCGCCGGGCTCCAGCAGCATGAACTGCGAGATATACGAGACGAGGTGTTTGACGCCGAAGATCATCGTCGCCGTGGAGCCGTTCTGCATCCGCTCGCCGTTGACATCGAGCCACATACCCAGGTTCTGCACGTCGGGAATCTCGTCCGGGGTGACCAGCCAGGGCCCCAGCGGGCCGAAGGTCGGGCAGCCCTTGCCCTTCATCCACTGGCCGCCGCGCTCGGCCTGAAACTCACGCTCGGAAACGTCGTCGCAAACGCAATATCCGGCAACGAACGACATCGCGTCGTCTTCACTGACGTAAGAGGCGTAGGAGCCGATAACGATCGCCAGTTCCACTTCCCAATCGGTCTTCTTCGAACCCTTGGGAATGGTGACATCGTCATTCGGACCGACGATGCAGGAAGTGGCCTTGTTGAAAAGAATCGGTTCCTTCGGAATCGCCGCGCCGGTCTCCGCCGCATGGTCGGCGTAGTTGAGCCCAACGGCGATAAAATTTCGCACGTCGGCGACGCAAGGTCCGAGGCGAGGCTCGCCCCGGACCTTCGGTAAAGTCTCCGGCTTGATTTTCCGGATCTTGTTCAGTGATCGCGGCGAGAGCGCGGCGCCCGAGAGGTCGGGGATCACTTCGCTGAGGTCCCGGATCTTGCCTTCGGAGTCGATCAGGCCGGGCTTTTCCTTCCCTGACTTGCCAAAACGCACCAATTTCATATAATCCTCCGCCTGAGATGTTACGTTAGCGTTGGGCTACGGCTATATGATTTTTCAGGTTGCGACCAGAGCGCAACGCACGCAACGGCATTTTTAGGCGGATCGCGTGCGCTACCTTCCTTATGGGAAGGAGAACTGGTCCAGGCCATTCAGGCAAGGCAATGTCGGCGCCAAAGATTACCGGCTCGCATGTCTTGTAATGTAATGTCGACTAACATTGAGATTGGCTTTACCTGTCCGTTGGGCATATCAAGCGATTTATATAGGCGATTGGGCATCGAGCGCAGCGTCGTTTGGGCGTTAGGGGACGCCAGCTCAAAAATGGATACCAGTGCGCATAGTGGAAATATGTGACGGCCATGCTTGCTTTTGCAGCGAAAATACGCGATCAATCAAGCACCGGGCGAAAAGTCGCCCTTGGTGAGACGCCGGAAAGTCGGGTGTTCAGTGGCATCTTGGTCATCGGAAAACCGTACATAGCCGGTCCCGCTTGCGTGAATGGGCGCAAATATGCCGTCGGCGATGCATAAACGTTGCATTGGAGCCATTAGGTAACGAGGCATTTATCTTTTGGGATCAGCGGTGCGTACGAATTTCGCTTCGCTGCATACGGGGGCGCCTTAGACGCAAGCTGGCGGTCAAACTAGGGCGCTGGCTTACGCTGATTGAAAAGAAAAGAACGAACCATGGCAGAGCAAGAACGCATAGCCCTATTCATTGACGGGGCCAATCTCTACGCAAGTGCGAAATCACTGGGTTTCGATATAGACTATAAACGACTTCTGAAAGAATTCCATACTCGGGGCCGCCTGATCCGCGCCTTCTACTATACGGCGCTGGTCGAGGATCAGGAATATTCTTCGATCCGGCCGCTGGTCGATTGGCTGGATTACAACGGCTACGCCGTCGTGACCAAGCCGACGAAGGAATTCGTCGATTCCACCGGTCGCCGCAAGGTCAAGGGCAATATGGACATCGAACTCGCCGTGGCGGCGATGGAGATGGCCGACCACATTGATCACATGGTGTTGTTCTCCGGGGACGGCGACTTCCGTTCGCTCGTCGAAGCCGTGCAACGCAAGGGCGTACGCGTATCCGTGGTTTCCACGGTCGCGACTCAGCCGTCGATGGTCGCTGACGAGTTGCGTCGGCAGGCCGATGAATTCGTCGATCTCACTTCGTTGATGCCGCGCATCGGCCGCGATCCCGGCGAACGGCTTCGTTCGAGCGAATCGCGTCGGACCTTGCACGCCAATTACAACGCGACCGGCTACGTCGCGCCGAGTTTCAGCAGCGCGGCGACACAGCCCGTCGATGATCAGGCTGACTGACCCTTGTGATGGGATCGAAGGATGCGGCGCCGTTCGACGTCGGACCGGGGCGTGACTGCGCGCTCTGCCCGCGTCTGAAGAGCTTTCGCGACGCCAATCGGATCGCGTTTCCGGAATGGGAAAACGCGCCGGTGCCGTCGTTCGGCGATCCTGACGCAGGGCTGTTGATCGTCGGGCTTGCGCCCGGCCTTCGTGGCGCCAACCGCACCGGGCGGCCGTTCACGGGCGATTATGCCGGGGACCTGCTCTACGAGACGCTGCTGGCGCTGGGGTTCGCCGCGGGGACCTACGACCGCAGACCCGACGACGGTCTGCGACTGGTGGGCTCTGCGATCGCCAATGCGGTGCGGTGCGTTCCCCCGCAGAACAAGCCGACCCCGGGGGAGATCGGGGCCTGCCGGCCGTTTCTGAAATCCACGATCGGGAATTTGCCGAAATTGCGTGGAATTCTGGCGCTGGGCCGAATCGCGCATGACAGCGTGCTGAGGACCTTCGGCGCCAAGCTCGCGGCGCATCCCTTCGTCCACGGGGCGCGCCACGATATCGGCAGTGACCTGATGCTGTTCGACAGCTACCATTGCTCTCGCTACAATACCAATACGGGCGTGTTGACGAAGCGGATGTTTGCCGACACTTTGGAGAAGGTGCGAGCCTATCTCCGTTGAGCCAGCGCGGGCGCCTTCGCTTATCTCGACGCTGACGCCGACATCGGCGGTTTTCGCACAAAGTTGAGCGGGGGAGGCGGGGATGGGCGTGCACGTATTCGGGATGATCGGCGAAGCGCCGGTCATGCAGATCGAGATCCGGTCTCAGGCGGGCGCCAGGGCCAGCATTCTCACCTGGGGCGCGGTGCTCCGCGATCTCATCGTGCCCACGGCGTCCGGGGAGCAGCGGGTGACGCTCGGGCTCAACTCGATCGAGGATTACCTCGCGCATTCGCCCAGTTTTGGCGCCGTTCCCGGGCGCTACGCCAACCGAATCGCCAACGGACAATTCACGCTCGACGGCGTGCGTCATCAACTCGAGCGCAAGCCGAACGAAAAACATACGCTGCACGGCGGCCCGCACGGTTTCGGCAAGCGCATCTGGAAGCTGATGGCGAATGATTCGAGTTCGGTCGAACTCGAGCTGCAATCGGCCGACGGCGAAGCCGGTTTTCCCGGTAACCTGACCGCGCGCTGTCTCTACCGATTCATCGAACCGGCGACGCTGCGCGTCGAACTCAGTGCGGTTACCGACAGCCCGACGATCGTCAACTTGACCCAGCACGCCTATTTCAATCTCGACGGTTCCGCCGACGTGCTCGACCACGAGTTGCAGCTCGGATGTTCGTTCTATACGCCGGCCGATGACGAGTTGATCCCCACGGGCGAGATTCGGTCGGTCGCGGGCACCGCGTTCGATTTCCGCAAACCCCGGTCGATCCGCAATGCGGAGGGCCAAACCTACGACACCAATTTCGTCGTCGCGGCGACGCCGGGCCCGGACGACCTCGCCTGGGTGGCGACCGTTCGTTCGCCGAAGAACGGCATGGCGTTGGAACTCCACAGCACGGAGCCCGGCGTCCAGGTTTACGATGCGGCCAAGCTCGATTGCCCGGTTCCTGGCCTCGACGGCGCGCATTACGGCGCACATGGCGGGCTTGCGCTGGAACCGCAGGTGTTCCCCGATTCGCCCAATCGCCGGCATTTTCCCGCCTGCGTTCTGCGCGCCGACGAGGAATACCGCCACATCAGCGAATTCCGGTTTCGCGGCTAGTCGCCAACCAGAAGCGCCGGACCGACGAAGTCGGCCCGGCGCCAAGTTGGCAAAATAGCCGCCGTTACGGGCGGCGTGACGTCATTCGCGTCCCAGGCTCTCGCCCGGGCCCGCTTCCGCGAGCGCCCGGCCGACTTCGAGGCCGAGATCGTCCATCGAGGTCGTTTCGCGAACGCTGAGGTCTTCGCCCTTGGTCTGACGTTCGGCCTGCTCGAGCGAGCGGGCGACGTTGACGGTCACGAAGGCTTCGACTTCCGGATGCAGATGCACCGCGACCTTGTGCAGGCCGAGCGTCTTGATCGGATGCAGCAGCGCCACGTGATTGCGGTGAACGGAGTAGCCGACGGAAGCCGAAATCGCGGTGGAAATGTCGAGCGCCGAAACCGAACCGTAGAGCTGACCGGTCTCGCCGGCCTGACGGATGATGGTGTAGCTCTGACCGTCGATCTTCGTCGACCGCTCGGCCGCGTCGCCGCGCAGAGCGAGATTGCGCGCTTCGAGTTCAGCGCGCTGGCCTTCGAACTTCTTCTTGTTCGATTCCGTCGCGCGCAGCGCCTTGCCGCGCGGCAACAGGAAGTTGCGGGCAAAGCCGTCCTTGACTTTGACGGTTTCGCCCATATGGCCGAGCCGGCCGACGCGCTCCAACAGAATGACTTCCATAGTTATCTCCTCTCGAGATCAGGGGTTCGAGTTCAGTTTTGAAAGGGACGGGGGGCTTGCCGCGTGCGCAGGCTCAATACGCTTTCGGCCAAGCCGATGAGCGCCAGCGCGGAGCCTACCCAGCGCGGCGCCAAGAAGAAAGCAAAATACAGCGCGATGATGAGCGCCATGCGTCCGGGCGCGCGCCGCGACAAGGCGTGCAAAACCGCCAGCCCCTGAAACGCGAAGATCAGCGCCAGCGGCGCCGAGATCGCGGCAGCAAAGGGATTGTAAGGATCGGGCGCGAATATCCAGCCCGCCGCCGCCGCGACCGCCACCAGCGTCAACGGCGCCGGAAGCTTGAAAGCGGTGGGAATATCCAACCAGGGTTTGTTGAGGCGCTGCGAAAGCTGCGCCACTCGGGCGCCAACGTAGAGATTGAGCAGCAACATCAATGCCGTCGAAGCGGCGATGGCGGCCGGGGCGTAGCGGATGATCAGCCGCGCGACGTCCTCGGCGCCCAGATCTTCCGGCAACCCCATGCCGCCGCCCATGGCTTCCTGCAACGTCGGTTCGAGCAAGGCGCGAAACGCCGCGACAGCTTTGGTAAAGCCGCCGTTGACGACGATCATCACGCCGAGCGCGCCCGAACTCACCAGGGCGCCAAGCGCCGCCGCCACCATCGTCAGCGTGCCGAGCTCGACGCGGTGGGGTTTCGCCGGAGGATTGGCGCGGTCGAAAGGATTGAGGGAATTGGTCGCGGCGAGGCCGGAAAGCAGCGCGGCCGGCAGCGCGATGGTCAACCAGAAGATGAGCCCCGAGCCGGGATCGATGACGCCGGCGACCACGGCGCCGGCGACGATCGAGGCGATCGCATTGGCGTCCAGCCCCCAACCCAACGCCGAAATCATGATCGGCAGCGGCGCCAGATAGGCCAACGCCATCGACAGCGGCGTACCCTTGACGGTCACGCAGAACAGAAGGGCGGAGGCGACGCCCGCGCCAACGGCGACGGCGAAACGGTTCAACATGGTTCTCGCTGTCCCGCCTTGTGGAGCGGTTAGGGCGGCGTCCAGGCGCAGCCCAACTGTCCCCGCGCCGGATTGCGCGGGCGACCTTGGCTTTGTGACGCTAAGCGATCAGCGGATCACGTAGGGGAGCAGGCCGAGGAAGCGCGCGCGCTTGATCGCCTGAGCGAGCTCGCGCTGCTTGCCGGCACAGACCGCCGTGATGCGCGAAGGCACGATCTTGCCGCGCTCGGAGATGTAGCGCGACAGCAGGCGGGTGTCCTTGTAATCGATCTTCGGCGCATTCGGGCCGGTGAACGGGCAGGACTTGCGGCGACGGAAGAAGGGGCGACGGGGGGCGGTCGACATCAGAAAGCTCCAGCCTGCGAGTCATCACGGGGGCGACGCGGGCGATCGGGACGGTCGCCGCGGTCTCCACGATCGCGGTCGCCGCGCGGCGGACGTCCGCCGCCGCCGCGTTCGTCGCGATCGGAGTCTTCGCGCTTGCGCAGCATCGCCGACGGGCCGGCCTCGTGCTCATCGACGCGCAGCGTCATGTAGCGCAGGACGTCTTCGTTGAGCGACATCTGACGCTCGAGTTCCTGGATCGCCGACGACGGAGCGCTGATGTTCATCAGCGTGAAATGCGCCTTGCGGTTCTTGTTGATGCGATAGGCCAGCGACTTGAGACCCCAAGGCTCGACCTTGGAGACGGAGCCGCCCTGGGCGGCGATCAGGGCCTTGAACGTCTCGGTGAGCGTCTCGACCTGTTGCGCGGTCACGTCCTGACGCGCAATGAACACGTGCTCGTAAAGAGCCATGATGAGCCTTTCCTCGTTTCGACGAAGCGCCCGCGCTGAGCCCTTCGAGCCCGTCAAGGCTCGAACCGGATCTGTCGAAGGCGGAGACACGGGAAGACGGACTTTCGGCCCTATTCACGCGCGAGCGCAAACCTTCCGTTCAGCCCCCAGCGGGAAGCTTCGGAGGTCGGGCTTATAGACGAGTTCGACGGGAAGGCAAGGGCGAAGCGCGCCAGATCGTCACAACTGCACCTTCATCGCCTCGAACAGCGCCGAAACGTCGTCGATCACCCAATCCGGCCGCTCGCCCGCGCTCGCCCGCGCGTGATCGGTCCGCGAGGTCGAACCGCTGAGCGTCAACACTGTGCGGGCGCCGATATTGCGGCCCATGCGGATGTCGGCTTCGAGCGTGTCGCCGACGACCAGGGTCGCTTTGGCAGTCGTGCCGAGTTTGGCGAGCGCGGCCTCGGCGATTTCGCGCGACGGTTTGCCGAGCGCCCGGGCGCGCTTGCGCGTCACATGCTCGACGGCTTTGACGAAAGGGCCGAGGCCTGGGATCAGGCCATGGGGCATGCGGAACGAGCGATCGAACGCCAGGGTGAGAAAATCCGCGCCCGACCAAACGGCCTGGCAGGCGCGATCGAGGTCCGCGCCGCTGAAGCCGTTGTAACTGAGCAGCACCAGCGCCTCGGCCTTGTCGCCCGGCGCCGCGAAGCGAACGCCGCGTTCGGAAAAATACTGGAGCTGCTTCTCATTGGCGATCGCCTCGATCGGCGCGTCGCCATAGCGCGCCTTCAGATAGGCGATCAGCACCGCGCCGCCCGAGACGATTTCCTCGAGCCGCGCATCGAATCCCGCCGCGCGCAGGCGCGCAAAAATGTGCGCTTCGCCATGTTCGGCGTCCTGGGTGCAGAACACGAACGGCAGGCCGCGGGCGCGCAACCAGGCGATCATGTCCACGGCGCCGGGCGCGGCGATTCCGCTGTTGTGAAGCGTGCCGTCGAGGTCGAAGACCACGCCCTCGATGCCGGAAAGGTCGAGGCCGTCCGCCGCTGTTTGCATCATTCAAGCCCCATTAGCCAGTCGGGCAAGGCGGCGACGGAGGCCAGCACCGCATCGGGCCTGCGCAATCCCGTCGCGCTCTCGGCGTCCTTCGCCGTCGTCCCGCCGGTGAGCACCAGCACGCCGCCCGCGCCGACCCCGCGGCCGAGCCGGATGTCCGAATCGAGGGAATCGCCGACGACGATCGCCTCCTCTGGCGTTACGCCGAGGCGTCGCAACGCCGCCAACGCCAAGGGCTTCGACGGCTTGCCGAGCACCTTCGCCCGCCGCCGCGTGGCGAATTCGATGGCTTTGACGAACGCTCCGCCTCCCGGAGCATTGCGTCCCGCGACGGGCAGCAGACGGTCGTGGCCGAAAGCGTAGAACGTCGCCCCCGCCCAGATCGCCGTGCAGGCGGCGGCGAAGCGTTCCGCCGTGAGATGGGGATCGCGAGCGACGAACGCCACTTTCGCGGTCGCGGCTTCGGCTTCGCTGACGAGTTCGACGCCTTGGCTGACAAAGCTGCGGCGCAGATCCGGGCTGCAAATCGCGTAGATTTTTTGCCCCGGATAGGTCTCCGCCAGATGGCGCGCGGCGAACCAGCCCGCGCAGATCACGTCTTCGGGCTCCGCGCCGAAGCCGAGCCTAGCGAGCTTGGTCGAGACATGTTCGGGCGGATTGACCGAGTCCTGCGTGCAGAACGCCAACAACACCCCCATCGCCCGGATCGAGGCGACGGCGTCGACCGCGCCCGCCAGCGCGTTGGGGCCGCGCACCAGCGTGCCGTCGAGATCGAACACGATGCCTTTTACGCGCCGCGCCGCGGCTTCGCCTGTCGTCGAGTTCAACTCGCCCCCCCTTTTGCGCCGGCTTCGCGAATCCGAACTCAGCACGCGGCGTCCGCCACGCCGTCCGTTCCAAATACGATGTCGAGGCCGTGTTTCATGTGATGCTCGCTTTCGCGCGCCGCCCGTTCCGCGTCGCCGTCGCGGATCGCCTGCAGGATCCGTTCGTGGTCGGCGAGCAGCGCGTGATAGTTTTCCGGCTTGCGGCGGGTCGTGCGCGCGGACTCTTGATACAGGCTGCGCAGCAGACGGGTGGTCAGCAGCAGCGTTTCGTTGCCGGCCGCGGCGGCGACGGCGGTATGAAAGTCCAGCGCCGCCTGGATGCTCGCGTCCTGGTCGCCGATGGCGCGATAGCCGGCGTCGATCGTATCCTGAATGGCTTGGATCGCGGCCGGATCGCCGCGCCGCGCCGCCATCGCGGCGAGCACCGGCTCCAGCACCAGACGCGCGCCGACAATGTCCTTGATGAATTCGGGCCGCGTAAAATGCGACCAGTCGATCAGCGCGAACAGCGGCGCGGTATTGACCAGAATGGTGCCGCGTCCCGGCTTGGCTTCGATGACGCCCAGCATCTGGAACACCCGAAACGCCTCGCGAACCGAGGAGCGGGCGACGCCCCAGGTTTCGGCTAGCTCGCCTTCGGGCGGCAGCTTCTGTCCAAGCTTGATCTTGCCCTCGATCGCCTGACGCGCGACCTCCTTGACGATCGTCTCAGCGACGGACGCCCCTCGAGGAATAGAGATTTCGCTTAACTTGGGTGCGATCATCTGATAAACGGACAAACTTAAGTCCGCTTGTGGACGTGTGTACGACTAAAGTCAACTTCGCCGGTTTTGAACCGCTCTTGCATCGAGGCGAAACCTGGGTTGACTTTAGCGCGGCGGCTTTGAACGAAGCGCCGGCGCCCAACGTGGTGTGATAGGGTAAGAAAACTCAAGGGAGAGGCTCGAGAATGGCGTTACCGATAGCCGCCGCGAATGGCCCCGACGAGGGCGGACGCTACATCATTCCTTTTGAACTGGCGGGCGACGAGCCTGTGGAGCGCATCGGCGGCAAGTGCATCGGCCTGGCGGCGCTGGTGCGCGCCAAGGCGCCGGTTTCGCCGGGCTTCGTCATCACGACCGACGCTTTCGCCGAGATGATGGGAGTCGATGGCCTCGGCAAGGAAATCGCCACGCGGCTCGAGGGGCTCGACGTCGAAAATTACGAAAACGAGAACCGGGTCTCGCGCGAGATCGGCGAGGCGATCGTGCGTCGCGACATGCCCGTTGCGATGGAGCAGGCGATCCGCGCCGCTTACCGGCGTCTGGCGACAGAGGCCCACGGCGACGCGGCGGTGGCGGTGCGATCTTCGGGCACGGCCGAGGATCTGCCGGACGCGAGCTTCGCGGGGCAGGGCGACACCTATCTCGGCATCGTCGGCGCCGACGAAGTCGTCGCCAAGGTCAAGCGTTGCTGGGCGAGCCTCTACTCGGCCCGCGCCATGTCGTACCGGGCGCAAAACAGCGTCGAGCATCTCGACGTGCAGATGGCGGTGGCGGTGCAGGTCATGGTGCAGGCCCGCAGCGCCGGCGTGGCGATGACGCTCGATCCCGCCAATGGCGATCGTTCGAAGATCATCATCGAATCGACCTGGGGCCTCGGCGAAACCCTGGTTTCGGGCGAAGTGACGCCGGATCATTTCCTCGTCGACAAGGTCATGCTGATCCCGGTGACGCGGCGCATCGCCGAGAAGGATCACGAACTCATCGTCGATCCGGTGACGCGTCACGCCGTGCATCGGCAGGTGCCGGAAGAGCGCCGTCATCTGCCAAGCATCAGCGACGACGAACTCAAGACGATCGCGCAGGCGGCCAAGACCATCGAACGCACGTTCCGCTGCCCCCAGGACATCGAATGGGCGATCGACGAGAAGCGCGTCGAGAGCGGCGGCCTGGTGATCCTGCAGAGCCGGCCGGAAACGGTGTGGTCGAAGCGGCAGGCGCAAACGCCGAAGGCGACGGTCGCGACGACGGCGGCGTTCAGCGTGCTCGGCTCGCTCATCGCGCCGATGGCCGCGAAAGACAACAAATAGGTCAGCATCGCCGAAATCGGCGAAACGCGCCGCAAAACAGGCTCTACGGGAGGAACAATTGAACGACAACGCCACGAAATTTCCCAGCCCCTTCGAAATCCCCTCGCCCCCCGGCGCCGAGGGCTGGCAGGACATGTATCCCTATTATCTCGTGTTCAACGAGAAGCTGAAGGAGAAGCAGGAAGCGCAGTTCTGGTTTTGCAATTCGCAGCACTGGCCGTTTCCGCTGAAACCCTTCGACGCGATCAGTATCGACTTCGCCGTCAAGGGCGTCAGCCAGTACAATTCGCGCCACTTGCTTGTGCCGCCGGCCAACGGCCTCGACGCCAAGATCCTCAATGGCTATCTCTATATGAGCCCCGTGCCGGTCGCGCCCGAGGACATTGCCGCGCGTGTGCCAATCTTCCTCGAACGCGCCGGCCATTATTATCAGAACTGGGAATCGCTGCTCGACAACTGGAAGATCAAGATCAAGAATGCGATCGCCGAGATGGACGCGATCAAGTTCGAAGCGCTGCCCGAAATGGTGGCGACCGCGGACATTTTCTCCGGCAAGGGCGCCGATTCCTCGTCTGACCTACTCAATTCCTACGACCGCGCGATCCAACTCGTGCACGAAGCCTGGCAATACCACTTCGAGTTCCTGAACCTCGGCTATGCCGCCTATCTCGACTTCTTCATGTTCTGCAAGACGGTGTTCCCGAGCATCCCCGACCTCGCCATCACCAAGATGGTGCAGGGCGTCGACGTCGAACTGTTCCGCCCCGACGACGAACTAAAGAAACTCACCCGCCTGGCCATCGAACTCGGAGTCGACGAGGCGCTCATGAAGGGCTCGGTCGACGAGACGCTGGCGGCGGTCGCGGCGCTGCCCGGCGGCGACAAGTGGATCGCCTATTGGGAGAGCGTGAAACAGCCCTGGTTCAACTTCACGACCGGTAACGGCTTCTATTCCCGCGACAAATATTGGATCGAGCACCTCGAGATTCCGCTCGCCTTCATCCGCAATTACGTCGTGCAGGCGCGCCGCGGCGACCGGATCGAGCGGCCGACGGAAGAGCTGCGCATCGAGCGCGACCGCATTTCGAACGAATATGCGGAGCTGCTGAGCGGTGACGACCGAGCCACCTTCGAGGCCAAGCTCGGCCTGTCGCGGACCGTGTTCCCCTATGTCGAGAACCACAATTTCTATATCGAGCACTGGTTCCTGGGCACCTTCTGGCGCAAGATGCGCGAGCTCTCGCGGCTGCTGACGAGCCTCGGCTTCTTCAAGGAGCCCGACGACATGTTCTTCCTGACGCGCACCGAGTTGCGCGACGTGATGTTCGACTACGTGCTGGGCTGGGCGACTGCGGCCGGCCCGACCGGGCAACCGGTGATCTATGAGCGGATCGACCCGCGCAAGAAGATACACGAAGCCTTGCAGGGCGCGGTCCCCCAGCCGGCGCTCAACACTCCGCCCGACGTGATCACCGAGCCCTTCACCATCATGCTATGGGGCATCACCTCGGAGACGGTAAACAGCTGGCTCGCCAAGCCCGACAACTCCGGCATCTTGAAAGGCATGGCGGCCTCGCCCGGCATCGTCGAGGGGCCGGCGCGCATCGTCCGCAACGAGGACGATCTGCACCTCATCAACGAGGGCGACATTCTCGTCGCCACGATCACGGCGCCGTCGTGGGCGGCGATCTTCGGCAAGATCAAGGCCGCCGTCACCGACATCGGCGGCATGATGTCTCACGCCGCGATCGTCTGCCGCGAATACGGCCTGCCCGCGGTGACGGCGACGGGATCCGGCACCAAGATCATCAAGAATGGCCAGATGTTACGCGTCGATGGCTCGAAGGGTACGGTGACGATATTGGACGAGGCCGCGTAACCGGCGCCCGAGCCTCTCTCTCCCCCCTCGTGGGGAGGGCCGGCCAGGCCTCGAGAGACGCCCGGCGCTTTCCGTCATGCCCGTGCTCGGCACGGGCAGGACAGCTAGAGCGGTATCCGTTCAAATAGGATCCCGTTCTTGTCATTCCCGCGCCCTTCGACTGACTCAGGAGCGGGAATCCAGGGCCACCCCACGTCGTGTCCCTCTGGATCCCCGCTTTCGCGAGGATGACAGTGGGTTCGACCGGCGCCGAAATTCATCCGACACTCAGTCGGGTTGATCGGATACCGCTCCAGGGCGGTGTTCGACTCTGCGAATGCCTTTATAAAACATAGAGCGTGGCGATGATCGATCTAGGGCTTGCCGGGAAAGTGGCGATCATCACGGGCGGCTCTGGCGGTCTGGGGCTGGCGTTCGCTGAGGGCCTCGCCGGCGCCGGCGCGAAGATCGTGATCTCCGACATCAAGGGCGTGGCGGCGCGAGCGGCCGCCGACAAGCTGCAATCCGCGGGCGTCGAAGCTTTGGGGCTCGCCACCGACGTCGCCGACGAAGCCTCGGTCGAGGAAATGGTCGCCCGCACGGTGGAAGAATTCGGCGTGGTCGACATTCTCGTCAACAATGCCGGCGTCTACGCGACATTGCAGCGCAAGCCGTTCTACGAAATTTCCGTCGCCGAATGGGACGAGGTGATGGCCGTCAATCTGCGCGGCGCCTTTCTTTGCGCCAAGGCGGCGGCGAAGCAGATGATGGGGCGCGGCGGCAAGATCGTCAACATCGCCTCGGCGACCGTGTTCAGTGGCTCGCCGCTGTGGATGCATTATGTCGCTTCGAAGGGCGGCCTGATCGCGATGACCCGCGTAATGGCGCGCGAACTCGGCGATTACAACATCACGGCCAATGTGATCGCGCCGGGCTTCACGCTCACCGATGCGAGCCGGTCGGCGATCGGTGACGCCGAGACCTACGGCGTCGCGCGCGGCGCGATCAAGCGCGCCTCGCATCCCCGCGACATCGTCGGCGCCTGCCTCTGGCTGTCTTCGCCGCTCAGCGATTTCGTCACCGGTCAGACGATCATCGTCGATGGCGGCAAACAGTTCATTTGACAGAGCGGACGTTGTGACAATTCAAGAGAGCGAGCTGCTGTGGTCGCCGAGCCCGGCCTGGATCGAGAACGCCAATCTGACGCATTTCCTGCGCTGGCTGGCTGAAGAGCGCGGCCTGGACTTTGCCGATTACGGCGCGCTGTGGCGCTGGTCGGTCGACGATCTCGAAGGCTTCTGGGGCGCGATCTGGGATTTTTTCGCCGTCAAGGCTTCGGCGCCCCACTATCGGGTGCTGGAATCGGAGACCATGCCGGGCGCTCGATGGTTTCCCGGGGCCAAGCTCAATTATGCCGAAAACATGCTCGGCGCGATGCGGCCGGGGACCATTGCGCTCTATTACGCCAGCGAGGCAAAGCCGGCCGAGGCGCTCGGCGCCGATGAACTCGGCGCGAAAGTGCGCGTGCTGGCGACGGCTTTGCGCGATCTCGGCGTAGAACCCGGCGACCGCGTCGCCTCCTACATGCCCAACATCCCGGAAACACTCATCGCGATGTTGGCGACGACGGCGATCGGCGCGATCTGGACGAGCTGCTCGCCGGATTTCGGCACGCAAGGCGTACTCGACCGGTTGACGCAATTGCAGCCGAAAGTGCTGTTCGCGGTCGACGGCTACCAATATGGCGGCAAGATTTTCGATCGCCGCGCCGAGTTGAAGACGATCGTCGCCGGCCTGCCGAGCCTGCAGAAGATCGTGGCGCTGTCGCGCTTCGCGGCTTTCGAGGCGAGTCCGCAAATCGTCGCCTGGGAAAGCCTGCTGGATCGGCCGGCCGTTGCGCCAGCGGACTTCCGCTTCGAGCAACTCGGCTTCTCGGCGCCGCTGTGGATTCTGTTCTCGTCGGGCACGACGGGATTGCCGAAGCCGATCGTCCACGGTCATGGCGGCATTCTGCTGGAATCGCTGAAATGCATGGCGTTCCACTTCGACCTTCACCCCGGCGAGACCGCGTTCTTCTATTCGACGACCGGCTGGATGATGTGGAACGCGGTCGTCACCATGCCGCTGCTCGGCGCGCGCCCGTTGCTCTACGACGGCCATCCGACCTACCCCGATGTCGGGACGCTCTGGCGTCTCGCCGACCAGATCGGCGCCAGCTTCTTCGGCGCGAGCCCGAGCTATGTCGACATGCTGCGTAAGGCCGGCTTTTCGCCCAAAGCGCATTTCAAGCTCGAAAAGTTGCGCGCCATCATGCCGGCGGGCTCGCCGGTTTCGCCGGAATGCACGGCTTGGTTCTACGAGAACGTCAAATCCGACCTGTGGGTCGCCACGGGGAGCGGCGGCACGGACATATGCTCCGGCCTCGTCGGCGCGGCGCCGATCCTGCCCGTGCGCGCCGGCGAAATCCAGGCGCGCCAGCTCGGCGTCGCGGTCGAATGCTTCGACGAAGACGGCCAGCCGAGGATCGACGAAATCGGCGAACTGGTGATCCTGAAGCCCATGCCTTCGATGCCGGTGGCGCTGTGGGGCGATTCCAGCGGCGACAGGTATCGCGAGACCTATTTCGACAAATATCCCGGAATCTGGCGCCATGGCGATCTCATTCGCGTCAACGCGCGCGGCGGCTGTTTCGTGCTCGGGCGCTCGGACGCGACGCTCAATCGCCACGGCGTGCGCATCGGCGCGGCGGAAATTTATCGCGCGCTGGAGGCTGTGACGGAGATCGCCGACGCGCTGATCGTCAATCTCGACTTGCCCGGCGGCCGTTTCTTCATGCCGCTGTTCGTCAAGCTCAAAGCCGGCTTCGCGCTCGACGCGGACCTGGAAGCGCGCATCGTCGGCGCGATCCGCAAGGCCTATTCGCCGCGCCATGTCCCCGACCGCATCCTCGTTGTCGCGGAGATTCCCTACACGCTGACCGGCAAGAAGATGGAAGTGCCGGTGCGCCGCATTCTCATGGGCGCGGCGCCGGAGAAAGCGGCCAACCGCAACGCCATGGCCAACCCGCACGCCCTCGACGCGTTCGTTGATTATCTCGCAGGGCAGAAGGATTTTCAGTTGCAGGAAGCGGCGGCGCCGTGAGTGTCCCGTTGTCATTCCCGCGAAAGCGTAAAACCGCCGCTTCCGTCGTGGCCGGGCTCCGTACCGGCCATCCACGTCGGCGTGCGATGTTTCGTTCGGAGTCTTCTCCGCGGCGTCCCGACGTGGATGCCCGTGACAAGCACGGGCATGACGGAAAGGGGGGCTGGAAACATCGAAGAAGCGCTGACCTACCGTTGCTGTTTCAACGACTCGCGGCGACAGACCGCGCGCGCCCCTCAGAGCCGATCCCGACGCCGCCCTTTCGCGGCGATCTCCCTCCTTGCAAAGGTTTCGCGCCATGAATATCGCCGCTCCCATCCCGGCCGCTTGCCCGTTCCACAACGCCGCCCAGGATTTTCGTCCCTACGAACTCTCCGATCCCTATCCGTTCTATGCCTATGCCCGCGCCCAGGAGCCGGTGTTCTACTCCGAGGAGCTGGGCTATTGGGTCGTCGCGCGCCACGCTGACGTGCGCGCGGTGCTGGAGGATTGGCGAACCTTCTCGTCGGAGAACACTCAGGCGCCGCTCAATCCTCTGGGCCCGCAGGCCAGGCAGATCATGCGCGATGGCGATTTCACCGCCTATTCCGGCCTTTCCGGACGCAATCCGCCCGAGCATACGCGGCTGCGTTCGCTGGTGCAGACCTGCTTCGGTCCCAAGCGCTTCAAGGCGATCGAGCCGCAGATCCGCGAAATCGTCAATCACGCGATCGACGCTTTTGCCGCGCGCGGTCATGCGGATTTATTTCGTGAATTTTCCTACGATGTGCCCGCGCACGTGCTGTTCCGCCTCGTCGGCATTCCGGACGGGGACGTGCCGAAAGTGAAGGCGTGGTCGCTCAGCCGCGCGGTGCTGACCTGGGGCGATCTCA